>Ga0209646_1000114_pt1 | contig 152958 bp, 141 predicted proteins | sample AraplaL_Col_mTSA_FD_184259 | JGI IMG/M metagenome (GOLD analysis project Ga0209646, IMG submission 184259) | Arabidopsis root microbial communities from the University of North Carolina, USA - plate scrape CL_Col_mTSA (SPAdes) (version 2) | ecosystem: Host-associated > Plants > Roots >...
CAAGTTGGTCCCACCCCTTCCCATCCCGAACAGGACCGTGAAACAACTCTGCGCCGATGATAGTGCTGCAACCAGTGTGAAAGTAGGTTATCGTCAGGCTAGTTATATTAAAAACCCCACCCGGTGATCCAGGTGGGGTTTTTTGCTTTCAGCGGCAGTTTTTTGTCGTAAAAAGAAGCATATAAGATACAAGCTAGATTTTGATCTGAGGAAACGAAAGGTGTACCATGTGCTCTTCCGTGCTTGCTTTATACCTCAATGAAAAACAAGACAGCCCAACCCCTGCTGTACCGAGTCCTGGCGTCCGCCGGCATCGTGGCAACCATCTTCGCGACTGCGCCGGTGCGCGCCGACGAGATGGCCGACGTCAGCAAACTGGCCAAGGCTGGCAAGGTTGTCGAAGCACTCAACAAGACCAACGAATACCTGAGCAAACACCCGTCCGACCCGCAAATGCGCTTCATGAAGGGCGTGCTGCTGACCGAGCAAAACAAGTCGGACGAGGCCATCGCCGTCTTCACCAAGCTGACTGAAGATTACAAAGATCTGCCGGAGCCGTACAACAACCTGGCCGTGCTTTACGCCGCCAGCGGCCAATATGATAAGGCGCGCATCTCGCTGGAAAAAGCCATACGCACCAATCCGAGCTATATGACGGCCTATGAGAACCTGGGCGATGTCTATGGCAAGATGGCCAGCCAGGCTTATGACAAGGCACTGGCGTTGGGCGCAAACAACGCACCGCCGGCCAAGTCCAAGCTGACGCTGTTGCGCAATTTCTCCAGCAGCACCGGCGCCAAGTTTGCCGCGCCTGAGACTACGGCGCCAGCGCCGGCTTCTGCGCCTGCGCCGCAGGTGGCCCAGGTGGCGACCGCGCCGCGCGCGCCAGCCAATGCGGCGCCGCCGCTGATCTCGCAAATTCCTGCCGATGCCGGCAAATCGACCACGCTGCAGCGCATACCGGCCTTGTCCGTTACGCCGCCGGCGCCGGCAGTCAAAGTGGCTGCCGCGCCGACGCCCGCGCCGGTACCAGCCAAACTGCCTGCACCTGCACCCACACCCGTACCGCCAGCGCTCAAACCGCCCGTACCTGCGCCCGCGCCAGCCGCCGCGCCGGCCAAGCCCGCAGCACCAATCCCAGCGCCAGTGCTGGCCAAAGTCGAACCGCCGAAGCCGACACCTGTCCCTGCTCCCGCACCTGCGCCGGTTAAAGCCGCGCCGGTGGTGGTCGCCCAGGCCGAACCTGCCAAGCCCGCCAAGGTCGAGCCGCCGAAACCAGCCAAGCACGAGCCGGAAAAAGCCGCGAAGCCGGACACGTCCGATCGCGATGCCGTGTTGGCCCAAGTCCACGGCTGGGCCAAGGCCTGGACTGCGCAGAACGTCGATTCCTACCTCGGCTACTACAGCCAGGAGTTCGAACCGCCCAAAGGTTTGTCACGCAAAGCTTGGGCCGATGAGCGCCGCGCCCGCATTGAAGGCAAGGGCCGCATCCGCGTCGAAGTGGGCGCGCCGGAAGTGGTCGTAAACGGCAATACCGCCAAAGTGACCTTCCGCCAGACATATGAGTCCGACCGCCTGACGGCCAGAAGCCGAAAGACACTTGTGCTCGTCAAAAATGGTGGAAAATGGCAGATCAAGCAGGAAGCCTCGGGTAGCTGATGTCACACTTTAGATTTACACAACACTGGCGTGCCAGTGCGTTGCTGTGCGCGGTGCTTCTCAGTGTTTTGGGAGGGGAGGCCAGCTATGCCGCAAAAAAGCCGGCGCGGGCGCCGGTCGTCCGTAAAGCCAATCCTGAAGAGCTGCTGTCCGATATCTACCGCGAACTGGCCCAGCACAACCTGCGCGTGGCCCAGCAAAAGGCCGATGCGCTGGTAGAGGCCTATCCCAATTTCCGCCTCGGTCATCTGGTCCGCGGCGATATCCTGCTGATGCATACCCGCGCGGTGACCGCGCTGGGCGCTGCCGTGCCGCCGGGCGAGGATTCCAAGCTGGCGGACCTGCGCCGCGAGGCCGCCGTGCGCCTGCAGGCCGAGCCCGGCCGTCCGTCGCCTGCGCTGTTGCCGCGCGCGTTGCTGCAGATGCGCAAGGACCAGCGCCACGCGCTGATCGTCGACGCCAAGCATTCGCGCCTCTACCTGTACGAGAACCGCAACGACCAGATCCGCCTGCTGTCCGACTTCTACGTCAGCCAGGGCAAGCTGGGCATCAACAAGCTCAAGGAAGGCGACATGCGCACGCCGGTGGGGGTGTACTACATCATCGGCCGCCTGCCCGGCATCAAGCTGCCCGACATGTACGGCAAGGGCGCGTTGCCGCTCGACTATCCGAACGACTGGGACAAGGCGCAGGGCCGCAGCGGTTCCGGCATCTGGGTGCACGGCACGCCGCCCGAGACCTTCAGCCGTCCGCCGCTGTCGACCGACGGCTGCGTGGTGGTCAGCAACGACGACCTCAACACGCTGACTCGCACGGTGGAGATCGGCAAGACGCCGATCCTGATCGGTGACCAGGTCGAGTTCGTCAGCAAGGAGCAGATGGAGCGCGACCTGCGTGTCGCCAGCGCGCTGGTGGAATCGTGGCGCCGCGATGTCGAGAACCGCGACGACGCCGGCCTGCGGGCGTTGTACTCGCCGCGCTTCAAGTCGGCGGCCGACGAGGATGTGAACACCTGGCTGGACAAGAACCGCTTCCTGCCTGGCGCCAAGAAGATCAGCGTGACCGTGACCGAGCCGAGCTATTTCCGCCAGCCGAGCCAGGAAGAAGTCATCGTCAGCAATTTCACGCAGCAGATCGTGGTCGGCAAGTTCCGCCATGCGGTGCGCAAGAAACAGTACTGGGCCAAGGAAGGCAAAAGCTGGAAGATCGTCGCCGAAACGAACGTATAAGACATTGGGGTCAAGTCTGACATTCGGACACGAGCCCTACCGTAGCACTGCGCTACGGTAGGGCTCGTGTCCGAATGTCAGACTTGACCCCAAATTTTTAGAAGTGGTAGGCCGCTTTGACTTCGAGGAAGTTCACGCCGGTGTTAGGCTTTTTGTAGCCACCGTTCGAGAAATGCTGGATCTTGCCGCCGATTTCCCAGTTGTTGTCGAATACGTAGCCGATGCCGATGTGGTCGCCGAACTGGAAGTGGGTCGACAGGCGGTAGGTGTCGTTGTCGTACAGCTTGGACAGGCGGTGCACGCCGATGCCGCCTTCGTAGTACAGGCCCTTCTTGTTGTCGTTCTCAAAGCGGAACACTGGCGTGAAGCCCACATCCCACAGGTGCGCAGTGTTGCCGGAAATGTTCTGGTATTGGCTCTCTTTCCAGAAACCGGCGCTGGCTTCCCAGTAGCCGCTCAGGTGCGTGCCGTTCGACTGGAACCAGCGCGCGCTCCAGTCCTTGGCAGCGCTGAAACGCACCATCTGCACCTTGGCGGCGTTGCCGTAGTCGATGGCGACGGAGTCGACCAGTTTGTCATCGGCGTAGGCGCCTTGCATCGCGATCAGGGCGACGGCGGCTGCAATCAATTTTTTAGCGAACATAGTATCCTTGCATAGTTAGTGCTGTATCTCAATTTATACGGCTGCCCAGATTGTACCGGGGTTCTTAAAAATATTCCGGCGTGGCTGCTATTTTGACCATCTCAGGAGTTGGAATTGTCTACGCGAATCGCCTTTCTCGGTATTGGCTTGATGGGAGATCCGATGGTCCGCCGCCTGCTGGCGGCCGGCCACAAGGTCACGGTCTGGAACCGCACCTTCGCCAAGGCCGCCGCGCTGGCGGACGCCGGCGCGCACGCGGTGCCCGACCTGGCCGAGGCGGTGCGCGATGCCGGCATCGTCATCTCGACGCTGGAGGCCGGTCCGGTCGTCGGCGAGGTGATGCGCGCAGCGCTGCCGGCGCTGGCGCCAAACGCGCTGTGGGTGGACATGAGTTCGACCCGTCAATCCGAGGCGCAGGAGTTCCACGCATTGCTGGCCGCGCAGGGGCGGCGCTTTGTCGATGCACCGGTGTCCGGCGGCGTGGGCGGTGCGGCGGCGGGCACGCTGGCCATCATGGCCGGCGGCAGTGCGGATGATTTCGCCGAGCTGGAATCGGTGTTGGCCGCCATGGGTCGGCCGACGCGGGTGGGGCCGGCCGGCAGCGGCCAGGTGGCCAAGCTGTGCAATCAGTTGATCGTCGGCGCCACCATTAACATTGTGGCCGAGGCTTTGCTGCTGGCGCAGGCGGCCGGCGCCGATCCGGCCGCGATGCGGGCAGCGATACGCGGCGGCTTCGCCGAAAGCAAAATCCTCGATGTGCATGGCCAGCGCATGCTGGACCGGAACTTTGTCGCGGGCGGACAGGTGAAGACGCAGCTGAAGGATCAGCGCAACATCCTGGCGGCGGCGGAAGCGGCCGGCATCACCTTGCCGGTGACGCAATTGGTGACCGAACGTTATCAAGCGCTGGTGGAGACTGTCCCGCAGGCCGACCATTCGGCGGCCCTGCTGGGACTGGAGGAATTGAATCCGGGGCAGCGCGTCGGCACCGCCCCGGACCAGCTGGCTTAAGCCGCCGGCAAGCTCATTTCCGCCAGCCGCACCCAGAAGCTGGCGCCGATCGGCAGCAGGTTGTCGTTGAAGTCGTAGCTGCCGTTGTGCAGCACGCACGGTCCGAGGCCGTGTCCGCCGTCGCGGTGATCGCCCTCGCCGTTGCCGATGAAGACGTAGCAGCCCGGCTTGGCCTGCAGGAAGAACGCGAAGTCTTCCGCGCCCATGGTCGGCTCGACGTTGTCGTCGACCTTGTCCGCGCCCACCACCGACTTCATCACCTCGACCGCGAACTTGGTCTCGGCCGGATGGTTCACCAGCGGCGGATAATTGCGGCGGAACTTGAACTCCACCTCGGCGCCGAACGCGGCCGCCGTGTGCCGGGCGATCTCGCCCATGCGCTGCTCGATCATGTCCAGCACCGGCTGGGTGAAGGTGCGCACCGTGCCGACCAGCTCGGCCTCGTCGGGTATCACATTGGTGGCGCTGCCGGCGTGGATCTGCGTGATCGACAGCACGGCCGTGTCCAGCGGGCTCTTCTGCCGGCTAATGATGGTCTGCCAGCTCTGCGCGATCTGCACCGCCACCATCACCGGATCGATGCCCTTGTGCGGCTGGGCCGCGTGCGCGCCCTTGCCCTTTACCGTGACGTAAAACTCGTTACTGGAAGCCATCATCGGTCCCTCGACCACGCTCATCGTGCCGGCCGGCGCGCCCGGCCAGTTGTGCATGCCGTAGATCGCATCCATCGGGCACTGTTCGAACAGGCCGTCCTCGATCATGCGGCGCGCGCCGGCGCCGCCTTCCTCGGCCGGCTGGAAAACGAGGTAAACCGTTCCGTCGAAATTGCGGTGCTCGGCCAAATGCTTGGCCGCGCCCAGCAGCATGGCGGTATGGCCGTCGTGGCCGCAGGCGTGCATCTTGCCCGGATGGCGCGAGGCGTGGGCGAAGGTGTTGACCTCCTGCATCGGCAGCGCGTCCATGTCGGCGCGCAGGCCGATGGCGCGCTTGGAACTGCCGTGCTTGATGATGCCGACCACGCCCGTCAGGCCCAGCCCGCGGATCACCGGGATGCCCCATTCGCTCAGCTTGTCGGCGATGATGTCGGAGGTGCGTTGCTCCTCGTAGCACAGCTCGGGATGGGCGTGCAGGTCACGCCGGATTTGCTGTATTTCGGATTGAAATGCAATGATGGGATCAACTAGTTTCATCTGCTTCTCCAAGATCGGGTTCGCCTGCCTTTTGGGCAGCGAGAGCAGCCATTGTAGCCCTTGTCACATGAACAAATCCAGAGCGGCCGCTATCGTTTACCATACTGCTTTCCGTCCACGTTTTTTTGGATCCAAGACATGACAACGACACAAGTCCGCGCGGCCTGCCCGCACGATTGCCCCGACACCTGCGCGCTGCTGGTGACGGTGGAGGATGGCGTGGCCACCGCCGTCAAGGGCGATCCCGACCATCCGACCACGGCCGGCGTGCTGTGCACCAAGGTGGCGCGCTACACCGAGCGCACCTACCACGCGGACCGTCTGCTGCATCCGCTGCGCCGGATCGGCAAGAAGGGCGAGGGCAAGTTCGAGCGCATCAGCTGGGACGAGGCGCTCGACACCATCGCCGCCCGCCTCAAGCCGCTGGCCGAGCGCGCGCCGGAAGCCATTCTGCCGTACAGCTATTGCGGCACGATGGGGCTGGTGCAGGGGGAGTCGATGTCGATGCGTTTCTTCAACCGCATCGGCGCCTCGCTGCTGGACCGCACCATCTGCGCGACCGCCGGCGCCACCGGTTACAAGTACACCATCGGCGCCTCGATCGGCATTGACCTTGAACAGTTCCAGAACGCGAAACTGATCGTGATCTGGGGCGGCAATCCAATTGCTTCCAACCTGCACTTCTGGACCCGCGCGCAAGAGGCCAAGCGCAACGGCGCCAAGCTGATCGCCATCGATCCCTACCGCTCGCTGACGGCGGAGAAATGCCACCAGCACATCGCGCTGCTGCCCGGCACCGACGCCGCGCTGGCGCTGGGCCTGATGCACGTGCTGATCGCTGAAGACCTGCTCGACCACGACTACATCGCGCAGCACACGCTGGGCTTCGAGCAACTGAAGCAGCGCGCCGCCGAATGGACGCCTGAGCGCACCGCCGAAACCTGCGGCATCAGCGTGGCCGAAGTGGTCGACCTGGCGCGGCTGTACGGCGGCATGGCGCGCGCCGGCGAGCCGGTGGCGATCCGCGCCAACTACGGCGTGCAGCGCGTGCGCGGCGGCGGCATGTCGGTGCGCAGCATCGCCTGCCTGCCGGCACTGGTGGGCGCGTGGCGCCATCCGGCCGGCGGCATCCAGCTGTCGTCCGGCGGCTCGTTCCCGACCAACAAGGCGGCGCTGCAGCGGCCGGACCTGCTGGCGAAGCAGCCGCGCACCATCAACATGACCACCATCGGCGACGACCTGCTGCGCGCGAGCTCGCCGGAGTTCGGGCCGCAAGTGGAGGCGGTGATCGTCTACAACGCCAACCCGTTGGCGATCGCGCCCGATTCGGGCAAGGTGATGGCCGGCTTCGCGCGCGAGGATTTGTTCACCGTGGTGCTGGAACACTTCCAGACCGACACCGTGGACTATGCCGACATCGTGCTGCCGGCCACCACGCAGCTGGAGCACATCGACACGCACACCGCCTACGGCCACCTGTACATGATGGCCAACAACGCCGCCATCGCGCCGATGGGCGAGGCCAAGGCCAACACCGAAATCTTCCGCCTGCTGGCCGCGCGCATGGGCTTCGACGACCCGTGCTTCCAGGACAGCGACGACCAGCTGGCGGCGATGGCCTTCGACGCCAAGGATGTCCGCGCGGTCAACTTCGATTGGGAGTCGTTGAAGCGCAAGGGCTGGCAGAAACTCAACGTGCCCGACGCGCCGTTCGCGCATGGCGGCTTCCCCACGCCGTCCGGCAAGTGCGAGTTCTACTCCGCAACGATGGCGGCCGACGGACTCGATCCGTTGCCCGCCTACCTGCCGCCGTATGAATCGGTGGCCAGCAATCCGGAGCTGGCCAAGCGCTATCCGCTGGCGATGATTTCTCCGCCGGCGCGCAACTTCCTCAACTCCACTTTCGTCAACGTGAAAAGCCTGCGTTCGGCGGAGGGCGAACCGCACCTCGACATCCATCCGGACGACAGCGCCGCGCGTGGCATCGTCGACGGCGACATGGTGCGCATCTTCAACGACCGTGGCACTTTCATCGCCAAGGCGCGGGTCACGGACAAGGCGCGCGCGGGCCTTGTTGTAGGCTTGTCAGTGTGGTGGAAAAAACTAGGCAGGGATGGTAAAAACGCCAATGAGGTTACCAGCCAACAGTTAACCGATATGGGCCGCGCACCAACTTTTTACGATACACTGGTACAAGTCGAAAGAGTCGCTGCTTGAAGGTAATGTATGCGCAACTTAGCCCGCCGAATCGTCCGCGCCAGATACTGGGTGGCGGCGGGCTGCGCGGCGCTCATGCTGGCTGGCTGCGCGCAACTCAAGTACTACATGCAGGCCGCCCAGGGCCAGTATGCGCTGTGGTCGGACGCCCGTCCGATTGAAGACTGGCTGGGCGATCCAACCACCGATCCCCAGCTCAAGGCCCGCCTGGAAAAAGCGTTGTTGATACGCCGCTTCGCCGTCAAGGAACTGGGCCTACCAGACAACGCCAGCTACAAAAATTACGCCGCGCTCACGCGCCCCTTCGTGCTGTGGAACGTGGTGGCGACGCCGGAACTTTCGTTGCGGCCGATCCAGTGGTGTTTCCCGATCGCCGGCTGCGTCAGCTATCGCGGCTACTACAGCAAGGAAGACGCGATGGCCTACGCCGACGAGTTGCGCAAGGAAGGCAACGACGTGCAGGTCGGGGGCGTGCCGGCGTATTCCACGCTGGGCTGGTTCAGCGATCCGCTGCTGTCGACCTTCATCAACTATTCCGACGCCGAACTGGCGCGCATGGTGTTCCACGAACTGGCGCACCAGGTGGTGTACGTGCAGGGCGATTCCCAGTTCAACGAAGGTTTCGCCACGGCGGTGGAGGAGGCCGGCGTGGCGCGCTGGCTGGAGCTGTACGGCACCGATCCGATGCGCGAGGCCTACACCCGCTACAATGCGCGCCGCCAGGATTTCCTGGAACTGTTGGTACGCCACCGCAAAATGCTGGCCGATACCTACGCCAGCAAAACCAGCACCCGCCACAAGCGCGCGGAGAAGGCGCGCATCTTCGCCCACCTGAAAACCGAGTACCAGAAGTTGAAGGACAGCTGGGGCGGCTACGCCGGTTACGATCGCTGGTTTGCCGAGCCGCTGACCAATGCCCACCTCAGCGCTGTGGGAACTTACCACGATTATCTGCCCGCCTTCCGTTCTTTGCTGAAGCAGGAACGAACGTTCGTGCGTTTTTATGGTGCAGTGCAAAAATTAGCTTCTCTTGATCTAGTTCAACGCCAGCAGCAGTTGCAGCAACTGGGTCGCCCGGTATTGCTCAACGCGGAGGCCACCCAGCAGCCGGACGCCGCGCCGGAAGGCACACATTGATGCTGCGATGCAGCATAAAAAGCCGTTAGAAGCCGCATTCAAATATGGTTAAATGCGCTTGCGTCCGAGCTTGCTGCCCGATAGCATCGTGATAAGTAGGCTCTCGAAGTTCGCATAGACGAATCACCGACCCTGAACCGGCACTGTGCGCCGGACCTTACAACGATAATTCGAGACACGAGGCACAGGATGGAAAAAATCTGGTTGAAGTCGTACCCGCCCGGCATGCTGACGGAGATAGACACGACTCAGTACCGCTCGCTGGTGCAGCTGCTGGAAGAGTCCTTCCACAAATTCGCAGACCGCAACGCCTACGTCTGCATGGATAAATTCCTCACCTATGCCGAAGTCGACGCCTACTCCAAGCGCCTGGGCGCCTGGCTGCAAAGCCGCGGCATGAAGAAGGGCGCGCGCGTCGGCGTGATGATGCCCAACGTGCTGCAGTATCCGATCGCCATCGCCGCCATCCTGCGCGCCGGCTACACCGTGGTCAACATCAACCCGCTGTACACGCCGCGCGAACTGGAGCACCAGCTCAACGACTCGGGCTGCGAAGCCATCCTGATCCTGGAAAATTTTGCGACCACGCTGGAGCAGGTGCTGGGCCGCACGCAAGTCAAGCACATCGTGGTGGCTAGCATGGGCGAGATGCTCGGCGGCCTCAAGGGCGCGCTGGTCAATTTCGTGGTGCGCAGCGTCAAGAAGATGGTGCCGCCGTTCTCGCTGCCGAACGCGGTGCGCTTCAAGGATGCGCTGTCGCACGGCGGCCGCATGAAGCTGACGCCGGTGTCGCTGGAGCCCACCGATCCGGCCTTCCTGCAGTACACGGGCGGCACCACCGGCGTCTCCAAGGGCGCCACGCTGACGCACCGCAACCTGGTCGCCAACCTGCTGCAGAACGAGGCCTGGTCCAAGCCGGCGCTGGGCAATGTGACCGAGCAGATCACCATCGTTTGCGCGCTGCCGCTGTACCACATCTTCGCGCTGACCTGCTGCGCGATGTGGGGCACGCGGGTGGGCGCGCTGAACATCCTGATCCCGAATCCGCGCGACATCGGCGGCTTCATCAAGGAGCTGAGCAAGTACCGCTTCAACATGCTGCCGGCGGTGAACACGCTGTACAACGCGCTGTTGAACCACCCGTCGTTCGGCCACCTGGACTTCTCGGGGCTGAAGATCTGCAACGGCGGCGGCATGGCGGTGCAGCAGGCCGTCAACGACAATTGGCTGAAGGTGACGGGCGTGTCCATCATCGAAGGCTATGGCCTGTCTGAAACGTCGCCGGTGGCTACCTGCAACCGCGCCGACAGCTCGGCCTTCACCGGCACCATCGGCCTGCCGGTGCCGTCGACCGAAATCGCTATCCTCGATGACGACGGCAACGAAGTGGCGCTGGGCCAGCCGGGCGAGATCGCTATCCGCGGTCCGCAGGTGATGGCCGGCTACTGGAACCGTCCGGATGAAACCGCCAAGGTCATGACGGCCGACGGCTATTTCAAATCCGGCGACGTCGGCGTGATGGACGAGAACGGCTTCGTGAAGATCGTCGACCGCAAGAAGGACATGATCCTGGTGTCCGGCTTCAACGTCTACCCGAACGAGCTGGAGGGCGTGATCGCCGCGCATCCGGGCGTGCTGGAGTGCGCCTGCATCGGCGTGCCGGACGAGCACTCGGGCGAGGCGGTCAAGATCTTCGTGGTGCGCCGGGATCCGAACCTCACGGTCGAGCAGTTGATGGCCTACTGCAAAGAACAATTTACCGGCTATAAAAAGCCAAAATATATCGAGTTCCGCGAGGAGCTGCCCAAAACCAACGTCGGGAAAATCCTGCGGCGCATGCTGCGCGATGAAGCTCCCGGCCAGAACAAGAAAGTTGCATAAGACATGGAAAAGATTTGGCTCAAGTCCTACCCCGAAGGCGTGCCCGCCGAGATCGATAGCACGCAGTACCGCTCGGTCACGCACCTGCTGGAGGAATCGTTCCGCAAGTATGCCGACCGCAACGCCTACGTCTGCATGGACAAGTTCCTCACCTACGGCGAGCTGGACAAGCTGTCGCTGCAGATGGGCGCTTGGCTGCAAAGCAAGGGCCTGAAGCCGGGCGCGCGCGTGGCGATCATGCTGCCGAACGTGCTGCAGTATCCGGTGGCGATGGCGGCCATCCTGCGCGCCGGCTACACGGTGGTCAACGTCAACCCGCTGTACACGCCGCGCGAGCTGCAGCACCAGCTGACGGACTCCGGTTCGGAAGCGATCATCGTGCTGGAAAATTTCGCCACCACGGTGGAGCAGGTGCTGGCGCACACCCAGGTCAAGCACGTCATCGTCGCCACCATGGGCGACATGCTGGGCACGCTGAAGGGCGCGCTGGTCAACTTCGTGGTCCGCAACGTCAAGAAGATGGTGCCGTCGTATTCGCTGCCGAGCTCGGTCTCGTTCAAGCAGGTGCTGGCCGAAGGTTCGCGTCTGGCGCTGGCCCCGGTCAAGCAGGGCCATGACGACATCGCCTTCCTGCAATACACCGGCGGCACCACCGGCGTCTCCAAGGGCGCCGTGCTGCTGCACCGTAACATCATCGCCAACGTGCTGCAGAACGAAGCCTGGCTGCAATTCAAGCCGCAGGCCGAGCAGCTGGTATTCGTGTGCGCGCTGCCGCTGTACCACATCTACTCGCTGACCATCAGCGCCTTCATGGGCATGCGCATGGGCGGCATGAATCTGCTGGTGCCGAATCCGCGCGACATCCCCGGCTTCGTCAAGGAACTGGGCAAGTACCGCGTGGCGGTGTTCCCCGCAGTGAACACGCTGTACAACGCGCTGCTCAACAACGCCGAGTTCGCCAAGCTGGACTTCTCGTCTTACTCGGTCTGCAATGGCGGCGGCATGGCCGTGCAACAGGCCGTGGCCGACCGCTGGCTCAAGCTGACCGGCACGCCGATCATCGAAGGCTACGGCATGTCGGAAACCTCGCCGGTGGCCACCGCCAACCGCGTGGACATCAAGGAATTCACCGGCACCATCGGCCTGCCGATTCCATCGACCGAAGTGTGCATCCTGGACGACGACGGCAACGTGCTGCCGCTGGGTGGCACCGGCGAGATCGCCATCCGCGGCCCGCAGGTAATGGCCGGCTACTGGAACCGTCCGGACGAGACCGCCAAGTCGATGACGCCCGACGGCTTCTTCAAGACCGGCGACGTCGGCATCATGAACGAGCAGGGCTTCACCCGCATCGTCGACCGCAAGAAGGACATGATCATCGTGTCCGGCTTCAACGTGTATCCGAACGAAGTGGAAGGCGTGGTGGCCTCGCATCCGGGCGTGCTGGAAGTGGCGTGCATCGGCGTGCCGGACAAGAACTCCGGCGAGGCCGTCAAACTGTTCGTGGTGCGCAAGGACCCGAACCTGACCGCCGAGCAGCTGCTGGACTTCTGCAAGCACGAGCTGACCGCTTACAAAAAGCCGAAGTACATCGAGTTCCGTGATGAGCTGCCGAAGACCAATGTCGGCAAGATCCTGCGCCGCCAGTTGCGCGACGAAAAAGTCGCAGCGTAACAAAAAAATCGCCTGCTGAGACAGGCGATTTTTTTTAGCTAGTGGTGTTCGAAATGCGGTCCCTTCCTGATGCAGGCGAGCCGCTTGTCCTTCATGGCGGCGGCCAGCCGCTGCCGCACTTCATGATCGTGATCGACATACCCTTCGACGTTGGCCTTGCGGGCGCAATCGGCCCAGTGCTGGTCGTCGACGTCTTGCAGCCTTTCGAACTCGGCCAGTGACAGCACGACCACCGGGTCGCGCGCGGCGTGTTCCACGACTATCGTCTGCGTCAGAGCCTGGTGCAAATAGCTATCCAGCTCTTGCGCGATTTCGCTCTCTGTGACTTTCAACATGTAGCGCCTCCATACGGTGATGGTCTAGCCAGTATAGGCCGCGCGCGCTTCAATGCAAGACGCCACGGCGCTCAACCGGTATATGGCACGCCGTTCTTCAGATACTTTTGAATCGACTCCAGCCGGCTGTTGTAGATGGCGCTGGTGGGCGAGATCCAGCTGCCTTCGCCATACTCGTTCCACGCGCAAATGAAGGTGATGCCGCCGGTGGTGTCGGTGTTGCCGACATGCGCGTCCGAGACCTGCGCGCAATGCTGGGCGAACTGCTGCGGCGTCGGCAGGCAATGCTGCGCCAGCGTATCGCTGGCTTGCCATGGACTGTCGTCGAAGCCGGCCATCAAGGTGGGCCACCAGGTGGTTTTCCCATGCGTGAAATCGCGCATCGACGAGATGTACAACTTGTATTGGGACACCGCCGTTTTCATCATCTCGTCGTAGGATGTCACCTTGACCTGCGTATCGCCCACCCATTTGCTGCGGATGTTGTAGACATACATGCCTTGCACCGTCTCACACATTCCCCAACTGCCGATGTCCGAGGTTCCCACCAGCAGATGCATGGATTGCACCAGGGTGCCGGTGATGCCGGATGTCGGTATCGAGGAGGGCTGGCTAACCAGGCCGTGGTTGATCACCTTCGCGGCATTGCCGACGCCGGTGATGCCGCCGGTATTGTCGTTATGCACCAGCACGTTGGTGACGATATTGTGGCAATCCTGCAGGAAGGCGTCGTGCGCCGGCTGCGCTTCGCCCTTGGCGTACTTGTAATCGGACGGCAGCCCCTTGGTCGCGAAGATGATGCGGTCGATCTGCGCGACGCTGTAGATTGCGAAGACCGGCTTGCCGCCGATTTTCCAATAGGACGGGTGCGCCATGTGAAGGGCCGCCCGCCGGATGCCCTCAAAGAAATACTCGCGCGTATCCTGCGGTGGATCGTTGCTGGTGTTGGAGTTGTTCGACCATTGCAGGAAGAAGGACATGCGGTCGTTGTGCGGCGAATTTTTGAAATTAATCACCGGATAGTTCAGGAACTCGTCGCGGAACCAATTCATCGCGAAGACGTCGATGCCATACTGGCTGGCCGTCAGGATCTCCTCATCCATGTAGTGCTGCGCCATCTGGTTGGAATCGTCCGCGGCCTGCAGCGACAGCGGAAAGCGTTCCGGGAACATCCCCATCCGATGCGTGGCCTTGGGGCGCGCCGGCGTCGGATACGTACCCCACGGATTGTCGCCATGTATCCAGCGCTGGCTGCTGTCCATTGGATTGCACCAGCCGCCGAAATAGGCCGCCACCAATGTGCGCACGGGCGTGACTGCAACGGCGCTGGCCTTGCCGGCCGGGAGCAGCGTGCTCAGCGCGGTGGCGCCGGCGCCCAGCATCAATTGTCGTTTCTTCGATTGCATGCGATGTCCTGTGGAGTGGGGGAGCTGCAACCGATTCTAGCACCGAAATTATTATTTTTGCATCTTTGCCTATCGAACATCCGCCAGCCCGGGATGGCCGTCGCGCACCAGGAAGCTGGCGATGGTCTTGATGGGGCTGGCCGCGTTGTGGACGTCGTCCAGCGCCAGGAACAAGGTGGTGGTGTCGGACGGTGTGATGTTGAGCAGCATGAAGCCGCGCTTGTCGCTGCGGCCGTACTTGAGGCTGTGGTTCATGGCGACGTACTGCTCGGTGCGCGCCTGCGGGCGCGACGGCGAAGTCACCGAGGTACCGACGAACTCGGTGGCGATGACAGGATTGCCCGCCGATCGCGGACGCGTGGGAATGCGGTTGAGCTCGGCCGCGAAGAAGCTGTGGACGTCGCCGCCCAGGATCAGCGGGTTGCTGGCCTTGCTGGCGTGCAGCGCGTCGAACAGGCGCTGGCGCGCGGCCGGGTAGCCGTCCCAGCCGTCGGTCCAGAAGCGGCCGTCGGATTCCTTGATCACCGGCACCTGGCTGTTTTGCGCCATCAGCGTTTGCTGCGCCAGGATGTTCCAGCGCGCCGGCGATGACGCCAGTCCTTGCTCCAGCCAGCGCTGCTGCCCGGCGCCCAGCATGGTGCGGCTCGGATCGCTCAGCTCGGCGCACTCACGCTTGAGCACGGAGCTGGAGCCGCCGCGTCCGGCGGGTGGGCAGGCGTGATGCGAGCGGTACTGGCGGTCGTCCAGCACGTGGAAGCGCGCCAAGCGGCCCCAATCGTAGCGCTGGTACATGCGCAGGTGCGCGAAGTCGGCTGGCGGCAGGCGCAGCGGCATGTGTTCGTAGAAGGCCTGGTAGGCGGCGGCCCGGCGCTCGGGGAAGCGCGGGTCCAGCCGTTCGTCGCGGTCGCTGCCGTAGTCGTTGGCGACTTCGTGGTCGTCCCAGGTCACGATCCACGGTGCGGCGAGATGCGCGGCCTGCAGGTCGCGGTCGGTCTTGTACTGGGCGTAGCGGGCGCGGTATTCGGCCAGCGAGAAGCTCTCAGCGGTCCGTAGCGCCGTTTGCGGATGCGCCAGCTGGTACGGACCCCATTCGTAGATGTAATCGCCCAGGAAGGCCACCAGGTCGGGCGCGGCGGCCGCGATGTGGCGGTGCGCGGCGTAGCTGCCGAACTCCCAGTGCTGGCACGAGGCCACGGCCAACTTCAGCTGGTCCGGCATGGCGTTGGCGGCGGGCGCGGTGCGGGTGCGTCCAATCGGGCTGACGGCGTCGCCCAGCATGAAGCGGTACCAGTACCAGCGCGCGGGCGCCAGGCCGGTGACGTCGACGTGCACGCTGTGCGCCAGTTCCGGCGTGGCGCTGGCCGTGCCCTTGGCGACGATGCGGCTGAAGCGCTCGTCCTCGGCCATCTCCCAGCGCACGCTGAAGGCCAGCTGCGGCGTGGCCGCCGCGTTGAGCGGATCGTGCAGGATGCGGGTCCAGATGATGACGGCGTCCGGCAACGGCGAGCCGGAGGCCACGCCCAGGCTGAACGGATAGGATTTGCTGGCGCTGGAGGGCACGGTCTGGCTGGCAGCGGCAGCGGCGCCGGCACCGACGCCGACGGTGGCACCGGCACCGCAGCCGGCGGCCAGCGCGGCTAAGCGGCTGGCGGTGAGCAGGAATGCGCGGCGAGGCTGGTGCATGCCGCGCCGGATCAGGAGCGGATCAGCGTTTCGATCGGCGGCACCTTGCGCGGCTTGCGGTCGGAGTCGGTGGCGACGTAGGTCAGCGTGGCCTCGGTGACCTTGACGGTGCACGCCTGCAGGCGGTTGCGCTCCGCGTACACCTCGACGTTGACGGTAATGGACGTATTGCCAACCTTGACAATATCAGCATAAAACGACAGCAGGTCGCCCACGAACACGGGATTCTTGAACACGAAGGAGTTCACCGAGATGGTCGCGACGCGGCCGTTGGCGCGGCGGGTGGCCGGCAGCGAGCCGGCGATGTCGACCTGCGCCATGATCCAGCCGCCGAACACGTCGCCGTAGACGTTGGCATCCGACGGCGCCGGCATCATGCGCAATTCCGGCATTTTCCCCGCTGGCAGGCCGCGGTTGACGGTTTCGACTTTGATGGTGGTGGGATTTTCGGGGGAGGTCATCGTGAATTCTCTTGAAGGGCTACAATTACCGGGATTGAACCATAAAAAGCCGACATCCGCCATGCGCCGTTACCCGAACTCCCCGCCCGAACCCGTCAACAACGCCAGCAGCGCCACCCCGCGCAGCGACACGGCGACGCTGAAAACGCTCTTCCCTTACCTGTGGGTCTACAAATGGCGCGTGCTGCTGGCGCTGGGCTGCCTGGTCGGCGCCAAGCTGGCCAACGTCGGCGTGCCGGTGGTGATGAAGCGCCTGATCGACAGCCTGACCATTTCGCCGACGCACCCGCAGGCGCTGCTGGTGCTGCCGCTCGGCGCGCTGGTGGCCTACGGCGTGCTGCGCGTGTCCACCACCTTCTTCACCGAGCTGCGCGAGTTCCTGTTCGCGCGCGTCACGCAGCGCGCGGTGCGCACCATTGCGCTGCAAGTGTTCCGCCACCTGCACTCGCTGTCGCTGCGCTTCCACCTGAACCGCCAGACCGGCGGCATGACGCGCGATATCGAACGCGGCACGCGCGCCGTCGGTTCGCTGATCAGCTACACGCTGTTCAACATCCTGCCGACGCTGGTGGAGATCACGCTGGTGCTGGGCTACCTCGTCACGCACTACGACATCTGGTTCTCGGTGATCACCTTCGTCGCGCTGGTGACCTACATCTCGTTCACCATCTTCATCACCGACTGGCGCACGCACTTCCGCCGCACCATGAACGAGCTGGATTCGAAAGCCAACACCAAGGCCATCGACTCGCTGATCAACTACGAGACCGTCAAATACTTCGGCAACGAGGACTACGAAGCGAAGCGCTACGACGAGGGCCTGCAGCGCTACGAATCGGCCGCCGTTAAATCGCAGACATCGCTGTCGCTGCTGAACACCGGCCAATCGCTGATCATCGCCACCGCCGTCACGCTGATCCTGTGGCGCGCCACGCAGGGCGTCATCGACGGCAAGATGACGCTGGGCGACCTGGTGCTGGTGAACGCCTTCATGATCCAGCTGTACATCCCGCTCAACTTCCTCGGTGTGATCTATCGCGAGATCAAGCAAAGCCTGGCCGACATGGAGAGGCTGTTCGCGCTGCTGGACCAGAACCGCGAAGTGGCCGACGCGCCGGACGCGCAGCCGCTGCTCACGCACGGCGCGCAGGTGCGCTTCAACCACGTGGACTTCAGCTACGAATCCAAGCGCCAGATCCTGTTCGACGTCGACTTCACCATCGCGCCGGGCACGACGACGGCGGTGGTGGGCCACAGCGGTTCTGGCAAGTCGACCTTGTCGCGATTGCTGTTCCGCTTCTACGAGGTCAACGCCGGCGGCATCACCATCGACGGCCAGGATCTGCGCTCGGTCACGCAGGATACGCTGCGCCACGCGATCGGCATCGTGCCGCAGGATACGGTGCTGTTCAACGACACCATCGAATACAACATCGCCTACGGCCAGCCCGGCGCGACGAAAGAGCAGATCGTGGCGGCGGCGCGCGCCGCATCGATCCACGATTTCATCGACAGCCTGCCGGACGGCTACGCGACCATGGTCGGCGAGCGTGGCCTGAAGCTCTCCGGTGGCGAGAAGCAGCGCGTGGCCATCGCCCGCACGTTGCTGAAGAATCCCGCCATCCTGATCTTCGACGAGGCCACCTCCGCGCTGGACTCCAAGGCCGAGCAGGCGATCCAGGCGCAGTTGAAGGAAATCGCCAAGAGCCGCACGACGATGGTGATCGCGCACCGCCTGTCCACGGTGGCGGACGCGCAGCAGATCCTGGTGCTGGACCACGGCCGCATCGTCGAACGCGGCACGCACCAGTCGCTGCTGGCGGCGGATGGCTTGTACGCGCAGATGTGGCAACGGCAGCAGGCCAAGGCCGATGAAGAATTGGTGTCGTCGCCCGACGACGCCGTGGACGCAGTCTCTAACTAAGGAATCGACGATGAAGTCTCGTTTTGCGCTGGGTGCGGTAACTGTCTTGATGGCTTGTGTTCAGAGTGCGTATGCCGACTCCACGGAACCGCAGTTCCGGGCGTTGTACAAGGAGCTGGTCGAAACCAACACCACGCTGTCATCGGGCAGCTGCACGCTGGCCGCCGAACGCGTCGCCGCGCGATTGAAGACGGCGGGCTTCACCGATTCGCAGCTGCACCTGTATGCCGATCCGGCGCATCCGAAGGAGGGTGGGCTCGTGGCTGTAATGCCGGGCAGCGATCCGAAGGCGAAAGCGATCCTGCTGCTGGCGCACATCGACGTGGTCGAGGCCAAGCGCGAGGACTGGGTGCGCGATCCGTTCACGCTGATCGAGGAAGACGGCAAGTTCTACGCGCGCGGCGCGTTGGACGACAAGGCGCAGGCGGCCATCTGGGCCGACACGCTGGTGCGCTTCAAGACCGAAGGCTATGTGCCGCGCCACACGCTGAAGATGGCGCTGACCTGCGGCGAGGAGACCGGCGGCGCCTTCAACGGCGCCGAGTGGCTGACCAAGAACCGTCGCGAGCTGATCGACGCCGGCTTCGCCATCAACGAAGGCGCAGGCGGCGAGCTCGATGCGGCGGGCAAGCGCGTGTCGATGACGGTGCAGGCGGGCGAGAAGGTGTCGCAGAACTACCGGCTGGAAGTGACCAATCGCGGCGGCCACAGTTCGCGTCCGCAGAAGGACAATGCGATCTACCACCTGGCCGGCGCGCTGAAGAAAATCGAAGGCTACACCTTCCCGATCCAGCTTGCCGACGGCAGCCGCGGTTACCTGAAGGGCATGTCGAAGATCCAGTCGGACGAGGGCCACAAGGACGTGGCGGCGGCGATGCTGGCCGTGGTGAAGAATCCCAACGATGCCAAGGCGGTGGCGCTGCTCTCGGACCGCAACAGCAGCTGGGGCGCAATGCTGCACACCACCTGCGTGGCGACCATGCTCGACGCGGGCCACGCCACCAATGCGCTGCCGCAGCGCGCACGCGCCAACATCAACTGCCGCATCTTCCCAGGCGTGACACAGGAGACGGTGCGCGAGGCGCTGGTCAAGGCCATCAACGATCCGGCGGTGAAGGTGGAGACGCTGGAAATCCGTGGCGAGAATTCGGCGCCGCCTGAACTGACGCGCGCCATCATGGAGCCAGTTGAAAAGCTGACCGCGAAGATGTGGCCCGGCGTTCCGGTGCTGCCCATCCTGCAATCGGGCGCCACCGACGGCCAGTTCCTCAACGCCGCCGGCATTCCGACCTACGGCATCAGCGGCATCTTCCTGACGCCGGACCTGGGCAACATCCACGGCCTGAACGAATACATCGGCGTGCAGTCGCTGATGGAAGGCCGCAGCTTCCTGTATGACCTGGTGAAGGTCTACGCCTCCCAGAACTAGGCCAGTGCGCGGTAGCGGAAATCGCGCATGCGCACAGCGCCCTCGCCGGCGCTGTAGACGCCCGGCTTGAGGCTGAGGAAGCCGCCGAACACGTTGTGGTGCATGCCCGATACCTCCATCTGCCATGGATGCTGGATCCATTCGCCGGCGCCGAGCGCGTACCAGAAGGTGACGATGTTGCGGTCGTTGCGCACGCGGATGCGCACCGTGGACACGGCCATCTTCTCGCGCATCCAGCTTTGCTCCTGGCCGTAGTTGTAGGTCCGCATGTGGGTGGCGCTGAAGCCGATGCCGACGAACATGCGCTCGTTGTAGTGCAATAGCAGGCCGCCATGGCCTTCGCCTGAAATGTCGAGCGTTACGGTGGCTTCGTAACTGCGGTCCCCGGCCGTGCAGGTGAGCGGCGAGCAGTCGGCCGGTGATGTTCCCTTGCCGGCGATGGTCATGCTGCCCGCTTCGCGCCGCACGCGCCGCATCTCGTCCGGCCCCGGATTGAAGAAGCTCCACTGCATGCCGAAGCGGTCTTGCGTAAAGTCGTCAGACCATGCGCGGCCGTGTGGGACCGCGCTGCCTTTCTTCGGCATCGGCAGCGGTGATGACAGGTCGCCGCCCTTCGGTTTGAACCAGCCGTCGCTGGTCCATTCGATCGGTTCCAGCAAGGCCTGGCGGCCCAGCGTGCGGTAGCCGTTCTCGTAGCCGTGATAGACCATCCACCAATCGCCGGCAGGGCCTTCGACCAATGTGGCATGGCCGCGCGACCACCACATCTCGCTGTCGCTGCGGGTGCGCACCAGCGGATTGTGCGGGCAGTTTTCCCATGGGCCGTGGATGGAGCGCGAGCGGGCGGCGATCACCATGTGGCTGGTCGGCGGGCCGGAAGTGCCGCCGACCGCCAGCACCAGGTAGTACCAGCCGTTGCGGCGCAAAAGCTTCGGGCCTTCGGGTGCGAACATCTCCACCACCCAGTCGGACGGATAGCGCCATGGCTCGTAGACTTTTTCAAGCGTGCCGACGGTCGCCAGGCCGTCGTCGGTCAGGCCGATGCGGCGCACGCCGTTGACGAACAGGTAGCGCTTGCCGTCCTCGCCGACCGCGTGGCCGGGATCGATGGCGTCGATGTGCAGGTCGACCGGATCGCTCCACGGCCCCCGGATATTGTCGGCCCAGATGACGTAGATGCTGCCTTCGGCGGGGATGTAGATGAAGTAGCGGCCATTATGCTTGACGAGGTCCATCGCCCACACGCTGCCGATTGGTTTGGTCAGCGCCGCGACGATGGGCTCCCAGTTCACCAGGTCGCGCGAATGCCAGATGACGGCGCCGGGGTAGGACAGGAAGGACGAAAACGTCATGTAGTAATCGTCGCCGTCCTTGAGGATGGTGGGATCCGGATGGTCGCCGGACAGGATGGGGTTGAGGTAGGTGCCGTTGCCCAGGTCGGCCTTGCGCTGGCCTTCGACGCCGCGTCCCCAGGTGGGCTTGGCGTTGGCCGCCAGCGGCGCCAGCGCGGCGCCCGACAGCAGTGTTTTCAGCGCGGTGCGCCGTGTTGATTTCATGGTGTCCCAGTAGCTTGGTCTCGTTGCGCCAAATGGTGCCCCGAGTGCTGCGGTGGCGCAATTACGAAACTCACCAAGCCAGATAACGATTCCGCGCAACGACGTCAGCGCACGCTTGCTGTGCAGCCGCGCAAGGCGCATCATGAATAAACGAAGATGAGGAGAATCCGATGAAAGATGGTTTGATGCTCTTGATTGCCGGCCTGGTTTGCGCGGCTGGCGCGGCTTTATTCTTCAGATTTTTTGGCAACGAGGCGTTCAGCATCATCACGTTGGTGATGCTGGTGTGCGCGCTCGCGGACAACGCGCGTTTGCGGCGCCGGTTGCGCGAGATGGGCGCCAAGCCCGAGGGTAAGCGCACTTGGTTGTGACGAAAAAAAAAGCCACCTCGCCGAACGAGGTGGCTTTTTTGCAGTTGCCTGTCTTGCTTACGCGGCCTTGACCAGCTCGACCTCGCCGGGAGCGGCCAGTTCGCCCTCCCACTTGGCGACCACCGCGGTGGCCACGCCGTTGCCGATGACGTTGGTCGCGGAGCGCGCCATGTCCAGGAAGTGGTCGATGCCCAGCAACAGCAGCATCCCCGCTTCAGGAATGTTGAACTGGCCCAGCGTCGCGGCGATCACCACCAGCGAGGCGCGCGGCACGCCGGCCATGCCCTTGGAGGTCAGCATCAGCACCATCATCATCGACATCTGCTGGCCCAGCGACATCTCGATGCCGTAAGCCTGCGCGATGAACACGGTGGCGAAGGTGCAGTACATCATCGAGCCGTCCAGGTTGAACGAGTAGCCGATCGGCAGCACGAAGGCGGCCAGGCGGTTGCGGACACCGAAGCGCTCCAGACCTTCCAGCGTCTTAGGATAGGCCGCTTCGCTCGACGCGGTCGAGAAAGCCAGCAGCACCGGGCTGCGCAGCTCTTTGAGCAGGCTGAAGATGCGGCCCTTCAGGAAGATGAAGCCGATCACGATCAGCAAGACCCACAGCAGCGCGATGGCAAAGTAGAACTCGGCCATGAACTTGCCGTAGGTCGACAGCACGGTCAGGCCGCTCTTGGCGATCACGCCCGACACGGCCGCGAACACGGCGATCGGCGCGAACTGCATCACGTAGCCGGTCACCTTGAGCATCACGTGGGCCACGCCGTCCAGCGCGGCGACCATGACGTTGGCTTTCTCGCCGACCGCCGCAGCGGCCGAACCGAAGAACAGCGAGAAGATCACGATCTGCAGAATCTCGTTCTTGCTCATGCCTTCGACGATGGAGGCCGGCACCAGGTGGGTGACGAATTCCTTCAGCGTCAGGCCGGACACGACCAGATCGGACTTGGCGGTGGCGGCGGCCATGTGGCCCAGCAGCGCGTCGCCGGGGCGGAACAGGTTGACCAGCACCAGGCCCAGGCTCAGCGACATCACCGAGGCGATGAAGAACCAGCCCAGCGTCTTGATGCCGATGCGGCCCACCTCGGAGGCGTCGCCCATCTTGGCGATGCCGCACACCAGCGTCGAGAACACCAGCGGCGCGATGATCATCTTGATCAGGCGAAGGAACAGCGTGGTGATCAGCGACATGTAGTCGGCGAATTCGGTCGGCTTGGCCAGCTGGGTATTGGCCAGGTAACCGGCGAAGATACCCAGCGCCAGTCCGACGAGGATGTAGGTGGTCAATCGGCTTTGTTTATGCATGTTATGAGCTTCCTGTGGTAGTGTCTCTCTGGGCCTGCGCAGAGGGCGGGGTGTCCGCCGCTGCGGGTGTTCTGCATTGGCTGCAACCGGTATTTTATGGTCCGGCTGATGAAACTATGGGCAAGTTCCGCAGTATCCTTGTGGGCAGAGGCGCTGTCAAGCGCATGTAGAGCCGTACCCGCACGGGTGCGGACCGGCTTTTTTATTCAGCGTGTATATGATTGAAATCGATAACGTCAGTAAGTGGTATGGCCAGTTTCAGGTGCTGGCGGAGTGCACCACCAGTGTGGTGAAGGGCGATGTGATGGTGATTTGCGGGCCTTCCGGCTCCGGCAAATCGACGCTGATCAAGACGGTCAACGGGCTGGAGCCGTTCCAGCAGGGCCGGATTACCGTCGACCGCGTCTCGGTTGGCGACAAAAACACCGATTTGCCGGCCCTGCGGGCGCGGATCGGCATGGTTTTTCAGAATTTCGAGCTGTTTCCCCATTTATCGGTGCGCGACAACCTGAACCTGGCCCAGGTGAAAGTGCTGGGCCGCAGCGTCGACGAGGCCACCGAGCGCGGCCAGCGCTACCTGGACCGGGTCGGCCTGCTGGCGCAGCAGGACAAATTCCCCAGCCAGCTCTCCGGCGGCCAGCAGCAGCGCGTGGCCATCGCCAGGGCGCTGTCGATGGACCCGATCGCGATGCTGTTCGACGAACCCACTTCCGCGCTGGATCCCGAAATGGTCAACGAGGTGCTGGACGTGATGGTCGGCCTGGCGCAGGAGGGCATGACCATGATGGTGGTCACCCATGAAATGGGCTTCGCCCGCAAGGTGGCCAACCGCGTGGTGTTCATGGACCAGGGCCGCATCCTGGAGGATAGCGCCAAGGACGAATTCTTCGCCGCGCCCCGCTCGGAACGGGCGCGCGATTTTCTCGCCCGGATAATTCATTAACATTTTATCTACAGAGGCGTCGAGTATCCCCTCAGGCTGGCCTGCACGAAATCGATGAACAGCCGCACCCGCGACGGGATCAGGCGCGATTCGATGATCGCGTACACCGGTATCGGCGCGAAGTCCCAGTCCGGCAGCACCCGCTGCAACTGGTCCCGCTCCAGTGCCCCGGCCGGCTCAGGGCCGGCGGAAATCGCCACACCCAGGCCCAGCGACGCCAGTTTCCTGCACATGCCGACGTTGTTGGCTGCGTAGCGCCCGCCGACCTCGACGGTGACTGTCTTCTTGCGCGAGGATAGCGTCCATTGCTCCTTGCCGCCGACCGGAAACGGGATCATGCACTGATGGTTAACCAGGTCGTCGGGATGTTCCAGCGGCGGCGCGCCACGCAGATATTCCGGCGACGCAAACAGGTAGCGCGGCAGCAGGCCCACCTGCCGGGCGATCAGCGTCGACGGCGTCGGCGGCGGCTTGCCCATGCGGATCGCGCAATCGAAGCCGTCGGTCACGAGGTCGACGCGGCGCGGCGTCAGGTCCATTTCAAAATCGATTTGCGGATACTGCGCGCTGAACGCCTTCAGCGACGGCGCCAGGTAGGTGATCGCCAGATCCACCGGCATCGATACCCGCAGCGTGCCGGTGGGGCGCTCCGCCAGTTCCTGCAGCGATTCGTGCGCGAGGCGCGCCTCGGCCACGATGCTTTCGCAGCGGCGGAAATAGGCTTGCCCGGCCTCGGTCAGCTCGACCTTGCGGGTCGAGCGGTGGAACAGGCGCACGCCGATTTCCTTTTCCAGCTCCGAGATGCGGCGCGACAGCGTGGAATTGGGCATGTCGAGCGTCTCGGCGGCGCGCCGGAACCCTTTGGCGTTGGCGACCGCCACGAACAATTCCATGCTCGATAAAAGTGACATTGCGATTGCTCCATCAGTGGATCAGTGATTTCATTTTAAGCTATTTATCCCGCAGGGGAATCAATGGATGATGGCTGCACATTCACTCACTTAGCGAGGCTCCCAATGAACACCTTATCGACAGCAGTGCAAATCGGCCGTTACACCCTGCGCAACCGCATGGTGATGGCGCCCATGACCCGTTCGCGCGCCAATGACGCCGACGGCGTGCAGTCCGAACTGGCCGTGACCTACTACCGCCAGCGCGCCACGGCGGGCTTGATCGTCACCGAAGGCGTCTTCCCCAGCGCCATGGGCAAGGGCTATGTGCGCACGCCGGGCATCTACAGCGACGAACAGGTGGCCGCATGGAAGAAGGTGACCGAAGCGGTGCATGCCGAAGGTGGCCGCATCTTCATGCAGCTGATGCACACCGGCCGCATCTCGCATCCCAGCATGCTGCCCGGCGGCGCGCTGCCGGTCGCACCGTCCGCGATCAAGCCTGCGGGGCAGTCCTTTACCGCCGGCGGCATGATGGATTTCGTCACGCCGCGTGCACTGGAGACTGCCGAGGTGGCGGACGTGGTGGCGGAATACCGCCTGGCGACACGGCGCGCGCTGGAGGCGGGCTTTGATGGTGTGGAGCTGCATGCGGCGTCGGGCTATCTGCCGGAGCAGTTCCTGACATCGGGCAGCAACCAGCGCAGCGACCAGTATGGCGGTTCGATTCCCAACCGCGCACGCTTCATCCTGGAGGTGCTCGGCGCGATGATCGCGGAAGCGGGCGGCGATCGTGTCGGCATCAAGATCTCGCCGGAGATGGGGTTCAACGACATCAAGGACGACACGCCGGTGGAGACCTATACCTACCTGGTGCGCCAGCTCGCTCCACTGGGCCTGGCCTATCTGCACGTGGCCAAGTTCCAGGCCGAATATGACTACCATGGCGCGCTGCGGCCTTTGTTTAACGGCGCCTACATCCTGGGCGGCGGCCAGACCCGCGAGTCCGGCGAGCAGCGCATCGCGGCCGGCGAGGCCGATGCGGTGGCCTATGGCAGTGCCTTCCTCGCCAATCCCGACCTGCCGCGCCGCTTCGCATTGAACGCGCCGCTCAATACGCCCAATCCGGCGTTGTTCTATGCACCCGGGGCGCAGGGCTATATCGACTATCCGGCGCTGGCCGACACCCCAAGCAACCGCGCGCTGCGCATCCATGCCTACGGTGGCGTGGAGGTGATGCGGTGGGATGAGGTGCCGATGCCGCAGCCAGGTCCGGGCGAAGTGCTGGTTCGGGTTGCCGCCGCCGGCGTCAATGGCCTCGATTGGAAAATCCGCGATGGACTGGTCAAGGATGTTTTCCCGCTGCCGCTGCCCGCCACGCTGGGTTTGGAATTGGCCGGCGAGGTGGTCGCGGTTGGCGAGGGAGTCGACAGCTTCGCGGCAGGCGACCGTGTATTTGGCGCGTTGGGCGGCCTGGGCGCCTACGCCAGCTACGTGGCGGTTGCGGCCTCGAAGCTGGCGCGGACACCCGCCGCCATTGAAGACGCCACCGCTGCGGCGATTCCAGTCGCCTCGATGACGGCATGGCAGGCGTTGTTTGAAACCGGCCAGTTGCGGCGCGGCGAGACGGTGCTGATCCATGGCGCGGCTGGTGGCGTCGGCAGCTACGCGGTGCAGTTTGCCAAGCAGGCCGGTGTCCGTGTGCTGGCCACCGCGCAAGGCCACAATGCCGACCTGCTGCGCCGCCTTGGCGCCGATGAAGTCATCGACTACAAAACCGCCCGCTTCGAGGACGTGGCGAAGGATGTCGACCTGGTGTTCGATCTGGTGGGCGGCGAAACGCTGGACCGTTCGTGGCAAGTGCTGTCGCCGCAAGGCCGCATCGTCAGCATCGCCGCACCGGACATCGTCCAGCGCACGCCGGCCGGCCGCCGTGGCAGCTGGCATGCGAATCACCCCGACGGTGAGCTGCTGGCGCGAATCGCCAAGCAGGTGGCCAGCGGCGAGTTGACCGTGGTGGTGTCGGAGCTTGTCGCGGCAGGGGAGGCGGCGGCCGCCATCGAGCGCAACAAAACCGGCCACGGCGCAGGGAAGACGGTGATCCGCTTCTGACGGCGGCTGACCATGGCGGCGCGAGAGGGTAAAATGGCGGGATTCGTCATTGATAGCCTGAAAGCCCGCCGCCATGTCCGACCTCGAACACACCCCAGACAGCATCACCATCGCCCGTCCCGACGACTGGCATTTGCACCTGCGCGACGGCGCCACCCTGGCCAGCGTGCTGCCGCATAGCGCCCGCCAGTTCGGCCGCGCCATCGTGATGCCCAACCTGAAGCCGCCGGTGACCACCACCGCCGCCGCCGAGGCCTATCGCAACCGCATCATGGCGGCTCTGCCGAGTGGCATGAAATTCGAGCCGCTGATGACGCTCTACCTGACCAACAACACGCCGCCGGACGAGATCCTGCGCGCGCAGGAAAGCGGCATCGTCCACGCGGTCAAGCTGTATCCGGCCGGCGCCACCACCAACTCGGACGCCGGCGTGACCGACCTGTCCAACTGCTACAAGACGCTGGAGATGATGCAGGAAGTGGGCATGCCCTTCCTGGTCCACGGCGAAGTCACCGACCAGGACATCGACCTGTTCGACCGCGAAGCCGTCTTCATCGAGCGCGTGATGCGCCCGCTGCGCCGCGATTTCCCAGCGCTGAACATCGTCTTCGAACACATCACCACCAAGCACGCCGCGCAATACGTGGCCGAAGCGGAAGGCCCGATCGCCGCGACCATCACCGCGCATCACCTGCTCTACAACCGCAACGACATCTTCAAGGGCGGCATCCGTCCGCACTACTATTGCCTGCCGGTGCTCAAGCGCGAAGAACACCGCCTGGCGCTGGTCACCGCCGCCACCAGCGGCGACGAGCGCTTCTTCCTCGGCACCGACTCCGCGCCGCACGCGCAGGGCGCCAAGGAAGCCGCCTGCGGCTGCGCCGGCTGCTACACCGCGCTGCACGCGATGGAACTGTACGCCGAAGCCTTCGAACGCGCCGGCGCGCTGGACAAGCTGGAAGCCTTCGCCAGCTTCAACGGCCCGGCCTTCTACGGCCTGCCGCGCAACACCGACACCATCACGCTCAAGCGCGAGCAGTGGACGCTGCCGGAAACCCTGCCGCTGGCGGACCAGCAAGTGGTGCCGCTCAACGCCGGCGAAACCATCAACTGGAAAATGGTATAAGCAGTGCTGCAAGCGATAGACTGGCCGCGTCCCTGGTACGACTCGATACGCACCGCGGCCGGCCACCTCTCGGCGGACGTGCCCTTCATGGACACGTTCAACGCGCAAGCCGCCGCCCTGGGCCTGCGCAACCATCTGGACTTGCCGATCCACTTCGTGCCGCAGGAATCGCTGCCGGATGGTACGGCGTACGAAGCCTTCATTGGCGCCACCGGCGGCGTGCCCACGCGCGACAACCTGCACGACTTCTTCAACGGCCTTGTGTGGCTTAGCTTCCCGCGCATCAAAGTGCAGCTGAACGCCTTGCAGGCGGCGCAGATCGCACGCGACGGCGTCGGCAAATCGCGCGGCCCCGCGCGTGACGGCGCCACCATCTTCGACGAAAACGCCGCCCTGCTGGTGGTACGCGACAGCGCCGCAGGCCACGCGCTGACGGCCGCGCTGCGCGACCATCAATGGCGCGCCGCCTTTATCGAGCAACGCGCCAGCTTCGGGCCGGACGCGCAAGTCTGGCTGTTCGGTCACGCGCTGATGGAAAAGCTGGTCGCGCCGCGCAAGGCGATCACCGCGCACACCCGCGTGGTGGTGGCCGGCGACGACTTCTTCGCCATGGACCACGACGCCCGCCGCCACTGGATCGATGCGAAAGTGGCGCAGGACCTGGCCGAGCATGGCCTGAGCACCGCTGATTTCACGCCGATGCAGGCGCTGGGCGTGCCGGGCTGGTGGCCGGAGCAGGACGACGCCTTCTACGACGACGCAACGGTGTTCCGCCCCAAGCGCGCTCCGGCGGTAGAATAGATTTTTTAACCGACTTCGCCGCCGACGCGGCAGAAAGAGCACGCCATGACGCAGGTAATTCGCTGGGGGATACTCGGCACCGGCAAGATCGCCAAGGCTTTCGCCATCGCCTTGCAGGAGACTCCGGGCGCCAAGCTGGCCGCCGTTGCTTCGCGCAGCGTAGATAGCGCTACCAGCTTCGGCGCCGAATACGGCGCGGAGCGCTGCCACGGCAGCTACCAGGCCCTGGCGGACGATCCCGAAGTCGATGTGATCTACATCGGCACGCCGCACCCCATGCACCACGAGAACGCGCTGATGTGCCTCCACGGCGGCAAGGGCGTGCTGGTGGAGAAGTCGTTCACCATGAATCGCCGCCAGGCCGAGGACATCATCAACCTGGCGCGCCAGAAAAAGCTGTTCGTGATGGAGGCGATGTGGACGCGCTTCATGCCCGCCGTGGTGGAGGCCAAACGCATCGTCGACAGCGGCGAGATCGGCGTGCCGGCCAACGTCAGCGCGGATTTCGGCTTTACCTCGGACGCAGGTCCGGAGCATCGCCTGTTCGCGCCGGAGCTGGGCGGCGGTGCGCTGCTGGACCTGGGCATCTATCCCTTGTCGATGGCGTCGTTCTTCCTCGGCCCGGTGACGGGTGCGCGGGCGCAGGCCGAGATGACCGCCACCGGCGTCGACATGCAGACCGCGTTCACGCTGACGCACAAGGACGGCGGCGTATCGTCGTGCGCCTGCAGCCTGCGTTCGCGCACGCCGACCGAGCTGATGATCTCCGGCACCAAGGGCTTCGTGCGCCTGCACGACCGCTTCCACAACACCGAGACCATTACCGTCACGCTGGTGGATGGCGCCTCTCGCAGCGAGCGCACCATCAACCTTCCGCGCAGCGGCAACGGCTACACGCATGAAGCGCAGGAAGTGGGGCGCTGCATCCGCGCCGGCTTGATCGAAAGCCCGGTGATGCCGCACGAGGAAACGCTGTCCATCATGGGCACGCTGGACGACATCCGCGCGCAAATCGGCCTGAAGTACCCCGCCGACGTTTAGGGCCTTCAAGCGCGGGCGGCGGGAACTGGTTAGAATCGACAGATGTCGTTTCCCTAATCAGGTCCCTATCATGTTCGTCGCCTCCAGTACGCCCTCACTTAAAACCGTCCTGCTGGCCAGTGGCGTCGTCCTGACGCTGGCCATGGGCGTGCGCCATGGCTTCGGCTTCTGGCTGCAGCCGATCTCCCAAGCCAATGGCTGGACGCGGGAAACCTACTCGCTGGCGATGGCCATGCAAAACCTGCTGTGGGGCGTATTCGGCCCGTTCGCCGGCATGGCGGCGGACCGCTTCGGCACCATGCGCGTGGTGCTGGTCGGCGCCGTCAGCTACATGGCGGGATTGATCTGGATGGCGCTGGTCACCAACCCGACCTTGTTCGTCATGGGGTCTGGCGTTTTTGTCGGGCTTGGGCTGGCTTGTACCGCGTTCGGCGCGGTCAGCGGCATCATCGGCCGCGTGGCGCCGCTGGAAAAGCGTTCATGGGCGTTCGGTGTCTCGGGCGCGTGCAGTTCCTTCGGCCAGTTTCTCATGATGCCGGTCGAGCAGCAGCTGATATCCGCCATCGGCTGGCAGCACGCGTTCTACCTGCTGGCCGGGCTGGTGGTGGTGGCGATGATACCGATGTCGTTCTTCCTGCGCGAGCCGGCGGTGGAACACGGCCACGGTCCGCAGCAAAGCATCGGCGAAGCGATGCGCGAGGCGCTGGGCAACCGCTCCTTCCTGCTGCTGGTGGCGGGCTATTTCGTCTGCGGTTTCCAGCTGGTGTTCATCGGCGTGCACATGCCGGCCTACTTGAGGGACAAGGGCCTGGCCAATCCGAACGTGGCGGTGATGGCGCTGGCGCTGATAGGCTTGTTCAACATCGCCGGCTCCTACTACGCCGGAAAGTTGGGGGGACGCCTGCCCAAGCGCTACCTGCTGTCGGGGATCTACCTGGCGCGCTCCATCGTGATCACCTTGTTCTTGCTGGCGCCGTTGTCGCCTGCATCGGTGTACGTATTTGCGGCGGCGATCGGTTTCCTGTGGCTGTCGACGGTGCCGCTGACAAACGGGATCATCGCCGGCGTGTTCGGCGTCAAGCACATGGCCATGTTGGCGGGCATGGTGTTCTTCTCGCACCAGGTGGGCAGCTTCATCGGCGTCTGGCTGGGCGGTTACCTGTTCACCAAACTGGGAAGTTACGACGCCGTATGGGGTATCGCCATCGGCCTGGGATTGATGGCGGCGCTGGCCAACCTGCCGATCAACGAGAAGCCGCTGGTGCGCGGCGAATTGAAGGCGGCCTGACAATGAAAACCTGGCTGCTGCGCGCAGCCGGCATCGCGGTGCTGGCGCTGGTGTTCATGGCCTACCTGACGCCGGATTTCCTGCTGGACCTCGCCAACCGCATCTACCTGTGCTTTTAAACCTTGAGGAACTCTTCGCGGCCGCCCAGCCAGCGGGCCAGGTGGGCTTCCACCGTGGCGGCTTTTTCGGGGGTGTTGGCGTGAAGTAGGTCGTGCGCGACGTCGCGCGCCTGGTCGACCAGCCAGCCGTCCGTCTCCAGGTCGGCGAAGCGCAGCATCGCCTGGCCGGACTGGCGGGCGCCGAGGAATTCGCCGGGGCCCCGGATCTCCAGGTCGCGGCGGGCGATTTCGAAGCCGTCGGTGGTTTCGCGCATCGTCATCAGGCGCTGCTTGGCGACGCCTCCCAATGGGCTTTGGTACAGCAGCAGGCAGACCGACGCCGCCGAGCCTCGCCCAACACGCCCGCGCAGCTGGTGCAGCTGCGATAAGCCGAAACGCTCCGCATGCTCGATCACCATCAGCGATGCATTCGGCACGTCCACGCCCACTTCGATCACCGTGGTGGCGACCAGCACCTGCATTTCGTTGGCGCTGAAGGCGTCCATCACCGCCTGCTTCTCGACCGGCTTGAGACGACCGTGGACCAGGCCCACGTTCAGGTCCGGCAGCGCTTCGGCCAGCAGGGCGTGCGTGTCGGTCGCGGTTTGCAGTTGCAGCGCTTCCGATTCTTCGATCAGCGGACAGACCCAGTAGATCTGCCGTCCTTCCAGCGCAGCGGCATGCACACGCTCGATCACTTCGTCGCGCCGGTTCTGGTCGATGGCGCGCGTGACGATGGGGCTGCGGCCCGGCGGCAGCTCGTCGATCACCGACACTTCCAGGTCGGCGTAGTAGGTCATTGCCAGCGTGCGCGGGATCGGCGTGGCCGACATCATCAGCTGGTGGGGGACCGCGCCCTCGACGCCCTTGTTGCGCAAGGTCAGGCGCTGGCCCACGCCGAAGCGGTGCTGCTCGTCGACGATCACCAGCCCCAGGTTGGCGAAGTTCACCGCATCCTGGATCAGCGCGTGGGTGCCGATCACCAGCTGCGCCTCGCCCGATTCGATCAGCGCGTACGCGGCCAGCTTCTCTTTTTTCTTCAGGCTGCCCGTCAGCCACGCGACCTTCACGCCCAGCGGTTCCATCCACGCGGCGATCTTGCGGAAGTGCTGGTCGGCCAGGATTTCGGTCGGCGCCATCAGCGCGGCCTGGTAGCCGCTGTCGATCGCCTGCGCGGCGGCCAGCGCCGACACCACCGTCTTGCCGCTGCCGACGTCGCCCTGCAGCAGCCGCTGCATCGGATACGGGTGGCGCAAGTCGTTGCGGATTTCGTTGAGCACGCGCTGCTGCGCGCCGGTCAGCTTGAACGGCAGCGCGGCCTGGAAGCGCTCGGACAGCGTACCGATCACCGTCAGCGCCGCAGCACCCTTGGCACGGCGCGCACGCTGCGCGCGCTTCAAGGACAGCTGCTGCGCCAGCAGTTCGTCGAACTTCATGCGCGTCCACGCTGGATGCGAGCGGTCGAGCAGCGCATGCTCGTCCACCTGCTGCGGCGGATAGTGCAGCAGCCGCACCGCCGGCTCGAAGTCGGACAGCTGCATGCGCGCGCGCAGCTGCTCCGGCAGCGTATCGGTCCAGTCGACGCGCTTCATCGCGTCGCCGATGGCGCGCCGCAGTATCGGCTGCGACAGGCCTTCGCCCGACGGATACACCGGCGTCAAGGATGTAGGCAGCGGCGCGCCTTCGTTCACCACCTTGTACGCCGGGTGCACCATCTCGGCGCCGAAGAAGCCGTGTTTCAATTCGCCGCGCGCGCGCACCCGCGTGCCCTCGGCCAGTTGCTTGACCTGGCTGCCGTAGAAATTCATGAACCGCAGCTGCAAATCGCCCGTCTCGTCGGCGATATGCACCAGCAGCTGCTTGCGCGGCTTGTAGGTGATTTCATTTTTCACCACCAGGCCCTCGACCTGCGAAGTCTCGCCGCCATGCAGCCGCGCCTCCTCGATGGTGATGACCTGGGTTTCGTCCTCGTAGCGCATGGGCAGGTGCAGCACCAGGTCCATATCGGTGTGCAGGCCGAGCTTAGCCAGCTTGGCTTCAGGGCTGACTGTCTTTTTGACGGTTTTCGAGGTTGAAACAGGCATATTGGAGCGTTTTTCGGGCACTAGCGTAAAATAGAGGGTTGGCCGCAGTAAAGCAACGCCGGTATTGTACGACTTGCACCGCCTTCGGGCCTATCCGAATTTTCTTCAACAGTTTCCAGAAGTCCGCAAATGTACTCGCTTTCCGATTTCGATTTTAACTTGCCGCAAGAGCGTATTGCGCAATTCCCGCTGCCAGACCGCAGCGCTTCCCGCCTGCTCCACCTGGACGGAGAGCAGATCATCGACCGCCAGTTCGCCGACATCGTCGGCCTGCTGCAGCCCGGCGACCTGCTGGTGATGAACGATACCCGCGTGCTGAAGGCGCGCTTCTTCGGCGTCAAGGAAAGCGGCGGCAAGATCGAGGCGCTGGTCGAGCGCGTGCTGGACAACCGCACCGTGCTGGCCCAGGTGCGCGCCTCCAAGTCGCCCGGCCCCGGCGTCAAGATCCGCCTGGCCGATGCCTTCGACGTCACCGTCGGCGAGCGCGCCGGCGAGTTCTACACCCTGCATTTCGACGCCGACGTGTTCGACCTGATCGAGGCCCACGGCCGCCTGCCGCTGCCGCCCTACATCGAGCACGACGCCGATTCCTTCGACGAGACCCGCTACCAGACGGTGTTCAACAAGGTGCCGGGCGCGGTGGCCGCGCCGACCGCCGGCCTGCACTTCGACGAGAAACTGCTGGCCGAGCTGAAGGCCAAGGGCGTCAATTTCGCCTACGTCACGCTGCACGTGGGCGCCGGCACCTTCCAGCCGGTGCGCGCCGAGGTGCTGGCCGAGCACAAGATGCACACCGAGTGGTACACCATGCCGCAGGAAACCGTGGACGCCGTGCGCGCCACCCGCGCCGCCGGCCGCGATGTGGTGGCGGTCGGCACCACCAGCCTGCGCGCGCTGGAATCGGCCTCGCAGAGCGGCCAGCTGGAGGCGGGCAGCGCCGATACCGCGCTGTTCATCACGCCCGGCTACCAGTTCAAGACGGTCACGCGCCTGATCACCAATTTCCACCTGCCGAAATCGACCCTGCTGATGCTGGTGTCGGCCTTCGCCGGGTTTGAAGAGATCCGCAAGGCCTACGCCCACGCGATCGCCAACGAATACCGTTTCTTCAGCTATGGCGACGCCATGCTGTTGACGACACAAGCACGAGCAAAATAAGGAACAACATGCTGGAATTTAAATTACACAAGACCGATAGCAGCGGCCTGACCAAGGCGCGCCGCGGCGAGGTAAAGCTGAACCACGGCGTGGTCCAGACCCCGATCTTCATGCCGGTCGGCACCTACGGCTCGGTCAAGGCGATGTCGCCGCTGGAGCTGAAGGAAATCGACGCCCAGATCATCCTGGGCAACACCTTCCACCTGTGGCTGCGCCCGGGCAACGACGTCATGGCCAAGTTCGGCGGTCTGCACGACTTCATGGGCTGGGACAAGCCCATCCTCACCGATTCCGGCGGCTTCCAGGTGTTTTCGCTGGGCGCGATGCGCAAGATCACCGAAGAGGGCGTGCATTTCAATTCGCCGATCAACGGCGACAAGCTGTTCCTGTCGCCGGAAGTGTCGATGCAGATCCAGCGCGTGCTGAACTCGGACATCGTCATGCAGTTCGACGAATGCACCCCTTATGAAATCGACAACCGCCCGGCCACGCTGGACGAGGCGGCCAAGTCGATGCGCATGTCGCTGCGCTGGGCGCAGCGCTCGATGGACGAGTTCAACCGCGGCGAGAACCCGAACGCGCTGTTCGGCATCGTCCAGGGCGGCATGTTCGAGAACCTGCGCGATGAATCGCTGGCCAAGCTGGAAGAGATCGACTTCCCCGGCCTGGCCATCGGCGGCCTGTCGGTCGGCGAGCCGAAGGAAGACATGATGCGCATCCTGGCCCACGTCGGCCCGAAAATGCCAGCCAACAAGCCGCATTACCTGATGGGCGTGGGCACGCCGGAAGACCTGGTCAACGGCGTTTCCAACGGCGTCGACATGTTCGACTGCGTGATGCCGACCCGGAATGCCCGCAACGGCTGGATCTTCACCCGCTTCGGCGACGTGAAAATCAAGAACGCGCGTTACAAAGAAGACAAGGAACCGCTGGACAGCACCTGCTCCTGCTATGCTTGCCGCAATTTCTCGCGCGCCTACCTGCATCACCTGAACCGCACCCAGGAAATCCTCGGCGCGCGCCTGAACACCATCCACAACCTGCACTACTACCTGGACATCATGCGCCAGATGCGCGAGGCGCTGGATGAGGACCGTTTCCACGCCTGGACGCTGCAATTCCACGCGGACCGCGCACGCGGCGTTTAATTTTGTTGTAACTCTTGTAAAAAGATTTATCTTACCCAGATACCCGGAAGTCCTCGCGCCTTCCGGCCAGTGCTAGAATACAGCGCTATTTTTTCAAACTATTATCGGAGTCACCTGTGTTCATTTCCAACGCTTACGCCCAATCGGCTTCCCCACTCGACGCACTCGGCCTGGGCGGTAACCTCACCAGCTTCCTGCCGCTGATCCTGATGTTCGTGGCGATGTACTTCCTGATGATCCGTCCTCAGCAGAAACGTGCCAAGGAACAGAAGGCCATGATGGAAGCCCTGGCCAAGGGCGACGAAGTCGTGACCGCCGGCGGCGTGCTGGGCAAGGTCTCCAAGGTGACCGACCTGTACGTGACCATCGAAATCTCCAGCGGCGCCGAAATGACGGTGCAGAAGAATTCGGTCACCATGCTGCTGCCTAAGGGCACGCTCAAGGCGCTGTAATCAGGCCCCGGCCCGCCGCGCGCGGGCCGTATTGCATCCGACGCCTAACACTGAACGTTGAACAATATGAATCGCTATCCTCTCTGGAAATACATACTGATCGTAGTCGCCATCCTGCTGGGCGCGCTGTACACCGCGCCCAACTACTATGGCGAATCGCCTGCGGTCCAGGTTACGAGCGGTAAATCGACCGTCAAGATGTCGTCCGAAATGACCGCCAAGGTGGAAGAGGTGCTCAAGGGCGCCGGCATCGCCACCAACGGCATCGCCTTCGACGGCACCGGCACCTACGCTTCCGTGCGCGCCCGCTTCGCCGATCCCGACACCCAGTTCCGCGCCAAGTCGGTGCTGGAAAAAGGCCTGAACGCCGATCCGGCCGACCCGACCTACCTGGTCGCGCTGAACCTGCAAAAAGACACGCCGAAATGGCTGCAGGCCCTGCATGCGCTGCCGATGTACCTCGGCCTCGACTTGCGCGGCGGTGTGCACTTCCTGATGCAGGTCGACACCAAGGCGGTGCTGGCCAAGCGTGTACAAGGCATCCAGGCCGCGGCCCGCACCCTGCTGCGCGACAAGAACGTGCGTCACGCCGGCATCGACCGCGTGGGCGACACCATCGAAATCAAATTCCGCGACGACGCCACCCGCCAGAAGGCCAAGGACGTGCTGCAAGGCCAGATGGCCGACCTACTGTTTGTCGATTCCGGCGAAGGCGATGCGCTGAAAACCACCGTCAGCCTGAAGCCGACGGCGCTCAAGCAAACCATCGACGATGGCGTCAAGCAGAACATCTCCACGCTGTCCAAGCGTGTGAATGAGCTGGGCGTGTCCGAACCTGTGCTGCAGCAGCAAGGCCCCGACCGCATCGTGGTCCAGCTGCCGGGCGTCCAGGACGTGGCCCGCGCGCGCGCCGTGATCGGCCGCACCGCGACGCTGGAAGTGCGCATGACCGATAACTCGATCACGCCGGGCACCGAGCTGACTTCGGCGATTCCGTTCAACTCCGAGCTGTTCACCGTCGGCCGCAACGTGCCGGTCGTGCTGAGCAAGGACGTGGTCATTACCGGTGACTCGATCTCCAGCGCCACCGCGACCTACGACTCGAACCAGCAACCTGCCGTCAGCATCACGCTGAACGGCGACGGCGGCCGCAAGATGCGCGACATCACCCGCGACAACGTGGGCAAGCGCATGGCCATCGTGCTGTTCGAGAAGGGCAAGCCGGAAGTGCTGTCGGTCGCCACCATCCAGAGTGAATTCGGCAGCAGCTTCCAGATCACCGGCATGGGCAACGCCGAGAACTCCGCCGAGCTGGCGCTGCTGCTGCGCTCCGGCGCGCTGTCGGCGCCGATGGACGTGATCGAAGAACGCACCATCGGCCCGCAACTGGGCGCCGAGAACATCAACAAGGGCCTGCACTCGACGATCTACGGCTTCGCCGCCATCGCCCTGTTCATGATCGCCTACTACATGATGTTCGGCTTCTTCAGCGTGCTGGCGCTGGCCTGCAACCTGTTGCTGCTGGTGGCCCTGCTGTCGCTGATGCAGGCGACCCTGACCCTGCCTGGTATCGCCGCTATCGCGCTGGCGTTGGGTATGGCGATTGACGCCAACGTGCTGATTAACGAGCGTATCCGCGAGGAGCTGCGTTCGGGCGCCACGCCGCAGGCGGCGATTTCCGCCGGCTTCGACCGCGCATGGGCAACCATCATCGACTCCAACGTGACCACGCTGATCGTCGGTATCGCCCTGTGGGTGTTCGGCTCCGGTCCGATCCGCGGCTTCGCCGTGGTGCACTGCCTGGGTATCTTGACCTCGATGTTCTCCGCCGTGTTCATCTCGCGCGGTGTGGTCAATCTCTGGTACGGCCGCAAGAAGAAGCTGCAATCGATCGCCATCGGTACCGTTTGGGTACCGGGTCTGAAATAACTCAGGGGTTCACATGGAATTTTTCCGCATCAAAAAAGACATACCGTTCATGCGCCACGCGCTGGTGTTCAACGTGATTTCCGCGTTGACCTTCGTCGCGGCCGTGTTCTTCCTGATCCACAATAAGCTGCACTTCTCGGTGGAGTTCACCGGCGGCACCGTGATGGAGCTGCGCTACCAGCAGCCCGCAAAGCTGGAGCAGATCCGCCACTCGCTGGAGAAGATCGGCTACGAGCAGCCGGAAGTGACCAGCTTCGGCACCGCGCACGACGTCATGCTGCGCCTGCCGGTGATCAAGTCGGTCACCTCCAAGGACGCGTCGCAGCTGGTGTTCACCACGCTGTGCGCGGCCGAGCAGGGCGCGCCCAAGCAGATCGACACCGTGACCGCCAAGGGCGAGCACGTGGTCAAATCCGCCTGCATGGACGCCGCCGGCGCCGAAGCCGTATCGCTGCAAAAAGTCGAATTCGTCGGCCCGCAGGTGGGCGACGAGCTGGCGCAGAACGGCTTGAACGCGCTGGTGATGGTGATCATCGGCGTGATGATTTACCTGGCCGTGCGCTTCGAATGGAAGTTCGCTGTCGCGGCGATCATCGCCAACTTGCACGACGTGGTCATCATCCTCGGCTTCTTCGCCTTCTTCCAGTGGGAGTTCTCGCTGACGGTGCTGGCGGCGGTGCTGGCGGTGCTGGGTTACTCGGTCAACGAGTCGGTGGTTATCTTCGACCGTATCCGTGAAAACTTCCGCAAGCAGCGCAAGTCGTCGGTGCATGAAGTGATCGATAACGCGATCACCTCGACCATCTCGCGTACCATCATCACCCACGGCTGTACGCAGATGATGGTGCTGTCGATGCTGTTCCTGGGCGGCCCTACGCTGCACTACTTCGCCGTCGCGCTGACCATCGGTATCTGCTTCGGTATTTACTCGTCGGTGTTCGTGGCTGCGGCCGTGGCCATGTGGCTGGGCGTGAAGCGTGAAGACCTGATCAAGCCTATCAAGGAAAAAGACGAAACCGATGGCGCTGTAGTTTAAACAACGTTATCGAATCGATAGTAAAATCCTCCTTCTGCACTGAGCGCGATCTTGAGCGCGTTCAGGCTGAAGGAGGATTTTTTTTATGTCGTACAGATTTTTAGCCAGCTTGCTGGTGTGCTGCGCCGCGCATGGCGCCGAACTGCCGTGGGACCTGAGCTACGCCTCAGCGCTGCGCGACCATCCGATCGCCGAGAATGAATTCATGCGCGTCTGGCCGCAGCAGCATCCGCAGCGGCCCATCCATCAGAAGCTGGCGCAGTACGCGGGCGAGCCGATAGAAGCATCGATGCTGATCGAGCAGCCAGACGGCCATGCCGGCGACCCGATCGCCCAGTGGTTCATCAAGACGCGCAACGGCGCGCAGCTGTGCAGCTTCCATCCCAGGCGCCTGAACGACCCATGCCAAAAGCTCGACCCCGCGCGCGTCGAAGCGGCGATCCGCGATGTGCTGCACATGAGCGACCCGTGGCCGCCGCGCGGCGATGGTCTGGTGGCGGAGAAGGACTACTTCGGCCCCGGCAAGCCAATGCTGCTCAATTACTTCGGCTACGTCAGCGTGTATGTGGATGGCGTGGCTTCGCAGCGCCCCATCGGTGGCGACGAGTGGGCGGAACGGCTGGACAAGTCGCGCCCTGCCGGGCCGGAAGCGGGACGCATGCAGCAGGCATTGGCGCGTGCCATGGAAGGCGCGGTAGTCCCGGAAGCCGCCCCCGCAGCCAGGCCCGTCGCCCCTGCGCAAGACAACACGGAACTGAACGCCCGCAACGCGCTGATCGCCGAAGTGCAGGGCTATCTGCAAAAGGCCGACTACAAGAGTTTGGAGGCATTGCGCAAACGCCTGCTGGACCAGAGCCAGAGAACCGGCAGCGGCGTATGGAAGCTGGCGATCTTCTACAACCAGCTGCACTGGCGTCCGCAGGGCACGCGCGACGCGGCCTTCTGGACGCGCATGGAGAACGAGGTCAAGGCCTGGGAAAAGCAGTTCCCCAAATCGAGCGTGGCGCGCATGTATCACGTCTACGTGCTGCTCGGACGCGCCACCACCTTCCGCGGCACGGCCAATTTCAAGGATGTGCCCAAAGAGGACATCGCACGCATGCTCGCGGACACGCGCGAAGCGATGGGCATCCTCAACACGCTTGAAAAGCCGATGCTCAAGGAGCGCGATCCCGAGTTCTACAAGGCCATGCTGCAGGTGCTGCCCTACACGGACCACTACAGCTTCCTCGGCGTGATGCACCTGCTGGCCGACGCCCGCAAGGAATTCCCAAACTATCACGAGACCTACTTCTCCGCCGCCTTCTTCTCGACCGAGATGTGGGCCAGCGCGCCGGACGCGGTGGACGAAATCGCCCGCAGCGCCATGTCGATGCGGACCGCCGATTCCGACGCGATGTACGCGCGCGTCTACTGGTACATGAGCCAGATGGCCTACAACGACAAGCTGTTCGACAACAGCCTCGCCGATTGGAGCGAAATGAAGACCAGCTTCGACGCGCTGGTGGACCGCTATCCCGATCCGTGGAACCTGAACGCCTACGCCTACTTCGCCTGCCAGGCCGGCGACTACGCCACCATGGCCGGGCTGTTGAAGCGCATCGGTGAGCGGCGCGTATTCACCAGCTGGGGCAGGGGCGGGGCGACCGCTTACGAGGAATGCGCCCGTCATGCCGGCGACGACACCAGCCACTACCTGGCCGACCTGCGTGAGACGGTCAAGAAGCGGCAACTGCGCGTCTTCTACCGCTACATCAACTACGCCGCGCAAACGCGCAAGGAAGGCAAGTATGGCGAGAGCCTGCGCATCGTGCGCAAGGCGGAGGAGCTCAATCGCGTCTTGTTCAACAAGCCGTCGATGATGGTGCAGTACCACCTCGGCCTGACCTTGCACGCGCTGAAGCGCTACGAGGAGGCTTTGCAGGCGCTGTCGTTAGGATTGCAGTCGCAGCCGGGCTACGCGCCGGCCTACTTCCAGCGCGGGCTGGCTTATGAAGCTCTGGGCCGCCGCGAGGAAGCACGCGGACAATTCGAAACCGCCGCCGGCCGCATGCCGGCCGAGATCACCAGCCGCGAACCGGCGCAGCGCGAGGCGGAGGAACAGGAGCGCCGCACCATGTCGGCCAAGTTCCGCGAATACGGCATCAGCGCCCCGTTTTGAGCATGTCGTACAGCGCCTGCGCGGCTGGCGACAGGTGGCCGGCCCGGCGCGTGATCAGTACCAGCTGGCGCGAGATGGTCGGTTCCTTCAGCTTGATGGCGCGCAGGCGCGGATAGCTGCCCTTCAAGATCGCCAGCCCTGGCACAATGGCCGCCGCGATGCCCGAGGCGACCAGCCCCACCGCCGTCGCGCTGCGCTGCACGTCGTACTGGAAGTGCAGGTTCAGGTCCGCGCTCTTGCTGCCCAAATAGCTGTCCAGCAGCGCGCGGTTGCCGTTCACGTCGCCCGAGAAAATCAGCGGATAGGGCTGGATTTGCGTCCACGTCAGCGAGCGCCGCTTCGCCAGCGGGTGATCGTCGCGGCAGACCAGCACGAAGTGGTCCTCCATCAGCGGCTCCGACACCAGCTCGGGATGCACGCCGCCTCCCAAGCCGATGCCAAACTCCGCTTCACGCCGCTGCACCGCCTCCGCCACGCGCGACGAGGCGTAGTCCAGGATCTTGATGCGGTTCTCCGGGAAGCGCGCCGAATAAGCCTGGATAATCTGCGGCAGATACTGTATGCCCACCGTCGGCACGCAGGCAATGGAGACGTCGCCACGCTGCGCCTTGCCGGTCTCGCGGATCTCGTTCAGCGTGGAAGACAGCTCATCCAGCAGCCGCCGCGCCTGCGGCAGAAAATCCTTGCCGATGCCGGTCAGCGCGATGGAGCGCGTGGTGCGCTCGATCAGCATCACGCCCAGGAAGTCCTCCAGATTGCGCAGCCGTTGCGTGACGGCGGTCTGCGTGATGTGCAGCGTCTCCGCCGCCTTCTGGAAGCCGCCGAAGTCCGCAATCGCGACAAAAGCCTGCACGCCGAGTGTGTCGATTTTCATCAGATTAATGAATATATAGTCTAAATAAATTCATTGTACTTATATTTCGCCGAGGCGGAAAATCCGCTCCATTGAAACCGAAGGAGAAGACCATGCCGCTATCAACAATTTTCCTGGTGTTTTCCAGGCTGTCGATGATGGGCTTTGGCGGCGTGATGCCATTCGCCTACCGCGCGCTGGTCGAGCAGCACAAGTGGCTGACGGCCGAGGAGTTCGCGAAGTATCTCGCCACCTGCCAGATGCTGCCCGGCCCCACCATCTGCAACGTCGCGCTGATGGTGGGGAGCCGCTACGCCGGCACCAGCGGCGCACTGGCCGCGCTGGCCGGCATGATCGCCGGACCGTTCATGGTGGTCATCGCGTTGGGCATGGTGTACCAGCGCTTCGGCGAGCTGGAGATGTTCCGTCACGCGATACGCGGCATGGCGGCGGTGGCGGCGGGGCTGATCCTCGCCACCGCCGTGAAGATGGCGAAGTCCATGTTCGCCAAGGCCGACTGGCGCGCCAACCGTGCGCGCCTGCAGGTGGCCTTGCTGGCGCTGGCCTTTATCGGACTGGGTCTGCTGCAATGGCAGCTGGCGCTGGTGTTCTGCGTGCTGGCGCCACTGGGCACCGCCGCGACCTACCTCGTGGGAGAAGAAAAATGAACGAGCAATCTCCAGTCATGGAACTGTCGCTGCACATCGCGTTGATGTCGCTGATGGCGGTGGGCGGCGGCGTGGTGCTGCTTGGGCCGCAGGTCGGCCACTACGTCGTCGAAGGCAAGCAGTGGCTGAATAACGAGCAGTTCTCCGCCGCCTACGCGATCGCGCAGGCGGCGCCTGGCCCCAACCTGTTGTTCGTGTCGTTGGTGGGCTGGCTGATCGCCGGCTGGATGGGCGCCATCTTCACCACGTTGGCGGTGCTGGTGCCATCCACGCTGCTGACGCTCGCCGCGATACGCCTGCAGGCGCGCCATGCCGGCGGACGTTTGACGCAGGCGCTGGGCGATGCCTTCGCGCCGATATCGATAGGCTTCCTGGCCGCCACCGCGTGGCTGTTCACCCGCATATCCAACGTCGGCTGGCATGCCGACGCGCTGACGGTGCTGGCCGCGCTGGTGCTGCTGCGTACAAAAATCAATCCAGTGCTGCTGATCGCGGCCGGTGCGGTGGCCGGCGCGCTGGGCCTCATCTGAGCGAGTGCGCCATGGAGCGCGACCGCAGCGACGCCGACGGGCATTGGCCGAACAGCTTGCGGTAGTCGCTGGAGAACTGGCTGAAGTTACTCAGTCCCCAGGAGCCGGCCACGTCACCGATGGCGACGCCGTCCTGCAACTGGCGGCGCACGCCGTTCAGGCGCACCATGCGCAGGTACAGCATGGGGCTCATGCCCAGCACGTCCTCGAAGCAGTATTGCAGCGTGCGGCGGCTGACGTGCACGCGCTCGCACAGCTCCGGCACGGTGATCGATTCGCTGCGGTGCGCCATGATGTACTCGCGCGCCAGCGCCACCACATGGCGGCGTCGCTGCAGGCTGGCCGCCAGCGCAGGCTCCATGCAGCTGTGGTCCAGCATGTCGAGCAGGGTCGACAGCACCGTGTCCTGCCATTGCGCCGCACCATCGGCAGCGCTGTCGCCTTCGCCGTCGGCCGGCAGCAGTTGCGACAGGATGCGCAGGCACTTGGCCTGGGCCTGCGCGTCCACCTGCAACAGCTCGGCAGATTGCACGCGCTCCCAGTCGATCTGGCAGCCGTTACGCCGCGCCGTCTCGGCCAGCAGCTCGCGGCTGGCGACGATGCCGAAGATGCTGTAGGCGCTCGGTGTTACCAGCTCGAACTCTACGTTGCCCGGCTGCACCATAATCCAGTCGGCGGCGGTCTGGCGGCCGTTGATGCGGGTGGTGGCGCCGTGGTCGGGCAGGCCGAACCAGATGGCGTCCGGCCACACGCGGCAGGACTGGCGCACCGACTGGCTCAGGCTTTCGCGAAACACCTGCAGCTGCGGCAAGCGCAGTTCGGTGAGGGCGCCATGGAACAGGCCGGAGCTGATCTGGTCGTAGCTTTGTTGCCAGTTGGTGAGCTTGCTGGCCAGTTCATCGGCGTCGTGCGCCATCACAGTGCGCAAATCTGGCGCACTGTGTAACAACTCTGTCGCAGTCTGGTGCATATTATTTCTCTCCCGCTGTTGTTATTTCTTCCCGAGGCGTCCAGTCCCTGCAAGTTTGCCGATTTTCGATAACGCTGGCGTTTGGCTGGCTCCTATACTCGATTCTGCTGCAACTTCCATACCAGACACGCTTTATCTACAGGGAGAAACTCATGAGTGCAAAACAGGCGGCCGGGCAACCGGCGCTGCAACAGTCGCTAGGCACCTTTCAGTTGTGGGGCATCGCGGTGGGCCTGGTGATCTCGGGCGAGTACTTCGGCTGGAGCTACGGCTGGGCCTCGGCGGGGACGCTGGGCTTCACCATCACGGCGCTGTTCATCGCAGCCATGTACACGACTTTCATCTTCAGTTTCACCGAGCTGACCACCTCGATCCCGCACGCGGGCGGCCCGTTCGCCTACAGCAAGCGCGCCTTCGGTCCGACCGGCGGCTACCTGGCCGGCGCGGCCACGCTGATCGAGTTCGTATTCGCGCCGCCGGCCATTGCGCTGGCGATTGGCGCGTATCTGAATGTGCAGTTCCCATCTGTCGATCCGAAGACGGCGGCGGTAGGTGCTTACGTCGTGTTCATGACGCTGAACATCATCGGCGTGCAGGTGGCGGCCACCTTCGAGCTGCTGATGACGCTGCTGGCCATCTTTGAATTGCTGGTGTTTATGGGCGTGGTGTCGCCAGGCTTTTCGGTGGTGAACTTCGTCAAGGGCGGCTGGTCGGGACAGGATCATTTCAGCATCGCTTCCATCCCCGGCATGTTCGCGGCGATTCCGTTCGCGATCTGGTTCTTCCTCGCGATCGAAGGCGTGGCCATGGCCGCCGAGGAAGCCAAGGATCCGAAACGTTCGATTCCCATCGCCTACATCGCCGGCATCATCACGCTGGTGCTGCTGGCGATCGGCGTGATGGTGTTCGCCGGCGGCGCGGGCGACTGGACCAAGCTGGCCAACATCAACGATCCGCTGCCACAGGCCATGAAGATCATCGTCGGCGAGCATAGCAACTGGCTGCACATGCTGGTGTGGCTGGGCCTGTTCGGGTTGATCGCTTCCTTCCACGGCATCATCCTGGGCTATTCGCGCCAGATCTTTGCCCTGGCGCGCGAGGCTTACCTGCCGCATTACTTCGCCAAAATCCACCCACGCTTCAAGACGCCGCACCGCGCCATCCTTGCGGGCGGCGTGATCGGTATCGCTGCCATCTATAGCGACGAGCTGATCAAGATCGGCGGCCAGACCTTGACCGCCAACATCGTCACCATGTCGGTGTTCGGCGCGATCACCATGTACATCCTCAGCATGCTCAGCCTGTTCAAGTTGCGCCGCGAGGAGCCGAACATGGTGCGTCCGTTTCGCGCACCGTTCTATCCATTGTTCCCGGCGGTTGCGCTGATCGGCGCGCTGGTCTGCCTGGTGACGATGATCTATTACAACCTGCTGATCTTCGGTGTGTTCGTCGGCTTCATGGCCGCCGGCTATGCATTCTTCCTCGCCACCAAAGGCAACCGCCAGCAACACGCGGCATACGACGCCGTCTAACTTACATCAACGGAGCAACTATCCATGTCCAAATCCATTTTCTCCCTGCTGGCCGCGGCCGGATGCCTGGCTTGCATGGCAGGCGGCGCGCTGGCCGCCGACGCCGCACCGGCCGCACCAGCGCCGGCCTGGACCAACACCGGCAACGTGACGGTGGTGTCCGACTACATCTTCCGCGGCATCTCGCAGACCCAGGCCAAGCCGACCGTGCAGGCCAATCTGGACTTCACGCATGCCAGCGGATTTTATGTCGGCCTGTTCGGCTCCGGCGTCTCGCACGCGGCCTATAACAACGGCAGCGGTTCGGAGATCGACCTCTACGGCGGCTACCGCTATCCGCTCAGCACGGACAGCAATATCGATGCCGGCCTGGTGACCTACTGGTACCCCGGCGCGCACTATGCTGCGGGCGGCAAGGACATCAAGTACCATACGCAGGAGGCCAAGCTGGGCGTGAATATCGGCGCCTTCAACGCCTACGCGTGGGTGGCGCTGAGCCAGTACTGGTTCGGCTTCGCGGTGCAGCCGGATACCGGCAAGCTGGCCAACACGCGCGGCACCGCCTACGCCGAAGTGAACTGGAATCCGGAACTGATGCCGGGCCTGGCGCTGAACCTGCACGCGGGCCGCCAGCAGGTGCGCAACATGAGCGATTTCAATTTCTTCGACGTCAAGGTCGGCGTGACCAAGACGATGGACGTGTGGGCGTTCACGGCGGCGGGCACCTACAACAGCGGCGACGCCAGCAAGAACGGCACGCCCTTGTGGACCTTCTTCAACGCCGACGGCAGCGGCAAGAACGTGGCACAAAAGCGCCTGGTGGTGACGGCCTCGCGCAATTTCTAGAGGAACGGCGATGAGCAGCTTTGCACATACGGTAGGCAGCAGGACATACCAGTTCCGCGACCTGAAGGACTTGATGGCGAAGGCGACGCCGGCACGCTCCGGCGACTACCTGGCGGGGCTGGCGGCTGCCAGCGCCGAGGAACGGGTGGCCGCGCAGATGGCGCTGGCGGAGCTGCCGCTGTCGCTGTTCCTGAACCAGATGGTGGTGCCGTATGAGCAGGACGAGGTGACGCGCTTGATCATCGACGATCACGACCGCGTGGCCTTCGCCCGCATCGCCCACCTGACCGTGGGCGACTTCCGCAACTGGCTGCTGGGCGACACGGCCGATGAGGAAGTCCTGGCCGCCGTCGCCCCCGGCATCACGCCGGAAATGGCGGCGGCCGTTTCCAAGATCATGCGCATCCAGGACCTGATCCTGGTGGCGAAGAAGTGCCGCGTCGTCACCAGCTTCCGCAACACCATCGGCCTGGCGGGGCGCATGTCGACCCGGCTGCAACCGAACCATCCGACCGACGACGCCACCGGCATCGCCGCCAGCGTGCTGGACGGCCTGCTGTACGGCAGCGGCGACGCGGTGATCGGCATCAACCCGGCCACCGACAACGTGCCGCAGGTGATCAAGATCGTCACCATGCTCGACGAGATCATCGACCGCTACGGCATCCCCACGCAATCGTGCGTGCTGACCCACGTCACCAACACCATCGCCGCCATCGAGCGCGGCGCGCCGATCGACCTGGTGTTCCAGTCGATCGCCGGCACCGAGGCGGCCAACGCCAGCTTCGGCATCAACCTGGCCCTGCTGGCGGAGGCGCGGCAGGCCGCGCTGTCGTTGCAGCGCGGCACGGTGGGCAACAACGTCATGTACTTCGAGACCGGGCAGGGCAGTGCGCTGTCGGCCAACGCCCATCACGGCGTCGACCAGCAAACCTGCGAGACGCGCGCCTACGCGGTGGCGCGCAAGTTCCAGCCGCTGCTGGTCAATTCGGTGGTCGGCTTCATCGGCCCCGAGTACCTCTACGACGGCAAACAGATCGTGCGCGCCGGCTTGGAGGACCACTTCTGCGCCAAGCTGCTGGGCCTGCCGATGGGCTGCGACGTCTGCTACACCAACCACGCCGAGGCCGACCAGAACGACATGGACATCCTGCTGACCTTGCTGGGCACGGCCGGCTGCACCTTCGTCATGGGCATCCCGGGCTCGGACGACATCATGCTCAACTACCAGACCACGTCCTTCCACGACGCGCTGTATGCGCGCCGCGTGCTGGGCCTGAAGCCGGCGCCGGAATTCGAAGCGTGGCTGAAGGAGATGGAGATCTTCACCCGCGACGATTACGTTACACTGGGCAAAGCGCTGCCGGCCTCCTTCCAGCAAGCGCTGGCCAGACTGAACTGATGGGAGCCCGCATGAACGACGACGATCGCCAGCTTCCCGCCAGCCCCGCCGGCGACGAGGGCGTGGTGACGAGCAATCCGTGGCTGTCGCTGCGGCGCTTCACGGCGGCGCGCATCGCGCTGGGACGCAGCGGCGTCAGCCAGCCCACCGCGCCGCAGCTGGAGTTTCAGCTCGCACATGCCCGCGCGCGCGACGCCGTGCACCTGGCGCTCGATCACAGCGCGCTGGGCGACGCCCTGCAGGCCGCGACCGGCTTGCCCTGCCTGGCGCTGCACAGCGCCGCCGCCAGCCGCGACATTTACCTGCAACGTCCCGACCTGGGCCGGCGGCTGGACGAGGCCTCGCGCCAGGCGCTGCTGGAGCGCCCTCGTGAGGAGGCCGGCTACGACCTGGCCTTCGTCATCGCCGACGGCCTGTCGGCGCTGGCCATCGAGCAGAATGCCTTGCCCTTCCTGAAGGTGCTGATGGCGCGGCTGGCCGCGGAGTCGTGGTCGCTGGCGCCGCTGTCGATCGTGCGGCAGGGGCGGGTGGCCGTGGGCGACGAGGTGGGCGAGCTGCTGGGCGCGCGCGCGGTGGTGGTGCTGGTCGGCGAACGACCCGGCCTGAGTTCGCCGGACAGCATGGGCTTGTATCTGACCTGGGCGCCGCGCACCGGCCTGACCGACGCCGCCCGCAATTGCATCTCGAATGTGCGTCCGGCGGGCTTGACCTACGACGACGCAGCCTTCAAGCTTCACTACTTGTTATCCGAATCGCGCCAGCGGCAGTTGTCCGGCGTCGCGCTGAAGGATGAGACAGCCACCGACAACACCACGCTGGACGCGCCGCCGCGCAACTTCCTGCTCGACCTCGATTAGCCGGTCGAGGCGGGCGGCCGTCCCGCGCAACCGACTAGCGAGAGACCGACGATGAGCCGTACCGGCCGACTTTTCATGCTGATGGATGCGATGCGCGGCTACCGCCGCCCCGTCACCGCCGCCCGCCTGGCCGAGCAGCTGGGCGTCTCCGAGCGCACCATCTACCGCGATATCCAGACTTTGTCCGGCCTGGGCGCGCCACTGGAGGGCGAGGCCGGCGTCGGCTACATGCTCAAGGCCGGCTTCTTCCTGCCGCCGCTGATGTTCGGCGCCGACGAGCTGGAGGCGCTGGTGCTGGGCGCGCGCTGGGTGCGCCGGCAGGGCGACGAGGCGCTGGCCGCCGCCGCCAACAACGCGCTGGCCAAGATCGCCGCCGCCACGCCGAAAGACCTGCGCGACGACATGGCCGAGACCAGCCTGTGGGTGCCGCTGGGCCAGGACCAGGACACCGCCAGCGACATCCACGTGCGCCCGGTGCGGGAGGCGATCCGCTACCAGCACCGGCTGCGCATGGCTTACCAGGACGAGCACGGCAAGCCGTCGGAGCGGGTGGTGTGGCCGTTCGCGCTGGCCTTCCTGGAGGGCAAGCGGCTGCTGGCCGCGTGGTGCGAGCTGCGCATGGCCTTCCGCCATTTCCGCATCGACCGCATCGCGGCTGTGGAGTCGCTGGGACAGCGCTATCCGGCCCGCCGCAGCGACCTGCTCAAGACCTGGCGCCAGGAACAGAAGCTGCAAGAAGACTACTGACAAAACCTGTCGCAGGCTGGGTCTACGATGAAGTCCTCAACTCATTCATCGGAGACCGACATGCGCTTATACCACCACCCCGCTTCCACCAGCTCGCGCCGTGTGATGCTGGCCGCCCTGCACATGGGCACGCCGCTGGAACTGACCGAAGTGAACCTGATGAGCCCGGAGGATCGCCGCCGCCTGGTCGCGATCAACCCCAACAGCAAGGTGCCGGTGCTGCAGGATGGCGACTTCATCCTGTGGGAATCCTGCGCCATCATGCAATACCTGGCCGACCGCACGCTGGGCCAGACGCTGTACCCGGACAATATCGTGGTGCGGGCCGACATCAACCGCTGGCTGCTGTGGTCGTCGCAGCATTTCGCGCCGGCGCTGGGCGGCATCGTCTACGAAAACATCTGGAAGGGCCTGACCGGCGCCGGCGGGCCGGACGCGCACGAGCTGGAGCGCTACGGCCGCCAGGTGGCGCAGTTCGGCGCCGTGCTGGAGCAGCATCTGGCGGGGCGCGAGTGGCTGGTCGGCGACAAGCTCAGCCTGGCGGACTTCGCGGTGGCTTCGTCGTTGATGTATGTCGAGCAAGCTAAATTGCCGGTCACCCAGTATCCGAAAGTGATGGCGTGGCTGGGGCGCATCCAGCAGCTGGATGCGTGGAAACAAACTGAGCCCGTATGGTGATGGAAATGTACTTCCATATGTGAACTGGCGCACAGAGCGGGCGCGGCAGGGCGGGTATTCTGGACTTGTCTCCTCTGGAGGAGATCCCTAGTTTTGGACTTTGCCCGCTCCCCAGCGGGCTTTTTTTTATTCAGAGCATCAGCACGGCGAACAGCGACTGCACTTCCAGCGCCGATTCGCTCATGATGGCGTGCAGCGTGCCCTCGCCGACCACGAAGTCGATGGTGCGCGCGCCCTGCAGCGTGGTCGCGCCCGGACGCTGGTACAGTGGCGAATGCACCGGCGCCAGATCATTGGCCAGCAACAGCGTATCGCCCAGCGTTTCCGGCGGCAGCGCGCGCAGGCCGACCCACATCGATTCGATCGCCTTGTAGACGCCTTCCGGCACGCCCAGCTTGGTCAGCACGCCGCGGCCGATTTCCATCTCGCCATGCTCGACCCAGTCTTCCGGTTCGCCGTCCATCACCTCCGGGTAATCGCCGGCGCAGGACAGCATGTAGAAGCCCGCCACCTCGTGCACGATGCCGGCGAACAGCGCCGTATCGGGATCGACGTGGGTGACGCGGCGTGCGATCACCTGCGACAGGGCCGCCACGTGGGCCGTGTGCTCCCACAGTTGATTGACCTTGGCCAGCAGGGAAGGTTCCGTGACCTGGCTGCCGATCTGGCGCACGATCAGCGCCGCCACCAGCGATTGCAGGGTACGCACGCCGAGCCGCTGCACGGCCGCGCGCACGCTGGAGATTTCATTACCGGAACGGTTGTAGGCCACCGAGTTGGCGATGGCGACGCTGCGCGCCGCCAGCAACGGGTCTGCCTGGATGAGTTTGGCTGCCGCCTCGAAGTGGCAATCGGGATCGCTCAGCGCCTGCTGCAAACGCAGCGAGGCATTGACGTTGGCCGGGAACGAAAGCTCCCCCCGGCTCGCCTGAGCAGCGATGGTCTTGAAGGCGTCGAGTCTGTCCATTGCAAAAAATTATACTCGGAATATTGCCATGTGGCACTTCTTCTGAAAATACTTTTGCCTGGCACAACAACAGCCCTCAGCGGGATTATTGCTCGCTGAAGATGGCGTCGCAGCCGTCCTGGGTGGCGTCGGTGTCTTGCAGTTCGTCGGTCAGGCCCAGGTCGAACAGTTCCTCGATCGCGTTCATGAAGCTGTTGTGCTTGGTCGCGCCGATCAGGCGGTAGATCTCGCCGTCTTCGTTGCGGATGCCGATGATCAGCTTTTCCTGGCGGACCACGTCCGGCGTCGATTGGTTCAACAGCAAGTTGCCGATAATGTGTTTGTCGAATTTGGCAGGCTTTTTGCCTTCGAGCAGAGTCGTTTTCAAATGATTTCCTTGGTTGAGTCGTGGGTGGACGGGCATTCGGTATGGCCGGCCGTAATCACAGTTTTAAGATCGGTCAGGGTTTTTTCAAGGGCGGCGAAATCGTCTTCGCTGTAGTGCGCGAACACTTTTCCGCTTTCCTTGACGACTTTCGGGAAGACATTGCAGAACACCTGCTCGCCCTCCGCCGTCAGCCGGACAAAGAAGGAACGTTTGTCGCAATCATTGCGCTGACGCTCCACCAGACCTTTTTGCTCCAATCGCTCGATCACCCCGGTCAGCGTCCCCTTGGTGATCAGCGTCTTGTCGCCCAATTCTTTATAGGACATGCCGGGCGTATTGCCCAGCGTGGCGATGATGTCGAACTGGGCGTGCGTCAGGCCGCTCTGGCGCACATACTGTCCAGAGAGCCGTTCGTAGCTCTGTAAGCAATCGGCCAGCAGCCGGATACTTTTCAAAAATCGTTCACCCATAGACGGTGATTATAGCCGGTTCGCGCAGGCAATCTTGGCCGGGACTATAATGGCGGACGCACATTCATAATAAAAAAACCATGCCTCAACACTTGCGCGGCATCGCCGCTTTGCTGATCGTGACCCTGGTTTGGGGCACGACTTTCCCTGCGATGAAGAATATGACCGGCTACCTGTCGGCCAGCTGGATCGTGCTGTGCCGCTTCGCGCTGGCCGGCCTGCTGTTGTCGCCATTTATGTGGCGCGCCAAATGGAACGATGTCCGATGGGGCATCGTGGCCGGTGCGGTGTTGTTCCTGTGCTACGTGTTCCAGATCGAGGGCCTGGCGCTGACCAGCTCCAACCGCAACGCCTTCGTCACCGGCCTGAACGTGCTGGTGCCGCCGCTGTTGGGCGTGCTGATGGGCGCGCGGCTGGAGCGCCGCATCGTGGTCGCGCTGGTGCTGGCGCTGGCCGGACTGTTCGCGCTGTGCTGGGAGGGCAGCTTCACCTGGGGCCGCGGCGATACGCTGGCGCTGCTGTGCGCGCTGTTCTTCGGCATCTACGTCAAGCTGATGGAGTCCACCACCCGCAAGGTCGAGAAGCTGATGGTCCTGACCGCCTCGCAGATCATGACGGTGGCCGTGTGCGCAGCGATCTGGCTGCTGATCCGCGAAGTGCCGCTGGGCCTGGCCGAGCGCAGCCAGGACTTGCCCGATTATGTGAGCTATATCGGCAAGGGCTTGCGGATATACGGCCTGAACCTGGCCTATCTGGGCGTGGTCGCCACGGCGGCCATCATTTCGCTGCAGACCTGGGGCCAGAGCCACAGCAGCGCCAACGAGGCGGCGGTGATCTACGCCTTCGAGCCGGCATGTGCGGCCATCTTCGCGTATTTCTGGCTGGGCGAGACGCTGGCCTGGAACGGCCTGCTGGGCGCCACGCTGCTCATCGGCGGCATGATCGTCAGCCAGTGGAGCACCGAGCGGCCCGCCGCCGCGCTGGCACCGGAGTAAGTGTTCTATGTCTTTTGATAATTTATCCCGCGTCACGCAAGAGCGGCCGTTGCGCATGCTGCTGGTGAATGCGGGCGAGGCGGAGGCGATCACCTGGGCCGGCCTGGTGCAGCCGCTGCGCCTGGCCGCCGCCGCGCTGGGCCGTGACGTGCTGCACCTGGAGACCATGACTCCGTCCCAGGTCGTGCTGGCCCAGCCGGGCTGGCATATCGCGCTGCTGGTGGCCGACGAGCGCCAGTCGCCGATGGCGCCCGAGCTGAGCCGCGCCGTGATCGAGCGCTGCCGTTCGGCTGAATATTGGGGCGGCGTCGGCGCCGGCGTGTTGTGGCTGGCCACCGCCGGGCTGATGGCGGGCGTGCGCATCGCACTGCCGTGGGCGCTGTACGCGGATACCGAGGGCATCTCCGAACGCGCCATCCTGACGCCCCACCTGTTCGAGCTGGACGGCCGCCACCTGAGCTGCTGCGGCGGCGCCGCCAGCATCGACTTCGCGCTGACGATGATCGAGCACTTGTTCGGCGCCACCGTGCAGGCCTCCGTCAAGGAAAGCCTGTGCATCGAGCGCGTGCGCAGCCACGAGGAACGCCAGCGGGTCGCCCTGCAGGCGCGCTTCGGCGCCTTGCAGCCGCGCCTGTCCGAAGCGGTGACGCTGATGGAGACCAATATCGAGGAGCCGCTGTCCACCGACGACATCGCCAACCTGGTCGGCCTGTCGCGCCGCCAGCTGGAGCGCTTGTTCAAGCAATACCTGGGCAGCCTGCCGTCGCGCTACTACCTGGAGCTGCGCCTGCAGCGCGCGCGCCAGCTGCTGCTGGAGACCAACCATTCCATCGTGCAGGTGGGGCTGATGTGCGGCTTCTCGTCCGGCTCGCACTTCTCGACCGCCTTCGGCGCCCTGTTCGGCAACACCCCGCGCGAGGAACGCCAGCGCAAGCTTTCACCACCTGTATAGACTGGTTGTTCTGACAAGCTTACTTTCGTGGCCAAAAGTGAAAATCCTTGTCGCCATTAGAAAAGAGTTTTAGCATGCCGCTTTTTATAATGGGTCCACGCGGTGCTGTGCCGCGCCTTACCCAACATTGATAGGGAATGCCATGAACGCCAAGCTCGATACGACCGTAACTACCCGTCCTGTAACTCGTCAGACTTTTGATGAAGTTCTGGTGCCAACCTATGCACCTGCAGCGATGGTACCGGTCCGAGGCGCTGGCCTGGACCTGTGGGACCAGAATGGCAAGCACTACCTGGACTTCACGTCCGGCATCGCCGTGGCCGCGCTGGGCCACTGCAACCCGATCGTGGTCGAGGCGCTGACCCGCCAGGCCAACACCCTGTGGCACCTGGGCAATGGCTACACCAACGAGCCAGTGCTGCGCCTGGCCACCGCGCTGACCGAGGCGACCTTCGCCGACCGCGCCTTCTTCTGCAACTCCGGCGCCGAAGCCAACGAAGCCGCGCTGAAGCTGGCCCGTAAATACGCCCACACCAAGTTCGGCGCGCACAAGTCGCGCATCGTGTCGTGCTACCAGTCGTTCCACGGCCGCACCCTGTTCACCGTGTCGGTCGGCGGCCAGTCCAAGTACACCGAAGGCTTCGAGCCGCTGCCGCCAGCGATCGAACACGTCACCTATAACGACATCGCATCCGCACGCGCCGCCATCGGCGACGACGTCTGCGCCGTGATCGTCGAACCGCTGCAAGGCGAAGGCGGCGTGGTCCCGGGCGACAAGGCCTTCCTGCAAGAGCTGCGCGACCTGTGCACCAAGACCGGCGCCCTGCTGATCTTCGACGAAGTGCAGTCGGGCATGGGCCGCACCGGCGACCTGTTCCACTACATGACCTACGGCATCACCCCGGACATCCTGACCGCCGCCAAGGCGCTGGGCAACGGCTATCCGATCGGCGCCATGCTGACCACCGAAGAGCTGGCCAAGACGCTGGGCGTGGGCACCCACGGCACCACCTACGGCGGCAACCCGCTGGCCGCGACCGTGGCGCTGACCGTGCTGGACACGATCAACCAGCCGGCCTTCCTGGCCCGCGTCAAGGAAGCCAGCGCCAAGCTGCGCGCGACGCTGGAAAAACTGGTGGCCGACTATCCGCAGGTGTTCACGCTGGTGCGCGGCGCCGGCCTGCTGCTGGGCCTGGTTGTGACCGATGCCTGGAAGGGCCGTTCGAAAGACATCCAGCGCGCTGCCGAAGGCAATGGCCTGATGGTGCTGATCGCCGGCATGGACGTGGTGCGCCTGGCGCCTGCGCTGATCGTCACCGACGCGCAGATCGCCGAAGCCGACCGCATCCTGCGCCTGTCGCTGGACGGCATGCTCAAGGCTGCCTAAGTAGCACCAACGGCGGCGGACTGGTTCCGCCGTCTTTCATTCCAGCCCGGTGCGCTCTGCGCCGGGCTTGTGCATTAATCTGAGGAGTTCACATGTATGTAGTCCGTCCGGTCGAACTTGCGGATATCGCTGCCCTCGAAGCGCTGGCCGCGGTCACCATGCCGGGTGTGCACACCTTGCCGAAAACGCGCGAGAAGATCGCCGACATGATCGAGCGCTCGATCGCCTCGTTCGCCGCCCACGTCGACATCCCCAGCGAGGAATCCTACCTGCTGGTGCTGGAGTCGCCGCAGGACAAGACCATCGTCGGCACCGCCGCGATCTTCGCCGCAGCCGGTTCCAACGGCACCTATTTCTCCTTCCGTAACGACGTGATCCAGCAGGTCTCGCGCGACCTGAACATCAGCCACAGCGTGCACGCGCTGACGCTGTGCTCCGAGCTGACCGGCTATTCGCAGCTGTCGAGTTTTTACGTCGGCGAGCAGGAACACGGCACGCCCGAAGCGGCGCTGCTGTCGCGCGCGCGGCTGATGTTCGCCGTGCTGGCGCCGCACCGCTTCGCCGACCGCTTCTTCGTGCCGCTGGCCGGCGTGACCGACGCCGACGGCGGTTCGCCGTTCTGGGATGCGCTGGGCCGCAAATTCTTCAAGATGGACTTCCTCGACGCCGAACGCGTGATCGGCGGCGCCCGCAACCGCACGCTGATCGTCGAGTTGATGCCGCACTATCCGGTCTACGTGCCGCTGCTGCCGGGCGACGCGCAGGCGGCCATGGGCCAGATCCATCCGTCGGGCGAGCTGGCGTTCAACCTGCTGACGGCCGAAGGCTTCGAAGCCGACGACTACATCGACATCTTCGACGGCGGCCCGATTCTGCAGGCGCACAAGAATTCGCTGCGCACCTTCAACGGCGCGCTGCAGCGCCGCGTGACCACCGCCGCCGAATCGCCGGACCGTGGCCGCGAACCGCAGCTGCGCTACGCGGTGGCCTCGGGCTCCGAGCACAACTTCCGCGCGGTGATCACGCATTGCGCCGCGCTGGAATCGCAAGTCAACGTGGCGCTGCCTGCCGACGTGCAGGAAGCGCTTCAGATCGCCGAAGGCGATACCGTCATCTGCGTCAGAATCTAAGAGTGGACCAACTATGCTAGTAGTACGCGCAATCACAGCCAACGACCTCGACGCCCTGTACGTGATGGCCACGCAGGTCGGCAGCGGCATGACCACCCTCAAGCCGGACATGAAGATGATGGGCGACCGCCTGGCGATCGCCGTCGCCTCCTTCGCCGAGACCATCCCGCCCGAAAAGCGCGACTACATGTTCGTCATGGAGGACACCAGCAACGGCCGCATCGCAGGCGTGTGCGCGATCAAGGGCGCGGTCGGCCTGACCGAACCGTTCTACAACTACCGCATCGGCACCCTGGTGCACTCCAGCCGCGAGCTGGATGTGTTCACCCGCATGGACACGCTGTACCTGTCGAACGACCTGACCGGCAGCACCGAACTGTGCTCGCTGTTCCTGGCGCCGGACTACCGCACCGGTAACAACGGCAAGCTGCTGTCGAAGAGCCGCTTCCTGTTCATCGCGCAGTTCCCGCACCTGTTCACCGAAAAGCTGATCGCCGAGATGCGCGGCTACCAGGAGGAGAGCGGCCGTTCGCCGTTCTACGAGGGCCTGGGCCGCCACTTCTTCAAGATGGACTTCGACCACGTCGACGACCTGACCGCCGTCGGCAAGAAGTCCTTCATCGCCGAGCTGATGCCGCGCCAGCCGCTGTACGTGGACTATTTGCCGGAGGACGCGCAGAAGGTGATCGGCAAGGTCCACACCTCGACCGCGCCGGCGCGCCGCCTGCTGGAGCAGGAAGGCCTGTACTTCGAAGGCTACGTCGACATCTTCGACGCCGGCCCGGTGCTGCAGGCGCGTGTGTCGGAACTGCGCGCCATGCGCGAAAGCACGCTGGCCGAAATCGGCCTGACGACGGACTGGGATTCGGCCTGTGCGCCGGAATCCGCGCCCGCCGAACCGATGCTGGTGTCGAACACCACGCTCAAGGATTTCCGCATGATCCTGTCGCAATCGGTGCCGGTCAACGGCGCCATCGCGCTGCCGGAAGCCGAACAACAACTCCTGCACTGCCATACCGGCGATACCGTGCGCACGCTGTCCCTTAATTTGAGGAAGAATCCACATGTCTAAAGCTTTGAGTAACTTCATCAACGGCGAATGGCTCGCCGGTAGCGGCGCCGAACTGGTCACCATCGATCCATCGAACGGCAAGCAGACCTGGGCCAGCAACGAATCGACCGCGCAGGACGTGGGCCACGCAGCCGCCGCCGCGCGCGACGCGTTCGAAGCCTGGGCCTTGACGCCGCTGGCCGAACGCATCGCCGTCTGCACCCGTTTCCGCGACCTGCTCAAGCAGGACGCCGAGGAGCTGGCGCTGCTGATCGCCGAGGAAGTGGGCAAGCCGATGTGGGAAGCCCGCACCGAAGTGACCACCATGGCCAACAAGATCGACATCTCGGTGCAGGCCTACGGCGCGCGCACCGGCGAAACCCAGAACAAGGTCGCCGATGGCGAGGCCGTGCTGCGCCACCGTCCGCACGGCGTGTTCGGCGTATTCGGTCCCTACAACTTCCCCGGCCACCTGCCGAACGGCCATATCGTACCTGCGCTCATCGCCGGTAACACCGTGGTCTTCAAGCCGAGCGAGTACGCGCCGCGCACCGCCGTTAAGACCGTGCAGCTGTGGGAAAAGGCCGGCGTGCCTAAGGGCGTGATCAACCTGGTCAACGGCGGCCGCGATGCCGGCGTCGCGCTGGGCCAGAACGAACTGCTGGACGGCGTGCTGTTCACCGGCAGCTGCCAGACCGGCACCGCGCTGCACAAGCAGTTCGGCGGCCAGCCGGGCAAGATGCTGGCGCTGGAAATGGGCGGTAACAATCCGCTGGTGGTGTGGGACGTCAAGGATATCGACGCCGCCGTGTTCATGGCGATTTCGTCGGCCTTCATCTCGGCCGGCCAGCGCTGCACCTGCGCGCGCCGCCTGATCGTCAAGCATGGCGCGGAAGGCGATGCCATCGTCGCGCGCCTGGTCGACGTGGCCAGCCGCCTGACCATCGGCGCCTCCGCAGCAGAACCTGCGCCGTTCATGGGCCCCGTTGTTTCGGCGGCCATCGCCAAGCGCCTGGTGCAGGCGCAGGCCGACATGATCGCCAAGGGCGGCAAGAGTCTGCTGGCGATGCGCCAGCTGGTGGACAACACCGGCTTTGTCAGCGCCGGCATCGTCGATGTCACCGACGCCAAAGGCATCCCGGATGAAGAATGGTTCGGCCCTCTGCTGCAGGTGATCCGCGTGGCGGACTTCGACAGCGCGATCAAGGCCGCCAACGCCACCGAATTCGGCCTGGCCTCGGCGCTGATCTCGAACGACGAAAACCTGTGGAAGATCTTCCAGGTGCGCGCACGCGCCGGCATCGTCAACTGGAACCGTCCGACCACCGGCGCCGCAAGCAGCGCGCCGTTCGGCGGCGTGGGCAAATCGGGCAACCATCGCCCGAGCGCTTACTACGCGGCCGACTACTGCGCCTATCCGGTCGCATCGATCGAAAACAACGTACTTGAAATGCCTGCGAAACTGTCGCCGGGCATGCACTTCTAAGGAAACGAGATGCGCGCACGCGAATTCAACTTCGACGGCCTGGTAGGCCCATCGCACAACTACGCCGGTCTGTCGTTCGGCAATGTGGCCTCGTTCAGCAACGTCAAGAGCGCTTCGAATCCGAAGCTGGCGGCGCTGCAAGGGCTGGCCAAGATGCGCGCACTGGCAGCGCGCGGCTTCGGCCAGGCGCTGCTGCCCCCGCAGGACCGTCCGAATTTCCGCCTGCTGCGCAGTATCGGTTTCACCGGCAGCGATGCCGAGGTGCTGGCCAAGGCCGCCAAGGAGTCGCCGGTGATCCTGGCGTGCGCCTACTCGGCCTCGCCGATGTGGACCGCCAACGCGGCCACGGTCAGCCCGTCCGCCGACAGCGCCGATGGCCGCACCCATTTCACCGCCGCCAACCTGAATAACAAGCTGCATCGCGCTTTCGAGCACGCGCAGTCGGCCCGCTCGCTGCGCGCCATCTTCAAGGACGAGAAGCACTTCGCCGTGCATGACGCGCTGCCAGGTACGCCGGCATTCGGCGACGAGGGCGCCGCCAACCACACCCGCCTGTGCAAGGACCACGGCAGCGCCGCCGTCGAGATGTTCGTCTACGGCCGCACCGAGTTCGACGCCTCGGCGCCGGCGCCTAAAAAATACCCGGCCCGCCAGACGCTGGAAGCCTCGCAGGCCGTGGCCCGCCTGCACGGCTTGTCCGCCGAGCGCACCGTCTACATCCAGCAGAATCCGGACGTGATCGACCAGGGCGTCTTCCACAACGACGTGATCGCGGTCGGCAACGGCAATGTGCTGTTCTACCACGAGCAGGCGTTCGCCGACGAAGCGGGCGCGCTGGAGCAGCTGCGCCGCGCGATGGGCGGCGTGGGCGCGGAGCTGAACGCGATCCGCGTCGATACCGCCAAGGTGTCGGTGGCCGACGCGGTGCACAGCTATCTGTTCAACAGCCAGTTGCTGAGCAAGGACAACGGCAAGATGGCGCTGGTGATCCCGCAGGAGTGCGAGGAGAACGCCGCCGTCGCAGCCTACCTGCAAGGCCTGGTCGCCAGCGGCAACGCGGTCGATGAACTGATTCACTTCGATCTGCGCCAGTCGATGCGCAACGGCGGCGGCCCCGCGTGCCTGCGCCTGCGTGTGGCGCTGACCGACGCCGAAGCGGCTGCGATGCATCAAGGCGTGGTGATGACCGAGACGCTGTACCACACGCTGGTGGCGTGGGTGGAGAAGCATTACCGCGACCGTCTGGAACCGTCCGACCTGGCCGATCCGGCGCTGGCGATCGAAGTACACACCGCGCTGGAAGACTTGAGCCGCATTCTGGGCCTGCCAGGGCTGTACGATTTGTAAAACAGATTTTCGCCCCCATATGACGATTTGGTGTTTAATTACACTCGACCACCGCCGCGCAGCCACAAGCCGGCGCGGCCCTGCAACATAAAATACACATAACGTATTGGAGAAGCACGATGAAACAAATGCCACAAGACCTGCGCGCACAGACGCTGGATTTGGTCAACGCCAGCAAGCCGGCCAGCGACAGCAGCCAGGTCGCAGCGCTGATCAGCGCTTGGCTCGGATCCCTGGACGATGAAGACCTGGCGGGCACCGCCCCCGGCAGCCTCGCCCCGGTGTTGTGGGACGGTTTCACACAAGCCTCCAAGCGTTCCGGCTCCGGCGCGCAAATCGCCAAGCTGCGCTACGCGGATGGCCGCGGCGGCATGGCCACCGCGCTGCTGGTCCTGAACGACGACATGCCTTACCTGGTCGATTCGATCGTCATGGCGATGCGCAAGCTGCGCGTGGGCGTCAGCGGTGTATTGAACTCGGTGCTGCCGGTCACGCGTAATGCGGATGGCGTGGTCACCGCCGTCGGCCAGGCCGGCGCCAAGCTCGAATCCTACGTTATGTGCCTGCTGTCCGAGGACCTGGCCGACGCCGAAATCGGCATGCTGGCCGAGCGCCTGGAAATGGTGTCGCGCGACGCCGCCGTGGTACGCCGCGACAAGGCCGCGATGCTGGAGCACTTCAGCCGCATCGGCGCCGAAGCCGCATCGCACGGCGAAGAAGGCAAGGAAGTCGCCGCCTTCCTGGAATGGGCCAAGACCGAAGGCTTCGAGCCGTTCGGCTACGCCTACTACCAGGTCAAGCCGGGCGCGCGCGAACTGGAACGCGATATCCCTAGCCGCATCGGCGTGCTGCAGGATACGGCGCATCCGGTCTACGGCACCTGCCTGGCCAATATCCCCGGCGATTTCGACACGCTGTCGAAGCGCGTCAACACGCTGTCCATCGTCAAGGCCGACGTCGAAGGCACGCTGCACCGCGACCAGCAGCTGGATTTCATCGGCATCCGCCACACCGACGCGCAAGGCGCGATCCTGGGCGAATACTGCTTCGTGGGCCTGTTCACCCGCGCCGCCACCGCGACGCCGCTGAACCGCCTGCCGTTCGCGCGTGGCCGCGTGGCCAAGGTGCTGAGCATCGCCGGCGTGCGCCAGGAAGGCTTCCGCGCCGAGAAATTCATCGAGATCCTGGAATCGCTGCCGCGCACCGAAGCGCTGGAAGCGGAACCTGAATGGCTGGCCGAAGTGTGCGGCGCCGTGGTGTCGCTGTACAAGCAGCCGCGCACCAAGGTGTTCGCCCGCCGCGACGTCTATGCGCGCCACCTGAACGTGCTGGTCTACCTGCCGCGCGAGCGTTACAGCGCAAGCGTCGCTTCGTCGCTGGCCAAGGCGCTGCAAGCCAGTTCCGGCGCCCAGCATGTCAGCTCGCAGACGCTGGTGGCCGACGGCCCGCTGGCCCGCGTGTACCTGATCGCCCACGGTGCGCGTTATCCGCTGGACCTGGAATCCGATATCCAGCAGCCGCTGTTGTCGGTGCTGGACGGCTGGCACGACCAGTTCTCCGCACTGGCCGACGCCGTGGCCGACGTGCCGCTGCGCGCCAGCCTGCGCAAGATGTGCGCCACGCTGCCGACCGACTACGTCGCCGCGACCGCGCCGGAAGCGGCCTTCCACGACCTGGGCACCATCCTGCGCAATACCGATCCGTCGCGCGTGGACGTGCGCGTGGAAACCGTGGCCGACGCCACCACCATCCGTTTGTACTCCGTCGACCGCGTCCCGTCGCTGTCGACCATCCTGCCTGCGCTGCATAACGCCGGCGTGGCGATCGACCGCGAACAGGCGCACTCGCTGCGCGTGGACGGCAAGCGTCATTTCGTCACCAGCCTGTCGGTCGATGCCGCCAGCGGCGCCAACCTGGCCAAGGCCGAAATCGTGCCGGTCGCGCAGGAGCTGTTCACCGCATTGTTCAACAACGAAGCCGAAGACGGCCGCCTGAATGGCCTGGTCATCGAAGGCGGCCTGAGTGTGCGCCAGGTACAACTGGTGCGCGCCTACATGAGCTACTGGCGCCAGACCGGCAGCCGCTTCTCGGTGCGCTACATCGCCGAGACGCTGCGCAAGCAGCCGGTGGTGGTCAAGCAGCTGGTGGACGCTTTCCTGCAACGCTTCAACCCTGCGCTGGACGACGCCACCCGCGCCGCCGCGCTGGACGCGCTGGCCGGCATCAAGAGCCGCCTGCCGGCGATCAACCACGCCGACAGCGAAGAAGTGCTGGGCGCGATGACGGACCTGATGTCCGCCACGCTGCGCACCAACTACTTCCAGAACAACCAGAAGGGCGACAAGATCATCTTCAAGTTCGACACCAGCAATCTGTCGCTGGTGCCGGAGCCGCGCCCGTTCCGCGAGATCTTCGTGTTCTCGCGCCGCTTCGAAGGCGTGCACCTGCGCGGCGGCCCGGTCGCCCGTGGTGGCCTGCGCTGGTCGGACCGCATGGAAGACTACCGCACCGAAGTCCTCGGCCTGGTGAAGGCACAGATGGTGAAGAACGCCGTCATCGTGCCGGCCGGCGCCAAGGGTGGCTTCGTCTGCAAGCAGATGCCGAAGGACGCCGTGCGTGAAACCATCGCGGCTGAAGGCGAAGCAGTGTATCGCCTGTTCATCGCCAGCCTGCTGGAAGTGACCGACAACCGCGTGCTGGGCAAGATCGTTTCGCCGGCCGATATCGTGTGCTACGACGGCAACGATCCATACCTGGTGGTGGCTGCCGACAAGGGCACCGCGACCTTCTCCGACATCGCCAACGGCATCGCCGTGCAGCGCGGCTTCTGGCTGGGCGACGCGTTCGCGTCGGGCGGTTCGAACGGCTACGACCACAAGAAGATGGGCATCACCGCCAAGGGCGCGTTCGAAGCCGTCAAGCGCCACTTCTACGAAATGGACCACGACATCCACGCCACTCCGGTGACGATGGTGGGCGTGGGCGACATGTCGGGCGACGTGTTCGGCAACGGCGCGCTGCTGTCGCGCAAACTGAAAATCGTGGCGGCCTTCGATCACCGCCACATCTTCCTCGATCCGAATCCGGACATGGAAAAATCCTTCGTCGAACGCGAGCGCATGTTCGCGCTGCCGCGTTCCTCGTGGGACGACTACAACAAGGAGCTGATCTCGGCCGGCGGTGGCGTGTTCCCGCGCAGCGCCCGCAGCATCGAGCTGTCGCCGCAGATCCGCGCCACGCTGGATATCGAGGAAACCTCGCTGCCGCCTGAAGAACTGATGCACCGCATCCTGCTGGCGCCTGTGGACCTGTTCTACAACGGCGGCATCGGCACCTACATCAAGGCGTCGACCGAATCGCACGCGCAGGTCAAGGATCGCGCCAACGACAACATCCGCGTGGACGGCAACCAGCTGCGCTGCAAGGTCGTGGCGGAAGGCGGTAACCTGGGTGCGACCCAGGCCGGCCGCATCGAGTTCGCGCTGGCGGGCGGCCGCATCTTCACCGATGCGATCGACAACTCGGCCGGCGTGGATTGCTCGGACCATGAAGTGAACGCGAAGATGTGGCTGGACGTGGAAATGAACGCCGGCCAGCTGAGCGAGGCAGACCGCAACCGCGTGCTGAACGAAATGACCGCCGACATCGAACGCCTGGTCCTGCGCGACAACACGCTGCAAACGCAGCTGCTGGTGCGCGAGGCGCAGGCGCAGGTCGACGCTGCGGTGCAGGACGGCTATGCCGCGCTGATCGCGTCGCTGGAGGAAGAGGGCGCGCTGTCGCGTGAGCTGGAGCAGCTGCCATCGGTGGCCGAGCTGGCACGCCGCAAGGCCGACGGCCGTGGCCTGACCACGCCGGAACTGGCGGTGGTGATCGCCAATGTGAAGAACCGCTACAAGCGCATCCTGTCGGCGCTGCCGCTGACGGACCTGAGCTGGGCCGAGTCGGTGCTGAAGCCGTACTTCCCGGACCTGCTGGTGGCAACCCGCCCAGCGCTGGCGCACCCGCTGGCCAACGCCATCCTGGCGACCGTGCTGGCCAACGAATCGGTCAACCGCTGCGGTCCGCTGATGCTGCGCCAACTGGCCGGCGAACATGGTGTGGACGAATCGGAAGTGATCCTGGCGTGGGGCCAGGCATGGTCCGCGTTGAACCTGGCGCCGATCTTCACCACGCTGGATGCGGATGCGTTGAAGGTGCCGCGCGCCGTGTCGATCAAGGTCGATGCGCGTACCCGCGTGCTGCAAAAGTCGGTGATTGAAGGCGCGCTGTCGGTGCCTGCCGACCAGCTGCGCGCCGGCGTGGCCGAGCTGACCAAGCTGTTCGCCAAGCCTGAGACGCTGGCGCAGCTGACGCCGGCCGACGGCCAGTCGGATGCGGACATCACGTCCGGCCTGCGCGCCGAATTCGTCCAGGCCTGGAAGGCTGTCGATGCGATCGATGCGGTGGCGGCGTTTGTGTTCGCGGCGCTGTCGGTATCGCGTCCGGAAGGCATGGACTTGCCGGCGTTCCTGCAAGTGGGCCTGGCGCTGCGCGCGCAGGTCGGCATCGACACGCTGGAGCGCGGCCTGAAACTGCCGGCCACCAGCCGTTCGCAGGAGCAGCTGCGCAGCTATGCGCAGAACGCGCTGCGCCGCACGCAGCAACGCCTGCTGTCGCAGGTGCTGCAGCATGCGACCGGCGGCCATACGGCGGCGGAGGCGGTGGAAGTCGTCGCCAACACGTTGGGCCTGTCCGGCTACGCGGCGTCGGCGGATCTGGAACAGGCGATGCTGGACGTTTGGGCTTTGTCCGAGGCGACCAACTCCGGTAACACGATGCTGGTGGTGTAATGAGCGACGATTTACCCAAGGCTTTGCCGGCGGGTCAATTACCCGGCCCTGTGCGTGCGCTGGCTGAAGCGGATTTCAGCGTGGTCGCGCAGCGCTTTTCGGCGGCCGGGTTTGCGGTGACGCAGCCGGCCGACGGCATCCTGACGATCAAGGCCGAGGGTGAACGTCCGAGCGTGCTGGTTTCGGTCGGCGTACACGGCGACGAGACTGGGCCGATCGAAGTGGTGGCGTATCTGCTGGAGGCCCTGTCGCAGCAGGCTTTCTCGCTCGCGGTGAACCTGATGCTTTGCGTTGGCAATATAGGCGCGATCAGGGCTGGCAAGCGTTTCATCGATGCCGACTTGAACCGCATGTTCCGCAAGGAGCGCGGTTCGCTGGAAGGCACGGCCGAAGCGGCGCGCGCAGATGTGATGATCGCCGCGACCGCGGCCTTCTTCGAGGGCGCGGGGCCGGTGCGTTGGCATCTGGATCTGCATACGGCAATACGGCCGTCGGTGTATCCGACCTTCGCCATCGTGCCGGAGCTGATTCCCGACCAGCCGCGCCGCGAGTTGATCGAGTGGCTCGGGTTGGCCGGCATTGGTGCGGTCATCATGAATCCTGCTTCGGTGGGGACGTACAGCTACTACTCGGCCGAGCATCACGCGGCGGCCGGCACCACGGTGGAGCTGGGGCGTATCGGCACGCTGGGACAGAACGACCTGTCGCAGTTCGCCGATGCGTCGCTGGCGCTGGACGACTTGCTGCGCGGCGCGGCCAAGCGCGAGGCGAAGCAGCAGCCGCACGTGTTCAACACGGCGCGCCAGATCATCAAGTTGAGCGACAAGTTCCAGATGGCGTTCGGCAAAGAGACGCACAACTTCACGGCGCTCAAGCAGGGCGAGGAAATCGCGCGCGATGGCGATACCATCTACACCGTCCAGCATCCCGAGGAACTGGTGGTCTTCCCCAACCCGGACGTGCGTGTCGGCTTGCGTGCAGGGTTGATGGTGGTGCGCGTTTCCTGATCTTTACGCCGCTTTACACTTTGCGGGGTCATAGTTACACCGATTGCTTCGTTAACAGGAATAGCATTCCTTAACTACGGAGTAATCGACATGACGACAGCAATCAGCGGCGTTTCAAGCGGCAGCACCCAGGCCACCTCCTTCGATCCTGCGAAAGGGGCGGCCCGCTTCGCGGCCAAGGTGTTCAAGGACCTGGATGCCGACAAGGACGGCAAGGTCAACAAGGACGAATTCGTATCAGGCCTGGAATCGAAGGGCGTGTCGGCCGACGACGCCACCAAGCAGTTCGACGCGATCGATACGCAGAAGACTGGATCGATCACCCAATCCGACCTGGAGACCGCAATCAAGAGCGGCACCTTCGCGCCACCGCGCCCCAATGGCGGTGGCGAAGCGGGCGGCCCCGGCGGTCCGCAAGGCGGCCAGCATGCGGAAGGCGGACGTGGTGCAGGTGGCGCGGGCGGTGGCGGCGGCACGGGCGGCGTCAGCAGCTCCAGCAGCTCGACCAAAACCTACGAAGCGGCAGACACCAACAAGGACGGCACAGTCTCCGCGCAGGAGCAACTTGTCTACAGCATCTCCCACCCCGACAAAACAACCGACACCAGCAAGATCGGCAACAACGTCGACCAGTTGGCCTGAACGTTAGCTCCGCAATGCCCTGCGTTAAAAAATTGAGGCCCCGCAAAGGTAACGCTGCGTTCTCTTGATTTTTCCTCGCATACGCCTAGAGTAAAGGGCATATGCAATGAGGAGTAAATCATGACAACTGCTTTTGTGGCCCCAGACGGCACGGTAACTGTCCCGCGCTCCGTGAGGAAAGCGCTTGGCCTCGAGAATGGAGGCCGCATTGAGTTTCTACCGTTTGGCGATGGGCAGGTCGTCATGATTGCAATGAACTTGTCCCCCAAGATAGTGGAGGGCATTTTGCCTAAGCCGGATCTTGATTGTTCAGTCGAGGAGATGGTTGAGATCGCGGCGAAGCGTGCGGCTTTGGCGTCCAAATGATAGGCCTGGATACCAATGTGCTGGTTCGATATTTTATGCAGGACGACGCTCGTCAGTCTGCTCAGGCCAAAACGTTAATTAATTCGCTTTCGGTATCGAACAGAGGTTTTGTTAGCCTGGTGGTCATTTCGGAGTTCGTCTGGGTTCTGAGTTATGTCTTTCAACTGCCAAGAAATGATGTTAACGAAATGCTCGGCAGGCTATCCAGGATACCGGAATTCAAGTTAGAAAAAGTGGTGGTTTTCTTGCGAGCGCTTCGGCTTTGCACGACGTCATCGGCAGACTTTATCGACTGTTTGATTGTCAGTGTGGCCAGGCGAGCTGGCTGCTCCCACACCGCGACCTTTGATCGCAAGGCCACTAGAGTTCCCGGCGTGCTGCGGATCGACTAGGCTTGCGTTACACTCACAAGCTCTTCCTTACCAATTGGAGTTCGCGATGTCGTTATCGATGCATCGGGTGTCGGTGCCCGTGTTTGTGCGGGGCTTGAAGGTGTTGTCGGACTTGCTGGGGAAGGCGGAAGCCTATGCCGAGCAGCATGGCTCGGTGCCGGATGCGCTGATCTCCGCGCGGCTGGCGGATGATATGCTGCCGCTGTCGGCGCAGGTGCAGCGCGCCAGCGATACGTCGAAATTGTCGGTGGAGCGCCTGAGCGGCGTGCCCGCGCCCAAGTTTGAAGACAACGAAACCTCGTTCGCCCAATTGCAGCAGCGGATCGCCGACACCATCGCCTACTTGGAACGCGTCGCCGAAAGCGATTTCGCGGGCAGCGAGGCGCGCGCGATCAAACTTAATTTTGGTTCGTTCCAGCCGGAGTTCAAAGGGGACGATTACTTGCTGACGTTCGCGTTGCCGAACTTCTTCTTCCACATCGCCACCGCCCACGACATCCTGCGCAACCAGGGCGTCCCGGTCGGCAAGCGCGATTACCTCGGGGCGTACGCTTAACCGCGCACCAGCCAGGTCGCCAAGGTGCCCGCCAGGCCCAGCAAGACAACGGCGGCGCCCGCGACGGCTGGATGGATACGCCGGGATACGGTAGGGATCTTTTGGATAGGCATGATGGTCTCCTTATTGGCTGGATGTAACACTTGAGCCTAGAGTAGCTTGCCAACAATTTCCAATCTATACATCCCGCTGTATCAAAAGTAAGCAACTGTAACGGAGCCCTTGCCCCGCTTAGGGTCCGAGTTGTTTTTCTAACACAAAATTACTGTATTGCGATGGGCCGGAAGGCCCTATAATCGCTTAGTTTTTTTGCCCGTACATATCTCCCACAAGGATTGCCTGTGAACCAAACGCTGGTCCAGAAACTGACCCGTACCAAGCCGGTCGATAACAGAGTAGAAACTGCTCCCACCAGTAGCAACAGCCTGCACCGCTCCATAGGCTTGTTTCCCCTGACGATGATTGGTGTCGGCGCCACGATCGGCACCGGTATCTTCTTCACCATGGTGGAGGCCGTGCCGAAAGCCGGGCCCTCCGTGATCCTGTCCTTCCTGTTCGCCGCCATCACCGCCGGCTTGACCGCGCTGTGCTACGCCGAGCTGTCGTTCCGCATTCCGGCGTCCGGCTCATCGTACTCGTTCGCGTACGCCACCGTCGGCGAGTTCCTGGCCTTCATCATGGCGGCCTGCCTGCTGCTTGAATACGGACTTGCGGCCAGCGCCACGGCGATCGGCTGGTCCGACTACCTGAACAACTTCCTCAACAACGCCTTCGGCTGGCACATCCCCGAAGCGCTGCGTTCGCCGATGATCGTCTCCACGCCCAAGGGCATGGAGATCCACACCGGGCATATCAACCTGCCGCCGGTGCTGCTGGTTGGCCTGTGCTGCCTGCTGCTGATACGCGGCACCAAGGAGTCGGCCACCACCAACGCCATCATGGTGATGATCAAGCTGGCGATCCTGATCTTCTTCGTGGCGATAGCGTTCTCGGGATTTGATATAAACAATTTCCACCCATTCTTCAGCCCGGACAACGGCGTTCACATCACCGGCATGACCGGCGTGACGGCCGCCGCGGCCACCGTGTTCTTCTCCTTCATCGGACTGGACACCGTGGCCACCGCCGGCGAGGAAGTGCGCGACCCCAAGCGCAACGTGCCGATCGGCATTCTGTCGGCGCTGGGCATCGTCACCTTGTTCTACCTGCTGGTGGCCGTGGCCGCGATGGGCGCGCAGCCGGCCTACAAGTTCGCCGGGCAGGAAGCCGGCCTGGCCGTGATCCTGCAGAACGTGACCGGCAAGACCTGGCCGGCGCTGGTGCTGGCGGCGGGCGCCGTGATCTCGGTGTTCAGCGTGACGCTGGTGACGATCTACGGCCAGACCCGCATCCTGTACGCGATCTCGAAGGACGGCCTGATTTCCAAGTCGTTCCAGAAGGTGAACCCGCGCACGGCGTCGCCGGTGCATAACACGCTGATCGTCTGCGTCGTGGTCGGCCTGGTGGCCGGTTTCGTGGACGCGACCTTCCTGTGGGATATGGTCAGCATGGGGACGCTGACGGCCTTCATCGTGGTGTCGCTGGCGGTGCCGGTGATGCGCAAGAAGGAAAACGGCAAGGGCACCAAAGGCTTCCGCGTGCCGTTCGGCCCGTACGTGGTGCCGGGCCTGAGCATCGCCGCCTGCCTGTACCTGATGTTCGGCCTGTCGATGACGACCTACACCATCTTCATTATCTGGATGAGCGCGGCGGTGCTGACCTACTTCTTGTACGGCATGCGCAATTCGCGATTGAATCACGCCGCATAAATACTGCGACGTAAAAAAGCCCCGGCCGCTTGCGCGTAACCGGGGCTTTTTGTTTGATGCGGCAGCTTACGCTTCGTCTTTGCCTGGGTTGGCGCCCAGGTAGAGGCGCAGTACGAGGCCCGACAGGGCGATGGCGGCAGGCAGGTTTTCGATGATGGTCAGCATGGTGATCTCCAGTAAGTTAAATTCGGTTCAATTAGCCGCGCGACGCCAGGAAGCGCAGTTCGGCGGACAGGCTAGGGGAATGACGTTCGCAGTCATTGGCCATGCTGTTCAGCCAGGCGGCGGAGGATGCCTTCTGGCGCGGCGAGACAACTTCGTCCGCCACAACGGCTGGACGTGGCTTGACGGCGAACAGTGCGGCAACCAGCTGGCGCGCTGCGGCGGCAACATTGCTGGCATAGCCAGGGGTGGCGAAGTCGTTGTAAGTCAGGTTGTTCGATGCGCTCATGGCAAGCTCCTTTAAATGTTTGTTTGTTGCAGTGCAGTATGCGCGTGTTTCAGTAATAAGCAAACTTTTGATTTGTGATACGTGCCATAAATATTCAATATAACTGGCGACTCTTCCTATGAAGAATGCGTTCTTAAGAGTAACTTTTTAAGGGTGGATTTTTTACGGCGGAGCGTCCATCAGGTATGATTACTGTCCAACTGGCAATAATTTGATGGAGCTCCGATGTCCCTGCGCACGAAATTCATGCTGGCCTTGCTGCTGACCGGATTGATGGCGGTGGCAATGGTGGGCGGCCTGGCCTACGTGGGCATGACCAAGAAGGTCGACATCATCCGCCGCCAGCATGCCGCCGATAATTTCTACGAGGGAATGAGCGGCTATCTGCAAAAGTATGGCAGCTGGCAGGCCGCCGCCGGCAAGGAGTCCTTCGATGACTTCATGCACAGCCGGCGCGACGCGCAGGGCAGCCGTCCGCCGCCACCGCCGGAGCAGGATGGCGAAGATCGTCAGGGACCACCGCAGGGTGAGGACCGCCCTGGGCCACGGGAGGGCGAAGAACGTCCCGGACCGCCGCAGGGCGAAGAGCCTGCACGACGCGGCGACCGTCCGCCGCCGCCGCGCCGTGGCAATGGCGAGCCTCCATATCACTTCATCGCGGCCGATCAGGATTACCGGGTGGTGCTGGGCGCCGGCGTGTACCGGCACGGCGAGTTGCTGCCCGAGTCGGCCCGCAAGGATGCGCGCGCCGTCATGGTGAACGGCCGTGTGGCCGCCTACATTTCGCCGGAAGGGGTGTTCACGCCCAGCAAACAGGAAATGCAGTACATGGACGCGATGCGCGAAGCGCTGCTGGCCGGCGTGACCGGCGCGGCGGCGCTGGCGGTGGTGCTGGGTGTCCTGTTAAGCCGTGGCCTGAGCCGCAAGCTCAGTCACCTGACCGGCGCGGTGCGCGCCATGCACGGCGGCTCGCTGCTGCAGCGGGTGCCGGTGGAGGGCAAGGATGAAGTGGCGGCTCTGGCCAGCGCCTTCAACGACATGAGCGAGCAGCTGGCCCGCTCGCATGAGGAGCTGAAGGAATCGCACCAGACCATTCTGGCGCAAGCGGAGCAGATGCGAGAGCTGAGCGTGCGCGACGCCCTGACCAAGCTGCACAACCGCCGTCACTTCGACGAACATGCGACCACGCTGTTCAGCCATGCGGTGCGCCACAAGCGGCCATTGAGCATGGTGATCGGCGATATCGACTTCTTCAAACGCATCAACGACCAGTTCTCGCACGCCACCGGCGACGCGGTGCTGCGGCAGGTGGGCGAGATCCTGCGTAGCCATATGCGCCTGAGCGATCTGGTGGCGCGCTACGGCGGCGAGGAATTCGTGATCGCCTTCCCGGAGACCGAACTGCCGCAAGCCGCCGCGCTGTGCGACAAGCTGCGCAACCTGATCGAAGGCTTCCCTTGGCATGAAGTGCATCCCGACCTGAAGGTCACGATGAGCATGGGCGTGTACGCCGACCTTGCCGCAGGCACCGCCGAAGCGATGCTGCAAAAAGCCGACGCGCTGCTGTACCGCGCCAAGCAGACAGGCCGCAACCGGGTCTGCTTCGCGTAAGCGCTTCGTTTAACTAAGCGCGCTGGCCCAGCCAGCGTCCGCCGAACATGGTGCAGATCAGCGAGGCGACGATCAGTGCGATGCCGGCCCACTGCCAGCCGGTGATGACGTCGCCCAGCGCGATCATGCCGGCGCTGATGCCGACCACCGGCACGCCAAGGCTGAACGGCGCCACGCGGTTGACCGGATGGCGCTTGAGCAGGCGTGTCCACATGGCGTAGCCGAGGATGGTCGCCATCCAGCCCAAGTAGGCCGCCGAGATCCAGGTGTCCAATGGCGCGCTGGTCCAGCTCCAGCGCGTGGCCGGATCGTCGAAGGCCAGCGACAGGCCGATGAACGGCAGTATCGGCACCAGGCTGCACCAGACCATGAATCCCACTACATCGAATTGCGGCGTGGCCTGCTGCGCACGGCGCACGACGATGTTCGACGCCGCCCACATCGCGGCGGCGGCCAGGCATAGCACGAAGCCGCCTGCGGTGGTGCCGCCCGCGTGGCCGGGCTGTACGTAGTTCATGCCGAAGCACACCAGGCCCACGGCGGCCAGCAACAGGCCCGCTTGCAGCTGGCGGCTGGCGCGTTCGTGCAGCAGCGCGAAACCAAAGAAGGCGGTGAAGAAGACTTGCGTTTGCAGGATCACGGAGGCCAGCGCGGCCGACATGCCGACCTTCAGCGACAGGAACAGCAGGCCGAATTGGCCGACGCCCTGACACAGACCGTAGGCGACGATCCATTTGACCGGCAGCTTGGACGGGCGGATGAAGAGGATCAGCGGAAGGACGGCGAACACGTAGCGGGCGGCGCCCATCTGGAAGGGTGTGAGGTGGCGCAGGCCGACCTTCATCGCGACGAAGTTGGTGCCCCAGATGAGGACTACGAACAGGGCGGAGATCAGGTCGCGGGTGCTGAAGGAGGACGGGGAGGAGGTGCTCATCCTTTAATCTTAACAGGCCCGCGCCAGGGCTGCTGACGCGGGGGCGGATCAGGCCACGTTGCGGACGATGGCTTCGCTGTGGACGACGATCTTGAGGGCGTCCGCCTGCAGCAGGCGAATGCGGCGCTGGACCAGTGGCCAGCCGGACCACGGCATGGCGGCGCCGTCGCCGTTGGTCGGCGCGACGGCCGGTGCGGTGGCCAGCGCGGAGTCGAGCGCAGTGACGGGCGCATTGGCCGCCGTCGTAGCCGCTGTCGCCGCAGCGGCCGCGTTGACCGCCGTCGCTATTGCCGCTGGCGTGGCTCCTGCGGTTTGCGGCGCCAGCGCTTGCGCCAGCGTGTGCATGACTTGCTCATGGCTCTCGCGCAGCATGGCGTTGACGGGCTCCGTCGGCAGCTCCTTCACATGCCGGCGCAGGATGGCGCGCAGCGCGGCCACGTGCGCCACCAGCAGGTAGTTCTGCACGATGAACTGGTTGATGTCCTCCACCGCGCGCTGCTTGCGGGCCGGCTCGTCGAGCATGCGCACCAGCGCGGAACTGAGCGCGGCCAGGCTGTCCATCAGGCGCTTGCGCTCGATGCGATACGCGAAATCGTCCTTGCCTTTGCCCTGCAGCAGATCGAAGCTGGCCTGCATGTAGCGCAGGTTCACGTCCAGCACTTCGCGGATCAGGCGGGGCAAAGTCTGGTATTCCCAGGTCGCCAGCACGAAGCTGAACGCGGTCGCCACCGCCGCGCCGATGAAGGTGTCGATCAAACGCTCGACGATCAGGTCGTGGTTGCCAGGCGCGATCAGGTGCATCTGCAGCAGGATCATGATGCTGACCGCGATGGCCGCGTAGCGGTAGCGCACATAGATGAAGGTCGGCGTGGCCACCGTGGACAGGATCAGGATGCCCAGTATCAGCGCCGGATAGTTCAGGTACTTGATGATCAGCGCCGTGATCACGCAGCCGATGATGGTGCCGACGATGCGGTCGCTGCGGCGCTGCTTGGTCATGCTGAAGCTGGGCTTGAGGATGATGACGATGGTCAGCACGATCCAGTAGCTGTGCGCCGCATACGGCAGCCACGAGGCCACCGCCAGGCCCACGGTGATCGCCATCGCCACGCGCAGCGAGAAGCGGAAGATCGGCGAATCGAAGCGCAGGTGCGACAGGATCATGCGCAGCTCGTACTTCTGCTGCGACAGGAAGGGTCCCATGTCGGCGTCGACCCAGAACGGCGTGGTGTCGTAGGCCTTCTGGCTGGCCTGGTGCAGCTCACCGATCATCTTGATGATGGCGCGGATCTTGTTGCGCTGCGCACGCAGCACGGCCAGCGCTTCCTGCGCCGGCTTGCCCTCGTCCACGCGCTGCTGCAAAGCCGCCAGCTCCGCCTCGATGGCGGCCAGTTCCGGCTCGTAGCTGATCTCCGGGTAGGACGCTTTCTTGCGCGTGACGTCGTAGGCCACCGATTCGATATCGCGCGCCGCCTTGTAGGCCAGGTCGTGCAGCGTCTTGAGCACCGGCGAATCGGCCAGGTGCACGCGCAGCTGCGCGTAGTCGGTGTGGGTGGACAGCACCAGCTCATACAGGTCCAGCATGCAGACGTGGGTCTGCACGACGATGGCGTCCTTGCTGTTCTGGTGGCTGCGCAGTATCAGGTCGCGCGAGGCTTGCTGGCGGTCGGCCAGCAGGCTTTGATGGCGTACCAGCTTGTTGAATTGTTCGGTGAGGTTGTAGCGCGTGTCGTAGAAGTCGGCCTTGATGTCGATGTAGGCCGCCAGTTCGAACAGCGCCTCGGCCAGCACCTGCTGCTTGATGCGGTGGCGCAGTATCCACGAGATGCCCATCGCGTAGGCCAGGTAGGCCACCGCGCCCAAGGTGAACAGGCCGGTGTGGATGAAGGACTGGCGCGCCGTCATGTCGTGTTCCATCGACATGGTCATGATGAACAGCGTGGCCAGTTGCAGCGGCATCGACTTCTTGCCGTAGACGACCATCATGCAGGCCAGGAAGCTGATCGCCACCAGCATTGTCATCAGCAGCCAATGCACCGGCGCGCATAGGCTGATCAACAGCGTGACGGCGCTGCACAGCAGCACCGAGGCGCTCATCTCGTTGAACTTGTGGCGCAGGGGGCTGGGCATGTCCATCAGCGCGGTGCAGAGCGCGCCGATGCATACCGTCATGGCGGTGGCCAGGCCGGCGAATTGCAGCGTGATCAGCGTGACGCCGACCAGACCCGCGGCAAAGCGCAGGCCAAGGTAAAAGTAATGGCTGTAGAAAAAGGTGCGCAGGTTTAGTGCGTAGTGCATGGCTGTGGCCTTGTGGGCAGCTAGCATGCGCGCCGCGGGATCGCCGCCGCGCGCATGTGGTGATGCGGGTTGTTGCAGTATTTAGAGGACGGACAGCACCGGGTAGCGGCGCCACTCCGGCTCCGCGTGGCGCTTGCCGTTTTCGAAGATGAAGCCGAGGACCTTGTCCTGGTTGGCCAGCAGCGCCGGATTGGCGGCCTTCCACTGTTCGAACTTCGCCTTCAGTTCAGGCTCGGTTTCCAGCATCTCCATCGCCAGGTCTTCGAACACGTAGTCGGAGTAGGCTTCTTTTTTCTCCAGCACGCTGTTGAAGAAACCCCAGCGGAAGAAGGAGTCGTGGCCTTGCGGTTCCAGCGTCTCGACGGCGTAGCGGGCGTTGGCCTGCTTGAGCGGGATGAAGTAGTCGCCCGGCTGCACGGTGAAGCTGCCGGTGCGCGCTTCCAGCTCGATCTCGTCGTGGTACATATGGCCTTCGTAGGCCTGCGGGCGCGAGGTGACGGAGGCGATGTGGTAGTACTGCGCCTCGAAGGTGGAGGCTTCGTCGAAGCGCGCCATCTCCACGCCGTTCCACTGCAGGCGCTCGATGACTTCGCGCCAGGCTTGCGGCACCACATAGCCTTTCGGCGCGCGCACGGTGGCCGACGGCACGAAGCTGTTGTAGTAGGCGATGTCCTTTTCCCATGGCTGGCTGCGGTCGTAGGACAGGCGGATGTAGTCGCCCAGCAGGCTGGGGCTGCGCTTGGCCGCGTAGCCCTTGAAGCGGAAGGTCGACGGATTCGCCTCGTCCATCTTCCAGCTCACGGTCCATTCCTTGGCGTTGGCGGCCTGCTCGCGCGCGTCGGCGCGCAGCTTCTGGATCTGCTCACCGTGCGAGACGGTGAAGGCCATCGTCACGTCCAGCAGTGCGCGCATCGATTCGTAGCGGTCCTTGAAGGGCTTGAGCATGTGCGTCTCGGGCATGAAGCCGATCACGTGATGCAGCGCCGCGAAGCCGGTCGAGAAGCGCGGCACTTCCAGGAATTCGGCGATGCCGTCGTCCGGCGTGTCCTGCACCGGGTTGACGTAGGGGCAGGTCGGCCAGCCTTTCGCTTCCATCTGCGCGTAGATGTGCGGCAGCATGGTCTCGCGCAGGAAGGGGCCGAGGCCGTAGCCCAGCTTGTCCGCCTGCGTGTGGATCAGCGTCATCGTGTATGGATAGTCGGCGCCGTTGGAGGTGTGGGTGTCCACCATCACGTCCGGATCCCAGCTGGTGACGAGCTGGTTGAACAGCTGCGCGTTGAGCGTGTCGCACTTGATGAAGTCGCGATTGAGGTCCAGGTGGCGGCTGTTGCCGCGGAAGCCGAACTGCTCCGGGCCGTCTTGGTTGACGCGCGAGGTGTTGGCGCGGTTCAGCGCACCGTCGACGTTGTACAGCGGGACGAACAGCAGCACAGTCTTGCCCAGCGCGGCGAGGCGGGCCGGATCGAAGCACAGGTCGCGCACGATGGCCATGCAGGCATCCACGCCTTCGGGTTCGCCGGGGTGGATGCCGTTGTTGTTGAAGAAGACGGTGCGGCCTTCGGCCTTGATTTGCGCGCGGTCGAACACGCCGTCCGCGCTGACTACGCCCGCATGCACCGGGATGCCGCCGTCGGACGTGCCGATCTGCTCGAAACGCAGTACCTGCGGGAAGCGTTGCGCCAGCTCCTGGTAGAAGGCGATGCACTCGCTCCACAGGGTGGTCTGGTTTTGATTGCCTTTTTCGTAAGGCGTGGGCATGTCTGGGTGCATGGCAGTCTGGATCTCAGAGGGAGTTTGGGGGAGGGCACGCCGCGCTTTGTAAGCTTTGCAACGCGCTGCCGAGGGCGGAATTGTATCATTCGTGCCCGATTTTTGAGCGCCGCCAGCCCGGTCCTGCGCGCGTATTGAGTTGCTTCAAGAAAACCTTCTGCCGCTGGTGGTCTACTGGAGAACTGGAATATGGCCGGGAGGAAGCGATGGGCAACCGTTACGGATGGCGCGCGGTGATCGTGCTGGTGCTGCTGGCGCTGGGATGCAGGGTGGGGCTGGCGCAGATCGGGCCGCGCTATGTGATCGAGCTGGACGGCGCGGCGCAGGCGGCCCCGACTGCACCGGGGCGGGTGCAGCTGGTGGGCAAGGGCCTGGCGCTGATCCGCTTCCAGGGCCTGACCATCCTGACCGTGGGCGCCGATGCGGACGCCTACAGCGCCGAGGCGGCGCGCCAGTGGCCGGCGGCCGACCTGCTGCTGGTGACCCCGGCCAGCTCCGGCCACTATGGCGGGGTGGCGCCGCTGGCTTCGCTGGGCAAGCTGCCGGTGATCGTGGTGGAGCCGGTGGCCGCCGGGCTGGCGTCGGCCAAGTCGGTGCTGCGGCCGCCGCAGTTTTATCCGATGCAGACCTGGGACTCGCTGCATCTGCGCAAGGGCAAGACGCGGCTGCGCGTGACGGCGCTGCCCGGTCCACCGGGCTCGGTGAACGTGGCGGGTTTCATGCTGGAGGTGGGCAACAGCTGGGCCTCGTACCGGCTGTACGTCAGTTGCGAGGCGGTGGGGGCGGACGCGGCGGGCGTGCTGGCCCAGCGCCTGCCGGGCGCCGACCTGGCGCTGCTGCCGGACCGGAATGCGCCGCTGCTGCTGGCGCTGCAACGCGCGGCGCCGCCGGCGGCCGGGGCCGCGGCCAGGCCGGCCGCGCTGACCGAGGCCGGCCACGCCTTCAAGGCGATCAAGCGTTGATCAGGCCTTGGCGTTGGTGTCCACCCAGGTGGCGAAGGCGGTCATGAACTTTTGCAGGAACTCCCGGGTGCTGTCGTTGTTCAACTTGCCGTCGTCGCCGAGCAGCTTGGCGGCGCCGCCGATGTAGGCTTCCGGCTGCTGCAACAGCGGCATGTCGAGGAACACCATCGTTTGGCGCAGGTGGTGGTTGGCGCCGAAGCCGCCCGTCGCGCCCGGCGACACGCTGACGATGGCGGCCGGCTTGCCGCTCCAGATGCTGCTGCCGTAAGGGCGCGAGCCGACGTCGATGGCGTTCTTCAGCGGCGCCGGTATCGAGCGGTTGTATTCCGGCGTGACGAACAGCACGGCCTGCGCTTCCTTCATGCGCTGGCGGAAGTGGGTCCAGGTCTGCGGCGCGGTGGTGCCGTTTTCTTCCAGGTCCTGGTTGTACAGCGGCAGTTCGCCGATCTCGACGATCTCCATTTGCAACGACGGCGGCGCCAGCGCGATCAGCTCGTGGGCGAACTTGCGGTTGAGCGAATCCTTGCGCAGACTGCCGATCACTACGGCGACTTTTTTCGCGGCCATGACTTCTCCTGAACACGGTTGTGGGAAGCCCTTAATGTAACCGATCCAAGAAAAAAACCACGCCGCGTTGCCGGGGCGTGGTTTCTTGGCTGACGCGGGAAGGCTTACTCCGCGTGCATTTCCTTCAGCAGGTTGTCGGCGTGGTCGACGTGCTTCATGTTCCACAGGATGTAGCGCAGGTCGACCTGGATGTCGCGGGTGTTGGCCTTGTTGAAGTCCCAGTCCGAGATGATGGAGTCGAGCGTGCCGTCGAAGGCCAGGCCGATCCACTCGCCCTTGGCGTTCAGCGCGGCCGAGCCGGAGTTGCCGCCGGTGATGTCCAGCGTGGCCAGGTAGGCGACCGGCACCGATTTCAGTTTCGGATCGACGTACTTGCCGAAGTCCTTGGCCTTGATCGCGGCCAGCTGGGCCTTCGGTGCGTTGAACTCGCCCACGCCGGTGGCCTTGGCGGCCACGCCTTCGACCGTGGTGAAGGCCTTCCAGGTGGTGCCGTCGGCGCCGTGGTCGCGGCCGGCGATTTGGCCGAAGGTCACGCGCAGGGTGCTGTTGGCGTCAGGGTAGACCGCTTGGCCTTTGCTCTGCATGAAGGCGATCTTGGCCTTCATGTAGTTGGCGTAGGCCTGCTGCAGCTTGCCGCCCAGCTCTTCCTCGTCGGCTTCGTCTTTCATGTCCATGTCGTACATGGCGACGGCGGTCTTGATGAAGGCGTCGTTGCTGGCCTTGAACTCTTCCGGCGTCTTGCCGATCCAGCTGGTGCGCTCGGCGGCGTCGCCCAGCTTGCTGCCGGCGTACATCGCGTCCAGCACCGCTTGCAGGTCGGCCTTGCTCATGCCGTCCTTGATGCCGAAGATGGCGTCGAAGCTGGCGTTGCGCTGGGCTGCCGGCTGGGCCGCGTATTTAGCCAGGCTGTTGATCACCAGCGCCTTGTCGACCTTCTCATCGTAGTTGCGCACCAGCGCGGCGACCGACGATTTGATGCGCGGCACGTCGCGGACCTGGTAGCCGGACTTGCGTTCGGCGTCAGGCTTGGTGTTCTCGTTGGCCAGGCGGTACAGCATGCGCGCGGTGTTGAGCAGGCGCGGCTTGGACGAGGCCAGGAAGTAGTCGCGCTTGGTTTCTGCGTCGCGCTGGGCGATCAGCTTTTCCACCAGCTCGATGTCGCCGGCGTATTCGGCCTTGCGGGCAGGCGTGGCGTTGATCCAGGTCTTCAGCGCTTCGTGCTCGGCGGTTTTACGCTGCAGCATATCGCTGCCGGCGTAGGAGTCCAGCATGCCCTGGCGGTTCTTGTAGTAGTTGTTGATGCTGGCGACCTGCGACGCGTATTTCAGTGCGGTGTCCTTGTTGTCCTTGGTGGCGTCGGCGATGATCGCCAGGTTTTCCGCTGAGGTCTTGACGAAGGTCGGGTAGCTCCAGTCGAAGGTGTAGGCCACTTCCGACGGCAGGCGGTGGCGGTTGGTGCGGCCTGGGTAGCCCAGCACCATGACGAAGTCGCCTTCCTTCACGCCTTCCTTGGCCAGCTTCAGGTAGTGCTGAGGAATGTAGGGGACGTTGTCCTTGCTGAAGTCGGCGGCCTTGCCGTCCTTGCTGACATAGGCGCGGTAGAAGCCGTAGTCGCCGGTGTGGCGCGGCCACATCCAGTTGTCGGTATCGCCGCCGAACTTGCCGACGCCGGCTGGTGGCGCGTGCACCAGGCGCACGTCGCGGATTTCCAGTTGCTTGATCAGGTAGTACTCCAGGCCGCCGTAGTAGGACGACACGGTGCAGCGGTGGCCCTCGTCTTTTTCGCACTCGGCCTGGATGGCTTTCTGGTTCTTCTCGATCGCGTCGCTGCGCTTCTTGCCGCTCAGTTTGGCGACATCGGCGGTGATCACCTGCTTGCTGACGTTGGTGACGGCCTTGGTCACGAAGATGCGGCTGCCTGGGGCGGCCGGCAGTTCCTCGGCGAAGCTGTGGGCCAGGAAACCATTGGCCAGCAGGTCGCGTTCCGGCGTGGAGTTATGCGCCACGCTGCCGTAGACGCAGTGGTGGTTGGTGGCGACCAGGCCTTGCGGCGACACGAAGGAAGCCGAGCAACCGCCCAGGCTGACGATGGCGCCCATCGGGAACTCGGTCAGTTTGGTCAGGTTGGCGGGGTCGAGTTTCAGGCCGGCGGCCTTCAGTTGCTTGGCTACTTGTGGCAGCTGTTGCGGCATCCACATGCCTTCATCGGCGTGGGCTGCGGTGCTCAGGATGGCGAGCGCGATCAGTGATTTATACATTTTTGTCGTTGTTGAAGTGGGGGGTAAAGGGAACAACGACGCGAGTATAGCAACAAAAAATGGGGTCAAGTCTGACATTCGGACACGAGCTCTTCCGTAGCGCGGCGGCTACGGAAGAGCTCGTGTCCGAATGTCAGACTTGACCCCAAAGTTTACGAAAGTTAATCGGCCTTGATGGCTTCGATTTGGATCGCGAGTTTGACTTCCGGGGCAAAGGCCGGGGTGCCGTAGTTCAGGCCGAAATCGGTGCGCTTGAACTCGGCCACGGCGTTGGCGCCGCACACTTCACGCTTGTAGCGCGGGTGCATGATGCAGTTGAACTTGTCCACCTTCAGCGCTACCGGCTTGGTGACGCCCAGCAGCGTCAGCTCGCCTTCCACGCCGACCAGCTTGTCACCTTCGAATTTGAACGACTTGCTCTTGTAGGTGATGGTCGGGAATTTCTCGACGTTGAACATGTCGGCCGTCTTGGCGTGGCTGTTCATCTTGTCCATGCCGAAGTCGATCGAGTCGGCGGCGATGGCGATGTCCAGCGCGCCGGTCTTGGCGGCGCGGTCCATCGTGACGGTGCCGCTGGTCTTGTCGAACTTGCCGCGCCAGACCGACAGGCCCATGTGGTCGGCCTCGAAGCTCGGGTAGGTGTGCGTCGGGTCGACGTTGTAGGTGGCGGCGATGGCGGACGTGGCCGAGGCGGCCAGCAGGGTGGCGATCAGGATTTGCAATTTCATCTAACGGTCTCCGGGATAAAAATTATTGCGCGACGACGTGGAACTTGATGGTGACTTCATCGGCCACCATGCCGGTGTCTTTCCATTCGCCTTCGCCGATGTTGTAGGCCAGGCGTTTGATCGGCAGCGCGCCTTCAAACACTTGCTTGCCGCCGTCGGCCTTGACCGTCAGCGGGAAGCTGATGTCGGCGGTCTTGCCTTTGATGGTCAGCTTGCCGGTGACGTTGAGCTTGCCCGCGCCGGCGCTCTTGATCGCGGTCGAGACGAAGGTCGCTTTCGGGAACTGGGCCGAGTTGAACCATTCCTTCTTCGCCACTTCCTTGTTCATGTCGGCGTCGCCGACGTCCAGGCTGGCCGTTTCGACTTCAACGGTGGCCTTGGAGGCGTCCGGCTTGGCCGCGTCGTAGTCGATGGCGACGGTGTATTTCTTGAACTTGGATTCGACCGGCACGTTCATCTGCTTGAACACGGCCGATACGGTCGATTTTGCTGGATCGGTCTTCAGCGCGGCGGCGCTGGCGGCCAGGGCGATACCCATCATCGAGACGAGGGCGAGTTTTTTCATGGTTTTCATAGAGGCTCCGGTGATGTGGGTGGGGATTACGGCAGCATGCGTTTGAGCGTGGCGTCGCGGTCGATAAAGTGATGCTTGAGTGCGGCGAGCGCGTGCGCCACGACGGCGGCGGCCATCGTCATGGTCAGAACATAGTGAACGGTTTTTAAGATCGGCTTAAGCTCGGCGTTCGGCTCGATGAGGGCCGGCAGCTGGAACAGGCCCAGGTACACCACCGGCACGCCGGCCGCGTAGGTGTACAGGTAGCCGGAGATCGGCACCGCGAAGATGAAGAAGTACAGCAGGTAGTGCATGCCGTCGGCCACCTTGTGCTGCCACGCCGGGATGCTGGCCAGCGGCGGCGGCGGGGTATTGGCCTTGCGCCACAGCAGGCGAATGGCGGCGACGCCCAGCACCGTCACACCCAGCCATTTGTGCCAGGAGTAGTACTTGAGCTTGGTGGGCGTGATGCCGTGGATGTCCACCATGGTCAGGCCGAGGAAGAAGGCGGCGATGATCAGCAGGGCGGTCAGCCAGTGCAGCAACATGGCCGTTTTGGTATAGCGTTGCATAAGCGTTAGCTCCAGGAAATAGTACGTGTTAGGACTAATATACCAAAGAAATGCGATGCGTGCTGGACGGGAATAAAAAAGCTAAAAAAATAGCCCCCGGGACAATAGTCGGCGGGGGCTAGTGTAAAACAGTTTGACGGGATTGCTTAGATGGCTTTAGCCAGATTCGTCGCGATGCCGATGTAGTTGGCCGGGGTCATGGCCAGCAGCAGGTCCTTGGCTTCCTGCGGAATCGCCAGGCCGGTGATGAAGTCGCGCAGCGCATCCTTCGAGATGCCTTTGCCGCGCGTCAGCTCTTTCAGCTGCTCGTACGGGTTCTCGATGCCGTAGCGGCGCATCACGGTCTGCACCGGCTCGGCCAGCACTTCCCAGTTGGCGTCCAGGTCGGCAGCCAGGCGGGCGTGGTTCACTTCCAGCTTGTTCAGGCCGCGCAAGCAGCTGTCGTAGGCCAGCAGCGTGTAGCCCAGGCCGACGCCGATGTTGCGCAGCACGGTCGAATCGGTCAGGTCGCGCTGCATGCGCGAGACCGGCAGCTTCTCGGACAGGTGTTTCAGCACGGCGTTGGCCAGGCCCAGGTTGCCTTCGGAGTTTTCGAAGTCGATCGGGTTGACCTTGTGCGGCATGGTCGACGAGCCGATCTCGCCGGCCTTGGTCTTCTGCTTGAAGTAGCCCAGCGAGACGTAGCTCCAGATGTCGCGGTTCAGGTCCAGCAGGATGGTGTTGACGCGGGCGAAGGCGTCGAACAGCTCGGCCATGTAGTCGTGCGGTTCGATCTGGATGGTGTACGGGTTGAACACCAGGCCCAGGCGCTGCTCGATGACGTTCCTGGAGAACGACGCCCAGTCGAACGATGGATAAGCCGACAGGTGGGCGTTGTAGTTGCCGACCGCGCCGTTCATTTTGCCCAGGATTTCAACCTGTTCGATGCGCTTGATGGCGCGCTGCAGGCGGGCCACGACGTTGGCCATTTCCTTGCCCAGGGTGGTCGGGCTGGCGGTCTGGCCGTGGGTGCGCGAGAGCATCGGCACGTCGGCGTTGTCGATGGCGATTTCCTTCAGGCGGGCGATGACCTTGGTCAGCGACGGCAGCATGACGCTGTCGCGGGCGGCCTTGAGCATCATGCCGTGCGAGGTGTTGTTGATGTCTTCCGAGGTGCAGGCGAAGTGGATGAACTCCGACGCGGCCACCAGTTCCGGCACGTCCTTGACCTGCTCCTTCAACCAGTACTCCACGGCCTTGACGTCGTGGTTGGTGACGGCTTCGATTTCCTTGATGCGAGCGGCGTCCTGTTCGGTGAACTCGTTGGCGATCTTGTCCAGCAGGGCGGTGCCCGCGGCCGAGAACGGCTTGATTTCAGCGAAGCCGGCCAGCGACAACGCTTGCAGCCAGGAGATTTCTACTTTGACGCGGTGGTGCATGAAGCCCGATTCGGACAGGATGGGACGCAGCAGGTCGGTTTTACCGGCGTAGCGGCCGTCCAGCGGCGACAGCGCCGACAGCGTGGAGTAAGGAGTAGTGGTCATGATGGGAAGGAGGCAGGGTTAAAATTGCGCAAAGGTAGATTTTACCATTGGCCGGCCATCAGGCCTCCGATGTTATACTGTTGTCTGATCTTCCACTCTAAGCCTCTATGAAACTCATCGGTTCCCTCGCCAGTCCTTATGTCCGCAAAGTTCGTGTCGTCCTGGCGGAGAAAAAGCTGGATTACCAGTTCGAATTGGAAGACGTGTGGGCCGCGGACACCACCATCGACAAGTTGAATCCACTGGGTAAAGTGCCCAGCCTGGTCATGGAGGATGGCGATGTCATGATCGATTCGCGGGTCATGGTCGAGTATCTCGATACGCTGACGCCGGTTTGCAAGTTGCTGCCGCCGAACGGCCGCGACCGCGCGGACGTGAAGTGCTGGGAAGCGCTGGCCGACGGCATCCTGGACGCCGCCATCATCGTTCGCCTTGAGCGCATCCATCGTCCGCCGGAGCAGCAGAGCGAGGCGTGGATGGCGCGCCAGATGCGCAAGGTGCAGCTGGGCCTGGCGTCGCTGTCGGACAAGCTGGGCGAGTCGCCCTATTGCGCCGGCATCCATTACTCGCTGGCCGACGTGGCGGTCGGCTGCACGCTGGGCTGGCTGTCGTTCCGCTTCCCGGAAATCACCTGGCGCGACGACCATCCAAACCTGGCCCGCCTGCTCGACAAGCTATCCGAACGCCAGTCGTTCAAGGACACGGTTCCGCGCTAAGCCATGCCCAAGACCACGCCGCCCGACGCGGACAGCTCCGCCCAGCAGCGGCGCCTGCAGATGGCCGACATCGCGCGGCTGGCCGGCGTGTCGACGTCGACCGTGTCGCGCGCGCTGGCCGGCAGTAAGCTGGTGAGCGAGGAGACGCGGGTGCGCATCATGGAGCTGGCGCGCTCGCTCAAGTACACCATCAACATCGGCGCGCAGAACCTGCGCATGAAGCAGAACCGCACCGTCGGCGTGGTGATCCCGTACGACTCGGCCACGCGCCAGCATTTGTCCGATCCCTTCTTCCTGTCGATGCTGGGCAGCCTGGCCGACGCGCTGACCGAGCTGGGTTTCGACATGCTGGTCTCGCGCGTGGATGCCGAGGAGCTGGACGCGGCCGCGGCGCCGTTCGATACGGGCCGCGTGATCGGCATCATCCTGATCGGCCAGTGGCGCCACCATGAACAACTGAACCAGCTGGCCGCGCGCCATGTGCCGATCGTGGTGTGGGGCGCTCAGTTGCCACAGCAGCTGTACTGCACCGTCGGCGGCGACAACGTCACCGGCGGCGAGCTGGCGGCCGCGCACCTGATCGCGCAGGGCCGCAAGCACATCGCCTTCTTCGGCGACATCAACCTGCCCGAGGTGGGCCAGCGCTACGAGGGCCAGTGCCGCGCGCTGCGCAAGGCCGGCATGAAGGTCGATCCGGCGCTGCAGGTGTCGGTGTCCTTCCTGCCGGAGGGCGGCGCGGAGGCGGTGCAGGAGCTGCTGCGCCGTGGCGTGCCGTTCGACGCGGTGTTCGCCGGCAGCGATTTGATGGCCATGACCTCGATTAACACGCTGCGCCAGCACGGCTACGATGTGCCGCGCCAGGTCGCCGTGGTCGGCTACGACGATATCGAGCTGGCCGGCTACTTCCATCCGCCGCTGACCACCGTGCAGCAACCGATACGCGAGGCTGGCCGGGCGCTGGTGTCCCAGCTGCTGGAGCTGGTCGACGGCCGTCCGGCGCCTTCGCTGCAAATCCCTACCCAATTGATCGTCCGTAACAGTTCTGTCTGATTTATGCAACCGATTGCATAAACCTCACAATGAGGGCTGCAAATATTTTTTTGCAGAGTTATGCAATCGATTGCATTAAATCGAAAACCGAGGAATAATGGCGTACCTGCTCAATTTAATGGCAGATCAAAACGACAATATCTGGAGACGACAATGGAACAACGCACATTCAAAATGGGCGGCATCGCTGCCGCTGTTGCAACGGCTGTCCTGCACATGGGTAGCGCCTCGGCGCAGCAGGCCGCACCGGCCGCCCCGGCCGATGGCCTGAACATGGAGCGCGTGGTCGTCACCGGCACCTCCGGCGGTTCCACCAAGATGAAGACCAGCGTCTCGATCAGCACCCTGGAAGGCGACACCATCAAGAACAGCGCGCCGCTGAGCGCCGCCGAGGTGCTGCGCTCGGTGCCGGGCGTGCGCTCGGAATCGTCGGGCGGCGAGGGCAACGCCAACATCACCGTGCGCGGCGTGCCGATTTCCGCCGGCGGCGCGCGCTACGTGCAGATCCAGGAAGACGGCCTGCCGGTGCTGCAATCGGGCGACTTCAACTTCATCACGCCGGACAGCTTCGTCAAGATCGACGGCACGCTGGACCACCTGGAAGTGGTGCGCGGCGGTTCGGCCTCCACGCTGGCGACCAATGCGCCGGGCGGCATCATCAACTTCATCACCAAGACCGGCGAGGAGAAGGGCGGCCATGTGGGCATCAGCCATGGCCTGGGCTACGATGAAACGCGGCTGGACTTCGACTACGGCGCGCCGATCTCGGACAAGACGCGCTTCTTCATCGGCGGGAACTACCGCACCGGCGAAGGCGTGCGCAACACCGGCATGAGCACCGAGGACGGCGGCCAGATTCGCGGCAATCTGACGCATGATCTGGACAATGGCTTTATCCGCGTGTCGTTCAAGCACGTGGACGACAAATCGCCGACCGCGCTGCCGGTGCCGGTGCAGGTGGTGAACCAGCAGATCCAGGAAATCCCCGGCATCGATCCGCGCAAGGTGACGTTCTATTCGCCGTACTGGGTGCGCGATGTCACGCTGGGCAAGAACAACACGCCGGTGTCGACCAACGTCAACGACGGCCTGAAAGTGAAGAGCGACACCATCGGCCTGGAAGGCTCGTTCGACCTGGGCGACGGCTGGAACCTGAGCGACAAATTCCGCACCTCCAGCAACAGCGGGCGCTTCACCGGCGTCTTCGCCGGCAACAACGGCACGGTCGGCAGCTACGTGTTCGCGACGGGTCCGAACAAGGGCCAGGCCTACAAGGGCCGCGCCTTCTCCGCTGTGGTGTTCAACACCTCGATCGACGACGCGGGCAATACGCTCAACGACACCAAGCTGGCCAAGACCTTCAAGCTGGCCGACGGCTCCAAGCTGACCACCACCGCCGGCCTGTATCTGTCGACGCAGAAGCTGGCGCTGACCTGGAACTTCAATGAGTACCTGATGCAGGCCACCGGCGACAAGCCTGCGCTGCTGCAGACTTCCAGCGCCACGCCAGGCCTGGTCGGTCCGGCCTTTGGCGGCTGCTGCTCGCGCGCGGTCGACATGGAATACAAACTGACTTCGCCTTACCTGAACGTGGGCTATGAAACCGGCCCTCTGAACATCGACGCCAGCGTGCGCCAGGATCGCCAGCGCGCCAGCGGCACGGCCAACATCGCGACCCTGAGCGGCGGCGCGTTGCGCTACGATCCGGCCACGCAGCAGCTGGTGGACTACAAGATCAACCACAACTCGTACTCGGTCGGCGGCAACTACCGCATCACCAGCAGCCTGGCGGCGTTCGCCCGCGTCAGCGATGGCGTGGCCTTCAACGCGGACCGCATCCTGTTCGGCACTCCGTTGGATGGCAGCGCGCCGATCAACATCAACACCGTCAAGCAGATCGAGGGCGGCGTGAAATGGCGCAGCGGTGGTGTGAGCACCTTCGTGACGCTGTTCCAGGCCAAGACCGACGAGAGCAACTACGAGGCGACCACGCAGCGCAGCACCTCCAACAAGTACGACGCCAAGGGTGTGGAGCTGGAAGGCGCGTATGCGTGGAATGACTTCCGCGTCACCGGCGGCATGACCTACACCGACGCCAAGATCACCGGCACCGCGCCGGGCGACGTGGCGGTGATCGGCAACACGCCGCGCCGTCAGGCCAAGGTGGTGTACCAGATCGCGCCGACCTACACCTTCGGCCAGGCCACCGTTGGCGCCAGCTTGATCGGCACCGGCAAGTCGTGGGGCGACGATGCGCACACCATCGTGCTGCCGGCGTATGAAGTGGTTAACGCCTTCGTCAACTACCGCGTGACCGAGAAAGCCACGCTGTCGCTGAGCGTGAATAACCTGTTCAACAAGATCGGCTACACCGAAGTCGAAGGCGACGGCCATGCCGCGCGCTCGATCTCTGGCCGTGCCGCGAAAGTTAGTCTGTCTTATGCCTTCTAAAGTAATGTCGGACCGCCTGCTGGCGGTTCTGCCCGACGACCTGCGGCCGCAGGCTGCGCAACGGCTGGAGGCGGCGGAGCCGGTGCTGCGCCGGCTGCTGGCCGGCCTGTATGGCGAGCGCGCCGATTTCGATGCGTGGCTGGGTGATCTGATGGAGTCGCTGGGCGCGCTGTATTCGGCGCGGCCGCCGGAACTGCGGGCGCTCGACGCGCAACGCGCCGCGCAGCCGGAGTGGTTCCTCAGCCAGCGCATGCTGGGCTACTGCGCCTACGTGCAGAACTTTGGCGGCGATTTGAACGGCGTGGCGGCGCGCATCCCGTATCTGCGGGAACTGGGCGTGAGCTATCTGCACCTGCTGCCGTTCCTGCGTCCGCGCGCGGGCGAGAACGACGGCGGTTTCGCCGTCTCCAGTTTTGACGAAGTCGATCCTGCGCTGGGCAGCAATGCCGACCTGGATGCATTGACCACGCAGCTGCGCGAGGCCGGCATCAGTCTGTGCTCGGACTTCATCCTGAACCACGTGGCCGACGATCACGCTTGGGCGCAGGCGGCCAAGGCTGGCGATGCGGCGGCGCGGGCGATGTTCCATGTGTTCCCCGACCGCGACATGCCGGACCGCCACGAGCGCACGCTGGGCCAGGTGTTCCCGCAGGTCGCGCCGGGCAATTTCACGAATGTGGAGGCAATGGGCGGCTGGGTATGGACTACGTTCTACCCGTATCAGTGGGACCTGAACTACGCCAACCCGGCGGTGTTCGCAGAGATGGCCGCCGCGATGCTGCGGCTGGCCAATCGCGGCATCGAAGTGTTCCGGCTCGATTCCACCGCCTTCCTATGGAAGCGGGAGGGGACCAACAGCATGAACCAGCCGGAGGCGCACCAGCTGCTGCAGGCCTTGCGGGCGATTGTGGATATCGTCGCACCGGGCGTGCTGCTGAAGGCCGAGGCTATCGTGCCGACGCGCGAGCTGCCGGCCTACCTGGGCAGCGCGCAGGCGCCCGAGTGCCACATCGCCTATCACAGCAGCCTGATGGCGGCCGGCTGGGTGGCGCTGGCGGAGCAAGGTACCGGCGTGCTGCGCGAAGTAATCCGCAACACGCCCGCACTGCCGGCCGCCGCGACGTGGCTCAGCTACGTGCGCTGCCATGACGACATCGGCTGGAACGTGCTGCGCGCCGAAGCCTCGGCCATCGGCAGCGGTGGCAGCGGCGGCGGTGATGCCGGCGTCCGCTCCAGCAACGGCAGCAGCGGCGGTGATGCCGGCGTCGGCGCCAGCATCGGCAGCAGTGGCAGCAACGGCAGCAACGGCAGCAACGGCAGCGCGGCGCGGCTGGCGCGTGTGGCGCGCTTCTTCAGCGGCGCGGAGGGCAGCTACGCCGTCGGCGCTGCCTTCCAGAGCACCGATCCGAACGCGGCGCACGGCAGCAACGGCATGGCCGCATCGCTGACCGGCCTGCAGTCGGCCGGCACCGACGAGGAACGCGCACTGGCATTGCGCCGCATGCTGCTGCTGCACGGCCTTGCCCTGAGCTTCGGCGCGCTGCCGGTGTTGTACATGGGTGACGAGCTGGCGATGGAGAACGACTACAGCTACCTGCAACGCCCGCAGCACGCGATGGACAGCCGCTGGCTGCAACGGCCGGTGTTCGACCAGCAGCGCTGGAAGCACCGCTACGATGTCTCCACCGTGCCCGGCATGATGCACCAGGCGCTGGCAAGGCTGGTGCGCATCCGCCGCCGGCACGACGCGCTGGCGGCCAACGCGCCCCGCACGCTGCTGGCCGATGCGCCGGATGGCATGCTGGCGCTGGCGCGCGGCGACCGCTTCCTGACGCTGATGAACTTCTCCGGCCAGCCGCAAAGCTATGCGCTGCAAGGTGAATGGCGCGATTGCGTGACGGAGCAAGCGGCGGGCGCGGACGGCTCGCTGGTGCTGGAACCATACGCGATGTACTGGCTGGAACGCGAATAATATAGAATCGCCCAAACAGGGCGTGGAGACAAGCATGACCCAACAAACCATCGCCGTATTCGGCGAAGCGCTGGTCGACGATTTCATCACCGAGCAGGTTGTCGGCGGTGCGCCGTTCAACGTCGCGCGCAATCTGGCCGCCTTCGGCGTGGCGACGCTGATGGTCACCCGCATCGGCACGGACAAGAACGGCGCCCTGGTGCGCAACGAGTTCGAACGCTTCGACATGAGCGAGGCGGGCCTGCAGCTCGATCCGCAGGAGGCCACCGGCCGCGTGGTGGTCGAGCGCAATGCGCAGGGCCATCGCTTCATCATCCTTCCCGACCAGGCCTACGATTACGTGGAGACCGCGCCTGCGTTGACGGCGCTGGCGCAAGCCGCGCCGGCCACGATCTACTTCGGCACCATGGCGCAGCGGCACGAGCGCTCGCGCGAGGCGTTGCGGGCGATGCTCGATGCGTCCGGCGCGTTCAACGTCCAGCGCTACCTGGACCTGAATGTGCGCGACGGCCAGGTGACGGAGCGCTGCGCCTTCGAGTCGCTGCACCTGGCGGACATCGTCAAGGTCAACGAGGATGAACTCAAAGACCTGTTCAGCTGGTACACCCACACCAAGCCTGGCACCAAGGCCATCGACAGCGCCGAGATGGTGGACGCCTGCCAGGCGCTGATGCGCATCTTCACGCTGAAGGGATTGATAGTCACGCTGGGCGAGCGCGGCGCGCTGTACTTCGGCGCCGACGGCGCGGTCATCGCCAATCAGGAGTGCCACGCGCCGGTGCGCATCGTCGACACGGTGGGCGCGGGCGACGCCTTCTCCGCCGTGTTCCTGCTCGGGCAGTCGCAGGGCTGGCCGGTCAGCCTCACGCTGGCGCGCGCCAACGCCTTCGCCGGCGCCATCTGCGGCATCTCCGGCGCGGTGCCGGCCGATATCGCGTTCTACCAGCCGTGGATCGCGGCCTGGCGCGGCGACTCGGTCATGCCCGGAGCCGTCGCATGAAGCCGCGGCTGTCGTTCTGGCAGATCGTGAACATGAACATCGGCTTCTTCGGCATCCAGTTCAGTTTCGGTCTGCAGCAGAGCAGCATGAGCCCCATCTACAAATACCTGGGCGCGGACGAGGCCAGCCTGCCCTACCTGTGGCTGGCCGGACCGATGACCGGCCTGCTGGTGCAGCCGCTGATCGGCGCCATGAGCGACCGCACGGTCACGCGCTGGGGACGGCGCACGCCGTACTTCCTGATCGGCGCCATCCTGTGCAGCCTTGGCCTGCTGGCGATGCCGTTCAGTCCCACGCTGTGGATGGCGGCCAGCCTGCTGTGGATACTGGACGCGGCCAACAACGTGACGATGGAGCCGTACCGCGCCTTCGTCAGCGACAAGCTCGATCCGGCCCAACACTCGGTCGGATTCCTGACGCAGAGCGCCTTCACGGGACTGGGGCAGACGCTGGCCTACCTGACGCCGTCGCTGCTGGTGTGGATGGGCATGAACAAGGACGCCGTCAATGGCAGCCATATTCCGCACATCGTCATCGTGGCCTTCGTGATCGGCGCGGTGTTTTCGATTTCCTCGGTGCTGTGGACGCTGAAGACCACGCCCGAACATCCGCTCAGCGGCGAGGAGCTGGCGCAGATCCGCGCGCGGCCGGCCGGCTGGCGCCACACGCTGGGCGACATCGCCAGCGCGGTGCGCGAGATGCCATCGACGATGAAGCAGCTGGCCTGGGTCAAGCTGTTCCAGTGGTATGCGATGTTCTGCTATTGGCAGTACATCATGCTGTCGCTGTCGACCACCATTTACGGCACCACCGACCAGGCCTCGCAGGGCTTCCGCGACGCCGGCCTGCTGGCCGGGCAGGTGGGGGCGTTCTACAACTTCATCGCGTTCGTCGGCGCGCTGGCGCTGGTGCCGTTCACGCGCCGCCATGGGCCCAAGGTCACGCACAGCGTTTGCCTGGCGCTGGCCGGCGTGGGCATGCTGGCTATCCCGATGATCCATACGCCGGCGCTGCTGTTCGTGCCGATGGTGGGCATCGGGCTGGCGTGGGCCAGCATCATGGGCAATCCGTATGTGATGCTGGCGGGCTGCATACCGCCGGAGCGCACCGGCGTCTACATGGGCATCTTCAATATGTTCATCGTGATCCCGATGATCATCCAGATCTTCACGCTGCCGCTGTACTACCGCAGCCTGTTGGGCGGGAACCCGGAGAACGTGATCCGCCTGGCCGGTGGCCTGATGCTGTGCGGCGCGCTGGCCGTGCTGGCGGTGAAAATAAAAAAGCCGCAGGCTGTGAACTCGCGGCTTGCTGAAGAGGCCAGGACGGCTTAGTCGTCGCTCATCTGGCTTTGCAGGTAGTTCTGGATGCCGACCTTGCCGATCAGGTCCAGCTGCGTTTCGAGCCAGTCGATGTGTTCTTCGGTGTCTTCCAAAATCATCAGCAGCAGGTCGCGCGACACGTAGTCGGCGGCCTTCTCGGCGGCGGCGATGCCTTCCTTGACGGTGACCTGCGCGCCCTTTTCCAGCTTCAGGTCGCAGCCGATCATCTCTTCGGTGTTCTCGCCGATCATGATCTTGTGCATGGCTTGCAGGTTGGGCAGGCCGTCCAGCATCAGGATGCGGTCGATCAGTTTGTCGGCGTGTTTCATTTCGCCGATCGATTCTTCGTATTCCTTCTTCGCGATCTTCTCGAAACCCCAGTGACGGTACATGCGCGAGTGCAGGAAGTACTGGTTGATGGCGGTGAGTTCGTTGGTCAGCTGAGCATTCAGCAGTTTGATGACATTCGGGTCGCCCTTCATGGGAGGCTTTCTCAAGTGGTGATGGAATACTGACATTTTGCCACGAACCGCGCGGTTCCCGAAGCAAGCCATGCGAAAGTGTAGCAATATGCCCGGAGTGAGATTGTTGGCGCAAATGAAAACAATTAACATTCCCATATTGCCAAGATAAAGGATGCTTCCATGATGCTGCATATCCCCGCCGTGCTGACCAAGCCGCAGGTGCAGGAATTCCGCCACCGCCTGGCGCAGGCCGAGTGGGTGGACGGCCGCGCCACGGCCGGCGCGCAGAGCACGCAGGTCAAGCGCAACCGCCAACTGCCGGAGCTGTCGCCGCTGGCGCAGGAGCTGGGCGGCTTCATCACGCAGGCGCTGGCCAACCATCCGCTGTTCTTCGCGGCGGTGCTGCCGCTGCGCATACTGCCGCCTTACTTCAACAGCTACGCCGGCGGCGAGCATTACGGCATGCATATCGACGGCGCCATCCGCATGCGGCCCGGCACGGCCAACGCGATGCGGGCCGACGTGTCGTCGACGCTGTTCCTCAGCGAGCCGGGGGAGTACGACGGCGGTGAGCTGATCGTCAGCGACGCCTACGGCACGCACGAGGTCAAATTGGCGGCGGGCGATTTGATCGTCTATCCGTCCAGCAGCGTGCACCAGGTGGCGCCGGTCACGCGCGGCGAACGGGTGGCGGCCTTCCTGTGGAGCCAGAGCATGGTGCGCGACGATGCCAAGCGCGGCATGTTGTTCGAGCTGGACCAGAACATCCAGAAGCTGCGCGCCGCGCACGGCGACGACGCCATCGCGGTGGACCTGACCGGCCACTATCACAACCTGCTGCGCATGTGGGCCGAAGTGTGAGGCAACCCACCGAGGTTTGACAGCGTCAGGGGTAGGATGGGGACTCCATTGCTAACGGAGAGTACCGTCATGGACTCGATCACCACTGAGAACCATCACCAGGACCTGGTCGGCGAGGACGCCGTCAGGAAGATCCGCGACTTTGTCGACAGTTCGCCGGGCTGCTTCTTCTGCACCAGCGACGTGGACGGCGGCCCCGGCGACGCGCGGCCGATGACCGCCCTGCAGGTCGACACGCTGGGCAATCTGTGGTTCGTCAGCGCCAGCGACAGCCTGAAGAACCTGGAGCTGGCGGCCGAGCCGTCGGCCACGCTGTATTTCCAGGGCGCGGGCAATGCCGAGTACATGCACCTGGAGGGCATCGCCACGGTGCTGCGCGATCCGGTCAAGCTGAAGGAGTTGTGGAGCTTTACGATGAAGACCTGGTTCGCCGGCGGCGAGGACGATCCGCGCATCACGCTGATCAAGTTCGCGCCGACCTACGGCTACTATTGGGATACGCGGCACGGCCGCGCGGTGGCCAGCGTCAAGATGCTGCTCGGCGCCGTGCTCGGCAAGCCGCTCGACGACTCGGTCGAGGGCAGGCTGGACGTCTGAAGGATCAGCCCAGCTGGAAGTTGATCGGCACCAGCGCGTACACGGGCACGGGCTTGCCGTCTTCCATGTTGGGCTTGTACAGGGCGCGCAGCACGGCCTGGCGGCCGGCCTCGTCGAGGTTGCTGGAGCCGGACGACTTGTGGATCACCACTTGCTCGGCCTGGCCTTTTTCACCGATCAGCACGCGCAGGATCACGGTGCCGCTCTCGCCCATGCGGCGCGAGATGCTGGGGTAGACCGGTTGCGGCGCGCGGATGTATTCGACGCCGGACACGGTCTTCGGCGCGGCCGGCGCGGCCACGTGGGCCGGTGCTGGCGGGGCCGGCGGCGCGGCCACGACGGCCGGTTCGCTCGGGCGCGCCTGCGGCGGCGGCACGGTGATGGTCGGCTCGGCCTGCACCACGTTCACCAGCGGAATCGGCGGCATCGGCGGCATCACGGCGGGCGCCTGGCGCACCACCGGCACGGTCTTGGGCGGCGGCGGGGCCGGCTTGAGCGGCTCCGGCGACGCGACAAAGGTGACGTTGACTACTTGCGGCAGGATGGCGTGCGACACCTGGCGCAGCATTCCCGACTGAAACATGTAAAACCCGAACGCATGCACCATGACGATGGCGGCCAGCGGCGCGAACTTGCGCCCGCGCGCCTGCCATTGCTGCTTGAGGAGGGCGGCCAGGCCGCTGTCGTCCGCCGCCGGCGTCGCCGCGCGGCCATAGCTCAGTGTGTTCATCGGAGTAGTTTGGTTGCTGCTTAGTTGGTGAAAACCGGGCGCTTCAGGACGGTTTCCTGGATCTGGGCGGTGGCCGCCAGATGCTCGTTCAGGATTTCCTCGGCGCAGGCGAAACACTGGCCGCAGCAGGTCGACACGCCCAGGTCGCGGCGCAATTCGTCCATCGAGGTCAATCCCAATTCCACGGCTTGACGGATTTCACGATCAGATATGTTGTTGCAGACACATACAATCATCGATACACCTTCTGGCTAGGCTGTACAAAAAGAATGAACTGACATGATTGCGTGTTAGCTAATTAATGCGAATCATTATCATTAATCGTATACTGCCTCAAGTTTGAGCGGGATGCAAGCGCAAATAGAAGTAATTCGCATTACCGTTTATAATGCTACTATCTTATTTCCGGCCAGAATGCGATCTTGCAGTTCGCCGGCAAGCCGCTGCGGCCTTGGCCGGGCGGCGATTTGAACGGACTTTGCCATGACGCATGCAGCTCCCCTGATCACCCTCGATACCCTGACGGTCGGCGACAGCGCCACTGTGGTGCACATCGCCCCCGGCGACGCGGCGCACGACGGCGCCACGCTGGCGCGCCGCCTGATGGAGCTGGGCTTCGTGCCGGGCGAAAAAATCCGCATGCTCAAGCGCGGCATGCCGGGCGGCGAGCCGCTGGCGATCAAAGTCGGCAACTCCACCTTCGCGCTGCGCCGCTTCGAGGCGGCGCTGGTTTCGGTTCAACCATCGATCCAGCCGGAATAAGCCATGGGTGCAGCTGATATCGCGGCGCCGCTGGCGCCGGTCCTGTCGAAGACGCCGATGGTGGCCTTGCTGGGCAATCCGAATTGCGGCAAGACCGCGCTGTTCAACCGCCTGACCGGCGCGCGCCAGAAGGTGGCCAACTACGCCGGCGTGACCATCGAGCGCAAGGAAGGCTCGTTCACCTCGCCGGAGGGCCGCGCCTTCCGCGTGCTGGACCTGCCGGGCGCCTACAGCCTGTCGGCCCACACGCCGGACGAGGCCATCACGCGCGACGTGGTGGCCGGCCTGCGCGCGGGCGAGCAGTCGCCGGACGTGGTGGTGTGCGTGGTCAACGCCACCAACCTGCGCCTGAACCTGCGGCTGGTGCTGGAGATCAAGCGCCTGGGCCTGCCGATGATCCTGGCGCTGAACATGGTCGACGTGGCCAAGAAGCGCGGCATCGAGATCGACGCGGCGCGCCTGGCGCAGGAGCTGGAGATGCCGGTGGTAGAGACGGTGGCGGTGCAGGCCGGCGGCGAGAAGTCGCTGCTGCGCGCGCTCGACGCGATGTGGCCGCTGCACGAGGTCAAGCCGGCGTCGCTGTCGGCGATCGACGCGGTCGGCGTGGAGGATACGCAGCGCGAGGTGCGCCGCATCCTGGCGCTGGTCAGCAGCGACGCGCGCGATACCGGCAACCTGACCGAGAGGATCGACAACGTGGTGCTGCATCCGGTGCTCGGCCCGGTGATCCTGGCGGTGCTGATGTTCCTGGTGTTCCAGGCGGTGTTCAGCTGGGCCAATGTGCCGATGGATATGATCAAGGCCGGCGTCGACAGCGTCGGCGGCCTGCTCAAGGGCGCGATGGCGGACGGCTTGCTGCGCAGCCTGCTGGTGGAGGGGATTTTGGGCGGGGCCGGCAGCGTGCTGGTGTTCCTGCCGCAGATTCTGATTCTGTTCTTCTTCATCCTGATCCTGGAGGATTGCGGCTACCTGCCGCGCGCGGCCTTCCTGCTGGACCGGTTGATGGGCGGCGTCGGCCTGTCGGGGCGCGCCTTCATTCCGCTGCTGTCGAGCTTTGCGTGCGCGATCCCCGGCATCATGGCGGCGCGCACCATCCAGAATCCGCGCGACCGGCTGGTGACGATCATGATCGCACCGCTGATGACGTGCTCGGCGCGCTTGCCGGTGTATGCGCTGATCATCGCGGCCTTCATTCCGGAGCGCGAAGTGGGCGGCTTCATGAGCCTGCAGGGCCTGGTGCTGTTCGCGCTGTACTTCGCCGGCATCGCGTCGGCGATGGCGGTGGCGTATTTCATGAAGCGCACCATGGGCTCGAACCACAAGCAGCCGCTGATGCTGGAGCTGCCGGCGTATCACTGGCCGCACATGCAGAACCTGGCGCTGGGCCTGTGGGAACGCTGCAAGATCTTCCTGTCGCGCGTGGGGACGATCATTTTGACCTTGATGGTGCTGCTGTGGTTCCTGAGCTCCTTCCCCGGCGCGCCTGAAGGGGCGACGCATCCGGCCATCTATTACAGCATGGCCGGCATGCTGGGACGCGGGCTGGAATATGTGTTCGCGCCGATCGGCTTCAACTGGCAGATCTGCATCGCGCTGGTGCCGGGCCTGGCCGCGCGCGAGGTGGCGGTGGGGGCGCTGGGCACGGTGTACGCGCTGTCGCAGAGCGGCGAGGAACTGGCGCAGTCGCTGACGCCGATCATCGCCAGCTCGTGGACGTTGCCGACCGCCTTGTCGCTGCTGGCGTGGTACGTGTTCGCGCCGCAGTGCATGTCGACGCTGAGCGTGGTGCGGCGCGAGACCAACAGCATCCGCTATCCGCTGATGATGGCTGGTTATATGTTCGCGCTGGCGTACACGGCGTCGTTCCTGACGTATCGTATTTCCTTGTTCTTCATCGGAGGCTGAGCATGTGGCAGCAAGTGATCGTGGCGGTGATTGTGGTGGCGGCGCTGGGGCATTTCTGCACCAAGTATCTGCCGGCGGCCTTGCGCAGGCAGATCGTCTACCTGCTGTCGCGGCGCGGCTTCGACCAGAATAAACTGGCTAAACTGTTTAACACGAAATCGAGCTGCGGCGATGGCTGCGCCAGCTGCGGCTCGTGCGAAACCACGCCATCGGCATCGTCCGACGCGCCCACCTCCGCGCCGCTCAAGCGCGTGATCATGCTGCGCGTGCAGCGCTGACTACGTAGGCCATGCCTATCGATGCCGGCGCGGTCGGCGCAAAGCCATATTGCGCATAGAGTTCGTTGGCCCTGCCGTCGGCGATCAGGCTGACGTAGGCGCCGGGCGGCGCCTCGCGGTCGAGATAGGCCTTGATCTCGTTCATGATGGTCTTGCCCAGACCCTGTCCCTGGTGCGCCTTCAGCACCCCGATGTCCACCACCTGGTAAAAACAGCCGCCATCGCCGATCACACGGCCCATGCCGACCGCTACACCGTCGCACAGCACCTGCACGGCGAACAAGGTGGCCGGCAGGCCGCGTGTGGCCGCTTCGGTGGATTTGGGGCTCAGGCCGGCGCCGATGCGCAGCGCCTGATAGGTGGTGACCGACGGTGTGGCGTGGACGACAGTGTAGTGTGGCATGGTCTCTCAGCAAAGTGGATTGAACGACTCCGCCTGCGCCATCGGCCAGTACAGGCCGAACACGGGCGGCAGGCGTGACAGCTGGCTGGGGTCGAGCAGCTCGCCCGGCTCCAGGTAGGGCAGCAGCGCCGACGCCAGCTTGACCTGGTTGGGCGAGATGCGCCGCACCAGATGATGCGCCTTCAGCTGCGACGGGTGCGTCAGGCCGGCCGCGGCGATCAACTGGGCCAGCGCCTTCAAAGTGTTCTCGTGGAAGTTGGCCACGCGCCGGGTCTTGTCCGGCACCACCAGCGCGCGCTGGCGGTTGCGGTCCTGGGTGGCGACGCCGGTCGGGCAGCGGTCGGTGTGGCAGCTCTGCGACTGGATGCAGCCCAGCGCGAACATGAAGCCGCGCGCCGAGTTGCACCAGTCCGCGCCCAGCGCCAGGATGCGGGCGATGTCGAAGGCGGTGATGATCTTGCCCGAGGCGCCGATCTTGATCTTGTCGCGCAGGTTGGCGCCCACCAGCGTGTTGTGCACCAATAGCAGCGCCTCCTGCAGCGGCGTGCCGATGTGGTCGGTGAACTCGACCGGCGCGGCGCCGGTGCCGCCCTCGCCGCCGTCGACCACGATGAAGTCGGGCGTGATGCCGGTGGCCAGCATGGCCTTGACGATGCCAAAGAATTCCCACGGGTGGCCGATGGCCAGCTTGAAGCCGGTCGGCTTGCCGCCCGACAGCGTGCGCAGGCGGTCGATGAAGGCCAGCATCTCCAGCGGCGTGTTGAAGGCCGAGTGCTTCGAAGGCGAGATGCAGTCCTGGCCCATGGCCACGCCGCGCGTGGTGGCGATTTCGATCGTGACCTTGGCGCCGGGCAGCACGCCGCCGTGGCCGGGCTTGGCGCCCTGCGACATCTTCAGCTCGATCATCTTGACTTGCGGCGTGGTGGCGTTGGCGATGAAGTTCGCTTCCGAGAAGGTGCCGTCGGGGTTGCGGCAGCCGAAGTAGCCGGAGCCGATCTCCCACACCAGGTCGCCACCGTTCTGGCGGTGGTAGGGGCTGATGCTGCCTTCGCCGGTGTCGTGCATGAAGCCGCCGGCCTTGGCGCCGCCGTTGAGCGCCAGGATGGCGTTGGCCGACAGCGCGCCAAAACTCATCGCCGAGATGTTGAACACGCTGGCCGAGTAGGGCTGGGCGCGCGGGCAGTCCGGGTGGTTGCCGATCTCGATGCGGAAGTCGTGGTGCTGCTCGGGCGCCGGGCTGATCGAGTGGTTGATCCATTCGTAGCCGGGGGCGTAGACGTCGAGCTGGGTGCCGAAGGGGCGCTTGTCGGTGTCCATCTTGGCGCGCTGGTAGACGATGCTGCGCTGGTTGCGCGAGAACGGCTCGGCCACGGTGTCGTCCTCCAGGAAGTACTGGCGGATCTCGGGGCGGATCGATTCGAAGAAGAAGCGGAAGTGCGCGAGGATCGGGTAGTTGCGGCGCAGCGCGCGTTTGGTCTGCAGCAGGTCGGTGATGCCGACCACGGTCAGCGCGGCGGCGCACAGCGGGATCCACCAGGGCGCGGCCAGTGCCAGCGAGACGGCCAGCGTGACGATGGCGGCGATGAAGACGAGGTAACGCGGGGACAACAGGTTCATGGACACTCCGGTGGACGGCTGATGGCGCAGTGTACTGCTGTTCCTCCCGGGAATCCATCGCTCTCTGGCGGGGGGCGCGCAAGATTGCCAACGATGCTAAAGTAGCGGGGTTGCGGCGCTCAGCCGCGTTTTGCGGGAAGCTCGCCATGATCGTGGTCCACCATTTGAACAATTCGCGCTCGCAGCGCGTGCTCTGGCTGCTCGAGGAGCTGGAGCTGGACTACGAGATCGTGCGCTACCAGCGCGATCCGAAGACCATGCTGGCGCCGCCCGAGCTGCGCGCCATCCACCCGCTGGGCAAGTCGCCGGTGATCAGCGACGGCGACATCGTCGTGGCGGAGTCGGGCGCGATCATCGAGTACCTGGTGGAGACCTACGGCCATGGCCGGCTGGTGCCGCCGGCCGGCACCGAGGAGCGCCGCCGCTGGACGTACTTCCTGCATTACGCGGAAGGCTCGGCGATGGCGCCGCTGCTGATGAAGCTGATCTTCGACCGGGTGGAAAACAGTCCGGCGCCGTTCTTCGTCAAGCCGATCGCGCGCGGCATCGCGCAGAAGGTCAAGGGCGGCTACATCGAGCCGCAGATCGCCGCGCACCTGGATTACCTGGAGGCGGAGTTGAACCAGCGGCCGTGGTTCGCCGGCGCCGAGTTCAGCGCGGCCGATATCCAGATGAGTTTTCCGCTGGAGGCGGCCGCGGCGCGCGCGGGGCTGGACGCCAGCCGTCCCAACCTGACCGCCTTCCTCAAGCGCATCCACAGCCGCCCGGCCTTCCAGCGCGCGCTGGAGCGCGGCGGGCCGTACGAGCTGCTGAAGTAGGCCCGGCGTTTGCCCCGTCATTCCCGCGCAGGCGGGAATCCATGCGTCGCGTCCGCAGTTTGCTGTGTATGGATTCCCGCTTTCGCGGGAAGTCATTTGTCCCAGTGGGGGAAATGACGATGGTCGGGTAAAATGATGGATTGAACAAGCCCGGATGATGTTGAACATGGGTAGACTCCTTGCCATCGACGGCCTCAATATCGTGCGCCGCGTCTACGAAGCCAGCCCCGAACCCGATAGCGCCGAGAAGGCCGAGATCGCGCTGCGCCACGCGCTGTCCTCGTTCCGCAAACTGGTCAACGACCACGAACCCACCCACGTGCTGCCGGCCTTCGATTTCGGCGGCCCCACCTGGCGCCACGCGCTGTACGCCGGCTACCGCGAGGGCCGCGCGCCGATGCCGGGGCCGCTGCGCGAGGCGCTGCCGGCCTTCTACGACAAGCTGCGCGGCATCGGCCTGCATGTGGTGTCGCTGCCCGAGGTGGAGGCCGACGACGTGATCGGCACCGTGGTGCTGCGTTGGCTGGCCGACGGCCGCGGCGAAGCCACCGTGGCCACCACCGACAAGGACCTGCACGGCCTGATCGCGCAGGGCGCCCGCGTGTGGGACCACTTCAAAAGCGAATGGCACGACCACGCCTGGGTCGAGCGCAAGTGGGGCGTGCCGCCCGAGCAGCTGCCGGACCTGCTGGCGCTGATGGGCGACCCCACCGACTCCATCCCCGGCGTGTCCAAGGTCGGCGTCAAGAAGGCGGCGCGACTGTTGCGTACATACGGCACTCTGGACGGGATCATGGCCGGGGCGGGCATTCTGAAGGACACGCTGGGCGAAACTCTACGAAAAGAACGCGAAATGCTGTATCTTTCGAAACAATTGGTGCAATTAAAAACGGACGTGCGGGTCGGCGTGAGCTGGAATATGCTGGCGTGGGACCGGAACTGAGCGCGCGCCCACTAAGACAAGGTTTGCAAGATGTTAAAAGCGGTCATTATCGACACCAGCGCGATCGCGCGCGGCCTGCTCAACACGGTCCTGCTCGATGGCGGCTACGACGTGGTGGGCCAGACCCACACCTGCGCCAGCGGCCTGGCGCTGCTGCTCAAGCATAATCCCCACATCGTCTGCATCGCCCGCGAGCAGATCGAGAACGGCGAGGAGGTCGTGCGCGAGATCAAGACCAACTGGCCGAAGACGCTGATCTTCATGGTCTCGAGCGAATTCGACGCGGCCACCATCCAGGCCGCGCACGCGATGGGCGTGAATGGCTTCATCGTCAAGCCGTTCAAGGCCGATACGGTGCTCAACACGATACGCAATACGGTGATCGCCATGGTCAAGCGCCAGCGCGCGGCATTGGCCAAGGACAGTCCCGAGGCCCCGCCCGACGCCGGCGAACCCGGCGAGGCGTGATCAGGCGGCGAAGGTCGAGCTGTCGATGATGCCGCCGCCGAGGCAGACGTCGCCGTCGTACAGCACGGCCGACTGGCCCGGCGTTACCGCCCACTGGGCTTCCATGAACTTCAACGCGAAATCGGAATCGCCTTCCGGGGCGATCTCGCACGCCACGTCGGCCTGGCGGTAGCGGGTCTTGGCCGACATCGCGCGCGGCGACGGCGCCTCGCCGGCGATCCAGCTGGCCTGGTCGGCGCGCAAGGTCGACGACAGCAGCCACGGATGGTCGTGGCCCTGCACGATGTACAGCGTGTTCTCGGCCACGTCCTTGCGCGCCACGTACCAGGCGTCGCTGCTGCCGTCCGGGTTCTTGTAGGCCTTCATGCCGCCCACGCCGATGCCCTTGCGCTGGCCCAGCGTGTAGAAGCTCAGGCCCACGTGCTCGCCCACCACCTTGCCGTCCGGCGTCTTCATCGGGCCCGGCTTGTACGACAGGTAGCGGTTGAGGAATTCGCGGAACGGCCGCTCGCCGATGAAGCAGATGCCGGTCGAATCTTTCTTGGCCGCGTTGGGCAGGGCCAGCTTCTCGGCGATCTTGCGCACCTCGGTCTTGGGGATCTCGCCCAGCGGGAACAGGGTCCTGGACAGCTGCGATTGATTCAGGCGGTGCAGGAAGTAGCTCTGGTCCTTGGTGTGGTCGACCGCCTTGAGCAGCTCGTGGCGGCCGCCGTTCTGGCGCACGCGCGCGTAGTGGCCGGTGGCGATCAGGTCGGCGCCCAGGTGCATCGCGTGGTCGAGGAAGGCCTTGAACTTGATCTCGGCGTTGCACAGCACGTCCGGATTGGGCGTGCGGCCGGCCTGGTATTCGCGCAGGAAGTCGGCGAACACGCGGTCCTTGTATTCGCTGGCGAAGTTGACCGCCTCGATGTCGACGCCGATGACGTCGGCCACGCTGGCCGCGTCGATCCAGTCCTGGCGCGTGGAGCAGTATTCGGAGTCGTCGTCGTCTTCCCAGTTCTTCATGAACAGGCCGACCACGTCGTAGCCCTGTTCCTTGAGCATCCACGCCGCGACCGAGGAATCGACCCCGCCCGACATGCCGATCACGACCTTTTTCTTGCTCATCTTACTTTCATCCATTCGCGGCGTTGGCCGCTTCCTTGTACACCGAGGTGTGGGTTTGTATCAGTTCCAGCGGGGCGCGGCGCCCGGCCAGGTATTCGTCCACGCATTGCAGCACCGTCGGGCTGCGGTGACGGTCGGCGCAGGCGGCCAGTTCGTCGCGCGTGAGCCACATGGTGCGCAGGATGCCTTCGTCCAGCGGACGGTCATGCTTGGCGCCCGGTACGCCGCAGAAGGTGAAGCGCAAATACGTCACTTCCTCGCCGGTGCGGTTGGAGGTGTAGCGCGACATGTACATGCCCACCAGCGCGGTCGGCGTGAAGTCGTGCGCGGTTTCCTCCAGCGTTTCGCGGATGACGGCCTGCTCCAGCGATTCGTGCGGGTCGAGGTGACCGGCCGGCTGGTTAATGCGGATGCCATCGCTGGTCTCTTCTTCGATCAGCAAGAATTTGCCATCTTTTTCGATGATGGCGGCAACAGTAACAGAGGGTTTCCAGATACGCGGCATGAGTCATCCTTGAAAGAGCCGACATTTTAGCCTGTTCCGGCCATTTGGTTTGAACCCGCCTGCACGGAAAGGTGGGTTCGTATTGAAATTTCGCAAGGTTTGTTGTGTTAATCCGTGTTTGACTGGCTGCCTTGCGAAAAATTCAGTGTTTTAACGGCAATTCGTGATAAATAGTAATAAATGATGTGATAAATGCGCTATTTATTGATAAATATATATTAAGTATGATGGGGCCAACGAGGGGCGTTGCTGTCCCGGCATTCCGTGTTAGATTCTAGTCAGTTTATTAATCATTTGGAGGCACCATGAGAGTAGGCATACCGGCCGAGACGCGGCCGGGAGAAACCCGGGTGGCGGCAACGCCCGAGACAGTCAAGAAACTCGCAGCCAAGCATCAAGTGATCGTGCAGGCCGGCGCCGGACTTTCGGCCTCGGTCACCGACGAGGCCTACGTGGCCGCCGGCGCACAGATCGGCAGCGCGGCGGAAGCCTTTGCTGCGGAGGTGGTGTTGAAAGTGCGTGCCCCCAACGCCGAGGAGCGGGCGCTGATCCCGGCCGGCACGGTGGTGATCGGCATGTTGAATCCCTTCGACGCGGACAACAACGCGGCGATGGCGGCGGCCGGCCTGCAGGCGTTCGCGCTGGAGGCGGTGCCGCGCATCACGCGCGCGCAGTCGATGGACGTGCTGTCGTCGCAGGCCAACATCGCCGGCTACAAGGCGGTGATGGTGGCGGCCAACACCTACCAGCGCTTCATGCCGATGCTGATGACGGCGGCCGGCACGGTCAAGGCGGCGCGGGTGCTGATCATGGGCGTGGGCGTGGCCGGGCTGCAGGCGATCGCCACGGCCAAGCGGCTGGGCGCGGTGATCGAGGCGTCCGACGTGCGCCCGCCGGTCAAGGAGCAGGTGGAGTCGCTGGGCGCCAAGTTCATCGACGTGCCCTTCCTGACCGACGAGGAAAAGGAAATCGCCCAGGGCGTGGGCGGCTACGCGCGGCCGATGCCGGCGGACTGGATGCGCCGCCAGGCGGAGCTGGTGCACGAGCGCGCCAAGCTGGCCGACATCATCATCACCACCGCGTTGATCCCGGGCCGTCCGGCGCCGGTGCTGATCTCCGAGGAGACCGTGAAGGCGATGAAACCGGGTTCGGTGATCGTCGACCTCGCCGTGTCGCAGGGCGGCAACTGCCCGCTGTCGGAGTTGAACAAGACGGTGGTCAAGCACGGCGTGCATATCGTCGGCGAGCCGGACCTGGCGACGCTGGTGGCGGCCGACGCGTCGGCGCTGTATGCCCGCAATGTGCTGGACTTCCTCAAGCTGATTATCGACAAGGAAGACAAGTTGGTGATCGATCGCGAAGACGAAATCATCAAGGCCACGCTGCTGTGCAGCGGCGGCGAGCTGCTTAGAAAATAATAGGGGAGTCAAACATGGAAGTCAGCCACACCATCATCAATCTGATCATCTTCGTGCTCGCCATTTATGTCGGCTACCACGTGGTCTGGACCGTGACGCCGGCGCTGCATACGCCGCTGATGGCGGTCACCAACGCCGTCTCGGCGATCATCATCGTCGGCGCCATGCTGGCGGCCTCGCTGACCGAGGGCGTGATCGGCCAGGTCGCCGGCACCGTCGCGGTGGCGCTGGCCGCCGTCAATGTGTTCGGCGGGTTTTTGGTCACGCAGCGCATGCTGGAGATGTTCAAGAAAAAAGAGCCTAAAGCGAAGAAGGGAGATCACGCATGAATTTCATCTCCATGAACCTGGTGACGATGATGTACCTGATCGCATCGGTGTGCTTCATCCAGGCGTTGAAAGGGCTGTCGTCGCCGGCCACGGCGCGCACCGGTAATGCGTTCGGCATGTCGGGCATGGCGATTGCCGCCGTGACCACCATCGCGCTGATCCTCAAGCTGAAGGCGGAAGCCACGGCGGCGGCAGTGGCGGGCACCTCGGGCGGCATGGGCCTCGGCCTGGTGGCGCTGGGCGTGGTGGTCGGCGGCGGCATCGGCGCGGTGCTGGCCAAGAAGGTCGAGATGACCAAGATGCCGGAACTGGTCGCGGCGATGCACTCGCTGATCGGTTTGGCCGCAGTCTGCATCGCGGTGGCCGCCGTGTCGGAGCCGCACGCGTTCGGCATCGCTGCCGTCGGCGAGGCGCTGCCGTTCGGGAATCGCATCGAGCTGTTCATCGGTACCTTCGTCGGCGCGATTACCTTCTCCGGTTCGGTGATCGCGTTCGGCAAGCTGTCGGGCAAGTACAAGTTCCGCTTGTTCCAGGGCGCGCCGGTCAGCTTCGCCGGCCAGCACATGCTGAACCTGATCCTGGCCATCGTCATGGTGGGCCTGGGCCTGGCGTTCTGTTTCGCCGGCGGCACCGAGCCGGCATGGCTGCCGTTCCTGGTCATGACCGCGATCGCCTTCGTGCTGGGCGTGTTGATCATCATCCCGATCGGCGGCGCCGATATGCCGGTGGTGGTGTCGATGCTGAACTCCTACTCCGGCTGGGCGGCGGCGGGCATTGGCTTCTCGCTGAATAACGCGATGCTGATCATCGCCGGTTCGCTGGTCGGTTCGTCCGGCGCGATCCTGTCTTACATCATGTGCAAGGCGATGAACCGTTCGTTCTTCAACGTGATCCTTGGCGGCTTCGGCGGCGCTCCGGCGGAAGCGGGGGCGGGCGGCGCGAAGGAACAGCGTCCGGTCAAATCCGGTTCGGCCGACGATGCGGCGTTCATCATGGCCAATGCGGAAAGCGTAATCATCGTGCCGGGCTACGGCCTGGCGGTGGCGCGCGCGCAGCACTCGCTGAAGGAGCTGGTCGAGAAGCTGACCCACAAGGGCGTGACCGTGAAGTATGCGATCCACCCGGTGGCGGGCCGCATGCCGGGCCACATGAACGTGCTGCTGGCGGAGGCCGAGGTGCCGTACGACCAGGTGTTCGAGATGGAGGACATCAACGGCGAATTCGGCCAGACCGACGTGGTGCTGATCTTGGGCGCCAACGACGTGGTCAACCCGGCCGCCAAGGATCCGAAGTCGCCGATCGCCGGCATGCCGATCCTGGAGGCGTACAAGGCCAAGAGCATCATCGTCAACAAGCGTTCGATGGCTTCGGGTTATGCGGGGCTGGATAATGAGCTGTTCTATCAGGCGAATACGATGATGGTGTTCGGTGACGCGAAGAAGGTCATCGAGGACATGGTCAAGGCTGTGGAGTAAGCTTGATTCATCTTTTGTGAACGGTTCATTGGCTTTTAGCCGATTGATGGTGGGATTGATGAGGCATACGATGACTACATCAACCCACCTCAAGGAGATTCACCATGAACCGCTTGCAAAACAAAGTCGCCATCGTTACTGGCGCATCGTCGGGCATCGGCCGCGCTACGGCCAAACTGTTTGCCGCTGAAGGTGCGCGCGTTGTTGTCGCCGCACGCCGGCTGCCCGAGCTGGAGTCGCTGGTGGCGGAAATCGCTGCCGACGGCGGCACCGCCATCGCGCTGGCTGGCGACGTCACTTCCGAATCGTTCAATGCGCAACTGGTCGCCGCCGCCGTCGAGGCGTTCGGGCGGCTGGATATCGCCTACAACAACGCCGGTACCCTGGGCGAGATGGGCGAGTCCACCGGCGTGTCGGAGCAGGGCTGGAACGAGACCATCGCCGCCAACCTGACCAGCGCCTTCCTCGGCGCGAAGCATCAAATTCCTCAAATGATCAAGCATGGCGGCGGTTCGGTGATCTTCACTTCGACCTTCGTCGGCTACAGCTTTGCCTTCCCCGGTGTGGCGGCTTATGCGGCCAGCAAGGCGGGGCTGATCGGCCTGACGCAGGCGCTGGCTTCGGAGTACGGCGCGCAGGGCGTGCGGGTGAATTCGGTGCTGCCGGGCGCGGTCGATACGGCGATGTATCGCGATATGAACAACACGCCGGAAGCGGCTTCCTTTGTCACCAACCTGCATGCGCTGAAGCGCGTGGCGCAGCCGGAGGAGTTGGCGCGCTCGGTGCTGTACCTGGCTTCGGACGATTCGTCCTTTGTCACCGGCACCGCGTCGCTTGTCGATGGCGGCGCTTCGATCACGCGCACTTGAGCCTGGAACCGCGCAGGGGTATATGTATGGGGGGTGTCTGCACGACCCTTCTGGGAACGATACTATTCCGGCTATCTATTTTCTTCTATTTTGCTTGATTCTTATCTGCGTTCGGCTGTCTGCGAATTTCAGAAGAAAATAGAGAAAACGAATGGGAATGAGAGGGCGGGAATAGAAGGCTTCCTTCAAGGGAGCGCGCAAGGTACCCCCTGTGTGTATTCTCAGGTCAACGTCGGCCGTACATCATGAGTTCGGCCAGCACGCCGCGTGCGGGGCCGACCATGTCGATCGCGGCCAGTGACAGGCCCAGCAGCGCTTGCGCCGGCGAGTCGTTGGCGAAGATGCGGGCCATGGTGTCGGTCAGGCGCACGGTGGTGTTGCGGTCTTGGCGGCGCAGTTCGGTGAATTGCGCCAGCATGGTTGGATTTGCGCCTTGCGCCAGCAGGCGCGCCAACACGGCGACGTCGCGCAGGCCGAGGTTCAGGCCTTGCCCCGCCACCGGATGCAGCGTTTGCGCCGCGTTGCCGATGGCGACCGTGCGCGCGGTGCTGCGTGGATCGGCGTTCAGGCCCAAGGGGAATGCCAGCCGTGGCGACGAGCGTGTGAATGTGCCGAGGCGTTCGCCGAACGCGGCGCCCAGTTCGGCGAGGAAGGCCGCGTCGTCCAGCGCTTGCAGGCGGACGGCGGTTTCCGGCCGCACGCACCAGACCAGCGAATACTCTTCGCCTTGCGGCAGCAGGGCCAGCGGACCTTGTTCGGTGAAGCGCTCGTAGGCGCGGTGCGCGATCGGGCGGCTGCTGCGCACCTGCGCGATGATCGCGGTCTGCTGGTAGTCGCGGTGCTGCGCTTTGCTTTCCTGGTCGCTGAACAAACCACCTTCGGCCTGCACGACGATGGCTGCCGTGGCGTCCGCGCCGGCGATGGTCAGCGCGACCGCGTCGGCGCCTTCGGTTATGGCTTCAACGCGGGCCGGGCGCAGCGTGGCGATGCCGGCGCGCTGGCAGACCGCGCCGAGTGCCGTCACCAGATCGCCGTAGCGCAGCACGTAGCCCAGCGCCGGCAGTTTGTGCTCGTCACGGTCGATCAGGCTGCGGCCGAACTGGCCGCGGCGCGATACGTGGATCTGGTGGATCGCCGTGGCGGCGGTCGGCCACGCGCCGATTTCCTCCAGTATCTGGCGGCTGCCCCACGACAGCGCGATCGAGCGCGGATCGTTGCTGGCTTGCTCCAGCGTCTTGGCGTCGATCAGGGCGATGCGCTGCGCCGGCGTGCCGCGCCTTGCCAGCAGTGCAGCCAGCGCCATGCCCGCTGGGCCGGCGCCGCAGATGGCGATGTCGTAGGATGGGGCGTCGTCGTTGTCGTCGTGCGCGGGTGCTGCTTGATTGAGTGTGTTCATGGAGACCGCATCAGTTGTTCGATCTCGGCGACCATCTTCGGCGCGGCGGCGCTCAGTGTCGTGTGGCCATCGGGCGTGACCAGCACATCGTCCTCGATGCGGATGCCGATGTTCCAGTATTCCTCCGGCACGCCTTCGGCCGGACGCACGTAGATACCCGGCTCCACCGTCAGCACCATGCCCGCCTGCAGCGCGCGCGAGGGCTTGCCTTCGGCCGCCATGTCGCGGTACTGGCCGACGTCGTGCACGTCCATGCCCAGCCAGTGTCCCGTGCCGTGCATGTAGAACTGCAGGTAGCGCTTGTTGGCGATGATATCGGCCACGCTGCCGTGGGTGTCCTGCTTGAGCAGGCCCAGGTCCAGCATGCCCTGCGCCAGCACCTGCACCGCCGCCTCGTGCACGCCGGAGTAGGGCTTGCCGGGGACGATGGCCTGCAGCGCCGCCGACTGCGCGGCCAGCACCAGCTCATACAGCCGCCGCTGCGGCGCGCTGAAACGGCCGTTGACCGGATAGCTGCGCGTGATGTCGGAGGCATAGCCATCGAGCTCGCAGCCGGCGTCGATCAGTATCAGGTCGCCGTCGCGGCTTTGCGCGTTGTTGGCGCTGTAGTGCAGCACGCAGGCGTTCGCGCCGGCGGCGACGATGGAGTTGTAGGCCGGCGCCTGCGCGCCGTTGCGGCGGAATTCGTACAGCAGCTCCGCCTCGATTTCGTATTCGTACATGCCGGGCCGCGACGCCCGCATCGCCCGCGCGTGCGCCTGCGACGAGATGGTGGCGGCGCGCAGCATAGTTGCTTGCTCGGTGTCGTCCTTGAACAGGCGCATCTCGTCGAGCAGCGGCAGCAGGTCGACCGCGCTGGCCGGCGCGCCAACGCCGGTGCGCGCCATGCCCTTCACACTGGCCAGCCACTGGCGGACCCGCGCATCCAACGCGCTGCCCAGCGCGTAGTACAAGGCCGGCGCGTCGGCCAACAGCTTGACGATCTCGCCGTCGAGGTCCTCGACCGGGTGGGCGTCGTCGAAACCGAAGGCCACGCGCGCGCCGTCCGGGCCGTGGCGGAAGCCGTCCCAGATTTCGCGCTCGACGTTCTTCTGCCGGCAGAACAGGATGGAGCGAGCCGGCGCATCGCCGCGCGCGGCCACCAGTACCACCACGCTTTCCGGTTCGGCGAAGCCGGTCAGATAGTAAAAGTAGCTGTCGTGGCGGTACAGGTATTCGCTGTCGCTGTTGCGGGTGACTTCGGGCGCGGTCGGCAGCACCGCCACCGCGCCGGGCGGCATGTGCGCCAGCAGGCGCGCGCGCCGGGCGGCATAGTCTGGCAGCCCGGCGGCCATCACTGCACGCCCTTGGCGGCGGCCAGGCGCGTGGCCGGCGGCGCGTTGAGCAGGTCGAGCTGCTGCACCGTGCCCAGGTTGTGCCACTCGCCCTCGTACACCTCGCCGCCGACCTGCTTCTTGTCGATGTAGGCGCGGATCAGCGGGCCAAGCTTGGCATACTCGCCCGGCGCGATGCCGTCGAACATTTCAGGGCGGTAGACGCCGACATTCCCGAAGGTCCACTTCGGCGAGCCCTCGTTGGTCAGCGTGTACATGGTCAGCCCGAAGTCGCCCTCGGGGTGGAAGTCCGGGTTGGGCACCAGGTAGAGCCAGCAGATGTCGCGCTGGTCGGCCGGGTAGGGATTGCCCCACATGTCCTTGTCGTGCAACACGTCCTTGACCTGCGTGAAGTCGAAGTAGGGCATGTAGATGTCGCCCGACACCGCCACGAACGGCTCCTCGCCCAGCAGGTGGCGCGCGGTGGCGATGCCGCCGGCGGTCTCCAGCGCGGTGGTCTCGCGCGAGTACATCAGCTGCGCGCCGAACTGGCTGCCGTCGCCCAGCGCGGCCTCGATCTGATCGCCCAGGTGCGCGTGGTTGATGACGATCTCGGTGATGCCGGCCCGCACCAGGTTGAGGATGTGCCAGACGATCAGCGGCCGGCCGCGCACCTTGAGCAGCGGCTTGGGCGTGGTGTCGGTCAGCGGACGCATACGTTCGCCGCGTCCGGCGGCGAAGATCATGGCTTTCATGCGCGCCGCCTCAGAAGGTGTAGCCGACTTGCGGCTGCTTGTCTTCCAGCTGGTCGAGCAGGCGCACCAGCGGCCGCAGCTCCTTGTAGCGGCCGGCGGTCTTGCGCACGTAGTCCATCACGGTCGGCAGGTCGTGCAGGTACTGGTCCTTGCCGTCGCGGTAGTTCAGGCGGCAGAACAGGCCGAGGATCTTCAGGTGGCGCTGCAGGCCGGCGTACTCGAAGTCCTGGTAGAAGCCGTCGATGTCCGGATTGACCGGCAGGCCCACCGCCTTGGCGTGCTGCCAGTAGCGGATCGCCCAGTCCAGCACCAGCTCCTCGTCCCATTGCACGTAGGCGTCGCGCAGCAGCGAGGCCAGGTCGTAGGTCATCGGGCCGTACAGCGCGTCCTGGAAGTCCAGCACGCCGGGGTTGCCGGCGTCCATCCACATCAGGTTGCGCGAGTGGAAATCGCGGTGCACATACACCTGCTGCTGGGCCGTGACGTTGGCCAGGATGGCGTCGAACACGCCCTGCAGCTCGGCGGCCTGCTTGTCGGTCAAGGTGGCGTTCAGGTGCTTGGTGATATACCACTCGGGGAACAGGTTCATTTCGCGCAGCATGAAGGCGCGGTCGTACTCGGGCAGCACGCCCGGCTGGCTGGTTAGCTGGAACTTGACCAGCGCCTCCAGCGCCTCGGCATACATGGTCGAGGCGTTGTCGTGGTCCAGCACCTGCAGGTAGGTGGTCACGCCCAGGTCGGACATCAGCAGGAAGCCGCGCTCGTAGTCGGTGGCGACGATGCGCGGCACGCTGACGCCGGCGTGGGCCAGCATTTCGTCCAGCTTGACGTAGGCCAGCACGTTCTCGCGCTCGGGCGGGGCGTCCATGACGACCAGGGTGGCGCCCAGCGCGGCTTGCTGTTCAGGCAACACATCGACGCGGAAATAGCGGCGGAAGCTGGCGTCGGCCGAGGCCGGACGGGCGCTGGCGACGTCCACCACGTTCAGCGTGGCCAGCCAGGCGGTCAGCTGCTCCAGACGCGGGTCGGAAGATGTATCGGAAGTTAAATTCTGTAATAAAGACATTAAGCGGGGCCCGGAATCCGGTGTTGGGTGAAGATTCCCATATAATAAGGGATTCAAATCAAAAAATCGCCTGTCATGGTGTTTCCTCCCTTCTTTTCATGAGTCGCATGCGCTGGCTTCCGGCCCCCCCCACTACCCCGCATCGCTGGGCGTTTGCCCTGACTGCCATCGCCGCCGCCATCGCGGCCCTGCCGGCCCACGCCCAGAGCCTGCCGCCGAAAGCGCGCGCGCCGCGAGTGGAAGACAAGAACGCGGTCACCACCATCCAGGCCGAGGACATCAGCGGCCGCCCCGAGCGTGAGATCACGCTGGAGCGCGACGCCGAGCTGGTCAAGGACAAGACCCGGGTCAAGGCCGACACCGCGTGCTACCGCCAGGTCGAGGACGAGGTCGAGGCCAAGGGCCATGTGAAGATCTGGCGCTTCGGCGACTATTTCACCGGCGACGAGCTCAAGCTGAACATGGACAGCGGCAAGGGCTATATGCTCAACCCCACGTACCAGCTGGAGGCCAACCACGCCCAGGGCAAGGCCGAGCGCATCAACTTCCTCAACGAGGACGAGGCGGTGGTGGTCAACGGCACCTACAGCACCTGCCAGGGCCCGACGCCGGATTGGTATTTGCGCTCGAACACGCTGAACCTGGACTCCGGGCGCGACGTCGGCACCGCCGGCCAGACCATCATTTATTTCAAGGACGTGCCGATCCTGGGCACGCCGGCGATGTCGTTCTCGCTGTCGGGCGCGCGCCGCTCGGGCTGGCTGTCGCCGATGCCGGGCTTCGGCTCCAAGGGCGCGGCCGAGCTGACCGTGCCGTACTACTTCAACATCGCGCCCAACCGCGACCTGACGGTGTACCCGAAAATCATTCCCCGGCGCGGCTTCCAGCTGGGCGCCAACGGCCGCTACCTGGGCGAGGCCAACGGCGGCCTGTACCAGGGCGAGACCTATGTCGAGTACCTGCCGCACGACAAGCAATACGTGCCGCCGACCGCCGGCGGCTCGACCGACCGCTGGATGATCAAGTCCATCCACAACCAGGAACTGTCCAAGGACTGGGCCTACAGCTGGAGCCTGCGGGCGGCGTCGGACAACAACTATCCGAACGATTTCTCCAAGACCGTGTCGAGCTCGACCGAGCGCCAGCTGCTGCGCGAGCTGCGCACCGACTACCACGGCGAGTTCTGGACCCTGACCGCGCGGGTGCAGAAGTACCAGGTGCTGCAGGACCCGGAGGCGGCGGTCGACCCGTCGCTGTTCGTCTCGCGCCCGTACGACCGGCTGCCGGCGATCAACCTGCACGCGGCCCAGTACGACGTGGCGGGCGGCTTCGACTGGGCCGTCGACAGCGAGCTGACCCGCTTCTACCACCCGACCCTGATCAACGGCACGCGGCTGGTGGCGATCCCGCAGGTGAGCTACCCGATCGTCGGCCCCAGCTACTTCGTCACGCCCAAGCTGATGGTCAACCTGGCCAGCTACCAGCTCGACAGCTACGGCACGCAGGCGTCCGAGAACCTGTCGCGCGTGGTGCCGACGTTCTCGCTGGACTCCGGCCTGGTGTTCGAGCGCGACATCAAGTTCGCCGGCCGCGACATGACGCAGACGCTGGAGCCGCGCCTGTTCTACGTGAACACGCCGTACCGCGACCAGAGCCAGTTCCCGACCTTCGACACCGACGCCGCCACCTTCAACTTCAGCCAGATCTTCAGCGAGAACCGCTTCGTCGGCTCGGACCGTATCGGCGACGCCAACCAGCTGACCGCGGCGCTGGTGTCGCGCTTCCTGGACGCGGCCGGCGCCGAGACGCTGCGCCTCGCGTTCGGCCAGCGCTTCTACTTCCGCGACCAGCGCGTGCAGCTGGCCTCGACCACGCCGGTGGTGGACTCGCGCTCGGACATGCTGCTGGCCGCGACCGGCCGCATCTCCGAGACCTGGGGCTTCGACAGCGCGGTGCAGTACAGCCCGAGCTCGCGCCGCGTGGTGTCCGAGAGCTACACCGCGCAATGGTCGCCGGGGCAGAAGAAGGTGCTCAACGCCGGCTACCGCTACCTGCGCGGCAGCTTCAAGAACATCGAGCTGTCGAGCCAGTGGCCGATCTTCCAGCGCTGGTACGGCGTGGGCCGGGTCAGCTACTCGGTGCAGGACAAGAAGATCCTGGAAAGCCTGGTCGGGCTGGAATACAACGGCGACTGCTGGGTGTTCCGCATGGGCGCGCAGCGCTTCGTGACCACCTCGACCAAGGCCTCGACGCCGATCTTCTTCCAGCTCGAACTGAACGGCCTGTCGCACCTGGGCGTGGGCAGCCCGCTGGAGGCGATGAAGAACAGCATTCCCGGCTACCAGCGTTTGAACGAAGGCTACGGCCGCTAGCAAGACCCCGGGCGTCCGCCGCTGCGTGCAGCGGCGGGCGCTATTTGATTGTTGTCACCTGACTCATGAGCGTTCTTAAGATGAAGTTCGAAATGAAAATTCTCGCAGTCCTGTTGTGCACCACCGCCCTGGGCGGTTGCAGCCTGTTCTCGAAGAAGCCAGCGCCGGCCCCGGCCGCGCCGGCCGCCGCCCCGGCCAGCGCGCTGAACACCGCGCCGGCCGCGCCGGCCGCCAAGTCCGCCGCCAAGTCCGACGGCAAGGGCTTCCTGCCGCCGGGCGAGACCGGCAACGTGGCGATCGACTCCATCGTGGTGGTGGTCAACGACGACGTCATCACCCAGCGCGAGCTCACCAACCGCATCAAGTCCGTCACCGCGCGCATGAAGGCGCAGAACGTGCAGATGCCGGACCCGGCCGACCTGCGCCGCCAGCTGCTCGAGCGCATGATCGTCGAGCGCGCCCAGCTGCAGATGGCCAAGGAGATGGGCGTGCGGGTCGACGACCAGCAGCTCGACCGCGCCATCGGCCGCATCGCCGAGGCGCAGAAGCTGTCGGTGCAGGAACTGCGCAACCAGATGGAAAAGGAGGGCACGCCGTACGCCGACTTCCGCGAGCAGATCCGCGAGGAGATCATCATGCAGCGCCTGCGCGAGCACGAGGTGGACGCCAAGATCCAGATCTCCGAGGCCGAGGTGGACAGCTTCATCGCGGCCGAGAAGGCCGCCGCCGCCGAGCAGTTCGAGATCAACATCTCGCAGATCATGGTGCGCATCCCGGACAACGCCACCGCCGAGGTGATCGCCCAGCGCCGCGCGCGCGCCGAGGAAGTGATGCGCCAGCTGCGCACCGGCGCCGACTTCGCCAAGATGGCCGCCACCTACTCGGACGCCAGCGACGCGCTGCAGGGCGGCGTGGTCGGCTGGCGCCAGCCGGAGCGGCTGCCGCCGGTGTTTGCCGAGGCGCTGAGCAAGCTCAAGCCTGGCCAGGTGACGCCCATCATCAAGAGCGTGGGCGCGTTCCACATCCTCAAGGCGGTCGACCGCCGCAGCCTGGCCGAGGCGCAGGCCGTGGCCGCCGTGCAGCAGACCCACGTGCGCCACATCCTGATCAAGGTCACGCCGACCATGAGCGTGGCCGACGCCAAGCGCAAGCTGACCGAGCTCAAGGAACGCCTCGACAACCACGCGGCCAAGTTCGAGGACCTGGCGCGGCTGGTGTCGAACGACGGCTCGGCCGCCAAGGGCGGCGACCTGGGCTGGCTGTATCCGGGCGACGTCACGCCGGAATTCGAGGCGGCCATCAACACCCTGAAGATCGGTGAAGTGAGCCAGCCGGTCGAGACCAGCTTCGGCGTGCACCTGATCGAGGTGCTCGAGCGCAAGAGCGACGACGTCTCCAAGGAGCGCGAGCGCAACAACGCGCGCCAGGCCATCCGCGAACGCAAGGTCGAGGAAGCGGCCGAGAGCTGGCAGCGCGAAGTGCGCGACCGCGCCTACGTGGAATTCCGCACCGACGACGGCGCCGCCGCCAAGTAAGCCAACCAGGGGAACCCGCGTGAGCGCCACTCAACACTCCGGGCGCAGCGCGCTGCGCCCCCAAGCCACCGTCCGCCGCGCGCGCGGCGCCCGTCCGGCCATCGCCGTCACCGTCGGCGAGCCGGCCGGCATCGGCCCCGAGCTGGCGATCCGCGCCGCCTGGGCGCGCCGCGCCGAGGTCAACTGCGTGCTGCTGGGAGACGCCGCCTTCCTGGCCATGACGGCCAGCTACATCGATCCCGCCATCAAGCTGTCGGCGCTATCCTTGCAGGCGGTGCGCAACGGCGGCCTGCCGCACTTCGGCCCCGAGCGCGTGACGGTGATCGACGTGCCGCTGGCGGCCCACGTCGTGCCGGGCACGCTGGACAAGGAAAACGGCCGCAGCGTGCTGGCCACGCTGGACGCCGCGGTCGAAGGCGTGGCGGCCGGCTGGTTCGAGGCGGTGGTCACCGCGCCGCTGCAAAAGAGCACCATCAACGACGCCGGCGTGCCGTTCTCCGGCCACACCGAATACTTTGCCGAGCGCACCGGCACGGCGCAGGTGGTGATGATGCTCGCTGGCCAGCCGGCCGCGCCGGCCGCTGAGCCAACGCAGCCCACGCCGCCGCTGCCGTCGTTGCGGGTCGCCCTGGCCACCACCCACCTGCCGCTCAAGGACGTGGCGGCCGCGCTGAGCCTGGACGGCCTGGCGCGCGTGCTCGACATCATCGACCACGACCTGCGCAGCAAGTTCGGCATCGCCGCGCCGCGCATCCTGGTGTGCGGCCTGAACCCGCACGCGGGCGAGGGCGGCTACCTGGGGCGCGAGGAGATCGACATCATCGCGCCGGCCATCGCGGCGGCGCAGGCGCGCGGCATAGCCGCCTCCGGCCCGTACCCGGCCGACACGCTGTTCCAGCCCAAATACCTGCAGGACGCCGACTGCGTGCTGGCCATGTACCACGACCAGGGCCTGCCGGTGCTCAAGTACGCCACCTTCGGGCGCGGCGTCAACATCACGCTGGGCCTGCCCCTGATCCGCACCTCGGTCGACCACGGCACCGCGCTGGACCTGGCGGCGCGGGGCCTCGGCCTGGCCGACTGCGGCAGCATGGACGCCGCGCTCGACACCGCCGTGGCGATGGCCAACGCCTCCCTTCACCTCAACCAAGAACAATCATGAAACACGTCGCCCGCAAACGCTTCGGCCAAAACTTTTTACACGACAAATACGTCCTCTCCAGCATCACCGAGGCCATTGCCCCGGCGCCGGACGACACGATGGTCGAGATCGGGCCCGGCCTGGGCGCGATGACCGAGCAGCTGATGCGCACGCTGGACAAGATGCACGTGGTCGAGCTCGACCGCGACCTGGTGGCGCGGCTGGAAAAGACCTACAACCCGGCCAAGCTGACCATCCACGCCGGCGACGCGCTCAAGTTCGACTTCGGCAGCATCCCGGTGCCGGCCGGGCGCAAGCTGCGGGTGGTCGGCAACTTGCCGTACAACATCTCCAGCCCGCTGCTGTTCCACCTGGCGACGTTCGCGCCGCAGGTGCAGGACCAGCATTTCATGCTGCAAAAGGAAGTGGTGGAGCGCATGGTGGCCGAGCCGGGCAGCAAGACCTACGGCCGGCTGTCGGTGATGCTGCAATGGCGCTACGACATGTCGCTGCTGTTCGTGGTGCCGCCGGAAGCGTTCGACCCGCCGCCGAAGGTGGAGTCGGCGATCGTGCGCATGATCCCGGTGGCCAACCCGCTGCCGTGCGACGGCGCGGTGCTGGAGGCGGTGGTGCTGAAGGCGTTCTCGCAGCGCCGCAAGGTGATCCGCAACTGCCTGGCCGGCATGTTCACCGAGGCGCAGATCATCGAAGCGGGCATCGACCCGACCATGCGCCCCGAGACGGTGGGCCTGGCGCAATACGTGGCGCTGGCCAATTTGCTGTAGACAAAAAAAAGCCCGCTGGTGAAAGCGGGCTAAATCCAATTCCTTTGCAAGAAGTGGAGGAGACAGATGCAGTATGCTGCGACGCGGCATATAACGCAAGTTTATTTTTCGAATATCGATCATCACGATAACGAATAACTGTCTCCCCCTTCCTCCCCGCGATTACTTCGGTTTGCAGCTCAGCAGCATGTTGCTGACGGCGACGCCGTTGATCACGCCGGTGTTATTCGTCAGCGTGCAGTTGATATCGGCCGGCTGCGACAGGATGGTCACACCGTAGGCCGCGCCGTCCGCCACTGCCGGCAGCACGAAATCGCCCTTGCCCAGCGTGGTGTCGGTGGCGCTGGCGCTCGACACCGAGACCTGGCCGCCGGTCGAACCGTTCAGCAGCACCACCACGCGCGGGGTGGCGGCGGTGGTGGCGGTGGCGTCGTTGTTCGGGAACAGGCCGCTGAACTGGCCGCCCACCGTGTAGCTGTTCTGGATGCAGCGGATCGCCACGTTGATCGACACCGTATGGCCGGCCGAGCCGGAGGCGCCGGCGATCGGCGCGCAGGTCTGGTGTTCCGGGTTGGCCTGCACGGTGACGTTGTAGTCGGTGCCGTAGGAAATTTGGCGAGGCATCGTGAAGCTGGTGGCGCCGGACGGCACCGGCAGCGTGTCGCTGCCGTTGGCCAGTATCAGGCCTTTGTTGTTGAGGTTGTCGATGGTGCCCTGCACGGCGAATTGGGCCTTGCCGCCGCAGGCGGACAGCGCGGCGGCCAGCATCAGCGCCGCAACGGCGCTCAAAGTCGAAAATTTCATGGTGTACTCCAAAAAGAGGCGGGCGGGCCGGCCATCGCGCGGATGGCCGGCGCCGGAATTAGTTGCAGGTGACGGCCAGGTCGGCGTAGTTCGTACTCGGCATGTTGCCGGTGGGGTTGGCGACCGCGCAGACCTGGGTCAGCTTGGTGGCCGGATCGACCGGTTGCGACAGCACCGTCACGCCGTATGGCGAACCGTCGGCGACCTTGCTTGGGAAGGTGAAGCCGACCGTGGTGCCGGCGGTGGCCGCAGGCAGAACGCTGACCAGGTCGGCGCCGTTGGCCAGCACCAGGCCCGGATAGCGCAGGCCGCTGACGTTGCCGCCCAGCGTATACGGATTGGTGATGCAGTTGAAGGCAATCGAGTACGAGGTGTAGGCGTTGGCCTTGCCGATGTTGGAGGTGCCGACCGGCTTGCAGATGGCGCCGGTAGGGCCGTTGCCGTCGACTTCGATGTCGAATTCCTCGTCGACCGCGGCCAGGCGGGTGAACACGAAGCTGGTGCTGTTGGCCGGGATGGCCAGGCGCTCATTGGTCTTCTTGTTGATCAGGACCAGGTCGGGCTTGGTCAGGCCGGTGATCGTGCCCGACAGGGCCAGGTTGCCGTTGCCGCCGCCGCAGGCGTTCAGCAGGGCGGCGCACGCCAGGGCGAGGCCTGAACGCAGGTACACACTTTTCATAACAATCTCTCTCCAAATCGAATAGGGCCGGGCAACGGGCGGGTGCAGCATCTTACACGCGTTGGCCGGTATTTTAGTGCATTTGGTAACACCGGGGCCGCTAAGCGATGTAACAGCTTGTGACACCCGGGGCCGCCGCAGCGCTCAGCGCACCTGCGCCACCGCGCAGCGCGAGCGCTTGCCGTCGAGCTGGCAGCTGTTGCGCACCCGGCCTTGCAGGTCGTGCACCTGCACCAGCCAGCGGTCGGCGTCCTGGCGCTCCATGGTCATGAAGCCGAAGCCGTCGACCCAGGAACTGAACTGCTCGACCTGCGCGCCCGGCGCCGGCGTCACGCCGTCCGGCAGGCGTTCCGGCAGCGGCACGGTGTCCTCGGCGGTGCCGGAAAAGCCCGAGATGAACTGGCTCGGATGGCCGCTGGCGAAGCTGACCTGCTCCCACAGGTGCACGTGGCCGGACAGCATGGCCTGCACGGAGGCCGGCAGCAGGCCCGGGTTGAGCGAGCCGAAGGTCTGCTGCAGGCCGGCGTCGCCCGTCAGCAGCCGGATCGAGCCGTCGGCCTTGCGGTCGGCGCCCATGCCCAGCAGCGGATGGTGGGTGATGCCGATGTTGCGCGGCGCCTGCTGCGCCAGCGCGTCCAGCTGGCGGTACAGCGCGCGGTAGGCGTCGTAGCCCGGCTCGCCCGGCTTGAAGCCCTTCCACGTGGTGTTGGCGGTGTCGAGCACCAGCAGCTGGGTGTCCTGGCCGATCGGCACGGCGTAGGGCGCGCTGTAGTTGCCGAGCGCGTCGTCGGCGGCATTGTTGCAGTCGCGCCCGGCGGCCAGCGGACGCGGATCGAGCAGGCGCCAATAGCCCTGGCCGCCGCGCTGGCAGTTCTCGTGATTGCCGCGCGCCATGATCCACGGCGCCGCCCGCAGCAGCGCCGCGCCGGGCGCGAAGAAGTCGGCGTTCCAGGCGTCCCAGCCGTAGCCCCACGGGCTGCCGGCGCAACCGGCGTCGCCGTCGGGGCAGGCGTTCTCGCGGTAGTGGTAGTCGCCGACGTGGATCACCAGCTCCGGGCCCCACGCGGCGGCCGCGGCCGCGATGGCGGCGAACGGATAGTCGGCCGCGCGGTTGCAGGCCTGGTAGCTGTTGGAGTTTTTTTGCAGGCGGCAGCCGGTGTCGCCGATGACGACGATGCGGCGCGGCGCGGCGGCCGGCTGCGGCAGCGCGCGGCCCAGCACGCTGGCCTGGACATGGCTGCCGGCCGGCAGCGCCGCCTCGCAGGTCAGCAGCGGGAAGGCGGCCGGCTTGGAGTCGGCCGGCGCCGACGCCGTCGGGCGCAGCGGCACTGTGGCGGCCGGCGCGCGCAGCGTCATCGGCAGCGGGCGGCCGTCGACCACGATGTCGGGACAGGCGGGAGCGTCGATCAGCACGCGCGCCACGGCGGCGCTGCCTTCGCCCAGCACCACGAAGGAAGTGAAGGCCGGCGGCTGGCCGACGGTGGCGCAGCCGGCCAGCAGGGCGGAGGCCGCGATGGCTCCGGCAACCAAGGCGGAGGCCTTCAGGGCCGCCGCGGTCAGGGCGCCGGCCAGCGGCCGCGCCGGGCGGCGGCGGATGGTGACAACGGTGGCAAGGGCGGCAAGCTTAGTCAAGGGCACGGAATCTCCAGCGGGGCAATCCGGTAATTTACCACGCCCTCGCCGGGCGGCAATCGGTGCGACAATATCGCATCTTCCATTTCCGTTTGCCCGCCATGACGCCACGCCGCCCCCAAGCCCTGCTGTTCGACCTGGACGACACCCTGTGGCCGATCGGCCCGGTGATCGCGGCGGCGGAAACCAGCTGGCACGCCTGGCTGGCCCGGTACGCGCCCGAGGTGACGCGGCGCTACTCCATCGAGGCGCTGCGCATGCGCCGTGCCGCGCTGCTGCAAGAGCGGCCCGAGCTGGTGGTCGACCTGTACCGGCTGCGCCGCCTGGCGCTGGAGCAGGCCTTCGCCGAGGCCGGCGCCGACGCCGCCCACATCGACGGCGCCATGCAGCATTTCCACGTGCAGCGCAACGCCGTCACGCCATTCGGCGAGGTGCCGGCCGCGCTGGTGGAGCTGCAAGCCATGCTGCGTCTGGGCGTGATCACCAACGGCAACGCCGACCTTGAAGTCATCGGCCTGCACCACCATTTCGAGACTGTGCTGGCCTCGGCGCGCTTCGGCCGCGCCAAGCCCGACCCGGCGATCTTCCTGGCCGCCTGCGAGGCGATGGGCGTGGCGCCGCAAGACGCGGTCTACGTCGGCGACGACCTGCGGCTGGACGTGCAAGGCGCGCAGGGCGCCGGCCTGCGGGCGGTGTGGATGAATCGCGGCGGCAGCGCCGCGCACCTGGAGGCGGGCATCGCGCCGGACGCCATCTGCGCCAGTTTTGATGAACTTCTGGCATGGGTCCGTGCGCAAATGCAGCATTGACGCCACGCCGCGGCCCCCGTCCGGCGCGGAGCGTGCATAATAAGCAGAAATACCATCAGTGAATGAACATGCAACTCGATACACGCGCACAAACCTTGCTCAAGGCCCTGGTCGAACGCTACATCGCGGACGGCCAGCCGGTGGGCTCGCGCGCCCTGTCCAAGATCTCCGGACTGGACCTGTCGCCGGCCACCATCCGCAACATCATGGCCGACCTGGAGGAACTGGGCTACGTGGCCAGTCCCCACACCTCGGCCGGCCGGGTGCCGACGCCGCGCGGCTACCGCATCTTCGTCGACACGCTGCTCACCGTGCAGCAGCTCGACGAGCACGCGGTGGAATCGCGCATGCGGCTGCAGGCGCCGCAGCCGCACAAGATGATCGCCAACGCGGCGCAGATGCTGTCGTCGCTGTCGCAGTTCGCCGGCGTGGTGCTCAGCCCGCGGCGCGAATCGGTGTTCCAGCAGATCGAGTTTTTGCGGCTGGGCGAGAAGCGCATTCTGCTGGTGATCGTCGGCCCGACCGGCGACGTGCAGAACCGGCTGCTGCTGACCGACGTCGACTACAGCCCGGCGCAGCTGGTGCAGTCGGCCAACTACATCAACCAGAACTACGGCGGCCTGGCCTTCGACGAGGTGCACATGCGGCTGCAGACCGAGGTGCGCCAGCTGCGCGACGACATGGGCCGGCTGATGCAGGCGGCGGTGGAGGCGGGCAGCGAGGCGATGGCCGACAGCTCGGACGACATGGTCATCTCGGGCGAGCGCAACCTGCTGTCGGTGAGCGATTTGTCGTCGAACATGACGTCGCTGCGGCAGATGTTCGACATGTTCGAGCAGAAGACCGGGCTGATGCAGCTGCTCGACGTGTCGAGCAAGGCCAGCGGCGTGCAGATTTATATCGGCGGCGAATCGAGCCTGGTGCCGATGGACGAGATGAGCGTGGTCACCGCGCCGTACACGGCCAACGGCAAGATCGTCGGCACGCTGGGCGTGATCGGGCCGACGCGCATGGCCTACGAGCGGGTGATCCCGATTGTGGATATCACGGCCAAGCTGCTGTCGAACGCGCTCAGCCACAATTAAGCCGCCCCCGTGTTTTTTACGGGCGGTGCGGGCAGGCGGTCTTGGTGCAGTTGCCGTAGATGGCCAGCGCGTGCTCGGCGATCTTGAAGCCGCGCTCCTTGGCCACCAACTGCTGGCGCGTTTCGATTTCCTCGTCGAAGAATTCCTCCACGCGGCCGCAGTCCAGGCACACCAGATGGTCGTGGTGCGAGCCTTCGTTCAATTCAAAGATGGCCTTGCCGGTCTCGAAGTGATTGCGGTTCAGCAGGCCGGCCTGCTCGAACTGGGTCAGCACCCGGTACACGGTCGCCAGGCCCACGTCCATATTGTCGGCCAACAGGATCTTGTAGACATCCTCGGCGGTCAGGTGGCGTACTTCGCTGTTCTGGAAGATATCCAGGATTTTGAGGCGGGGCAGGGTGGCTTTGAGGCCGCTGGCCTTCAGGTCGGTGGGGTTGTTGCTCATGATGGCGGCTCTTTTAGTGGTTGGCGATAGCTAGTGGACTGTAACAGTTAAAACGGTAGCGCCTGCCGCCAGCCTGCGGCGCATGGCGGCGTTGCAAATGCTCGCGATAGCCCGCTATCGCTGCGCTTTGCGCCTTGCCCTGCGCCGCAGGCTGGCGTCCTTCGCTCCCGTTTTAACTGTTACAGTCCACTAGGCGCCAGTTTAACGCACTCCGGCTGCCGCCGCACCCTCCGCGCCACGCGGCGTCGCCGGGGTGAAATTTACAATTGCAATGTTTTACAATTAATCTTTATAAAACAAGGACATACTTGCCGTTTTGCTGGATAATGCGCTCTCCCGGAGTGCCCGCGCAGCCCCATCTCGCACCTTGTGCTTTATGATATAGCGTTTTTCGGCATTTCCGCTCGATCAGATTGAGGACAACCATGCGCGTCACCCAGGCTTTATCGCAGTCTTTGTTGCACCGTTTCACCCGCCGCGCCCCGCTGCTGGCCGGCGCCGTTTGCGTCGCGCTGGCCGTGGGCGGCTGCGCGTCCAACACCACGCTGGGCGAGAAATCGACCGACGTGAAGGAAACCGGCACCACGCTCGACGCCAGCAAGGGCGCGCAAACGACCACCATCACCAAGCTGCAGAAGTTCATGTGGTTCTTCTCGCCGTACCGTCCGGACATCCAGCAGGGTAACTTCGTCTCCGAAGAGATGCTGTCGCAGCTGAAGACCGGCATGACGCGCGAGCAGGTGCGCTTCATTTTCGGCACCGCGCTGCTGGCCGACCCGTTCCACGCCGACCGCTGGGACTACGCGTTCCGCATGGCCAAGGGCAACGGCGAAATCACCACCAGCCGCGTGATCGTGTTCTTCGACAAGGACGGCAAGGTCGCGCGCTGGGAAGGCGGCAACCTGCCGACCGAAAAAGATTACATCGCCCGCATCGCCGGCCCGGCGCCCAAGGTCAAGAAGGACCTGAACACGCCGGACGCGCGTCCGGTGGGCAACACCTCGCCGATCCCGGCCGGCGCCGACAATTCCGCCGCCTCGCCGGTTGGCGTCACGGTGAGCAACGACAAGAAATAAGCACGAGGACAGACGCATGACAGACCTGAACATCGCCATCGCCGGCGCCGGCGGCCGCATGGGCCGCATCCTGATCGAAGCGGTGCTCGACGCCACCGACGCCCGCCTGTCCGGCGCGCTGGACCGCGCGGGCTCGGACAACATCGGCAGCGACGCCGCCGCCTTCCTCGGCAAGCCGGCCGGCGTGCTGGTGGAATCGGACTTGGCCAAGGGCCTGGCCGGCGCGCAGTTCCTGATCGACTTCACCCGCCCCGAGGGCACGCTGGATCACCTGGCGTATTGCGCCGAGCACGGCATCAAGATGATCATCGGCACCACCGGCTTCGACGAAGCGGGCAAGGCGGCGATTGCCGAGGCGGCCAAGAAAACCGCCATCGTGATGTCGCCCAACTTCAGCGTCGGCGTCAACGTCACGCTCAAGCTGCTGCAGCAGGCCGCCAAGGCGCTGGCGGTCGGCTACGACATCGAAGTGATCGAAGCCCACCACCGCCACAAGGTCGACGCCCCGTCCGGCACCGCGCTGAAGATGGGCGAAGTGCTGGCCGACGCGCTGGGCCGCGACCTCAAGGATTGCGCGGTCTACGCGCGCGAGGGCGTGACCGGCGAGCGCGATCCGTCGTCGATCGGCTTCGCCACCATCCGTGGCGGCGACATCGTTGGCGACCACACCGTGCTGTTCGCCGGCACCGGCGAGCGCATCGAGATCAGCCACAAATCCAGCAGCCGCGTGACCTACGCGCACGGCTCGCTGCGCGCCTGCCGCTTCCTGGCCGACAAGGCCACCGGCCTGTACGACATGAACGACGTGCTGGCGCTGAACTGATGACGCCCAACCACTTCACCCTGGCCAGCTACTGGGAACAGGGCGACACCATCAGCCACATCGTGGCGCTGGTGTTGCTGGCGATGTCGCTGGTGAGCTGGTTCTTCATCCTGTCCAAGGCCTACGCCGCGCTGCGCATCCGCCGCAGCGCGCCGGCCGTGCAGGCGTTCTGGGAAGCGCCGTCGATGCAGGACGGCGTGGCCGCGCTGACGCTGGCCGATCCCGAGCAGGTGTTCCTGCCGCTGGCGCAGCAAGGCGCGGCGCAGCTCAAGACCGGCGGCCGCGTGTCGCTGGGCGGCGAGATGGGCCACGCCGCGCAGGTGACGCGCGTGCTGCGGGTGGCGATCCAGAACTCCACCAACCGCCTCGAAGGCGGCCTGACCCTGCTGGCCTCGATCGGCGCCACCGCGCCGTTTGTCGGGCTGCTGGGCACGGTGTGGGGCATCTACCACGCGCTGGCCAATGTCTCGGCCAGCGGCACCGTGCAGATCGACAAAGTGGCCGGCCCGGTGGGCGAGGCGCTGATCATGACCGCCATCGGCCTGACGGTGGCCATCCCGGCGGTGCTGGCGTATAACGGCTTCAACCGCGTCAACCGGCTGACCCTGGCCGAGCTGGACGCCTTCGCGCACGACCTGCACGCCTACCTGACCACGGGCGAGCGTGCGGCCAAGTAAGGAGGACGCATGAGTTTTGGTGCATTCAACCACCACCGCAATCCGGGGCCGATGGCCGATATCAACGTCACGCCGATGGTCGACGTGATGCTGGTGCTGCTGGTGATCTTCATCCTCAGCGCGCCGATGTTCACCAACGCCGTCAAGCTGGACCTGCCGAAGGCGCAGGCCCAGGCCAATCCGCAGCTGGCGGCCACGGTCACGCTGTCGATTGACGGCGCCGGCAAGATCTTCTGGAATAACGACCCGGTCGAGCTCAGCGTGCTGGAAGCGCGCCTGGTCGACGCGGCCAAGCTGGAGCCGCAGCCGGAACTGCAACTGCGCGCCGACAAGGACACCCGCTACGAAGTGGTGGCGCAGGTGATGGCCGCCGCGCAGTCGCATGGATTAACGAAATTAGGGTTCGTGACGGACCCGAGGAAAGAGAAAAAATAATGGCAACCGCAGAACTGAACGGCGCGGCGATCACAGATTTCGCCAGCTTCCACGCCGCCTGCAAGGCCGCGCTGGGCTTCCCCGACACCTACGGCAACACCATGGACGCCTGGGTCGATTGCCTGAGCTACCTGCGCGACGAGGACGGCATGAGCAAGTTCCGCCTGAAGCCGAACGAGGTGCTGGACATCGTCATCACCAACGCCGAGGCCATGAAGGCCGCCGTGCCCGACATCCTGGAAGAAGTGACTTACTGCGTGGCCGGCATCAACGAGCGCTACGAAGATTACGGCGAGAAGCCGGCCTTGAAGCTTACGCTGCGCTGACCACGCCCGCTGGCACGGCGTTCGGGATCTGCGACTTGGCGCCGGTCTCGCCCGGGGCCAGCGTCAGCACCTCGAAGCCGGTCTCGGTCACCAGCACCATGTGCTCCCATTGCGCCGACAGCGATTTGTCGCGCGTCTCGACGGTCCAGCCGTCGTTCAATTCCTTGGTCGCCGCCTTGCCGGCATTGATCATCGGCTCGATCGTGAACAGCATGCCCGCCTTCAGCACCACGCCCTGGCCCGGACGGCCATAGTGCGCCACCTGCGGCTCGTCGTGGTAGACCATGCCGATGCCGTGGCCGCAGTAATCCAGCACCACGCTGTAGCCGGCCTTCTCGGCCACGGTCTGGATCGCGAAGCCGACATCGCCCAGCGTCGCGCGCGGCTTGACCGCGCGGATGCCGGCCCACATCGCCGCGTAGGTGGTCTCGACCAGCTTGCGGGTGGCCTTGGACGGCTCGCCGACGTAGTACATGCGGCTGGTGTCGCCGTGCCAGCCATCCTTGATGACGGCGACGTCGAGGTTGATGATGTCGCCATCCTTGAGGATGTGGTCATCCTTCGGAATGCCGTGGCACACCACGTGGTTGACCGAGCTGCACACGGTGGCCGGGAAGCCGCCGTAGCCCACGTTGGCCGGAATCGCCTGCTGCACGTTGACGATGTAGTCGTTGCACAGCTTGTCGAGGTAGCCCGTGCTGACGCCGGCCTTGACGTGCGGCGTGATCATGGTCAGCACGTCGGCCGCCAGCTGGGCGGCGACGCGCGCTTGGACGATTTGCTCGGGCGACTTGATCAGATTGGCGTTACGGCGGGACATGGCACGACCTCTTTCATTTTCGGAGGCGCGTATACTGCCACATCCGCTAGCGTACCGCTGCCAAATCGAAATGCGGGTTGTCGATCAGGCAAAGCAGATTGCCGAACGGATCGGCCAATTCCACCGTCTTGATGTTCTCGCCCACGTCCTGGATCGCCCCGTGCACGGTGGCGCCCAGCGCGACGATGCGCTCGACTTCGGCGGCGATGTTGTCCACGCCCCAGTAGACCATGCTGCCGGCCAGGGCAGGTTTGGCGTCCGGGATCAGGCCCAGCTCGAAGCCGCCGATGTTGAAGCCGACGTAGAACGGCTGGTCGAAGTAGGGCGCCGTGTCGAACACCTTGCTGTACCAGGCCTTGGCGGCCGCCAGGTCGGCGACCGGATAGGCCACGGTGCGTAATCCCTTGATCATGCTAGTCTCCACTGAGATGTTGAAAACGCCATCTTGGCACATTGGCAGCGGACGCGATTGTAAAAATGGAAGCTAGGCGGCTAGGCGTTTAGCAGGAAGCGCTCCGGCGCGCTGCCGGAGAATTCCTGGAAATCGTGGATCAGGTGCGACTGGTCGAAATAGCCGCAATCGAGCGCCAGTTGCGCCCAATCCGGCCCCGGCGAGGCCTTGAGCGCGGCGGCGGCCCGCCGGAAGCGGCAGATACGCGCATACAGCTTGGGCGACAGCCCGACCCGCGCACGGAACAGCGCCGCCAGATGCTGACGCGACACGCCCAACTGATCCGCCAACTGCTCGATGCGCAGCGCGCCGTCACTGGCCTCCAGCGCCGCCAGCGCGCGCTGGATCAAGCGCCCGCCAGCGTCGCCAGGCAAGCCGACGCCTTGTGCGGCCGCCGTGCGCGCCACAGCCGCACCGCCCGCCGCGCGCAGCCGGAGCAGCAATTGATGCTCGATGACGGCGATGCGCTCGCGGTCGGACAACTCGCAGGCCCACAGCGCATCGGCCAGCCGTTCGGCATCGCTGCGGCCCCAAAGTTGGTCGATATCGGCCCGCTGGTCGGTCAGCGCATGCAGCGGCGCCGCCAGGAAAGCGCCCGCCGCGCCCGGCTTGAAGCGCACCGCCACCGTCCGCAGCGCCCCACTGCTGGCGACTAGGATAGCGGTACTCATCATGCCGACCGCAAAGCCAGGCTGGCCGCCATCCTGCCAAAGAATATCGACACAATTATCCGGCAACACCCGATGCGTATGCGCACCGCCGGGCGCGCGGGCGGCCCACATGCACTCGACGTGCGCGGCCAGCGCCGGATGGGGAGGATATTCGCGATAGTACATCCGCGCAGTATGCCATGCGCCAGTCCCCGACAGGCCTGTCTAAAGCCTGCTCAGAAGGGATCGGGATGGTCGATGTCGCCATAGGGGCGTTCGTCCGCCTCCACCAGGAAACCAGTCTCGGCCCATGCTCTTTGAATCATTTCTGACGTCTTGCTTGCCTGCCTCATCTGCAACTCCATCATTCTTCTTGCGCGTTGAAAGCTCTCCTGGCGTGTAACGAGCTCAGAGACGCCAATTCTGACTTTCATGATTTTCTCCTGTGGTATCCAAACCCGCGTTCAAAAAAACCGGCGCCAATTCTATTGGCTCAACAAACCAAGCTTCAAGGATCTGGCAGATCGTCAATTCTTCCTGTGTGAGACAGTGGACTTGGGAAAAAAGTTCCTCCGCCTCCTTCCGGTCGATAACAAAGCGATGAGAAGGGTACGTGCTCGCCAACCGTTCCAGCGCGCCGCTTTTAAGGGAGTTGCAAACATCGTTCAGCCGCTTTCCGTATTCCGCGACAATGCGTGTTGCACGCTGTATCTCGCCGATTCGCAACGGGTCTATCTGCGAATAAAGCGGCGCGGCGATGCCTTGGGTTACTCTTGCGGCAAGCTTGCCGGCCAGCTTGGTCGACAGGCGGCCATGCTTCCGGATGCCGAGCAGGTTCTTGATGAACGCCTCGCGGGTGTGGTACTCCACCGCGTCGAGCGCCTGCATCACGTCTTGTACCGAACCCATTTCGTGCAATTCCGACGGCTTCGTGATTTGCAGGTCCAGCGGCCCGAGCTCTCCAAGGTCGCCCATCGCCAGTTCATGCGCGCCGATGGCGATCAGCGTCCCGGCACTTTTGCAATAGGAGGGTATCGCCAGCCGGATATGCTCGTAGTGCTGCTGCAAGCTTCTGCCGATGCGGAAGCCGGCATCGGAGTCGCCGCCCATGGTGCACAGGAAGACGGTGCATCTGGCGTGCAGCTTGCCGCCGGCGATCAGCGCAGACAGCTCGCGGTGCAGTTTGCGGGAAATGCTGGCGCTGATCAGCAGGAAGTCGCGCCCAGGCTGGGCACGGCGCAGGGCGTCGATGGCGGCAGGGAAATCGTCGGACATGGCAGGCTCAAGGGTGGCTTTTTTGATAATCCCAACCCTGCTATTTAGCCCCAGCCGCGCGCCGGCGTACTGTCCAGCCTCAATCGAGCGCCGCCACGCCGACCCCGGCCGCTCATTCCGCGCCCTGAACCGGTATAATGTCCGGTTCATATACACTTATTGGCCGCACACCATCATGCAAGATAAATATAGTCCCGCTGACGTAGAAAAAGCCGCTCAATCGCACTGGAAAGCCATCGACGCCTACAAGGCCGTCGAACACGACCCGCGTTTCCCGAAAGGGAAGTATTACGCCTGTTCGATGCTGCCTTATCCATCGGGCAAGCTGCACATGGGCCACGTCCGCAACTATACGATCAACGATGTGATGTACCGCTACCTGCGCATGAACGGCTACAACGTGCTCATGCCGATGGGCTGGGATGCGTTCGGCATGCCGGCGGAGAACGCGGCGATGGCCAACAACGTGCCGCCCGCTCAATGGACCTACTCCAACATCGCCCACATGCGCGAGCAGATGGAGTCGATGGGCCTGGCGATCGACTGGTCGCGCGAGATGACCGCGTGCAAGCCGGAATACTACAAGTGGAACCAGTGGATGTTCCTGAAGATGCTGGAAAAAGGCATCATCTACAAGAAGACCGGTACCGTGAACTGGGATCCGATCGACCAGACCGTGCTGGCCAACGAGCAGGTGGTCGATGGCCGGGGCTGGCGTTCCGGCGCGCTGATCGAAAAGCGCGAGATCCCGATGTACTACGCCCGCATCACCGATTACGCCGATGAGTTGCTGGCCTATGTCGACGACAAGCTGCCAGGCTGGCCTGAGCGCGTGCGCACCATGCAGACCAACTGGATCGGCAAGTCGACCGGCGTGCGCTTCGCCTTCCCGCACCAGATCAAGGGCGCCGACGGCCAGCTGATCCAGGACGGCAAGATGTACGTCTTCACCACCCGTCCGGACACCGTGATGGGCGTGACCTTCTGCGCCGTGGCGGCCGAGCACCCGCTGGCGATCCACGCCGCGCAGACCAACCCGGAACTGGCGGCCTTCAACGCCGAGTGCAAGCTGGGCTCCGTGATCGAAGCCGACATGGCGACGATGGAGAAGAAGGGCATGCCGACCGGCTTGTTCGTCACCCATCCGCTGACCGGCGAGCAGGTTGAAGTCTGGGTCGGCAACTACGTGCTGATCACCTACGGCGACGGCGCCGTCATGGGCGTGCCTGCGCACGACGAGCGCGATTTCGCCTTCGCCAAAAAATACAACCTGCCGATCAAGCAGGTCATCAAGGCCGAGGGTAAGGAGTTCTCGACCGACGCCTGGCAGGAATGGTACGGCGACAAGGACGTCTCCATCGTCACCAACTCCGGCAAGTACGACGGCCTGCGCTACGCGGAAGCCGTGGACGCGGTGGCCGCCGACATGGCAGCCAAGGGCCTGGGCGAGAAGAAGATCACCTTCCGCCTGCGCGACTGGGGCATCTCGCGCCAGCGCTACTGGGGCACGCCGATCCCGATGATCCACTGCGGCGATTGCGGCGTGGTGCCGGTGCCGGAGAAGGACCTGCCGGTGGTGCTGCCGGAAGACTGCGTACCCGATGGTACCGGCAATCCGCTGAACAAATACGAGGCCTTCCTCAAGTGCGACTGCCCGCAGTGCGGCAAGCCCGCGCGCCGCGAGACCGATACGATGGACACCTTCGTCGATTCGTCGTGGTACTACATGCGCTATACCTCGCCGGGCGCCGACAAGATGGTCGACGAGCGCAATGACTACTGGATGCCGATGGACCAGTACATCGGCGGCATCGAGCACGCCGTCATGCACCTGCTGTACGCGCGCTTCTGGACCAAGATCATGCGCGACTTCGGCCTGGTCAAGTTCGACGAGCCGTTCGTCAACCTGCTCACGCAGGGCATGGTGCTCAACGAGACCTACTACCGCGAAGACGCCGCCGGCAAGAAGACCTGGTTCAACCCGGCCGACGTCGACCTGACCTTGGACGACAAGGGCCGCCCGCAAGGCGCGGTCTCGAAGGCCGACGGCCAACCGGTGAGCATCGGCGGCACCGAGAAGATGTCGAAGTCGAAGAACAACGGCATCGACCCTGCCGCGCAGATCGAGCAATACGGCGCCGACACCGCGCGCCTGTTCACGATGTTCGCCTCGCCGCCGGAACAGACGCTGGAGTGGTCGGGCAGCGGCGTCGAAGGCGCCAACCGCTTCCTGCGCCGCGTATGGGGCTTCGGCTACGCGCAGCGCGAGGCCATCGCCGCCGCCGGCGCGCCGCTGACCGCGACCGCCACCACCGACGCCGGCAAGACCCTGCGCCGCGAACTGCACAAGGTGCTGCAGCAGGCGGACTACGACGTCAAGCGCATCCAGTACAACACCGTGGTATCGGCCTGCATGAAGATGCTGAACACGCTGGAATCGGCCAAGGACGCGGATGCCGCGTCGCTGTCCGAAGGCTATTCGATCTTCCTGCGCCTGCTGAACCCAGTCGCTCCGCACATCACCCACGTGCTGTGGGAGGAACTGGGCTACGCCAAGGCGCACGGCGACATCCTCAACGTGCAGTGGCCGCAGGTCGATCCTGCAGCGCTGGAGCAGTCTGAGATCGAGATGATGATCCAGGTGAACGGCAAGCTGCGTGGCAGCGTGGTCGTGGCCAAGACCGCCGACAAGGCGAGCATCGAGGCGGCGGCTTTGGCCAACGAGGCGGTGCAGAAGTTCATCGAAGGCACGCCGAAGAAGGTCATCGTGGTGCCGGGCAAATTGATCAACATCGTGGTTTAACTGGATTCAAACATGCTGACTACTTCCGAGTTGTTCCGGCGCGGCCGGCTGGCCGCCGCGGTGCTGGCCGTGGCGCTGACCGTGTCGGCCTGCGGCTTCCATCTGCGCGGCGACGGCGGCCATTACACGCTGCCGTTCCCGTCGATGTACGTCGGGCTGCCGGAAGCGTCGCCATTGGCCATTGATTTGAAGCGCAATATCCGCGCCAACGGCGGCACCACCGTCGTCAACGCGGCCAAGGATGCGGATGGCGTGATCGAGGTGCTGTCCGACCCCGAGAAGACCCGCACCAAAACCATCTTGACGCTGAACCGCAATGGCCGCGTGAGCCAGTACCTGCTGTCGTATAACATCGTATTCCGCGTCTTGGACAAGCAGGGCAAGGAGCTGCTGGGCCGCACGCAGATCCTGCTGACCCGCCCCATCGACTTCAACGAAACCCAGTTGCTGGCGAAGGAGCAGGAAGAAGCGCTGCTGTACAAGGACATGCAGACGGACCTGGTGCAGCAGATGATGCGCCGTATCGCGGCCATCAAGCCGCAGCAGGTGTCGCTGCCGCCGCCGCCGGCGTTGCCGACGCCGTCCGTGCCCGCCGTGCCTATCCAGTAAGGGCGCGCGATGCAATTGCGGTTAGAAGCGCTGGACGGCCATTTGACGAAATCGTTGTCCCAGCTGTACGTGATCACCAGCGACGAGCATCTGCTGGCGCTGGAGGCCGCGGACAAGATCCGCAAGGCGGCGCGCGCGCAAGGCTATTCCGAGCGCGACGTGCTGACCGTGGAGCGCAGCTTCAAGTGGGGCGAGCTGCTGGCGTCCAACCAGGCGCTGTCGCTGTTCGGTGACAAGAAGCTGATCGAGCTGCGCATCCCGACCGGCAAGCCGGGCAAGGACGGCGGCGCGGCGCTGCAGAATTATGTGAAGGATTTAAGTCCGGACAATCTGACCCTGATCACGCTGCCCAAGCTGGATTGGCAGACGCAGAAGGCGGCGTGGGTCGCCAGCCTGCAGCAGGCGGCGGTGTATATCGACATCGCGCAGATTGAACGGGCGCAGTTACCCAATTGGATAGGCCAGCGCCTTGCCGCACAAGGGCAAAGCGCGGATAGACAGAGCATCGATTTCATCGCCGATCGCGTTGAAGGCAATCTGCTTGCGGCCCATCAGGAGATACAGAAGTTGGCCTTGCTGCACGAGCCGGGCAAGCTGACCTACGAGCAGGTGCACGAAGCGGTGCTGAACGTGGCGCGTTACGACGTGTTCAAGCTCAGTGAAGCGATGCTGTCGGGCGATCCGGCGCGTCTGGTGCGCATGCTGGAAGGCTTGAAGGGCGAGGGCGAGGCGCTGCCGCTGGTGCTGTGGGCGGTGTCGGAGGAGATCCGCACGCTGCTCAAGCTGAAGGCGGGCATGGCGCAGGGCCGTCCACTGGGAGCGCTGCTCAAGGAGTATCGCATCTGGGGACCGAAGGAACGCATGATGGAGCCGGCGCTGCGCCGCATCTCGCTGCCGGTACTGGAAGCGGCGATGAAGGACGCGGCGCAGGTCGACAAGATGATCAAGGGCTTGCGCGCCAAAGCGCACGCCGGCGACGCGTGGGACGCGATGCTGCAACTGGCGTTGAAAGTCGCACGCGGATAACGCGCGTCATTCCCGCGCAGGCGGGAATCCATAGAACGCTGGCCAGCACGCTCAGCATGGATTCCCGCTTTCGCGGGAATGACGGGTTCTAATGGGATGAACATGGATATCAAGCACTACATGGAACAACTGGGCCAGCAGGCGCGCAAGGCATCGCGCGCCATGGCCCGCGCCGACAGCGCGACCCGCAACCGCGCGCTGACGCTGATCGCCGACGCGATCGAGCGCGACGCCGCCCAACTGCGCGCCGCCAATCAGCTGGACATGGACGCGGCGGCCGCCAACGGCCTGGCCCCGGCCATGCTGGACCGCCTGGCGCTGTCCGACAAGGCCATCGCGACGATGGTGGAAGGCCTGCGCCAGATCGTCGCGCTGCCCGATCCGATCGGTGAGATCTCGGGCCTGAAGTTCCGTCCGACCGGCATCCAGGTGGGCCAGATGCGCGTGCCGCTGGGCGTGATCGGCATCATCTACGAATCGCGCCCGAACGTGACGGTGGACGCGGCGGGCCTGTGCATCAAGAGCGGCAACGCCACCATCCTGCGCGGCGGCTCGGAAGCGATCCACTGCAACCGCGCATTGGCGAAACTGGTCAAGGAAGGCCTGCTGGGCGCGGGCCTGCCGGAGGACGGCGTGCAGGTGGTCGACACCACCGACCGCGCCGCCGTGGGCGCGCTGATCACCATGCCGCAGTACGTGGACGTGATCGTGCCGCGCGGCGGCAAGAGCCTGATCGCGCGCCTGATCGAAGAGGCGACGGTGCCGATGATTAAGCACCTGGACGGCATCTGCCACGTCTACATCGACGCCAAGGCCGACATGAAGAAGGCGCTGGACATCGCGTTCAACGCCAAGTGCCACCGCTACGGCACCTGCAACACCATGGAAACGCTGCTGGTGGCGCGCGCCATCGCGCCCGCCGTGCTGCCGGAACTGGCCAAGCTGTACGCGACCAAGCAGGTCGAACTGCGCGCCGATCCCGAAGCGATGGCGATCCTGTCCGCAGCGGGTTATCCGCACCTGGTGGCCGCCGTCGAGGAAGACTGGTCGACCGAATACCTGGCCGCGATCCTGTCGGTGAAGATCGTCGCCGGCATCGACGAGGCGATGGAGCACATCAACCATTACTCGTCCAAGCATACGGAAGCCATCATCACGGAAGACCACACGGACGCGATGCGCTTCCTGCGCGAAGTCGATTCGGCGTCGGTGATGATCAACGCCTCGACGCGCTTCGCCGACGGTTTCGAATACGGCCTGGGCGCGGAGATCGGCATCTCCAACGACAAGCTGCACGCGCGCGGCCCGGTGGGACTGGAAGGTTTGACTTCGCTGAAGTACGTCGTGTTCGGTCACGGCGAAATCCGTCAATAAGGAGACCTATGCTCTGGATTAAAGCGCTGCACATTTTCTTCGTGATCTCCTGGATGGCGGGCGTGTTCTACCTGCCGCGCATCTTCGTCAACCTGGCGATGGAGACCGACAAGGCATCGACCGCGCGCCTGCTGCTCATGGCGCGCAAGCTGTATCGTTTTTCGATGTGGCTGTCGGTGTTCGCGGTGGTGTTCGGCGCTATCCTGGTGTGGATGCAGTACGGCGCGCAGATGCCGCACTGGCTGCACGCCAAGCTGTTCTTCGTGGTGCTGGTGATCGGTTATCACCACGCCTGTGGCCCCATCCTCAAGAAGTTCGAGAAGGGCGTCAACACGCGCAGCCACAAGTGGTTCCGCGTGTTTAATGAAGTGCCGGTGTTTATGCTGCTGGCGATAGTGCTGCTGGTTGTGGTCAAACCCTTCTGATCGGAGTGTCATGAGTAAAGTCTGCCAGTATTTTTTCGCCGCCCATTCGCCGTGGACGTATCTGGGCCATGAGCGCTTTGTCGCCATGGCGCGCCAGCACGGTGTGCAAATCGATATGCGCCCGGTCGACCTGGGCAAGGTGTTCGGCGTGTCCGGCGGCCTGCCGCTGGCCAAGCGCGCGCCGCAGCGCCAGGCCTACCGCCTGCTCGAGCTGACGCGCTGGTCGGAGTTCCTCGGCATTCCGATGAACGTGCAGCCGAAGTTTTTCCCGGTGTCGCCGGAGCTGGCCAACCGCATGCTGATCGCCGCGCGCCTGACGCATGGCGTGGATGTGGCGATGTCGCTGTCGTCGGCGGTGATGCGCGGCCTGTGGGCCGAAGAAAAGAATATCGGCGACGAGGACACGCTGGTGCAGATCGCCGGCAGCCTTGGCCTCGATGGCAAGGCGTTGATCAAGTCGTCGGAGACGGCCAGCGTGCAGGCCGAGTATGACCGCAATACGGAAGACGCAACGGCGGCCAGCGTGTTTGGCTCGCCGTGGTATGTGTTGGATGGAGAGAGTTTCTGGGGCCAGGACCGCCTGGACTTCCTGGAACGGGCAATGCAGAAGTAAGTAGTGTAGTAAATGCGGCGCCGCGCCACTCGGGCGGCGCGCAATTTTTTAACGGACAAAAGGTACACCTATGGCATCCTATTTTTGCCCATGCCCACGCGGCATGGAAGCGGCGCTGGCCGAAGAACTGGGCGAGATCGCCCAACTGAGCACCACCATGAAGGTGCACAACCAGGTGCCGGGCGGCGTGCACTGCTCGGGCGACCTGCTTGATTCCTACCGCATCAACCTGCACTCACGCATCGCTTCGCGCGTGCTGATGCGCATGGCCGTCACCGGCTACCAGAACGAGAACGACATCTACGACCTGGTGCTGGCGCAGCAGTGGGAAGACTGGTTCACCTACGACCACACCATCCGCGTCGACGTCACCGCCGTGAAGTCTCCGCTGAAAAGCCTGGAGTTCACCACGCTGAAAATCAAGGACGCGATCTGCGACCGCTTCCGCGACCAGTTCAACAAGCGTCCCTCGGTCAACACCAAGGAACCGGACATGCGCATCGTCGGCTTCCTCGACGCGCGCCAGTTCATCATCTATCTCGACACCTCCGGCGAGGCGCTGTTCAAGCGCGGCTGGCGCGAAGAGACGGGCGACGCGCCGCTGCGCGAGAACCTGGCCGCCGGCCTGCTGCGTGTGTCGGGCTGGAAGCCGGGCATGCCGCTGTTCGACCCGATGTGCGGCTCCGGCACCATCCTGTGCGAAGCGGCGCAGATGGTGCAGGGCATTCCGCCGGGCGCGCGCCGCCGCTTTGCCTTCGAAGCCTTCAACGACTTCGATCCGGCGCCGTGGAACGAGATGAAGAATTCGATCAAGGCCAATCCGCTGCCGGCATCGCCGACCATCTTCGGCTCCGACATCTCGGGCGACATGGTGGCGATGACGCGCCATAACCTGAAGTGCGCCGGCATCATGTTCGACGTGCCGCTCAAGCAGATCGAGGCGCAGGAAGTGAAGGCGCCGACCGAGCAGCCGGGCATCCTGCTGACCAATCCTCCGTACGGCGAGCGTATCGGCGTGCGCGGCGACAGCACGCTGCCGGAAGACGAACTGGCGACCAGCTTCTACTCGGCGCTGTCGACCACCCTCAAGCAGCGCTTCGCCGGCTGGACGGTGTTCCTGTTCACGGCGGACCTGGGCCTGCCCAAGCTGCTGCGCCTGAAGGAATCGCGCAAGACGCCATTCTTCAACGGCGCGCTGGAATGCCGTTTGTTCCGCTTCGATATGGTGGCCGGTTTCAACCGCCGCGAAGCGGCCAAGCCGAAGGAAGTCTAAGCAGTACGCGCCGCGCTTTCCGGCGCGGCGCCCCAGCCGGAAAGCACCGCATGTTCACCACACCTCCCGTCAATCTTCCCCCCGATCCCGTCGCGGAGGCGCCCGAGCCGCCGCACATGAAAGTCCTCGGCGCCGGCGCGCTGGCCGCCGTGCTGGCGGCGCTGTCGATGCTGGGGCCTTTCTCCATCGACGCCTACCTGCCGGCCTTCCCCAACATCCAGTCCACGCTGAACGCGACGCCGATCGAGGTCCAGCAAAGCCTGACGTTCTACATGCTGTCCTTCGCCGCCATGGTGCTGTGGCACGGCGCGCTGTCGGACGCCTTCGGCCGCCGCAACGTGATCCTGGTGTCGCTGGCGATGTTCGCGGTCGGCACGCTGGGCTGCGCCGCCGCGCACACCGTGCACTACCTGTGGGTGTTCCGCATCCTGCAGGGCGTGTCGTCCGGCGCCGGGGTGGTGGTGGGGCGCGCCATCATCCGCGACCTGTACGAGGACGCCGCCGCCGCGCGCCTGCTGTCGATGGTGACGATGATTTTCTCGATCGCGCCGGCCATCGCGCCCATCCTGGGCGGCTGGGTGGTCACGCTGTTCGACTGGCGGGCGATCTTCCTGGCGCTGCTGGGCTACAGTGTGCTGCTGTTCATCTACTGCTACCGCAAGCTGCCGGAGACGCTGCCGAAGGAGAAGCGCCATCCCTTCAATCCGCGCTTCCTGCTGCGGAACTACACCGAGATCCTGCGCTCGCCGCTGTTCCACATGAAGTCCGGCGTGGTGGCGCTCAACTTCGCCGGCCTGTTCCTGTACATCTCGTCGGCGCCGGTGTTCCTGCCGCAGCACCTGGGACTGGGCGCCTCGCAGTTCGGCTGGTTGTTCATTCCGTCGGTGAGCGGGATTTTCCTCGGCGCGCTGGCGGCCAACCGGATCGCCGGCAAGATGACATTTTCGCGACAGATCGGCATCGGATTTTGTTTCCTGGTGGCGGCGTCGTTATTTAACGTTTGCTACCACCTGCTGCAGCCGCCCGCGCTGCCCTGGTCGGTGGCGCCGATTTTCTTCTACACCTTCGGCATGTCGGTGGTGGCGCCGGCGGCCACCTTGCTGGCATTGGACCTGTTCCCGCACATCCGCGGCACGGTGGCATCCTGCCAATCTTTCGCCACCACCCTGCTCGGCGCGGTGGTGGCGGGGGTGGTCGCACCCTTCCTATCACACTCCGCGCTGTGGTTAGCCGCCGGACAGATGGCATTTAGTGCCTCTTCTCTCGTTTTGTGGTTGACGTCGCGCTATTACCGGAGCATGCTTCTACGCCATCCGGGTCGGTAATTATTTACGGCAGGAAATTGACTTAGCTTAGAAAGAAATCTTACTTGCTGTTAAGTTACTACAAGACTTTATGTTAGTATAACTTTTGGGCAGCAAATATTGCCCACGATTACTGTCCCTGATTCTTGCACAACGACCGGCCCAAACAACGCTTGATACGATGCATCAACCTGACCATGATATTCGCAATCGCCTGCTGATTGCCCGTCTGCCGGCCATGCCGCAGATACTCATTAAGTTGATTGAGCACTTGCAGGCCGACGACGCCGGCATGCCGGAGCTGGCCGCCCTCATCGCCAAGGATGCGGCGATGACCAGCAAGATCCTGACCGTCGCCAACAGCTCGGCCTATCACCGCAACGCGCGCGTGGTCGGCCTGGAGCAGTCGCTGGTGTCGCTGGGCACCGACATGATCAAGACGCTGGTCATCAGCGAATCCGTGTTCCAGACCTTTAACAGCTTCCCGCATTCGAGCAGCACCGACTTGCGCGGTTTCTGGAAAGGTTCCCTGACCACCGCCGTCATCGCCCGCGACATCGCCAAGCGGATGGAATACCCGCACGCCGAGGAAGCCTACCTGGCCGGCCTGCTGCACAACGTCGGCCGCCTGGCGCTGCTGGCCACCGCGCCCAAGGAATACGCCTTCAACTTCATGGCGCGCGACGACGAGGACTTGTGCGCGGTCGAGCAGCGCACGCTGCAGATCACCCACTCGGAGGCGGGCGCCTGGCTGATCGAACGCTGGCACCTCGATTCCTTCCTGGCTGACAGCGTGCTGTATCACCACGAGCCGATTTCGCGCCTGGAGTCGGCCCACCCGCTGATCCGCATGGTGCGCCTGGCGCACCTGCTGTGCTTCCACGAGGACCAGCAGCAGGCCATCGAGGAAGCGGGCCACCTGTGCAGCCTTGATGCCGAGGCGCTGGAGCAGATCGTCAACAACGCCGCGCGGCAGGTGGAGAAATCGGCCGCCTACCTGGGCATCGACCTGGCCGGCGCCGACGACGTGCCGACGCCGTCCGCCTACGCGCCGCCGCCGGTCGATCCGGTGCAGCAGCGCTTGTCCGAGGAAGTGCGCAACATGGTGCTGGTGTCCGAGATGGGCCAGACCTTCGCGCGCCAGCAGGGCGAGTCCGGCCTGCTGGAGGCGATGACGCGTTCGGCGCGCATCCTGTTCGATTTTGAAAACGCCGTGGTACTGCTGGAGAATCCGACCGGCCACGCGCTGCACGGCGCCGCCGCCGGCGACCAGCAGCAACGGCTGGCCGAACTGGTCATCCCGCTCAACAAGGGCGGCGTGGTGGCCGAGGCGGCGCTGGAACGCAAGCTGGCTTTCGTCAGCCGCGACGGCAATCCGCAGCAGGCCCTGAGCGTGGCCGAGGAACAGCTGTTCCGCATCCTCGGCAGCGAGGCCATGGTGTGCGTGCCGCTGGTGGCCAACCAGCGCTGCCTGGGCGTGTTGATCGGCGGCGCGCCGGCCTGGCAGATGGCCGGCTTCCAGAAGCGCGAGCGCTTCCTGCAATCGTTCGGCACCCAGGCCGCCGCCGCGCTGGAAACCGCGATCAGCGAGCGTGGCCACACCCGCCGCCAGATCGCCCATGTGGCGGAAGAATACCGCGAAGCCTCGCGCCGCGTGGTGCACGAGGTGAACAACCCGCTGTCGATCATCAAGAACTACCTGTCGGTCCTGGACGGCAAGCTGGCCAAGCGCGAGCCGGTGGTGGGCGAGATGTCCATCCTGAACGAGGAGATCGACCGCGTCGGACAACTGATCAACGGCCTGGCCGACCTGCAGCCGACCGAGACCTCGCGCGTGACCGACGTCGCCCGCGTGGTGGACGACGTGCTGCGCCTGTTCCGCGCCACCGACTTCGTGCCGGCCTCGGTGCAGATCGTGGTGCGCATGCAGGAGGAGCCGGCCGAAATCGACGGCGACGCCGACCTGCTCAAGCAGATCCTGGTCAACCTGATTAAAAACGCCGTGGAGGCACTGGCCGACGGCGGCAAGATCGAAATCTCGAATCGCGGTCACGTCAACCGCGAACGCAAGCTTTACCTGGAACTGGTGGTCAGCGACACCGGCCCTGGCCTGTCGGCCGAGGTTCTGGCCAATCTGTTCTCCGCAGTGCGCAGCACCAAGGAAGGCGCGCACCATGGCCTGGGCCTGTCCATCGTCCACAGCCTGGTGAAAAAAATGCAGGGACTGATCACCTGCCGTTCCGGTAAAACGGGTACCACCTTTGAAATCCTGCTGCCCGCGCGTGGCAGCACCAGTCAAGTCGCCGGCGTGCAAACGCGGGTGATGGATTCAGTTTAAGGCCATGATGAACCTGAACCCAGCCAGCCTAGCCGCTGCATCGGACGACCACGCCCCCGTCGCCCTTCCCGACAACTGCCCGCGCATCCTGCTCGTAGACGACGAGCCGCGCCTGCTGTCATCCCTGTACGAACTGCTGCGCGACCGCGACTACCACCTGGTCACCGCGACCTGCGGCAGCGAAGCGCTGGCGCACCTGACCAGGCTGAAGTTCGACCTGATCCTGCTCGACCTGCGCCTGCCGGACATGAGCGGCCACGAGATCATGGACTTCATCAACGCCAAGGAGATCGACGGCGACGTCATCGTCATGAGCGGCGATGTCGGCATCGAGGCGGCCATCGGCGCCCTGAAGCGCGGCGCCTACGACTACCTGCGCAAGCCTTACAGCCGCGAAGAGCTGCTCAAGACGGTGGAGAACGCGCTGCAAAAGCGCCGCCTGGCCATCGACAACGAGCGCATCGCCTCCAAGCTGGAAAACTCCGAGAAGATGTACCGCTACCTGGTGGACAGCTCGCCGGACATCATCTACACCCTGAACCACGAGGGCAAGTTCACCTTCGTGAACGACCGCGTGCAGCAGCTGCTGGGCTTTACCCGCGAAGAGCTGATCGGCCGCCACTACTCGGTGCTGGTGCACGACGAGGACCAGGAGCGTGCGCGCTACGCCTTCAACGAGCGCCGCGTCGACGAACGCGCCTCGCGCAACGTCGAGCTGCGCCTCAAGTGCAACACCGGCAGCGGCATCGAGCGCACCTTCAACAACACGCTGATGACGATTTCGCTCAACGCGATCGGCATGCACATCCCCGACCACGAGGTGAAGAAGCACGAGTTCTTCGGCACCTACGGCGTGGCGCGCGACATCACCGACCGCAAACGCGCCGAGGAAGTGATCTCCTACCAGGCCTACCACGACATCCTGACCGACCTGCCGAACCGCATGCTGTTCAAGGACCGCCTGGGACTGGCCGTGATCCAGGCCAAGCGCAAGCTGACCGAGTTGGCGGTGATGTTTATCGACCTCGATCGCTTCAAGCTGGTCAACGACACGCTGGGCCACGTCAAGGGCGACGAGCTGCTGCAGCAGGTGGCGACGCGCCTGAAGGATTGCCTGCGCCGCGGCGACACGCTGGCGCGCCAGGGCGGCGACGAATTCACCATCGTGCTGCCGGAGCTGCGCGACCGCCAGGACGCCAAGTCCATCGCCGACAAATTCCTCGAAAGCCTGCACAAGCCGTTCGACCTCGATGGCCATGAGGTGCACATCTCGGCCTCGATCGGCATCGCGATTTACCCGGGCGACGGCGAGACCATCGACGAGCTGCTGCGCCACGCGGACATCGCCATGTACCAGGTCAAGGCGCTGGGCAAGAATGGCCACAGCTTCTATCACAACTCGATGCTGGACGTGTCGCACCAGAAGATCGCGCTGGAGCAGAGCCTGCGCAAGGCGCTGGAGCTGAACGAGCTGGAAATGTACTACCAGCCGCAGGTCGACGTGGCCACCGGCCGCATCATCGGCGCCGAGGGCCTGATGCGCTGGAACCATCCGCAGCGCGGGCTGCTGTCGGCCGGCGAGTTCCTGCCGTTCGCCGAAGAGAATGGCCTGATGCTGCCGATCTCCGACTGGATGCTGGGCGCGCTGTGCCGCGACCTGCTGCAGTGGAACGCGGCCGGCGGCGAGGCTATCCGCCTGTCGCTGAACCTGTCGCCGCAATACCTGGACCGCGGCGACTTCTTCGAGAAGATGCGCGGCGCGCTGACGCGCTACGGCATTTCGCCAGCGCAGATCGAGGTCGAGATCACCGAGAACATCTGCATCCGCAATCCGCAATACGCGATCGAGCAGCTGAACAAATTGTGCCAGCTGGGCGTGTCGGTGGCGATCGACGATTTCGGCACCGGCTATTCGTCGCTGTCCTACCTGCACCGCTTCCCTATCCACACGATCAAGATCGATCAGTCCTTCGTCAAGGAGATCCACGACGAGAACGGCCACTACCCGGTGATCCTGGCGATCATCTCCATCGCGCGCGGCCTGGGCCTGCACCTGGTGGCGGAGGGCGTGGAAACCGAAGTGCAGGCGCGCTACCTGCAGGCCAACGGCTGCACCACGATGCAGGGCTATCTGTACCACCGCCCGATTTCGCTGGCCAGCTTCATGGACGTGCTGCAGGAACAGGGCCGCCTGACCGCCATGCCTTCGGCGCACGCGCTGCACGCCGTCACGCATGCAGACACCCAACCGGCGATGATCGCGATCCAAGCTTGAACAGAGTATGACGAAATACAGTCCCAACGAAGCCGATGCAAACAACGGCAGCACTTACACGGCCGAATTCTTGCGCGTCAAAGGGCTGGCCGAACGCGGCGTCGCCAACGCCCAGCACAGCCTGGGCTTCATGTACTTCAACGGCCAGGGCGTGGCGCAGAGTTATGAGCTGGCCGTGGTGTGGTATCGCCAGGCCGCGCAGTCCGGCCTCGAACACGCGCAGTACAACCTGGGCGTGATGTACCAGAAGGGCCAGGGCGTCGAGCAGAATTACCAGGAGGCGGCCGCGTGGTACCAGCTGGCCGCGGAGCAGGGCTACGCCGCCGCGCAGTACAACCTGGGCTGGCTGTACGCCAAGGGCCAGGGCATCGACGCCGATACGCAGAAGGCCATGTACTGGTTCAGCAAGGCGGCCGACCAGGGCGACGCCGGCGCGCAGAATAATCTCGGCATGATGTACGACACCGGCAAGGGCGTGCCGCAGGACTTCAAGCAGGCCATCGCGTGGTATCGCAAGGCGGCGGAGCAGGGCTATCCGCGCGCGCAGTTCAACCTCGGCCTGCGCTACGACAACGGCCAGGGCGTGCCGCAGGATGTGGGGCAGGCGATGTCCTGGTACCGCAAGGCGGCCGACCAGGGCTATGCGCCGGCGCAGTTCAACCTGGCGCTGCGCTTCGACAAGGGCGACGGCATCGCGCAGGACAGCCAGAAGGCCATCCTGTGGTATCGCCGCGCGGCGGAGCAGGACCACGCCAGCTCGCAGTTCAACCTGGGCCTGATCTACGATAACGGCCAGGGCGTGCCGCGCGACGAGCAGAAGGCGCTGGACTGGTACCGCAAGGCGGCCGAGCAGGGCCACGCGGCGGCGCAGAACAATCTGGGCCTGCGCTACGATCACGGCCAGGGCGTGGCGCAGGATTACGAGCAGGCGCAGTTCTGGTACCGCAAGGCGGCCGAGCAGGGCTTCCCCGGCGCGCAATACCATCTGGGCATGCTGTACGACGCCGGCCACGGCGTGGTGCAGGATCACCAGGAGGCGATCTTCTGGTACCGCAAGGCGGCCGACCAGGGCCACCTGCGCGCGCAGTTCGACCTGGGCCTGCGCTACGAAACGGGACGCGGCGTGCCGCGCGACGACCGCAAGGCCATGGCCTGGTATCGCCGCGCCGCCGAGCAGGATTACGCGGCGGCCCAGTACAACCTGGGCCTGTTGTTCGACAAGGACGACGGCCCGCAGCCCGATTGCGCACAGGCCAACGCCTGGTACGCCAAGGCGGCGGAGCAGGGCCACGCGCTGGCGCAGTTCGCGCTGGGCCTGCGCTACGATAACGGCCAGGGCCTGGCGCAGGATTACGCGCAGGCGCATCGCTGGTATCTGCAGGCCGCCGGCCAGGGCCACGCGCGCGCGCAGTTCAATCTTGGCTTGATGTTCATGGTCGGCCAGGGCGTGCGCGCCGATATCGCGCAGGCCTGGACCTGGCTGGCGATGGCCGAGCGCAACGGCTACGCCGCCGCCGGCCGCTACCTGAAAACCGCCGCCGCGCGCATGGACAGCACCCAGCTGGCACAGGCCCGCGAGCGCCTGGAGCTGCTGCCGGGCTGAGGTCCTTTGCCGCCCGGCGGCTCAAGTACCGCCGATTATTGCCGTAAGTTAACCGACAACCGTCACTCCGTGGCGGCACCGGAAGCCATCGGCATGCAGATCAACACCAACCTCTCCGCCCTGAACGTCCAGCGCAGCTATGCGCAGGCGGGCGAGGACATGGCTGTGCGTCTGCAAAAACTCTCCAGTGGCCAGCGCATCAACTCGGCGCGCGACGACGCGGCCGGCCTGGCCATCAGCGAGCGCATGACTTCGGGCATCAACGGCTTGAACAAGGCCAGGCAAAACATCAACGATGGCATTTCGCTACTGCAGGTGGCGGACGGCGCGGCCAGCCAGCTGCTCGATAATTTCCAGCGCATGCGCGAACTGGCGGTGCAGGCCGCCAACGACATCAATAGCCAGACCGACCGCGCGGCCATCCAGGGCGAGGTGACGGCGCTGGCGGCGTCCAACGTGGACATCGTGGCCGGCGCCCGCTACAACAACCTTAGCCTGCTGGACGGGTCGTTCTCGCAGCAGTTGCAGGTCGGCGCCGGGGCGGACCAGACGCTGGCGCTGGCGATTCCGGCTGCGCTGGTGCCGGCCGGCTACAGCAAGCAGCTGGTCAACATCGCGCCGCAGCAGTCCACGGCGGTGGGCACGGCGGTGCTGGGGGTCATCGGATACGGCGACCTGGTGATCAACGGGACGGTGGTGGGCGCGTCGTCGGCCGGCGCGCAGCCGGGGCAGAACGCGGGCAGCGCCTTCGCGGTGGCGGCCGCCGTCAACGCGGCCAATGTGCGCAACGTGACGGCCAGCGCCGCCACCACCTTGTCGGGCGACGTCGGCGCCACCGGTGCGCTGGCCGGCGGCAGCTTCTCCGTCAACGGCGTCAGCATCGGCGCCATCGCCGGCAACACCGCCGCGATCCGCGCGGCCAACGCCGCCGGCGCGATCTCCGCCGCCTCCGGCGCCAGCGGCGTGACCGCCAGCGCAGCCGGCGGCACGCTGACCTTGAGCGCGGTCGACGGCCGCGACATCGTCATCACCGAATCCAACGCCGGCAGTGCAGCGTCGCTGGGGCTGGCGCTGGGAAGCACCAAGGGCACGGTCACCGTGAGCGAGGCCGCGCGGCTGGGCGCGCATTCGATGAGCATCGGCGGCGCCAATCCGGCCAAGGCCGGCCTGAGCGCGGGCAAGCAGGCGTCGGTGATCGTCGGGCCGCCGCAGCTGGTGTTGCAGGATGTGTACACCGGCGGCGAGCCGGTGCAGGACTTGAGCAACTTCAGCGGCGCCAGCGCGGCGCTGGACTACTTCGACGGCAAGATAGACGAAGTGACCACCATCCGCGCCATGCTGGGCGCGACCAGCAACCGACTGTCGGCGGCGGCCAGCAACGCCGAGATCGGCGCCAACAACCTGTCGGCGGCGCGCTCGCGCATCCGCGATACCGACTACGCCAGCGAGACCGCGCAGCTGACCCGCGCCAGCATCCTGCGCGAGGCCGGCGCCTCGATGCTGGCGCAGGCCAACGCTCAGCCGCGCAACGCGCTGATGCTGCTGCGTTAGCGGGCCTCTGCCTGTCGCTATCGCGGTTGCCGCTGCGTTAGCGGCCGCTGCTGTCGCTATTGCTGTTGCGTTAGCGGGCCGTTGCTGGCGCTGTCGGCGGCTTCCGGCGCCGACACGTGGCCGACCCGGTAGCGCTGCTCGTTCAGCAGCGGCGGCAGGGCCGGCTCGCCGCGCCACAGGCACAGGCGCACGATGCTCCAGTTGCCCGGCTCGAAGCCGATCACCACCGCCAGCGCGCCGCATTCGAGCGCGTGGCGCGCATGCTGTTCCTCCCGTTGCCGCAGTTGCGCCAGGTCGCTGTGGGGCGCGATCGCCTCGACGCTGCGGGTGGCGTGGCGCGCCTGCCGCACCTCGGCGCCGACGCTGGCGTGCCACGGCGTCCAGGTGCGCACCGACGGCCAGCCGAAGGCCTGCGCCACGCCGGCGAAACCGGGGCCGTTGAGGAAGTCGTGCATGCCGTCCTCGCTGTGCCACAGGTAGAACGGCGCGTACAGGTTTTCCTTCGATTTCTCAGCGGCGTCGCCGCGCTCGGCGTACAGGTAGGCCTTGAACGCCAGGTGCGGCAGCCGGTCCAGCAGCGGACCCTTGCTGCGGATGCGCTCGCGCACGATGGCCATGTCGTAGTCGGCCGGCAGCGCGAAGCTGTACTGCATCGCGATCATGCCGGCCTCCACAGGCTGGCGGCCGGGGCGCCTGCGCTGAACGACCAGTCGTCGCCCTGCGAGCTCGACACCACCACCATCACATCCTGCGGCCGCAGGCCCGGCGCCTCGGCCAGCAGCTCGACCAGGTGGCGGTAGAAGGCTTGCTTCATCTCGGTGCTGCGCGGCTTGCCGATGGTAATGTTGATCAGCACGAAGTCGTCGGAGCGCGGGCCGGACGGGCTTTCGTAGTCGCGGTCGAACACCAGCTCGTGCGGCTCGTGCTGGTGGATCACCTGGAAGCGGTCCTTGGCGGGGACGTTGAAGGCCTCGACCATGGCGCGGTGCAGGCTGTTCGACAGCGCGGCCAGGTACTCGGGCGATTTTCCTTTCAGCAGGGAGATGCGGCTCATAGGCATGATCATTCCTCCAGTTGTTTGAACACGTTGACGGCGGAGGCGGCGGTCGGCCAGCCCGAGTAAAACGCCAGATGGGTAATCAGTTCGGCGATCTCGTCGCGCGTGACGCCATTGTCGCGCGCCCGTTGCAGATGGAAGGGCAGTTGCTCGACGCGGTTCATCGCGATCAGCGCCGACACGGTGATGATGCTGCGGTCCCGCTGCGACAAGCCCGGCCGCTGCCAGACGTCGTCGAATAATACCTTGTCGGTCAATTCCGCCAGTTTGGGGGCGTGGCTGCCCATGCTTTGTTGTCCCGCTGTCGACGCCATGGCTTGCTCCTGTTTGATTTGACAGGTCCACGATACCCGACTATCTTGATCCTGAAAATCAGGAATATTTTGATTAACAGTTCAAAAAAACGGGATGATCATGCGGCGGATTACGTTTGACCTGGATGTGCTGCGCACCTTTGTGACCGGCGTGGACCTGGGCAGCTTTGCCAAGGCGGCCGACCGGCTGGGGCGGTCCACCTCGGCCGTCAGCGCGCAGCTGAAAAAGCTGGAGGACCAGCTGGGCATGCCGGTGCTGCGCAAGGAGGGGCGCGGCATGGTGACCACCTCGGCAGGCGAAGCGCTGCTGGGCTACGCGCGCCGGCTGCTGGAGCTCAACGACGAGGCGGCCACTGCGGTGCGCGGCGCCGAGCTGGCCGGCAGCGTGCGGCTGGGCATGCAGGAGGATTTCGGCGAGCACACGCTGACCGAGGTGCTGGGGCGTTTCGCCCGCGTGCATCCGAAGCTGCGCATCGAGGCCCGCGTGGCGCGCAACGCCGACCTGATGGCGCAGATGGCGGCCGGGCGGCTGGAGCTGGCGCTGGCGTGGAGCGACGCGGCCACGGCCTCGCCGGTCGAGGCCCGGGCCACCGAGCTGGCGCGCATGCCGATGCGCTGGATCGGCGCGGCCGGCGGCGGCGCCTGGCCGGCCTGGAGCGGCCACGGCGAGCCGCTGCCGCTGGTGATGATGGAAGCGCCGTGCACCATGCGCTCGGCCGCGCTGCACGCGCTGGACCGGGCCGGCATCCCGTGGCGCATCGCCTTCAGCAGCCCCAGCCTGGGCGGCGTGTGGGCGGCGGTGGCGGCCGGGCTGGGCGTGACGGTGCGCACGCCGCTGGGCCTGCCGCCAGGCTTGCAGGCGCTGGAGCAGCCCGGCCTGCCGCCGCTGCCGGTGATCGGCCTGCGCCTGCATCGCGGCATGGACGAGCTGAGCGCGCCGGCGCTGCGGCTGCACGACATCGTGCTGCAGGCCATCGCGGCCCATCCCGCACTGGCGCGCAACGCTGTGACTATTGGATAGATTATCCACGCAATAATCTTCTATACTTGCCACTCGGAAATTTCTTGCAAAAAACTAATTTTGCAAAATAAAAAATACAACTTCAGGGTCCACATGAACATTCGCACTTCCGGCGCCGTCGCGGCCGCCGCCATCCTCGCCGCAGCCTTGTCCGGCTGCGCCACCGAAAGCTCGCAGGCGCTGGCCGTGCCGATCGTGGCCAGCGCCGCGCGTCCGTACACCGGCCCCCGCACCCTGGTCGCGGTCGGCAAGTTCGACAACCGCTCCAGCTTCATGCGCGGCATCTTCTCGGACGGCGTCGACCGCCTGGGCAGCCAGTCCAAGACCATCCTGATCTCGCACCTGCAGCAGACCAACCGCTTCAACGTGCTGGACCGCGACAACCTGTCGGAAACCAAGCAGGAAGCCGAGTTCAAGAAACAAAGCCAGGCCATCAAGGGCGCCGATTTCATCATCACCGGCGACGTGACCGAGTTCGGCCGCAAGGAAGTGGGCGACCACCAGCTGTTCGGCATCATGGGCCGCGGCAAGACCCAGGTGGCGTACGCCAAGGTCACGCTCAACGTGGTCAACATCGCCACCTCGGAAGTGGTGTATTCCAGCCAGGGCGCGGGCGAGTACAGCCTGTCGAACCGCGAGGTGCTGGGCTTTGGCGGCACCGCCAGCTACGACGCCACGCTCAACGGCAAGGTGCTGGACCTGGCCGTGCGCGAAGCGGTGGACCACCTGGTGGCCGGCGTCGACGCCGGCGTGATGAACCGCAAATAACAGGGACAACCATGAACAAGATGATCAAAAGCGCCGGCCTGATGCTGGCGCTGGCCGCCGGCGTGGCCCTGACCGGTTGCGCCTCGGCGCCGAAAACCATGTACGGCTGGGAAGGCTACCAGCCGCAGGTGTACCAGCACCTGAAGGGCGAGAGCCCGGACCAGCAGATCGCCGCGCTGGAGAAGGACCTGCAGACCATGAGCGCCAAGGGCAAGTCGGCGCCGCCGGGCTTCCACGCCCACCTGGGCATGCTGTACTCGATCTCCGGCAAGCCGGACCAGGTCGTGGCGCAGTTCGAGGACGAGAAAAAACTGTTCCCGGAATCGGCGACCTACATGGACTTCCTGCTGGCGAAAATGAACAAGGGTGTGAACTGATATGCTGAACCGATTCCTGAAACTGGCCGTGTGCCTGCTGCCGGCCGCGCTGATCGTCGGCTGCGCCACCCCCAAGGCGCCGTATGACTACACCGCCTTCAAGGCCGCCAAGCCGCGCTCGATCGTGGTGCTGCCGCCGCTGAACAATTCGCCGGAGGTCAACGCCGGCAACAGCTTCTACGCGCAGGTGACGTATCCGCTGGCCGAGGCCGGCTACTACGTGCTGCCGGTGGCGCTGGTGAGCGAGACCTTCAAGCAGAACGGCCTGACCAGCCCGGCCGACATCCATGCGGTCGACGCCAAAAAGCTCAGCGACATCTTCGGCGCCGACGCCGCCATGTACGTGACCATCACCAACTACGGCGCCAGCTACACCGTGGTCAACAGCGTGGTGACGGTGAGCGCCCAGGCCAAGCTGGTCGACCTGAAGACCGGCAATGTGCTGTGGACCGGCAGCGCCACCGCCTCCAACAACGAAGGCGGCAACAACGGTGGCGGCGGCCTGATCGGCGCGCTGGTGGCGGCGGCGGTCAAGCAGATCATCAACAGCACCACCGACGCCTCGCATCCGGTGGCCGGCGTGGCCAGCGCGCGCCTGCTGTCGGCCGGCGGCTCGAACGGCTTGCTGTACGGTCCGCGTTCGGAAAACTACCTGAAGCAGTAATCCCCCGCCTGGCGATTTGCCATCCGCCCCCCGGCCTGCGTAGACTAGGGGCATGATGAAAAAAATCGCCAGGATCTCCATGCTTGCCGCCCTGATCGCCGCCGCTTATCTCAGCCTGTGGCCGGTGCCCATCGTGCCGGTCAGCTGGGACGCGCCCGCGCCGCCCGGCTACACCGGCGTCCACGCGGCCAACCAGCGGCTGGCCGGCCTGCGCCAGATTGCGCTGGGCGGCGAGGTCGGGCCCGAGCATGTGCTGGCCGGCCCGGACGGCAAGCTCTACACCGGCGTCGCCAGCGGCAAGATCCTGCGCATGCAGGCCGACGGCGCGGCGCTGGAAACCTATGCCGACACCGGCGGCCGCCCGCTCGGCCTGGACTTCGACGCCGCCGGCAACCTGATCGTGGCGGACGCCGTCAAGGGCTTGCTGTCGGTGGCGCCGGACCGGAACGTGCGCGTGCTGGCCGACAAGGTCGGCGGCGACCCGATCCGCTTTGCCGACGGCGTGGCGGTCGCGGCCAACGGCAAGATCTACTTCAGCGACGCCTCGCAGCGCTTCGCGCCGGTGCGGCGCGACACCATGGGCGCGGCCATGCTCGACGTGCTGGAGCAATCGTCCACCGGGCGCGTGCTGGAATACGATCCGGCCAGCCAGGCCACGCGCGTGCTGGCGGGCGGACTGAGCTTCGCCAACGGCGTGCTGCTGA
>Ga0209646_1000115_pt1 | contig 152389 bp, 126 predicted proteins | sample AraplaL_Col_mTSA_FD_184259 | JGI IMG/M metagenome (GOLD analysis project Ga0209646, IMG submission 184259) | Arabidopsis root microbial communities from the University of North Carolina, USA - plate scrape CL_Col_mTSA (SPAdes) (version 2) | ecosystem: Host-associated > Plants > Roots >...
ACCGCCGCCAGCGCGATGGCGAAATCCGCGGGCGTGTCGGGCCGCACCGTGTGGCCGCCGTCGAAACGCTCGTGGTGCACGGCGGCATAGAGCCGCACACAGCGCCCGCCACGCGCCTCGATCAAGGAGACGAGGCGCTCGGCCACGCCGGACTCGTCGGCCAGCAGCAGCCACACGCCATCGGTGCGGTGGTCCGGGCCGATCGGACTCGCCGCTTGCGCGATCCAATCGACATCCAGCCATTCGGGCCGCGTCGCGCGCGCGATGGCGTCACCGCCGGAGGGCGCCACCGCAGGCACGTCCACCGCCGTGGGCACCGTCGACGCGGCGTCTATCCAATGGCGGGTGCGTTCGAACGGGTAGGTCGGCAGCGCCACGTGCCGGCAGCCGGCGTCGATGCGCGACCAGTCGAGGTCCAGGCCGGCCGCGTACAGACGGGCCGCCGCCGCGGCCATGGTGGCGCGGTCGTCGGCCACGTTGCGGGCCATGCCGTCGGCAGCATCATTGGCGGCGAACCGGGGCGGGCGACGCAGGCTGGGGATCCAGTCCGCGGCCTGGCCTAGCAGGCAGTACGCGCCCATGCCCAGCAGCATCGGGTCCGGCCCGATCTCCAGGAAATGCCGCACGCCCTGGTCCGCCAGGCATTGCATGCCTTGCGCGAATAGCACGGGCTCGCGCGTGTGGCGGCACCAGTAGTCCGGCGAGCCGATCTCGGCGCCGACCAGGGTGCCGGTCAGGTTGGAGACCAGCGGCAGGCGCGGCGAGCTGAAGGCGACGTCGGCGGCGACGCGGCGCAGCTCGTCGAGCAGCGGCTCGGTCAGCGCCGAATGCCCGGCGCGCTGCACCTCGATCGCCTTGCTGGGAATCCCGGCCGCGGCGAGCGCCGCGCACAACGCGTCGACGGCGGCGCGGCGCCCGGACACCACGGTGCTGAGCGGGCCATTCACCGCCGCCACCGATACCTCTCCACGGTATGGCGCGAGCGCGGCCAGCACCACGTCGTGCGAGGCCTGCACGGTAGCCATGCGGCCGTCGGAGCTGACGTGACGCTCGAACAACCGGCCACGTTCGGCGCACAGCTTCAGGCCATCCTCCAGCGAGAAGACGCCCGCCACGCAGGCCGCCGCGTACTCGCCGGTGCTGTGGCCCATGACCACCGCCGGCTCCACGCCCCACGAGCGCCACAGCGTCGCGAGCGCGACCTCGACGCAGAACATCGCCGTCTGCGTAAACCCCACGTCGTGCAGCCGCTGATCGGCGGCGTCGGCCGGATAGAGCACGGCCAGGATAGACGCATGGCCGAGCTCCGCCAGCACGGCCTCGCAACGCTGCAGCACGCGCCGGAACTCGGGCTCGCTGTCGTATAGCGCACGCGCCATGCCCACGTACTGCGCGCCCTGCCCGGTGAACAGGAAGGCGACTCGCGGCGACGTCGCCGGTGCGGTCGACAGGGGCGGCCGCTCGGCGAGGGTCTCGGCCGCAAGCGCGAGCTCGTCGCGTAGCATGGCCAGCGACGAGGCCGCCACGGCCAGGCGATGCGCATGGTGCGCGCGGCGAGTGTTGCTACTGCGACAGGCGTCGGCGAAGTCCTCCGGCGCCAGCGATTCGAGCCGCTGGCGGTGGCGCGCCAGCGAGCGGGCCAGCGCGGCCTCGCTCTTGGCGCTCAGCGTGAAAACGTGCGAGCCGCCCCCGTCGGACGGCGCGGGCGATGGCGAAGCAGGCGGCTCTTCCAGCACCACATGCGCGTTGGTGCCGCCCACGCCGAAGGCGCTCACGCCAGCGCGGCGCGGATGGCCGGGCGCCGCCGGCCACGCCGCCAGGCGATCGTTGACGCGGAACGGGCTGTCCTCGAAGCCGGCATGCGGGTTGGGCGTCGCGTAGTGCAGCGAGGGCGGCAGGCAGCGGTGCTTGAGCGCGAGCACTGTCTTGATCAGGCCGGCCATGCCGGCGGACCACGACAAGTGGCCGATGTTGGTCTTGACCGTGCCCAGGGCGCACTGGCCCGCGGGCAAAGGCCCGAACGCCTGCTTCAGCGCCGCCAGCTCGATCGGGTCGCCCAGCGGCGTGGCGGTACCGTGGGCTTCCACGTAGCCGATGGTGGCGGCTTCCACGCCGGCCACCGACAAGGCCTCGCGGATGACCGCGGCTTGGCCGTCGACGCTGGGCGCGGTGAAGGCGAGCTTGAGCGCGCCGTCGTTGTTGACTGCCGAGCCCTTGATGACCGCGTGCACGGTGTCGCCGTCGGCCAGCGCGTCCTGCAGGGGCTTGAGCAGCACCGCCGCGACGCCGCTGCCGAAGGTGGTGCCGGCCGCGTGCGCGTCGAACGCGCGCGTGTGGCCGTCGGGCGAGAACACCATGCCGTCCTCGTGCAGGTAGCCCCCGTCCTGCGGCACGCGCAACGTGGCGGCGCCGGCCAGGGCTAGGTCGCACTCGCCCAGGATGAGCGACTGGCAGGCCAGGTGCAGCGCCACCAGTGAGGTAGAGCAGGCGGTCTGCAGGTTGATGCTGGGCCCGCGCAGGTCGAGATTGTAGGAGACGCGGGTGGCGACGAAATCGCCCTGGTTCCCCAGCAGCAGCTGGAAGTCCTGCACCGACTCCAGGAAGGTGCGGTTGGGGAACGGATTGCGCTGCGGGTGGACGTTGTTGATGAAATAGGTGTTGATGCCGCAGCCGGCGAACACGCCGACCAGGCCGTCGACGCGGCCCGGCACCACGCCGGCGTCCTCGAAAGTCTCCCACGCGCATTCGAGGAACAGTCGCTGCTGCGGATCCATTAGCTCGGCTTCGCGCGGGCTGTAGCCAAAGAAGGCGGCGTCGAAGGCCTCGATGTCGGGCAGCACGCCGGCGGCGGCACGGAAATTGGGACGCTCGCGATACGGCGCATGCGCCGAGGCCGCGGCGGCCGGGTCAAGCAGGCCGATGGACTCGACGCCACCCACGAGATTTGCCCAGAATGCCGCGACGTCAGGAGCGCCGGGAAACCGGCAGGCCATGCCGATGATGGCGATGTCGTTGCGGCTGTCGGAGGCGTGGTCGGCGTCGGGCATGTCGGGGTTCATTCCTGGTCGATGAGACGGGCGGCGCCAAGGGTGGGACCGCGCCGGCCGAGCGCGTCCTGGCGGCGGCGACGGCGCGCGTTGTCGGTGCCGGTGGTGTCCGGGGTGTCAAACGGGGTGAGCGCGACGGCGAGCGCGCGCACCGTCGGGTGCTGCAACAGCGCGGCCAACGACACCTCGCGTCCGAGGACGCCGGACAAGGCGTTCTGCACCTGCACCAGCGTCAAGGACCGGCCGCCCAGCTCGAAGAAGCGATCGTCGATGCCGACCTCGTCGAGCTGCAGGTGCTGGCGCCACACGGCCGCGATGCACGCCTCCAGCTCGGTACGTGGCGCGACGAAGGCCTGCGCCAGCGCGGGCCGGCCGCGCGAGGGCGACGGCAAGGCGTGGCGGTCGACCTTGCCGCTGGAGGTGAGCGGCATGGCGTCGAGGACGACGTAGGTTCCGGGCACGGCCGCCGGTGGAAGGCGGTCGGTGAGGAAGCCGCGCCAGTCGGCGGTCGCGGCCGGTCCCTCGCGCGGCAGCACGTAGGCCACCAGTTGCTTGCCGCCTTCGGCCTCGCGCGCGACGACGGCGCACTGGCGCACGTCGGGATGCTGCTCCAGTTGGTGCTCCACCTCGCGCAGCTCTAGCCGCACGCCCTGGATCTTCACTTGGTCGTCGACCCGGCCATCGTAGACCAGCTCGCCGTCGGCGCGCCGGTGTCCGAGGTCACCGGTGCGGTAGAGGCGGCCGGTGCCGGGCGGACCGTCGACGAAACGCTCGGCGGTGAGATCGGGCCGCCGCAAGTAGCCCTGGGCGAGCGAAACGCCGCCGATGCAGATCTCCCCGACCTCGCCGTGGGGCACCGGGCGGAGCATGTCGTCGAGCAGGTGGATGGTGGCACCGTCGACGGGCAGGCCCACCGGCGGCAGCGCCGGCCACCGGGCTGGGTCGTCGCGCAGCGCGTAGGTGGTGACGACATGCGCCTCGGTCGGCCCGTAGATGTTTTGCAACGTGCAGCCGGGCATGCCGACAAACCAGCCAGCGATGGCGGGCGTGATGCGCAATTGCTCGCCGCCGGTCATCACTTCGAACAACGTGGCCGGGAACAGCCGGCGCCGCGTCGCGAACGCCGCGAGCTGGTTGAGCACGGTCAAGGGCAGGAAGATGCTGCCCACGCGTTCGGCGATCACCAGATCGAGCAGCGCCGACAGATCGCGGCGCTGCACCTCTGGTGGCACCACCAGCGTGCGCCCCGCACCTAGCGTAGACAGGATCTCGAGGAAGGAAACGTCGAAGGTGAGCGGCGTGTATTGCAGGCACGCCGGCGCGGCGTCCTTCGACAGCCCGGCCAGCGTGCGGTGATGCGCGGTGCTGTCGATCTGCCAGCGCACTAGCGTGTCGATAGCGCCGTGGCGCATCACCACGCCCTTGGGGTGGCCGGTCGAGCCAGAGGTGTAGATCACATAGGCGATGTCGTGCGCGCCCACCGCCGGCAGCGCGAGGCCGTCGTTAGCAGCTGCGAGCGCGGCGGGCGTGGTAGCGCCGGCGGGCACCTCGCCGGCCGCGTCGTCCACCACCAGCAGTGCCGGCGAGCCGTCGGCGAGCATCGTGGTACGGCGCTCCAGCGGATCGGCCGGATCCAGCGGCAGGTAGCCGGCACCCGCGGCGAGCACACCCAGCACCACCGCGACCATCTCGGGCGAGCGCGACAGGCAGATGCCAACCAGGTCGCCTTGCCCGATGCCGCGCGCGGCCAAGCCGCCCGCGATGGCGCGCACCTGGGTCGCGGTGTGGGCGTAGCTCCAGCGCCGGTCGCCGCAAACGACGGCGGTGGCGTGCGGGCGGCGCAGCGCCTGGTCGAGCACGAGTTCGTGCACGCGACAGGGAATGGGGAAGACCGACATGCCGGTGCGCGCCGTCAGCGGTTGGCGACGGCCTGCCCGTCGAGGAAGCGTGCGATGTCGTCCAGCGAGCGCAGGCTGGCCACGATGTCGGTCGGGATGGTCACGTCGAACTTCTTCTCGATCTCGAACAGCACCACCGCCATGTCCAGCGAGTGCACGCCCTGGTCGGTAAGCGACTGGTCGAAACGGAAACCGCCGGGCGGGGTCTGGACGCGGGCGCGCTTGAGCACGTCCAGGAGGTCTTCTTGAGTCGTTGTCATGCTGGAATCCCTTTCAGATAGATTCGATGAGGCTGGTGGCCCAGGAGAAACCGACGCCGAAGCCGCTTAACACCCGCTTCGCGCCCGGACGGGCGGCGAAGCGGCTGGACAGCATCAGCGGGATGGAGGACGACACGGTGTTGCCGTAGTCGAGGATGTCGAACGGCGCGCGCGCGGCGTCGAGGTTCAGCGTCGAGCGCAGCAGTTCGAGGATGCGCAGCGAGCCGGGATGGAACAGGAAGGTGTCGATGTCATCCCGGGCCAGGCCCTGGCGACGCAGCAGCCGCTCGACGCTGGCGGGCACCTCGTGTGCGGCGTTCATCAGCACCGCACGGCCGTCCATGCGCAGGTGGTCGTCGCATTGCAGACAGGCCGAGGTGCCGGGGCGGGTGCCGGCGTCAGTGTCGCGCAGGGCCCAGCCGGGCCCTTCGTCGCACAAGTAGCTCGCCGTGGCCGCGTCGCCGAACAGTAGCGCGGTGTTGCGGTCGGCGGGATCGACGATGGTGGAATACGGATCGCCGGTCAGCAGCAAGGCATGGTGCAGGCCGCGCTGGCGCATGACGGCAACGACGATCTCCAGGCCGTGCGTGAAACCGGCGCAGCCTTGCGATATGTCGAAGGTCATGCAATGGCCCCCGAGGCCGAGGCGGTCGTGCAGGGTTGCGGCCGCGTGCGGGATGCGGCGGTCGGGATTCTGCGTCACCACGCACAGCAGCTCGACCTGCGCGAGCGGCAGCGCCTGCCGGGTAGCCATGTCGGCCACGGCCTTCAGGCACAGGTCGACCACGCCCTCCCCGTCCTCTTTGCGGGCGCGCTGGCGCACGCCGAGCTTTTCGACGACGAATGCCTCGTCCAGGCCGAAATCGTCCAGGCGATCGAGGTTGGCGTCGCGGCGCGGCGGCACATGCGTGCCGATGCCGACGAGGCGGGGAGTCATCGCGTCAGTCTTTCTTGCTTGACCGTCCCACTCTGGAGGCGGCTGATCATGCGGCGCGTGATCTCGATCGGCGACTCTGACCGGTCGTCCTTGGAGCCCTCCGGATTGCGTTCGCGGATGTCCTCGTTCCAGGACTCATGACCGCGGAAGGCGATGCTCTCGTCCGGATGGAATGCCGGCCAGCGGCGATAGTGGTTCACGCCCGGCACGGCTTTGCCGCGCACCAGCAACGGGTCGAGGTAGAGCTCGTGGTTGGAGATGCGGGTGCTGGTACGGATGAAGCCCATGTCCAAGCCGCAACGCCGCCGCGCCGACCGGTTCGGCTCGGACGAATGAATGATGCGCGGATGGTGGATCGACACGTCGCCCGGGTTGAGCACCACGTCCACCACGCCCGCGCGCTCGCTCCATTCGGCGACTGCCTTCTCGCGCATCGATGAGTACAGCATGTTGGGCGTGTCCACGCGCAGCTCGGGCGCGTCCAATGGCACCACGTGGCTACCAGGAATGATGCGCAGGCAACCGTTCTCCGGCGTGCTGGCGTCGATTGCCAGCCACACCGTGAGCGCGTCCATGGGCGTCAGATTCCAGTAGGCGCCGTCCTGGTGCCAGAACACGGGATGGCCGTTGTGCGGCGGCTTGCAGATGTAGTGCGCGGTGAAGCAGGCGAGGTTCGACCCCAGCAGCAGTTCCGCGATGTCGAGCAAACGGGGATCGGTAACCAGGCGAACCCAAAACGCGTCGTCGCGCATCAGCGGATGATGGTAGTGCTCAGGGCGCAGCTCGGGATATTTACTTGCCAGCCAGCGAATGTGCGCATCCGCCTCTAGAAGTAGGTCTTGATCAATGACGTTGCGGATTACCGCATAACCTTCCGTTTCATATTGGTCAAGTATTTTCTTGGCATCCATAATAACTCCCGCAGTGTGTTACAAAATTGGCCATCCGCCAGACGATATCGCGCTTTTTATTATAAAGCGCAGACGAACTTTCCACTCTTCATTTGTCGTAGGTCTTTGATCAACTCACAACCAACATCCACTTTAATTTAGTACTGTGCTGCCGGTCAGGCCATCAAGATAGGCCATCAACCGGATCAACCTATTTGATTGTGCCCGTGCGGCTTCTGTTTCATATTGGGATGGCAGGTCGATCGATGTATTCGCCCCTTCCTTCAAGCAAAAGACGGCAAACAGGAACAGAGAGCGCACCCAAGGGCGGCCGCCCATGATTTGATGCAAGAAATCAGACTCTTGCGACAACATGTCCGATTCGAAGAACTCCTGCATTTCATTTATTGAAAAAGTTCTCCAATGGTCCGGAAGCGACGCGCAGCGCGCTTCCAAATACTCAAGAAGGGACACCAGCGCTCGATCGCACGCGCTATTACCACGCAAGCATTGAATCGTGATCACTCCAATTGCATATATATCTTCGCATGGGCGTCTGGACGCGATAACATCAACACTCGTGCAATTTATTCTATGCCCACTACTTACGCTATTTGTGACAACTGCCAAGCGTTCACCGCGCCGCTCAGCGATTTGGCACAAGTATGATCCCGGTTTCCCGCGGCGGTGCTGAGTGCCCCGCGCGAGGACTTGAACCGCAATATCTTGTAGCAGCAGCGTAGAGCCCAGTAGAGACGCATTCTCGGCGCCCCTCTCCGCCGAATGCCTCCTCTCAACCATATACAACGACGATGAATTACGAGGACCTAGGCGTTCAATACAAAACTCTGACTCTTCCAATGTCCGACGCGCCCGTCGAATTGCCGGATATAGCGCAGACTCGCGAATTCGTGGGATCAGTTGTACATACCCTTCACCTCGAGAAGAAGATGTCGACGCAGTTGAATTTACTGATGCGAACTCGCACAGAAAATATGAGTGTGGATCCGATGCTGATCCTCTAGACATGACATGATCGAGCTGAAGGTCACCATGAACACGTGATGCATCATGCAATATCATTAATCCAGACATCAATCGTCGAAGCAGTGTCGTATATTCACGAACACCCCACAGCGTCAACGACCCCGTGTCCAATGCGTGCGCGAGAGACGTAGTGGCCCATTCAAATTGAACCCCGGGCAATCCGACATACCAATGCTCTCCAAGCTCGTTCTTATTCCCGAGAACCGACCCGCAAGTAACGTTTCCAGACCCGCCGCACGAAGGCAAGTGCATTTGCCCCGTTTTGAATCCGTCAACCCGCTGCAATTTTAGGTCCGCATTTTTGCTGGCCAACCAATGAGCCATCGACGAAACACGAGGCGGCTCTGAATCTCGCCCAAAGCAGATCAAGAGTTCGTCAGACAGTGCCTTTTCATGCGATCCAGTGCCCTGGACTCGACAGAACAACTCATGTGAGGCCACGGGATCTCGCGCCACGATGTCGGAGACGGCATCCCTCTCTTGTTCGAGAAGCGTGGACAGCAGAGGAAGCTCCAATTCAACGCGACCGGACATGTTTGGCAATTTGAGCGCAACTGGCCCACTGGCGCACTCGATCTTGAGCGCCATACCAAACGTGCCGCGCGACCAGTCGATCACGCGCCCGTTATTATCCAAATTAATTCGAGCGTCTCCGCTCAACAACAGCTGCACTGGGCTAACCTTTCTTACGCATCGTCTTGTATGCAGGACATGACCATGTTCTGAAACTTGTCGAATTCCCAAAAAAACTCTTCAGTAACAGGATCCATTCGACTGATCACGCTCAGATAAACGCAGGCAAGCCCCGACTTCGGTTCAGCCCAAATGGCGGCACCGCTCGCTCCTTGATGGTAGTAGCTGCCCACGGGCTGAAGGGAGCCGTGCGCCCGACGCCACCTAGCTGCGCCCTGCACCATCCAACCCAGGCCCCAGGATGCTTCGGATACCCACGCGCCAACTTGATCTCTCGTCCCAATGCCTGCAATCTGGTTCGTGGTCATTGCCGCTACCGAAGCCGGGCTTATGAGCTGAACGCCTTTAAACCTTCCGCCGTTAAGGAATGTTTGAACAAATATCGCCATGTCGTCTATGGTCGAAAAGACGCCTCCCCCGCCATGCGGTAACGCGAGCCGAGTTGAATCATTGGGGTCGTAGCCGTCAATTCCTTTGTATGCTGCGGGATCCGGCACGACACGCCTTCCGGAACTCGATTTCGAAAGTCCGTAGCTGGTATCTTTCATGCCAAGCGGTTCGAATATATTTTGACGGGCAAAATCATCTATCGTCTGGCCACTCACACGGCGAACGATCTCCGCAAGGAAGAGGTAATTCACTATCCCGCAGTACCTGTTCTCAGTGCCAGGCAGGATCTCAGGATCCAAGTCGTACACGGAACTAAGCATTTTCTCGATGATTTCATGCTTGTCCATCGGTTGCGCCGCTGAGCGGCATGCTCGAAAGGCCGCCCCAAGACGCGGCGCAGCGCTGTTCACTGTATAACCGGATGTATGAGTCAGGAGATGGTGAACCAGTATAGCTCCCGCGCCCTTCCCGGAAACCTCCGGAATATATTCGGCCAGCGGGCGATTCAAGCTCAGTTCACCTGCCTCTACCAATAGCATGACCGCCGTAGCCGTCACAGGCTTTGAAACGCTCGAAAGCCCAAAAATGGCGTCGGTTTTCAATGGACCATCAGGTTCGAGGTAGTTTGCTATACCAAATGCGTTCCTGGCTACGACGACACCGTGTCGAGCCACGAGGTATGCTACTGACTGGGCTAGTCCTGTCTGTGTCCACGCTTGGACTCGCTCTGCGAGTTTCTCAAGTCGACGGACGTCCATTCGAACTTCTCTCGGATCACCGATTTGCAGCATCGAAAGCCCTTTAAATGGCAGCGTATGATCTAAGCAACAGGTTTCCCCATTCGATTGATGGCTGGTCTCCATGAACAATTATATGAATCCTGGGTTCGTTGCTAAGATTGACACAACTATGCTCATTGCCGACGTCCAGCAAGAAAGCTTTGCCAGCATCAAAGGGCACCAAACCTTTATTTCTCATTTTAAATAGCGCTCCGAGGGGATTCGTGATTCCAATATTCACCGCTGAAAGATAGTTTGATTCAGTGTCGCGATGTGGCGCGATGTATCCGCCAGGCTCAAGGAGCATGAACCGCACCCTGAACAGGCGACCCAATGGAAAACTATCGCGAATAAACTTCGTCGTAACCGGGCACGCATTTGCGATGGAAGTCCAACGATAAGGAGCGTCCTCCTCGACGTGACCGTAGTGCCGCGCTGAACGAGTTTTCTCTTCATCGATGCCATGAATGCACAGGCTTCGCCAGCCTCTTCCTATCCCACCCCGATGCTCGACAAATCGGTCAAGAAGGCGAAGCGCCTCCTTAGCGATATCGTGATATGGAATTTGAAGTTGGAGCAGTAACCAAGGCAATCCGCTGTGATGCAACACCCACTCCGGAGAAATAGCCGTTGAGTACGCATGCGCGCGACGGTCAGCTTCTAGAGAATTTTCAAGCCAAAACTTTTGTGTTTCTGCGTCATAGGTCGGATCTAAAGTAACGACTGCATTGTGCATAACAAATCCGCAATTGTTCTGTTTCAATCCTGAGTCGCTCAGACCAGGGAAAGGCCGTAAAGCCCGATTGCTAAGCCGCCAGGCGCCATGGCCGGGACTTAATGCTCGATACCGCTCGACACTCATCAACTTGACTAGGCGGACATCCTCTTTCGGATTCCAAACTGCACTAGCAGCCGCCGGTTGGGATCGGTAAATTTAGTGCGACCGTGAAGCACTGCATGATTGTTGGCGATGGCTATATCCCCTGGCATGAGCATCGTCTGGAGGGTACAGGACGAAGCAGAAGCTAGGGCGTCTTCTAGCCAAGCAACAGGAACTGCTTCATCATTCTCGAGCGTTAGCATTACCGAGTTGTGTACCCCTGCCTGAACATCTTGCAGAAATGCCAGGCTTCCGTTGACGAACATGGGCTCCCCAGTCACAGGATGATGCCGAGTAGCTGGCGTTATGAATTGAACCAGCAAGTCATTTCTGGCAAAAGAATAGGTCACTCGCTCACCCAGTCCGTCAGAGACGAAGCGCCTAATACGCTTGACGTACGCAGTTTCAATGGCATCTTTTGAACGGGCCCCCAATACACGATTCCATATAGCTCGTCGAATTCTTAGTGTCCATCTGAAATTCGTTTCACTAAAGAATCGCCTAGCAGATACGGATAAATTTCTGTAAATATCAGCACCATGTTGAAACGTTGTATTGCCACCCTCCTCGGCGGGGCGTTCGCAATAGAAGGCGATCAAATCCGGAATCCCAGGTGCGTAACCCCGTTCGATATGGGGTAATCGATGCGACCCATCGGCTGGAAGAAGATCCGTGCTTACCGAGCCCTGCATACGGCGGCGCGCCCGATTATGATGGGTGAAGGTATCGGAAAATAGATTCGCACCGAGATTATCGAATGACTTGGCGTCGAAGTTGAATCCGCGAAGAATCAGGAGGTCATGCCTATCCAATAGTGCGAGCACTGAGCCGGCGTCGAGCGCTTGGTAGTCGCCGCAGCCGACAAGTCGAAGACCCTTTCGAAAAGGCCCGGAAATAAGTTGCGAAAGCTCGCGCAACGGCGCTTCGTACAGATCCATTTCTGACTCCTTCCCCTTGGTTTGCGCATACAAGAACAGCAATGTTTCCGGGGAGTTGCTTGTTCTCGTACATGAACCGATATTTCGGTCAATTTAGTGTTGTCGCCGACTCCGTCAACTCTGAAAGACTTATTTTTAACGATTCAACAAAGGCTTCTATTGCTGCCCCGCCGATGTGCTCGTCGTCGAAAGAAACCGCGAGATCCACCGATTGTCTGGACTGCCTTGCATGAACTGCGAGCCCCCTGAATGGTTCGCTTGCGCTATGTCGCCGATTTTTCAGCAACGACGTTACGTCAGAAAGAGAGCGATACCGCTCTGTTTCGGCATATAGGTGATTGAAATATAGTGGCAATTCAGTGAGCTGAAGTCCGTCGACCAGCGTAGGAATGCTTTGATGAAAGCGCAACCAACCGTAGCCCATTCCTCGGCGCGCCAATCCCTCCATTGCGGCCCTGGTTTCTTCGACCGTCTCATTCGTCGATACTCGGGCTTTGATACTGAGGGGAACGTGATGAGCAAGCCATCCAACGGTCATTGAATCATCGAATGAACTTGCGTTCCCGCGCCCAGAATCTACAACGCGGCAATGAACCGTCTCAGCTGTGAACGTATGCGCGAAGGCATGCACGACTGCCGCGAGAATAATAATGTGGTCGAGCGACGGAGTAGATGAATATAGAGGGTGACTTAGTGTGATCGGATGGAGTGATGGCGTGCCACTCTGCGTGGGTATGGCTCCACCGCAACGAGATTCCCGACTTACGTTACGTTCCCACCTGGGAAGTTGCGAGTAGTATTCCGCCATAGCCTCAGGCGACGAATTTTCTTTGATCCATCGACCCAGAGACGTCGGGGGCGGCAAAGCCACCGCCTCATTGACAGCGAACAGAAGATCGAGCTCGAGCTTGACAGCGGCCAATGAAATTGCGTCCGCAATTAAATGATGACAAGCAAAGAATATATAGGTTGACGCTGGTCCTGAGCCCACGCACCATCTGTAAAACACCCCACGGGCGAGAGATATTTCTTGTTCTGCAGATAGGCACAATCCGACGAACGCATCAATTGATTCGACGCTACCGAGGTCGCGTATTGCGGTAGGCGGATCGATCGAAACGATTTGTCGCCATTCGCCTGCTTCTTGTGCAAACTGACTGATTCTGAATGCGGTGTGCCTTGAGAGGATGCGGCTTATTGCTCGGATAACCCGTTTCAGTTCGTGGTCGCATGTCAGCAAGAAGTGCAGGACGTTTCCTTCCAGGAAGGCGTCCGGCGTCGTCGAAAGGAATCTTGACTGTGCAGGGGTCAGCGGAAGCGGGCCCGGGGCATCGCTAGTCGAAAGGATGTCTTGTTCCTCACCATCGCGGCTATTCAACCCCTTTGCCTGTTCTGAGATGGTTTGGCGTTCAAACAGATATTTTAGTGGCACCGATAGACCGAACTCTTGAAATATCCGAACACGCAGCGTTGCGACGTTTAGCGAATGCCCTCCAATCTCGAAGAAGTTTTCCCCGATACCGGGCTGAGAAATGGAAAGAACCTCACTCCAGACGCGGGCCAATCGAAGTTCAATTTCATTCGCGACTATTTCGCCACTTGATTGCGCCTGCGAGCACGGTTCGAGAGATTTGAGCGCCTTTCTATCGATCTTGCCGTTTTGATTCAATGGCAGGGCATCCAGAAACACCCACGCCGTAGGAAGCATGTAGCTAGGAAGAAAGCGCGACAATTGAGCACGCAAGTCCGCCGGCGCGGCCTGCGCACCCGAGTCGGACACCACATAAGCCGCCAGGCGCATGTCGCAGGACTCGTCTTCCAGCGCCAGCACAACGGTCTCACGTATGCCTTCGCAGCGTTGGAGTGCGACCTCGATCTCCCCCAACTCGATACGAAATCCACGTACTTTGACTTGATGGTCGACGCGACCTACAAACTCAATTTCTCCGTTCTCAAGGTACCTCCCCACATCGCCGGTCCGGTACATTCTTTCCCCGGGGGCGCCGAAAGGATTAGGCACAAATTTTGTGGCAGTGAGATCTGGTCTCTTCAGGTATCCACGTGCCAAGCCTTCCCCGGCGATGCAGATCTCACCGGCCACGCCAATGGGAGCAAGCTGGATATCCTCATTCAGGATATAGATCCGTGTGTTGGCAATAGGATGCCCCAAGGAGATGGGAGCCTGCGGCTCAGCCGAAATCCTGGCAACAGTGGTGTAGGTCGTGTATTCGGTGGGCCCGTACAGATTGAACAGCGCGACTCCCGGCGCTTCGCCAAAGACGCGATTGACCAAGCTTCGTTGCAGAGGTTCGCCCGCGAGGTTGATAACTTGTAGACCGGCCGGGATCGCGCCTGCTTCGGCCAAAGTGCCAATGGCGGACGGTACGGTATTGATAGTGACTAGTGGCTCTGAGGGATGACCGCTCAAGAGCGACAAGGCATTCTCGAGGAGCACAACGATGCCGCCCGCCACAAGAGTTCCGAACAACTCGAAGACGGACAGATCGAAGCAGATTGAGGTGGTGCAAGCGACCGTCGACAAGTCCCGCTGCCCGAACGTCTGGAGAACCCAAGTGAGAAAGTTGACCGCATTGCGATGCGTCAGCTCGACACCCTTCGGCAGACCCGTCGATCCCGATGTGTACAGACAATAGGCCAAGTTTCGCGAATCATTGATGCAAGGCACATTGACGACGCTGCACTCACGCATCGGTGACCACGTGGGATCAACCAAAACTGTCGACCCACTGAACTCGCTCAGTCTTGGCGCAAGGCCTTCTTGCGTCACCAATACTGCGGTTCGCGCGTTCTGCAGCATGTACAGAAGTCGTTCCGTCGGGTAGCCAGGATCCAGCGGCACGTAGGCTCCGCCAGCCTTGAGAATGCCCAGCAACCCAATGACCATCTCCAGGCTGCGCTCCACGCAGATCGCCACCAACGTGTCGGGCTTGACGCCCAGGCCCCTGAGGTGGTGCGCCAGCTGATTGGCCCTGGCATTGAGCTGACCATACGTCAGTTGCTGGTCTTCGAAAACCACGGCCACCGCATCGGGCGAGCGCTCGACCTGCTCTTCGAACAACTGGTGGATGCACTTGTCCTGCGCGAAGTCCGCCTTGGTGTCGTTCCACTCCACCAGAATCTGATGCTGCTCGGTCTCGGTCAGCAGCGGCAGATCCTGAACCCGGCTGTGCGGGTCGGCCACGACTGCTTCGAGTAGAGTCTTGAAGTGCCCCACCATCCGCTCGATCGTCGGACGGTCGAACAGATCGATGTTGTATCCGATGGTGCCGAGCAGGTGGTCCTGGGCCTCGGTCAACTCCAGCGTCAGATCGAACTTGGCGGTCTGCGTCTCCTCAAAATTCTGAGAGGTGACCTCCAGCCCCGGCAGAGTGAGACGTTCGCCAGGCGCGTTGTTGTACGCGAGCATAACCTGGAACAGCGGCGAGTGGTTCAGGCTGCGTTCGGGCTTGAGCTCCTCCACCAGCTTCTCGAAGGGCAGATCCTGATGATCGTCCGCATCCAGCACCGACTCGCGAACCTGCGCCAGGAGCTGCAGGAAACTCTGGCGCGGTTCAATCCGAGTCCGCAGTACCAGCGTGTTGACGAAGAAGCCGATCAGCCCCTCCAATTCCTTGCGCTGCCGCCCGGCCACCGGGTAGCCAAAGCAGATGTCGTCCTGGCGGCTGTAACGGTGCAACAGCACGTTGAGCAGCGCAGCGGCCGCCATGAACGCAGTGACCTGGGCCTGCTGACAGAGCTTGCGCAGTGCGGCGGTTGAGGCGGCATCCAGCTCAAACGGCACGAAGGCCCCACGATGGCTCAGCTGTACCGGGCGCGGGCGGTCCAACGGCAGGTCGATCAGTGGCGGTGCACCCTCGAGTGTCATGCGCCAGAAGTCGACCTGAGCCTGCAATGCTTCACCTTGGAGCCACTCGCGCTGCCACTGCGCATAGTCGGCATACTGAATCGGCAACTCAGTCAGCGGCGATGGCTGGCTCTGAGTGAAGGCCGTATACAGCAGCTGCAACTCCCGGGTCAAGACCCCCATCGACCAACCGTCCGAGACGATGTGGTGCATGGTCAGCAACAGGACATGATCTTCGGACGCCAAGCGGACCAGGCCGCAACGCACAAGAGGCCCCGCGGACAGATCAAAAGGGCCGTTCGCCTCGTCGTGCAGGAGCTTGCGCAGTTGCGCCTGCGGCTGTGGTGCCGCAGACAGGTCCGTGTGCTTGATCGTCAGTTCAAGAAAGTCCGCGACAACCTGAACGACCTGCTGCTCCTCATCGACGAGCACCGCCGTGCGCAACGTTTCGTGCCGACGCACGAGTTCATTGAGCGCCTGCTGCAACGCGCGCACGTCCAGGGCACCGCGCAAGCGCCAAACCGCTGGGATGTTGTACAGACCACTGCTGGACTCGTACTGGTCGATGAACCACAGCCGCCTTTGTGCGAAGGATGCAAGGGAGCGGCCGCCATAGTCCGTGCGCCGGATCGACGGCAGCGCCTCGGTCACATGATTCGAGCTGCGCAACGCGCTGACGCGATCAGCCAGAGCAGCGAGGCTTGAGGCCTCAAACAAGACGCGCAGCGGCAAGTCTGTGTTCAGCGCCGTGCGAATGCGACTGACGACCTGCATGGCCAACAGCGAGTGGCCACCAAGAGCGAAGAAGTTGTCGTGTACCCCGATGCGCTCGACCTTGAGCACCTTGGCCCAAATGCCGGCCAAGAGTTCTTCGATAGAGTTGCGCGGCGCGACGTAGTCGACATCTAGTCCATCGCGTGATAGTTCTGGAGCGGGCAGCGCCTTGTGGTCGATCTTGCCGTTGGAGTTCAGCGGCAAAGCGTCCAGGAACACCCAGGCGGCTGGAACCATGTACTCGGGCAGGAAAGCCGAGAGCCGATTGCGCAGGTCGGCAACCGAAATTGCACCCGACATGGGTACCACATATGCCACCAGTCGCTTGTCGCCCGGCTCGTCCTCGCGCGCCTGAGCAACGGCCTCACGCACGCCTTCGCAGCCTCGCAACGCCTCCTCGATCTCACCCAACTCAATGCGGAAGCCGCGGATCTTGACCTGATGATCGATGCGGCCCAGGAACTCGATATTGCCGTCAGGCAGATAGCGCGCCAGATCACCCGTCTTGTACATCCGAGTGCCAGGCTCACCGAAGGGGTCGGGAACGAACTTTTCCGCCGTCAGGTCAGGACGGTTCAGATAGCCCCGGGCCAAGCCTGCTCCAGCTATGCAGATCTCCCCTGCCACCCCAATTGCCACAGGCTGGCAGCACTCGTCCAACAGGTAGACCTGGGTATTGGCGATCGGCCGGCCTATGGCAGGGCGCTGTCCATGGAATGGCATCCAGGTGGCATCCACCGTGCACTCCGTGGGTCCATAGACATTGACGGCACGTAATTTAGAAGCTTGAATCAGTTGCCACAAGTTCGGGTCGACGGCTTCGCCGCCTACGACCACCAGCCTTGCTTTCGGATCCTCAAGCAGACCGTTCTGGCAAAGCAACTCCAACTGCTTTGGTGTGCAATCGAAAGCGTCGATACGTTGCCGATGCAACCAGTCGACCATGGCCATCGGGTCCCTGCGAACCGCCTCCGACATCAGCACCAGCGCATTGCCATTCAAGCTCTGACACAAGTACTGCACCGATGCATCGAAATAGATGGCGGCGTTGCACCCTATTCGAGCTTGCGGTGGCAGGCTTGTGTAAACAACCTCTCCCAAGCCGCCCCAGAGATTGACCACTGAAGAGTGTTCGACGCCCACGCCCTTGGGTCTTCCTGTCGAGCCCGACGTGTAGATGCAGTACGCCAAGTTCAGCGCAGACGTGACATTCGGCGGATTGGTAGCCGCGCAGATATCAATTTCGCTCCAGCCGGAATCGATGCAGACAGTCCGGCTCTTGGTTTCTGGCATTCGCTCCGTGAGATGCGCCTGCGTCACCAACACTGGTGCGTCGGTATCCTCCAGCATGAAGGCCAGGCGCTCCTCGGGATAGCCCGGATCCAGTGGCACGTAGGCTCCGCCAGCCTTGAGAATGCCCAGCAACCCAATGACCATCTCCAGGCTGCGCTCCACGCAGATCGCCACCAACGTGTCGGGCTTGACGCCCAGGCCCCTGAGGTGGTGCGCCAGCTGATTGGCCCTGGCATTGAGCTGACCATACGTCAGTTGCTGGTCTTCGAAAACCACGGCCACCGCATCGGGCGAGCGCTCGACCTGCTCTTCGAACAACTTATGCAGCCCTTGCCGCGGCAGCGCGATTGTCTCGCCCCGGCCTCGTTCGATCATCGCGTTGCGCTGTGCCTCGCCCAGCAGCGGAAGATCGCGTAGCCGAGTCCCGGACGCGGCCACCATCGACTCGAGCAGACGCACGTATCCGTCCGCTAGACCCTGCACCGTCTCGCGATCCATCGCGTTGCGGTCATATAGCATCACGCCGCGTAGACCTGTCGGTGTCTCCTCGATGTCGAGCTTCAGCTGGTTCTTGACAGCCTCGGGGAGTACCTGCACCTGCCTCAGTTGAGCCGTGCCAAGTGCCAACACGCTGTCGTCCTTGACCAGATGATTGAAGCCGACCTGCATAAGCGCCGCCTGCAAGTCACCGCCTCGACGTCGAACCTGCTTGGCCAACAGCGGAAAGGGAAGCTCGCAAGCGTCCAGCAGATCCCACCATTGCTCATTGAGACGGGCCAGAAACTGGGAGACCGCCTGCATCGGATCGATCTGCGCCCGCACGATCCCGACGTTAGTGAAGTAGCCGATGACCTGCTGCAATTCCTTGCCGCCGCGATTGGACACAGGGAGGTTGACGCCAAAGTCCACCTGTCCGCTGACCTTCCAGAGCAGGAGGAGGAAGGCCGCCAGGCAGCCCGCAGCCGGAGTGCAGCGCTGTTGGCGCATGAAGGTGCGCATCGAGTCGACGAGTTCAGCCGAAAGCTCAAACTCCACGGCCGCACCTGCATAGACCGGCGACACTTCCGCGCTCGCGATCAGGCCGGGCAACGCAAGCCGTTCGGGCATGCCTTCAAGTCGTTCAGCGGTCGCCGCCGCGACCGCCTTGATCTTCTGGCCGCCGACCAGCGCTTGCTCGCGTTCGATCGCTTCCAACAAGGAGCCCGGCGGCGCCAAGCTCATGGGATCCTCGCCTTGAAGTAGGGCACGATCTATGAGTTGCAAGTCCTGCATCAGTATCCGTGCGGAAGCGTCATCGAACAACAGGTGCGGCACGACGAAGACGAGACCGTAGCATTGGTTGACATCCACCGGCCTAACGAGCACGGCACGAGCCAGAGGTGCGAGCCCGATTTCGAATGGCCGATTGCCCTCTTCGGTTGCAATATGCTTCAGGTCGCCTGCGCGCTGCTCCAGCATCCATGTCGTGGCTTGCGCGGCGTCTTCGACTTCGATCGCCGGGACGCCCAGCTCCGCGACGATTCGACAGCGCAGCGCCTCGTGCCTTGCCTGGAGAACGCGCAGCGCGCTTTGCAGCCTGACGGGATCGATGGAGCTGCTGGCGCGCAGCGCCAGCACGACGTTGTAGGCAACATCGACACGGGCATCGATGCGACTCAGGAACCAGAGTCCCTGCTGCGACGAAGACAAGGCGTGGCGAAGCATGGATCAGCTCCCCTTCGCTTCCGCCGCGATCGTATCGGGCGCGAGGCGCAGGCCGCCGCTGAACTGCAGTACCCCGGCGCAGGCAGCCACGCTGAGGCCCAGCATCGACACCATCATGCCAAGCGGGCCTGTGGGTGCCGCGCCCCACGTCGTCGAGGCGAAGGCTCCCGCCTGGGTGAGCATTGGACGGAAGACGCGATCGGCCAGCGGCACCGAGCAAAGCAGCGCGAGCGGAGCCAGGCCGAACGCCGTCACGGTACGCACCGCGAAGACCTTTCCCTGGATGTTCGCCGGCACATGCAGTTGCCACGCGGTTTGGCTGGCCGACATGATCACGGTCTCCATCACACCGATGAAAAACGCAACGGGAAGGAGCAAAGCGGGGTGACGGCAGACACCCCAGAGGAACATGCCCAGGCCGAACAGCAGCGTGCCCATGACAATGTTCGATTCGTGGCTCCCGATGGCCGAGCTGCGCTTGCCGATGTACACGCCGCACAGGAACGCGCCGGCGCCCAGAACGCCGAGCGACGCAGCGAGCATGCGGTTGTCCGCGAAGGACAGCAGGTATGGCGAGAACGCCGCGGTAAAGATCGAGACGCCGATGTTGACGATCATGAAGAACATCAGCAGGCGACGTAGCCCCGGCTGCCGCCAGACCCAGCGAAATCCGTAAGTGAACTCTTCGAGAAAGCTCGGTTTCGGCTCTCCCGGCGCGCGAGAATCCGAACGCGTGTCGACTCGCACTGCCAGCCATGCTGCCATGCTCAGAGCATAGGTCAGCACATCCAAGCCAAGCAGCGTCGGAAGCCCGAGCAGGTCTAGCCCGATCGCCCCAAGCAGCGGTCCGAGCATCACGTTGACACCGCGGATTGCCTGCTGGATCCCGCTGACGCGGCCCAGCAGTTCTCGCGGAAGGACGCGCGAGAACATCGCGCTCATCGACGACCAGCGAAGCTCAGAAGCGCTGGAGAGCAAAACGGTCGTCAAGGCGACGACCGTGACGCTCAAGGCGTCGGTCAGGTACAGGATCAGCGCCAACGCGACGCCCGATGCAGAGACGAGGTCGGCGGCGATCAGCAGCTTCTTCTTGTCGATGCGGTCCGTCAGCATGCCCGCGAAGGGTGCGAACAGAAGCACCGGCAGGCTCGTCAACACTGCCAGCAGTGCGAACGTGCCGTAGGAGCCCGTGCGCCGGAACACCCACACATCGAGGCCGAAGCTAGTGAGCGTCGTGCCGATGCTGCTCAGCCCGCGGGTGGCGATCAGGATGGCGGCGGACCGCGGGATACGCTGGGCGTTCTGGGTCATTGGCAGGGCGTCGATGAGGTGGAAGGGAGCAGCACCGCGGTATGGACGCAGGCCTGCGCGGAAACGTCGATACGATAGCGCGCGTGCGCACTGTCGATGAGTCGGGACAAGTCGCTTGTCGCCGTCGGCTGCAGCAGGATCTCCGCATGTGCATCGTCCCATGAGACGGCCTCTACTTCATCGAAGTCGACGAAGCGCTGCACGATCGGATAGATGGCCTTGTAGAACGATTCCTTGGCCGAGAACAACAGCGTGGCCCGCAAGAGTTGGTCGTCAGCGGCGAACCAGGTTCGTCGCTCGAACGGAGTACAGCACACCGCAACGATCGACTCGCACGAGGCGACGACGCGCTCGGAGTCAATGCCGACGCCTCCGCATTGCCGTGCCTCCAGGACGACCGCGTGCGCGCATGCGTCCGTGTGCGTGATCGAGCCGCGCACTGCGACGGGCCAGAGCGGTTCACCATCCGCGCCGCGCTCCGGCCCTGCAGCGTTCCAGCCGATCTGGGCCAGGGCACGCTCTGCACTCAAGCGACCGCCGAGGAAGCTCAACTGTCGACGGCGTACCGCCTGCGTCAACGTGACAGGTAGCAACGGCGCGAAGTCGATCTCTTGCAAGGCGGACTCGAGCGCGCCCAGGTCGATCGTGGCGGCAGCGCCGGTCGTCTCCGTCAATGCGAAGACGTGGGCGGATGTGCGCCATAGCGCATCCCAGGCGCGATCGAGGCGATACGATCGCGCACGCAACGCGTCGCCGAGCCGCGGCACGACGGGCAATTTCGCGGCCGAATGAGGGAGGGCATCGACATGTACCGCGATCATCGGCGCCCCGCGCGACAGTCGTCCTGGTGCACAGCAACGAGACGCAATTCGCTCGTGCAGACGTGTCCGGCCCCGATGGGCATCCACAGTTCGTCGTGCGAGGGCAGCATCTCGCTAAATACAACGCAGCGGCCCCGATCGGCGTCGCGCTTGAGCGCGTTGCGTACCTGCTTGGCGAGGATCCGCACGTAAATCGGGCTGGCAAGATCGAGATAAAAGGGCTTCTTCTCCCAGGCGACCTTGACGAAGCACCAGCGCGGAAGGGCCTGCGACGATGCCCAGCGACGCAGCTCGAGGAAGACCTCGCCCTGGTCCTGTGCCGCCAGGAATGCCAGTTCCTCCGCCGGGATACGCCACGTGCAGCGCTGCACGACAAGTCGGTCGATCGACACACGGGGGGAACGCCTCGCCGGTGGCAGGAGACGGAACTTGTCCGCGATGAATCCCGACAGCAACTGCGCAAACACGTCAAGAAGGTCGAAGCGCGACGCACCATCAGTAGTGACCGCCTCCAGACCATCCTCGCTCGCGCACACCTGCAGCGCCGCCAAGTCGATCGACGCATCGGCTCGCAATGGAAGTGCTCCGAGCGAGAACTTCAGCTCGATGTCGCGCCGGGTGTCGGTGACGGTCTGAACACGAATGGGCTGGCCCGTGCCGGCGCGAGAGATGCGCGGCAATACGCGTGGCGCCCCGAGGTCGGCATGCAGCGCGTCCAATACTTCGTCGGCGGCCGGATGCTGCTCCAGCGCGGAATGGTTGATCAGCGTGTTGATGCCGACGTGCACCTCGCCGAGAACGAACCACATGTCGCCACGCCCGATCGCAGCCATGTCGCGCGCGGCGATCATGACATCGGGACTCTGGTGCATCGCGCCGGTCCAGCCCGGATCTGCGACGTAGAACGCCTGGCCGGCCGAGACTGCCAGTGCGGCGCTCTCGCGCCGAAGGTCATCGCCGCCTTCGTCGAGGCAGAGGAGTTCGCGCCACCGGAGCGTCAATTGCTCTTGCAGCGCCGCGATGCCCGCCGGGCCTTCCCCGTAGAAGAGCTCCTGCGCATACATCCAGAAGGTCGGCATGTCGATGGCTCGCACGGCGTCGACGGCAGACTCAGGGGCGACGCGCGAGAACACGTCGGCGAGGCTTTCGCGGAACACGCGTGCCGCGCCGTGACAGAACCAGCGCGCGCTGGCCAACACGAGCGAAAGCGGTTGCTGAAGATGCTCGCGCAGGTCGGCGCCAAAACTCACCTCGGTCGCCCGTCGACAATCCTCATAAACGACGGTGCGGGCGCCATAGGTCTCGCCGGCGCTGCGACTTGATCGGCTGCCCGTGATGGCCTCGAACGTGGCGTCCAGCCGGCGCAGGGCGTCGAGCAGCGCGCGCTGCTCGACGGCAGCGGCTGCCACGTCGTCGCGCGCTGCCTCCAGCGCGAACAGCGGGGCAAGTGCTTCTTCCCGCAGCGCGGGGTCGTCAATGGCCTCGAGTTCGACACGCAGCCGGACCTCGGGTCGTGCGTCGCCAAGACGCACGGCGAAGCCGAAATGCAACCAATGCGCCGCCGCGAGTTCGGACAGCGCTTCGAAGATCTCGTCTTCGTCGTCAAATTCGCTGAAGGGGTTCTGCAGAAGCGCGTCTGCGATCCGCCCGGCCGTCGATCCACTGCGACTGGCCTCGATCAACATTGCCTGTGAACGCGTTAGCGTCGCGACAGCACCTCCAGGCAACATCAATCGTTCTCCGATCACCCGCAGATAGGGAGCCGGGGTCGGCACCATCCAGGGCCGCAGGCGTCGATCGGCTGACAGCCGGTCCGCGAGTGCCTGCACTGCCCAATCCTCGAAGTACACCGTGCGCGTCGCGAGGAGCCGCCCGCCGTCCTTCACCTCGACACCATGCAGCGCGTCATCCCAGCGTCCCCAACCAACAGGTCCGAAGAAGCCGATCGTGTCGTTCTTGACGCAATAGCGTTGCAGGTAGCTGGCGACCAGTTCCTCGTGACGGCGATCCGCCGCACCTGGTTCCGAAGCTGCGAGGCGGTCGAGGACGTCGAGCACCAACGACTTGTTCTGCCACGTCACGGCTTCGCGCACGGCGGGCTCCAGTGCGAATCCGCGCAGGCGCGTGGCGATCGCCGTGCAGGCTTGGGCGAAGCTATCCACGAATGCTTGCTCGAGCTCGCTCAACCGCTGGAGCGCCTCGCGGAGCGCCTGGAGTACCGCGGGCTCGACGACGATCAGAGCCGCGTCATCCAGACGATGACGTTCGAGTGCCTTGACCGCAGGGCGCAACGTGAGAAGCATCTGTTGCGTCGTTGCCGTCGGCGCGATCGCATCCGTCTGCGACGCCAGCTCGATGCGAATGCGTCCCTTCAGGTCTGCGCGGACCTCATCGAACAGCGCGCGGACATGCGCGCGGGCCGCGGCCAGCGCATCGGATGCGTCGGCGCAGTGCACATCCGCCAACCCGAGCACCAGCGCCGCGGGAAAGCCGGCGGTTCGACATTCGAGCGTGCGCCACAGCGACCAGCCGCCCGAAGCCGCCTGCATGGCATGCGTAGTAGCGGGCGACCGCATATCAACGTGCGGTCGCGCATACGCGGAAGTCATGCCCCGGACCTCGCGCTGCGCACGGCTTGCGCGATCGCTGCTGGTGTAGCAAGCCGATAGACGTCGCGCACGCGGAGTTGGGCGCCCAGTTCGTCACCGCACCGGGCTACGAAGCGCATCATCGCCAACGAATGCAGCCCGTTCGCGATGAGGTCGTCTCCAGGTCCCACGATAATGCCCGGCACGAGTTCACGCAGGATGTCCAGCACCCCCTGGAGCTCGCGATCATGCGCCGGAGCGGTGGCTTGCACCATCGGCGGCGCTGCCTTCGGTTGGCCCCCCAGCGCCAACGTACCAAGCTGCTTTCGATCTACCTTGCCGTTGGCGCTGACCGGCCAGGCGTCGAGCGCCATGATCACCGCCGGCACCATGTACGACGGCAGGACGCTGTTGAGGCGGCCGCGGATATCATCCGGCTTGACGGCGTGAGACGAAGCCGCCAGTACGAATGCGAGCAGTTGCTTGTCGCCGGAAGCCTGCTCGTGGGCGAGGACGATCGCATCCTTCACGCCGTCGCAGCGACGAAGTGCGGACTCGATCTCACCGATCTCAATGCGGTAGCCGCGGATCTTCACCTGCTGATCCACCCGCCCGAGGAATTCAATGTTTCCGTCCGGCAGGAACTTCGCGAGATCGCCGGTGCGGTACATCGTTCGCCCAGGCTCGATGGCATACGGGTCGGGAATGAATTTCACGGCAGTCAGCGCCGGGTCGGCGAAATAGCCTTGCGCGAGGCATTCGCCGCCGATGTACAAGTCGCCCGGAACGCCGATGGGCTGCGGTTGCAAATCGCTGTCCAGGACGTAGTACCGCGCGTTCTGGATCGGGCGGCCATAGGGCACGCTGCGCCAGTGCGGCTCGACTCGTTCGACGACGAAATAGTTCGACCAGATGGCGGCTTCGGTGGCACCGCCAAGCGACACCACGCGCGCGCCAGGAAACAGCGCGCGGATGCGATCCGGCATCGTCAACGGAATCCAGTCACCACTGAGGAACGCCGTGCGCAGCGATGCGCGCGTCGACCCGGCCGGCGCCGCCTCCAGGCTCGGCGCGACGTAGCCGAATGCCGCAGGTGCCGAGTCCCAGAAGGTGGCAGATCGTCCGGAAAGGTAGGAAGCGAGTTCGTCCGGATCCCTCATCTTGCAGCCCGGCACGACATCGATGCAGGCGCCCGCGGCGAGCGTCCCGAAGATGTCGTACACGGACAAGTCGAAGCAGATCGACGTGACGAAGAACAGTCGATCCGCAGGCGTGATCGCCGCAAATCGGTTCACCCATGAAATCAGGTTGACCACGGGGCCGTGGCGCACCATCACACCCTTGGGCTGCCCTGTCGAACCGGACGTGAAGATCACGTACGCCAGCGACGCCGCCGTTCCCGCAGGAGCGAGGTTGGTGTCGTCGAACGCTGCATAGTCGGCCGGCCAAAACCGACGCACGCCGCACGCCGGCGCTTCAATCTCCCGCACGCCATCCCTGCTGAATGAGACATCGTAGCGATGCACGAGTTCGGTGGTGAACGCCTGCGCGGAACGCCGTACCACCTGGGCACGCAAGCCTGGACGCTCTTGTGCGAATGCCTCGAAGAACGCGGTCGTCACGTGGAACTCCGTCTCGACATCGCTCTTGACCCTGGCAGATGGTACCGCCTCCTTGTGCGCCTTCAATGCAGCAGCGAGAACCGGGCGGCATGCCGGGTCCATCACGTCGGCCACGACCACCACGCCTCGCGGCGCGAGTTGCGACAGGCATTGCTCGAGCACTGCCTCGAGATACCGGTGGCTGGGAAAGAACTGGGTGACGCTGGGCAGAATGATCGCGTCGAAGCCGATGCCGGCGAGCGCGGACTCGTGTGCGAACGCGATCTCAAATCGCGCAGCATTGAATCCCTCTTCGACCGCTCGGCGCCGGTTGCGTCCCTGGTAGCGCGGCGCCGGATCGAGGCCGACATAGTCGACCCCTCGCTTCAGCAGCTCGAAGCCGATGGCCCCCGAGCCGCAACCGATCTCGAGAATCCGGGCGCCGGGACGGAGGCGATCGCCGAGCAGATCGACGACGTGATCGACGTACTGCGCCACCTCCTCGCGCGCGAATGGCTGACCGGTGAAGCTGCTGATGAAGCCGCCTGCGGCAATGTCGTCGTCGGTTCGTTCGGCAACGAAATCCCAGAACTGCGCCGTCTGCTTGCGGTCGACCTCAAGGGCGGGCTCGTATGCCGACTCGCCATCCAAGCTGCAGACGTTGCGTAGGCCGGGAACCTCCCACGCGAGACGCTCGATCTCAGGCTGGCGGTCGCTGTCCGTCAGAACCGTGGAGACCCCGAGGTCTTCGAGCAGCCGTCGCCGCCTTTCCAGAGGCCATTCAGGATCGAGCGGCACGTACGCGCCACCGGCCTTGAGCACGGCCAGCAGGCCGACGACCAGCTCGATCGATCGTCCCGCGCAGACCGCAACCAGACGCTCCGGTCCGACGCCCAGCGCTCGAAGCCGGCGCGCGAGCCGATTCGCGCGCTGATTCAGCTCGAGATAAGTCAGCCGCCGTTCCTCGCAGACCACGGCAACGGAATGCGGCATTGCCGCGGCCCGCTCTTCGAACAGTTGGTGGATGCAAGCGTCGCGCCGGTAGTCTTCCGCGGTATCGTTCCAGCGGAACAACAATTGCACCTTCTCGTCGGGCGAGAGAACCGGCAGATCGCGGATACGGGCCTCGGGCGCGGCAACCACGCCGGCCAGCATGACCAGGTAGTGATCGATCATTCGGCGCACCGTGTCGCGATCGAACGCATCCGAGTCGTACTCAAACAGCAGTTCCATCGGATGCGTCGACGTCTGGTTGGCCAGGATGCCGACCACGCTCAGGTCGAACTTCGCCGACCCGTTCGGCAGCGCTTCGCCCACGGCAGCTCCGAGCCCCTCGAACACGGGCGCGGCCGTCATGGAATCATGGAACGAGAATCCGAGATTGAACGGCGCCTGGCCTCGCAGTGCCGCCCCCCAATTCAACTGCTTGACCACCTCGGCCATCGGGACGCGGCTGTTGGCCAGCGCAAAGTCGATGTTCGCCGCCGTTTGTCGTGCGAGGTCGACAAATGCATCCGCGCCGGCGACGTCGAATGGGATGGGCAGCATGTTGACGAACATGCCGACCGTTTCCTTGAACCGTGCCGAAGTGCGGTTGGCGAGCGCCGACCCGACAAGGAAGCGCCCCTGCTGGCTCAAACGCGCGCACAGCGCACCGAACGCAGCGAACATCAGCGCATAGCGCGATACGCCGATTCGCCCGGCAAGGCGGCCCAGATCGTCGAACAGACGGTCGTGGACGAACCGCCGCTCCTGTCCACCGGCGTAGCGCCGATCCGTCTTCGCACGCCCCTTCGAGAACGGCATGACGTCGGGGGCGCTCGCCTCGAGGTGCGCCTGCCAGAACGAGAGCTGGCCTCGATATTCATCGCTGCGCAGCCAGCGCTGCTCATCGGAACAGTGCTCACCATATTGACCGTCGATGACCGGCAGGCACGCCTCCCGACCCGAAGCATTCGCCGAATAGAGGGTGGCCAGGTCACGCAGAAGGATCCGGAACGATTGCCCGTCATGGACGTTGTGATGCTCGCTTTGCACCAGTACATGCTCGTTCGCCTTCAACCGGATGAGGCGCCAGTGCACCAGCGGCGGCTTAGTCAGGTCGAACTTTCGATCGACCTCGTCGCGGATGCAATCCTCGACGGCCGCGGCAACGTCCTGCTCGTCGAAATGCGACAAATCCGTGCACGGCAGTGCCACCCGCACGCTGGCCGCGACGCGGCGGCACCAAACACCATGTTCCTGGACAAAGCCGGTGCGCAGGATCTCATGGCGCGCAACGAGCTGGTTCAACGCGCGTTGCAATGCAAGAAGATCCAATGCGCCGGTCAGGTCGATCCGCGCGTGACAGCGATAAGCGCGCCAGGCGTCGCCCGCGGCCTCCATGAAGCACACCTGCTCCTGGGCGAACGACAGGCGCTCCACATCGACCGGTGTTTGGTCCACTGCGTCGAATGAGCTGGTCGACGCGTCGACGACAGTCGCATACTCGGTGAGCGTTTGATCTCCCCTCGGCGGCGAAACGGGACGCCCCAGTGACGCCCCGAGCCGAAAGCCGACATCCACCGCCTGGATCGAACTTCCACCCAGCCTGCGGAAGCCGTCGATCCGCCCGACAACGGGCACGCCAAGTACCAGAGACCAGATGGCCGCAATCGTCCGTTCCAGCGGCGTATTCGGATCCACGTGATCCGCCTGCGTGCCGACATGCAGCGCCGGCATTAGCTCCAGCGCATTGCGATCGATCTTGCCGCTGGCATTGAGCGGAAGCGCCTCGAGGACCGCCCAGCGCGATGGAATCATGTAGTGCGGCAGCGTCTGCCTGAGCAGCGATTCGATGCCGACGAGATCGGACTGCTTGACGCCGTCGCCCTCTAGAAACGCCGCGAGGTGCCTTGACGATTCCGCACCACGAACCACCACGGCGGCGGCACGCGCGCCGCCGCATTCGACGAGTGTCCGCTCGATCTCGCCCAGCTCGATGCGGAAGCCGCGCAGCTTGACCTGGTGGTCGGTACGACCGACGAATTCGATCAATCCGTCGTCCGACCAGCGAGCCAGGTCGCCGGTCTTGTACATGCGGCTCCCGGTAGGGCCGCCGGGGTGCGGCAAGAATCGCTCGGCGGTGAGATCTGGACGATTGCGGTAGCCAAGCGCGAGCGCGGGCCCGGTCAGGTAGATCTCGCCGACCACGCCGCGCGCAACCTCGTCGAGCCGCTCGTCGAGGATCAATACCCCGGTACCGCCGACGGGACGGCCGATCGGCAGCTGCGTCAGGCGTGCTCCGCCGCGTTCAACGCGATACGCCGTCGCCCAGATGGTTGCCTCGGTCGGGCCGTAAGCATTGACGAAGTCGCAATGCGCTGCAACAGAGTCGACATACGCGGGCGGACACGCTTCGCCGGCGACGACGACGCAGCGCAGGGACGATACCCGATCCAGCCTCGTGCGGCTCAGCAAACTGGGTGGCAGCGTGGCGATGGTCACGCGATGGCGCCGCATCTCTTCGACAAGGGCTTCGCCCAATTCGTCGCCACGCAGCACCAGAACGGCGCCCGACCCAAAGGCCATCAGCAGGTCGAATAGGAATGCATCGAACCCGAACGACGCGAACTGGAGCACTCTATCCGCGCTGGTGACCCCGAACATCGCACGCTGCGCCGCGCAAAGCTCTGCGATGCCGCTGTTCGTGACAAGCACGCCTTTGGGCTGTCCGGTCGAACCGGACGTGTAGATGCAAAAAGCAATATCGCCGGGACGCGCGACGACGCTCGGTCGCACGGTGGGCATCGCAGAAACGGCGGAACACTCGGAATCGACGTCAACTAGGCCGTGCGAGCCCGGAGGCAACGCGGAGGCCAGTGCCGATCGCGAAACCAGGATTCGCGCCCCGGCATCCCCCAGCATGTAGGACGCGCGTTGGGCAGGAAGTTCGATGGCCAGGGGCAGATAGGCCGCGCCACACTTGCAAACCGCCAGCACGGCAACCAGCATGTCGATCGAGCGCTCGAGAAAGATGCCGACGATGTCGCCCCGGCCGACACCACGGCCAATCAGCAAATGCGCAAGCTGGTTGGCGCGCCTCTCGAGCTGCTCGTACGTCAGTGACGCATCGCCGCTGACGACGGCGCAACGATCTGGAAACGCATGTGCGATCTGCTCGAAAATTCCGGAGATCGTCGAAACCTCACCGCGGTTGTCCGCAGGCTTCATTGTGGTGCTCCCTTTTTTGGTGCCGTGGACACAAAGCATCCCGGCATGCCCGCGATGTTTTCCCGCGTAGCGCCGCGGATTCTGTGTACTGGTGCAGCGTTCGTCAAGCACGGATCGACAGCTTTGCGTAAGTCACGTAAGGCCTTCGCATGCGCCCTTACTAATCGATCAGTCGCAACGCCCCGCCGCGCGTCGTACCAAGGGTTTGCACCAGCAACACAACGATGAACTCGCCGCACTCTAGTCATGAATCGGTCACTACAATCCGCGCTCAATAGGGGAGAGCATGAGGATCACAATGATTGAATTGACGCTGCTCCATGACGTCTGCATCGACGTAGGGCAAGCCAATTGGTCCTGGTGGACCGGAGAATGCGCATCGCGCAACACGCCGCCAAGCGCCGATCAGACGCCATGACGTCCTCGAGCGCCACACAGTAGAGCGCTGACCAATTGCGCCACAGCAAGCAGTTCCTAGACGACGCGCTTGTCTCGACTGATCGGCAGCATCCGAGTACGCCGATTTCCGCTGCTTGCACGAAGTGCAGTTAGCAAGGGAAAGCCAATCCCATGTGACGACGCCGGCCAGTTGTGAGACCGACCTTTGGTCCAAGCGATGGCGAGTTGCGGACTTAGGCGTCTCTGCGCTCCGCGACATGGACGCACCATCTGAATTCGCGCTGGCGCACGACCTCGTTTCAAGACTTCTTCATTTCCGCAGACGGATCGATTCACTTTCATGCATAAGCCTCATCACTCCAATGCAGCGGCGGCTCTCGTGATCATCGGCATCGCGGTCATCTACGGCCGCACCGCACAGGCGCAGAGCCAAGCCAACTCGGCGCCAGTGCCTGCCGCTTCCGCATCCAGCGCGCCAACGCGGAATACGGACCCCACCTATGAGGCGCAACGTGTCGAGGTGACAAGTACTGCATTGCAGGACGACCGCCGAGATTCGGCGACGGCCAAGATCGTCGTGACTCGCGAAGATCTGGACAAGTACGGCGATGCGAATGCCGCAGACGTCCTGCGTCGCGTTCCGGGAATCAGTATCTTTGGTAGCGGACGAACGACCGAGATTCGCATGCGCGGACTTGGAGGGGGCTACACGCAAATTCTTATAAATGGTGAACCGGCGCCCGACGGCTTTTCCGTTGATGGAATGTCTCCGAATCTGATAGATCACATCGACGTACAGCGCAGTCCCTCTCTGGAACAGAGCGCGCGCGGCATCGCCGGAACGATCAACATCGTTCTGCGGCAGGCGACGACGAAGCCGACGCGCGAATTGAAGCTGAGTGAGGCAGGCCACGCAGGCAATCCGGCGACATACCTCGACGGGTTGTATTCCGACCGCAGCGGTGCCTGGACTTATTCGTTGGCCGGCTCAGCTAGCCGCGAGCGCAATCGCTTCGACTCCGTCCTGCAGCAAGATGCGTTCGATACGACGGGAGTGCATACGTTCTCGAATCGTACCGATCGCTCAGAGTGGTACCTGGACGACACACTAGGCCTGACGCCAACGCTTAAGTGGAAGCCGAGCCCGACGCGCTCAGTGAGCTTGGAGTCGTTTATCCGCGTGCGCGATACGCACGCAGGATCGACAGACGTCCAGAATCTGCTGTTTGGTACGCCGCCACTTTATGATTCCGACAATCTGCATCTGAAGATCGACACGACCCTTTGGCGCAATCGGCTCTCTTGGCACGAGGACCTCGCCAACGAGGCAAGTCTCGACGCGAAGGCCGGCTTCACCATCAATCGTCGAATTTCAGCCTCGAAGTTTTACGAGTTCGATCCGTCGATGGTCGTGCTGTTGGACGAGGACGTGCATTCGACGGCGCTAGAGCGAAGCGTCTCGTCGTCGGGAAAATACCGCGTTCCGTTCATTCAATCGCACGCCGCGGCGATCGGATGGGACGGTGAGGCGATCGAACGCGATGAAAACCGATTGCAGACCCAGTCGGCGCCGCCGGGCTATCCAGCAAAGGATCTCGACGAGGACTACAACATCCACGTGAATCGCCTCGCGCTTTACGCGCAAGACGAATGGGATATCTCCAAGCAGATGTCGGTGTACTGGGGGGCGCGTTGGGAAGTGCTCTCCACTAAGGTGACGGGCAACGTGATCGATTCGGTCGCCAACCAATCCAGCGTTCTAAGCCCGGTGGTCCAGAGCACATGGAAGATCCCGGGCACCAGCAATGACCAAGTTCGCGCGGGACTGAGTCGCACCTACAACGCTCCGATGGTGCGGGATCTCAACCCGCGTCGCTTCGTATCCAACGACAACACGCCGACGACGCCCGACGTTCAAGGCAACCCGGATTTGCGCGCGGAATTGGCCTGGGGCCTGGATCTCGCGTACGAGCATTACCTCGGGAAGTCTGGCGGATTGGTCAGCGTGAGCGCATTCGCGCGTCACATCGACAACGTGATCGTGCGCACCACCAGCGAACAGAACGGTGAATGGATCTCGATTCCTCAAAACCTCGGCTCCGCCGAGGTGCAGGGCTTGGGACTGGAAGTGAAGATGGCCTTCGCGGAAATCGACAAGGCGTGGCCGGCCCTTGACGTACACGGCAACATCAACTGGAATCATTCGACCGTGAGTTCCGTTCCCGGGCCGGACAACCGACTCGCCAAGCAGACGCCTTTCACGATGGGCTTTGGCGCTGACTACAAGCTGCCCGGAACGCAATGCACCGTGGGCTCCAACTTCACCTTCGATGGCGGGGGGCCGATCCAGATCAGCGCGGGCCAGCGCGAGGACCCTCGTCCCAAGCGCAACCTGGATGCCTATGCCTCGTGGAAGATCGATACATCTACGCGGTTGCGCTTTTCGGGTAGCAATCTGTTAGCCCAGACGACGGTTGTGGACGATTCGATCGCGGACGGAGCGGGCGTGTTTCAGCAGCGCACCTTCACCAATCAATCGCGCACATGGAAGGCTGCCATCGAGCACAAGTTCTGACTGGATTATGAGCGGCTATGAAACAAACTGAATATTCTGCTCACCTTCGCTATAGCGATCGGGCCCAAAACTATAGAGATTTTCGACCGAGTTATCCGATCGAGCTAATCGACTTGATCAGACAATACGGCAGGCTGTCTCAGGACAGTCCGGTTGCCGAGTTGGGATCAGGCACTGGAATATTTACCCGTATGCTGCTAGGCGCGGGATGGATGGTGCACGCGGTCGAGCCGAATGCCGAGATGCGTGTCGTATGCGCACGCGATCTCGGGCACGAACCGCTATTGCGATGCGTCGCGGCGTCGGCGGAAGCTACCACCTTACCGTCAGCGTCATGCCGCGCCATAGTGGCGGCGCAGTCCTTCCACTGGTTCGATCAGGCAAAGGCCGCAGATGAAGTACTCAGAGTACTCGCTCCAGATGGCATCATTGCAATCATCTGGAACGAACTAGATCGTTCTTGTGACGATCTTCACACCGGACTCCATGCGCTGACGTTGAAGTGCCCAGACTACTCTGCGCATTCTCTGGCGAGGTTCGACACATTCGAAAGCCAAGTAGCTTCACTTTTTTCAGAATTGAAAGTGACCAGTTTTGCACTGATCAACTACCAACGACTGAACTTGCAAGGTCTTCAAGGCCGAATGGCTTCAAGCTCCCATTGGCCCGCGCCCTCATCTGCTCTGGCCTCCGAACATTACAGTGAAATTTCCCGGCTGTTTGCGAAGCAGCAAGACGCAGGCTTCGTTACTCTCCGCTATGAAACCAAAATCTTGATGTTTGCTCGGCCTTGAACTCGAGGATGACACTCCTTGCTTCACCAGAATGTCTCCGTACTTCGCTACTGATATGGCCCTTCAATTTGGATGTCGCAACGGCAGGGCGCTATGGTGTCTGATATGAAATGGAGCTTGATGGCCATTCAATACGCCAAGTCGCATGGAGTTCCAGTCTCGCAGCTAGTAAGGTGCGAGAATCAAGAGTTGGTAGACTTGTCGTGGCACTTCTTTCTTGCGTCATCAGAAGGTCGAAACGTCCTAGTTGACTGTGGCACAGATGAGTTTTTCTTGCGCCCGAACGGTGCACGCGCCAAACGTTGGAAGATCGAATCGAGCGCCGGGGTGCTAGGGGCATTCGTCGCCACCGGAATTCGCCCGAACGAAGTCACCGACATAGTACTGACTCACGCCCATTGGGACCACTGCGATGGAGTTCATCACTTTCCCAATGCTACTGTGCATATGAACCAATTTGAATGGACACAGTTGCTATCTTTCGCAAATGAGGAGCAGCGCCTGCAACTGGTTGAATTGAACAACCAGAGCCGCCTAAACCTATTCTCAGAAGCGCGGCATATATTGGGCAATGGGTTCCACCTTCAAGAAGCAGGCGCCCATACTACAAATCATATTGTGGCCCAGGTTTCAACCTCGGTCGGAGAGTACACTATCGCTGGAGATGCTGCCTATTTGTATAGGAATATCGAGCTGGAGCGCCCCATTGTCTGCACGGAGGACCCGGAGCGCAATCTCGAAGATCTAACAAGACTTAAGGCTGCAGTACCACAAGGGCACCTCATTCCTGGGCATGACCCCGAAGTCTTTCAAAGATTCCGTTCGAAAGCGAACGTTGCCATCATCAGTGAATGAAAAGAAGCGAATAATCTCACCACTGGCACTGTCGTCAGAAGAGCCCGTGCACGCAGCACTATTGTCGATGGCATGGTAGTGGGCCCGCGCCAGCCGCGCCCCGTGGTAATGGCTGCCCGAATTTAGTTTCAGGTCTAGTACTCGCGCGCAAGGTGCCACTGTTGCCGAATGGCTGTGACCCATTTTTTTAGCGGCGCGTCTTCATCCGCCTTGCGAAACGTACTAACGGCTCGGCTCGATGCGAAGGTCGCTCACCTCCGGCCAAGCGGCGGCCCGAGCAGCATCTCGCCGGCATTGCCGCCGGCACGCGGCAGGCGCCCATTCGTAGGCCCATTTGTACCTGCGCGCGATTTAATACATCGTCAATAACTCTTGGCAAGCAACGCAACATGCGTTGCCGCTCGGCCGGTGAAGATGCATTTTGCATCTGCGGCAAGAATGCCCAACTCCCCTTCCGGCAGGCATCGGAAACTTAGTTTGTGCTCTTTCAAGAATAGCTGAGCAAATTCTTCAGACTCGGCAGCCACATCAACGGGGCACAAGGCAAATGGCGAAATATCGCCGTCCGAGAATGCGGCCTTGAGCGCCTCCAGATTTTCGGGCCTCACCAGATTTTTCTCTCGAAATGCACGCGCCGTTTCCCGTAGTGAGACCTGCATGTCTTCAAGCGACGTCACCAGGGTTGCCAGAAACGATGCATGACTGACGGATTGCCGTTGAAGCTGAGGATCAGTGCGTAGCGTGAGAGATATCGAGCCGCTATCCATCTCCCGCAGACCGACTTGGGCAATCGCCGGAACACCTTGCTTGACTGCAACCCAGAACGAATCGCCAGGCCGCCTGCCTACGGTTAGGTACTCCGTTCGGAGTGGTTCTCCGCAGACATTGGTGGCTTGCTGCGCAAGCGCGTCCTCGACAAATCCGCGGAGACGCTTCGCCTCTGCTGGATCCTCAGTAAGCAGGAGCACACGCAGATGCACAGGAGAAATCGCCGGCGGCAACACCAGACCATTGTCATCCGAGTGCGTCATGATCAACCCACCTATCAGGCGAGTCGATATTCCCCAGGAGGTTGTCCAGACAAATTGCTCGCCCTGCGAACTTCCAAACTTTATCTTGTATGCGCGAGAGAAATTCTGCCCAAGGAAATGCGATGTTCCTGCTTGAAGCGCCTTTCCGTCCTGCATCATTCCTTCAATAGACCAAGTATTGACGGCACCGGGAAAGCGCTCGCCGGCAGACTTTTCGCCTACGATGACCGGAATGCAAAGGGCATCTGTCACAAAGTCCTTGTACATCTGCAGAATGAGCCGAGCTTCCTCGATGGCCTCTTCACTCGTAGCATGAGCGGTATGCCCTTCCTGCCAAAGGAACTCAGACGTTCGCAGGAACAAGCGCGTTCTCATTTCCCAACGCATGACGTTGCACCATTGGTTGATGAGCAGCGGCAGGTCTTTGGGCGACTGAATCCAGCGCGAGAACGCGTCGCCGATAATTGTCTCGCTTGTCGGGCGAATGACCAGAGGCTCCTCAAGTTTCGAATCTGGATCGGGAACCAGCGTACCTTCGTGCAGCGCGAGGCGATGATGGGTAACGACAGCACACTCCTTCGCAAAGCCCTCCACGTGCTGAGCCTCCTGCTGGAAAAATCGCAGTGGTATCAAGAGCGGGAAATAGGCGTTGCGGTGTCCGGTAGCCTTCAACAGCTTGTCGAACCGCTGTTGAATATTTTCCCAGATGGCGTATCCCCACGGCTTGATGTTCATGCATCCGCGTACTTCGGCGTTCTCCGCAAGGTCAGCAGCCTTGATCACCTGCTGGTACCACTCTGCGAAATCCTGTTGCCGCGTAACTTTGAGGGCCGTCTTCATGCGCTTGGGCGTTTCGATGTTGTGCTGCCGGGCATTGTATAGTGCGACGAGGCCTACCCCAGATCGAGCGAGGTCGTCGATGGGCGCCACCAGCGTGGAACCCACGCCGTAGCGCTCGACGAACAACAGACCTCCCGGTGAATCCCGGAGCCATCGCTTGGCCGCACTCTTCCGGCAGTTGGGAGAGCGCCAATTGCGACACAAGTTGTACGAGACCTGTTCGGGACCGCCGCCCTTGCTGCACCAGGCATGGCCGCCGGGCACCGCATGGCGGCATTGCTTAATGGCCAGCATGCTCTCGGACTAGGCCAGGCTCAAATAGCCCCGCATTGCGCTTCGCGCCACGCGGACCCGTATATGCGGAACGCCTCACGGTAGCGGCTCCCGACAACGGAAGGCCTCTGGCGAACTCGTCACCTCCTGCTGCAAGCGGTGCAGTGTGGAGTTGGCGCGTTCGCGCGTCACCGGATCAAAGTGGTCGGATATTATCTGATTTACCGTCGTTCTTCGATGAGCGACAGTGCTACTTCCGGCAAAAGGATCTTTCCATGTCAACCACTCTTTCCGAACTAATTGCCCAGAGGTCGGCACTCGAGAGGCAAATTGAGACGGCGCGTGCAGCCGACAAAACCAATGCGGTTGCGCAGATTCGAAAAATCATGACCGAGCACGGCCTGTCGGTGACCGACCTGACATCCCCTGGTCGCGAAGTTCGGGCAAAGATTGGAAAAAAGGTGGCGGCAAAGTATCGCGATCCAGAGAGCGGCGCCACCTGGAGCGGTCGCGGGCTGAAGCCGAAGTGGTTGGCCGCAGCGCTGGATCAGGGGCGCTCATTGAAGGACTTCGCGGTTTAGCCGACTCGTTCCGAAGCGATTCGCGTGGTGGAGCGATTGCGCGCGTGCGAGTCTGGGCATTTGGCCGCACGATCTCTCGCGTTTTGCTGGCGCACGACTTGCGACGCGAACCATTTTGCCGCGCAATTGGTCTCGAGCAGCCGCGCATGGCTTCCGAGGCCCTCTGGCTCAGCAACCGGATCGAGTCGTTGGGGTGCAGCGTGCGGTCGTCCATGCGGCGCCCGAAATAGAGCTACTCCAGGACGCGATCGTGACCCCTGCACATGCTAGATGGGAACGTCAGCCGAGTAAACGCTTTAAGCATGTGCCTACGCGGCAGCCCAATTCGAAACTCCGCTCGCTGACCCGCCTTGCTAGGTCGTTGCTATGACCGACCGCCCCGGGCTACAGCGCGCTGATCTCGCCACGAGCAGTAGCATGCGATTCACGCCTTTGCGATAGGTGTGTCACCCCGGCGGAGAACATCCAGATAGTCGGCCCACAGTTGCATCATTCGACGCCTCTGGTTGAGAAACTCGGTACGGTTGTACGCGCGACCCAACGCGTCTGGAACGGAGTGAGCCAGTTGAGCCTCGATGACCGACTCCGCAACATCCAACCTCTCAGCCAGCATCGTGCGGGCCATGGCGCGGAATCCATGTCCGCTCATCTCGTCCTTCGGATAACCCATGCGACGCAGGGCAGACAAAACTGCGTTGTCGCTCATGGGTCGCTCGCCGGTACGTAGGGACGGAAACAAATATCGACCGTGGCCAGTCAGTGGCTTCAACTCTCGAAGCACCGCGACCGCCTGGGTTGAAAGCGGCACCATATGACTTGGCCCAGTTTCCTTGCCATCCTTCGAACGCTTCATGCGGTGCGCTTGGATTGTCCACGTCGCCTCGTCCAGGTCGACCTCCGACCATTCGGCTTGCCGCAGTTCGCCGGGCCGCTGAAAGACGAGCGGCGCTAGCTGCAGCGCAGCCCTGGTGACCGGTTGACCGCGATAGTCGTCGATGGAACGCAGAAGCTCCCCAGTACGCTTTGGATCGGTGATGGCGGCGAGATGCCGTACCTGAACTGGGCGCAGGGCATCGCGCAAGTCCGCGGCCGCGTCGCGCTCGCACAGACCTGAAGCAATCCCGAATCGAAACACTTGCCCACACGCTTGCCGGATGCGGTGCGCAGTTTCGATTGCGCCACGCGCCTCGACGCGCCGGAGACACTCGAGGAGTGCGGGAGGTTTGATGTCGCCGATCTGGACCGCGCCAAGCCACGGAAACACGTCTTGCTCGAGGCGGATTCTGGTCCTGTCAGCATGCCCGTCACTGACTTTGGCCGTGTGAATGGTCGCGAGCCAGTCGCGAGCGACAGCTTCGAAGCTGCCAAGGGGAGCAAGTCCGGCGTCTGCCCGGGCCTCTTCGGCACGCTGCTTCTGCACCTCAGACTTCTCGGACTTGCGGGCTCCGCTCGGGTCCACGCCATCGGCGACCAGACCGCGTACCTCTTCGGCCTTTCGGCGAGCAGCAGCCAAGCCGACGTCTGGGTACGTACCCAGGCTCAGTGTGTTGCGCTTGCCAGCAAAGCTGTAGTCGATCCGCCAGCCATGCGAACCGCCCTTGACGAACAGCTTGAGGTACAGCCCGTCGCCGTCGGTCAGTCGTGCGCGGGGATCGCCGGCTTTCACGGCGCGAATCGCGGCATCGCCGCTGATTAGGTGTCTAGGCATGCAGGAACTTTTTTCTCCGATGGACCGAATTATGACGGTTCCTGCGGAAGTTCCTGCAGCTGATGCCGGAAAGCCACGGCCAGAAGCGAACAACGGCGAACGCGAAAATCACGTAAGCCGTTGATTTTATTTAGTTCGCGAACAACTGCGAACGGGTAAGAACAGGAAATTGGTGGAGCCGGGGGGAATTGAACCCCCGTCCGCAAGCCATCGCCGGACAGTTCTACATGCGTAGTTCTCTGATTTGGATCTCGCTCCAGCGGTCGCGCAGGAACACGCTACCGATGACGCCAGCTACTTGATCTCATCCCCTGCCGAGTAGCCCGACAGGAGACCAGCCAATGTGAATGACCTCTCAGCTCAGGATCTTGCGATCAAGTGCCCGGCCCATCGGCCAACCGTTGAGAGGCTCACGGGTGTTAAGCCGCGAGAGCGTACGAAGAGTCGTTCGCAGTTACTTTGTTTCCAGTGGATTTACGAGCGAACTGGTGCTCGGCATGCCCTGCGCCGGATCCGTACCCACGTCGAAACCTGGTCGGCCCCAGAGCAGGTCATTTTAGGGCAAGCCGGGCACCTTCAAGGCCGCGGCCGGAAATACAGTGCCGGGAAGACGCGAAAACACCGAGGGCGCCCCCATCGCGGCGAAGCGTCCTCGTGCTTCGGGCCCGGGCGGGCCCGTCCCATCACTTGCGACGGCGGCGCAGCGACAGGCCGACGACGGCCAGGCCAGCGGCGAACAGGCCCATCGTGGCCGGCTCGGGCACGGCGACGGCGCTGAAGTCGTCGAACGAGGTGCCGTAGCCGTCGGACGTGCCGGTGGCGGCGACCGTGAACGTGGAGATGCTGCTGCCGGCCGTGAAGATGATCTTCTCCTGCAGCCAGCCGTTCGACGCGGCGTTGCCCACCAGCGAAGCCGAGCTGACGTTGCCCGACAGCACCACGGCGTCGAAGCCTTCCGAGCTGGCGGGCACGCCGGCGCGGTTCTGGTACCAGAACGACACCTGGTAGGTCTGGCCCACCGTGGTGGCGAAGCTGGTGGTGATGCGGTCGTTCTCGTAGCCGTCCAGCTCGATGAAGTTGAGGCCGTCCTTGGCATTGCCGACGACGTTGTCGCGGATCTCCAGGCCATGCGCCGACGGCAGGAAACCGGCTTGCGTCACCGTCCAGCCCGGCACGGCGGTGTACGTGTTCCACGTTCCGCTGGCCTGGCTGATGGCCTCGAAGCTGCCGTCGACGAACAGGTTGGTCGCGGCCGATGCCGAGACGGATGCGGCGGCCAGCACGGCCAGCGCGAAGATCTTCTTCATGTGATTCCTCCGGATGAACGCGGCAATGTTAGAGAGGTCACCTGCCGGGACGCTGTCGCGACGCATCACGACATTGGCCCGACCGCCAGCGTTTCGTGACCGAAATCACGGCCGGCGAAATCACCCCCTAAGTTGAACCGGCGCGGAGGCCGGTGGCGCCCGCCCCGAGCTCGTCGGGCGCCGGGCCCGCGCATGCAGGAATCCTGCCAGGCGCGCACGCATTCACGCCTTCACGCGCGCCCTCGTGCGCAACGCGTACCGCGCCTCAGCGCCCGCGAGCGCGCAGCCACTCGAGCACCTGCGACGGTGCATCGACGAGCGCATCCGCACCCCATTCGTGCACCGGCTCGCCCAGCCCCAGGTAGCCCCACGTGGCCGCCAGCATGGGCATGCCGGCGGCGCGCGCGGCCTGCGCGTCGCGCAGGTCGTCGCCGACGTAGGCCACGTTCTCCGGCGCCAGGTCCAGCGTACGCGCCGCATACAGCAGCGGCTCCGGATGCGGCTTGGAGTGCGGCGTCGTGTCGCCGCAGACGACCACGCGCGCGCGCTGCGCCAGGCCCAGGCCGGCGACGATGGGCCGCGTGAAACGCGTCGCCTTGTTGGTGACGATGCCCCAGGCGACGCCGTCCGCCTCGAGCGCCGACAGCATTTCCTGCACGCCGTCGAACGGCCGCGTGCGTTCGAGCAGGCCGGCCGCATAGTGTGCGAGGAACGCGTCGCGCAAGGCTTCGAAGCGCTCGTCGCCGGGCGCGACGCCGAAGGCCACGCCCACCATGCCGCGCGCGCCGGAGCCCACCATCGGCCGCAGCGACTCCAGCGGCAGCGGCTCGAGGCCATGGTCGGCACGCAGGCGATTGGCGGCGCCGGCCAGGTCGGGCGCGCTGTCGATCAGGGTGCCGTCGAGGTCGAACAGTACGCCGCGCAGGGGCGGCGTCGCGGGCCCGCTCACGAGCTCGCGGCCGGACGCCGGCACGCCACCATGTAGTTGACGGAGGTGTCGGCCGACAGCCAGTAGCGCTGCGTCAGCGGGTTGTACTCGAGGCCCGCGAGCTCGAGCGTCTCGAGGCCGGCCTCGCGCGCGAAGCCGGCGAGCTCGCTCGGGCGGATGAACTTGGCGTACTCGTGCGTGCCCTTGGGCAGCAGTTTGAGCAGGTGCTCCGCCCCGACGATCGCGAACAGGAAAGCCTTCGCGTTGCGGTTGAGCGTGCTGAAGAACACCATGCCGCCCGGCTTGACCAGGCGCGCGCACGCCGCCACCACGGAGGCGGGATCGGGCACGTGCTCCAGCATCTCCATGCAGGTGACCGCATCGAAGCTGGCCGGGCGTTCGGCCGCCAGCGCCTCGACCGCGACCTCGCGGTACTCGAGGTTGGCGACGCCGGACTCCATCGCGTGCAGCTTGGCCACCTTCAGCGGCTTGACCGACAGGTCGATGCCCAGCACGTCCGCGCCGCGCTGGGCCATGGACTCGGCCAGGATGCCGCCGCCGCAGCCGACGTCGAGCACGCTGCGGCCGTGCAGCGGCGCACGCTGGGCGATCCAGTCCAGTCGCAGCGGGTTGATGCGATGCAGCGGCTTGAAGTCGCCTTCGGTGTCCCACCACTTGTGGGCGAGTTCACCGAATTTCTCGAGTTCCTGGGGGTCGGCGTTCGTCATGGTTCGAATGCTAGCGCCTCGCGGGCGCGGCCCCGGCGAATAACCGGAGGCGGAATAGAAAAGACCCGCTCGAGGCGGGTCTGAAGGAATCTCGCGATTCGCGCGAAGCCGGGGCTTCGCGGCGATTCGTCGGATTACTTGCCGGTGGCGCGGGTACCGACCACTTCGATTTCCACGCGGCGATTCTTCGCGCGGCCTTCGGCGGTCTTGTTGTCGGCGACCGGCTGCTTCTTGCCCTTGCCTTCGGTGTAGACGCGGTTGGCTTCCACGCCCTTGGACGTCAGGTAGGTCTTGATCGACTCGGCACGCTTGACCGACAGCTTGTCGTTGTAGGCGTCGCCACCGATCGAGTCGGTGTGGCCGACGGCGATGATGACTTCGAGGTTGATTTCCTTGGTCTTGCTGACCAGGTCGTCCAGCTTCGTCTTGGCTTCCTGCTTCAGGTCGGCCTTGTTGAAGTCGAAGAACGCGTCGGCGGCGTAGGTGACCTTCTCGCTCGACGGAACCGGTGCGATGGGGGCGGGGGCCGGAGCCGGGGCGGGCGCGACCGGGGCGGGCGCGGGGGCCGGCGCGACGGGCGCCGGCGCTTCGGCCACGACGGGCTTCAGCGCGCCGTCGCAGTCGGCCACGGCGGTCGCCGGGGTCCAGAAGTTGTCACGCCAGCAGAGTTCGCGCGTGCCGTTCTTCCAGACGTTGCCGTCCACGTTGCGCCAGTTGTCGATGCGGCCGGGAGCGGTGGTCGCGGGCTGCGCGAACACGGACATCGGAGCGACAACCGCGACGGTGGCGACAAGCATCGCGACCTTGTTCAATTTCTTCATGATTCTCCTCTCGAGGAAAGCCGCAGTTGCCTGCGATACGTCCAAATCGGATCTGGGTAACGTTGGCGCACGCCCACCTGGCAGCGCGCACCAGCGACAAAAATCATTGTGCCATCGGCATATGACACGGGCTTCATTTTGATAATTGGCCCTCGAATGCGCCCCGTGAGTGTTGTAAGCCAGCGACACGATCCGAGCCCTTAGAATCCCACGTTCCGCCTGCGCCGGGATTCACCCGGGAACGCAGGGCGATCGTCTGTAGGCCATGACCCAATTTGCCAAGGAAACCCTGCCCATCAGCCTCGAGGAGGAGATGCGGCGCTCGTATCTGGACTACGCGATGAGCGTGATCGTGGGTCGGGCCCTGCCCGACGCACGCGACGGCCTGAAGCCCGTCCACCGCCGCTGCCTGTTCGCGATGCACGAGCAGAACAACGACTGGAACCGCCCGTTCAAGAAGTCGGCCCGCATCGTCGGCGACGTCATGGGTAAGTACCACCCGCACGGCGACTCCGCGATCTACGAGACCATCGTCCGCATGGCCCAGCCCTTCTCGCTGCGCCACATGCTGGTGGACGGCCAGGGCAACTTCGGCTCGGTCGACGGCGACAACGCCGCGGCGATGCGCTACACGGAAATCCGTCTGGCCAAGATCGCCCACGAGATGCTGGCCGACATCGACAAGGAAACCGTCGACTTCGGCCCCAACTACGACGGCAGCGAGCAGGAACCGCTGGTGCTGCCCACGCGCCTGCCCAACCTGCTGGTCAACGGCGGCACCGGCATCGCGGTGGGCATGGCCACCAACATCCCGCCGCACAATCTCAACGAGGTGGTCGACGGCTGCCTGCACCTGCTGCGCAACCCCGAGGCGTCGATCGACGAGCTGATGGAGATCATCCCGGCGCCCGACTTCCCCACCGGCGGGATCATCTACGGCATCAACGGCGTGCGCGAGGGCTATCGCACGGGCCGCGGCAAGGTCGTGATGCGTGCCAAGGTGCACTTCGAGGACATCGACCGCGGCCAGCGCCAGTCGATCATCGTCGACGAGATCCCGTACCAGGTGAACAAGAAGACGCTGCTCGAACGCATCGCCGAACTGGTTCACGAGAAGAAGATCGAGGGCATCAGCCACATCCAGGACGAGTCCGACAAGTCGGGCATGCGCATCGTCATCGACCTGAAGCGCGGCGAGGTGCCCGAGGTCGTGCTGAACAACCTGTACAAGCAGACGCAGCTGCAGGACTCGTTCGGCATGAACATGGTGGCGCTGGTCGACGGCCAGCCCAAGGTGTGCAACCTCAAGCTGCTGATCTCGATCTTCCTCGAGCACCGCCGCGAAGTGGTGACGCGCCGCACGGTCTACGAGCTGCGCAAGGCGCGCGACCGCGGCCACGTGCTGGAAGGCCTGGCCGTGGCGCTGGCCAACATCGACGACTTCATCGCGCTGATCAAGGAATCGCCGACGCCGCCGGTGGCCAAGACGGCGCTGATGGCGCGCGGCTGGGACTCCTCGCTCGTGCGCGAGATGCTGCAGCGCGCGGGCCAGGATTCGCCCGCCGGCGCCGCCGCGTTCCGCCCCGAGGGCCTGCCCGACCACTACGGGCTGCAGGGCGACGGCATGTACCGCCTGTCCGAGACGCAGGCCCAGGAAATCCTGCAGATGCGCCTGCAGCGCCTGACCGGCCTGGAGCAGGACAAGATCGTGGGCGAGTACCGCGACGTGATGACCGAGATCGCCGACCTGCTGGACATCCTGGCCAAGAAGGAACGCGTCACCACCATCATCGGCGACGAGCTGCTCGCGCTGAAGGCCGAGTTCGGCACGCACAAGCTGGCCGTGCGCCGCAGCCACATCGAGCACAACGTGCAGGAGCTCGGCACCGAGGACCTGATCACGCCCACCGACATGGTCGTCACGCTGAGCCACACCGGCTACTTCAAGAGCCAGCCGCTGGCCGAGTACCGCGCGCAGCGCCGGGGCGGCCGCGGCAAGCAGGCCACGCAGACCAAGGACGACGACTGGGTCGACCAGTTGTTCATCGCGAACACGCACGACTGGATCCTGTGCTTCTCCGACGCCGGCCGCGTGTACTGGCTCAAGGTGTGGGAAGTGCCACAGGGCGGCCGCGCATCGCGCGGCAAGCCCATCGTCAACATGTTCCCGCTGCAGAAGGACGAGAAGATCACCGTGGTGCTGCCGCTCACGGGCGAGTTCCGCTCGTTCCCGTCGGACCACTTCATCTTCATGGCCACGTCGCAGGGCACCGTCAAGAAGACGCCGCTCGACGAGTTCAGCAATCCGCGCAAGGCCGGCATCATCGCCGTCAACCTCGACGACGGCGACCACCTGATCGGCGCGGCGCTCACCGACGGCCGCCACGACGTGATGCTGTTCTCTGACGGCGGCAAGGCGGTGCGCTTCGACGAGGCCGACGTCACGCCGCACGGCCGCCAGTCGCGCGGCGTCAAGGGCATGACGCTCGAGGCCGGCCAGTCGGTCATCGCGATGCTGGTGGCCGAGGACGAGACCCAGAGCGTGCTCACCGCCACCGAGAACGGCTACGGCAAGCGCACCTCCATCGTCGAATACACCCGCCACGGCCGCGGCACCAAGGGCATGATCGCGATCCAGCAGAGCGAGCGCAACGGCAAGGTCGTCGCGGCCACGCTGGTGCGCAGCAACGACGAGATCATGCTGATCACGGACAAGGGCGTGCTCGTGCGCACCCGCGTGAGCGAGGTGCGCGAGCTCGGGCGCGCGACGCAGGGCGTCACGCTGATCTCGCTGGACGATGGCGCCAAGCTGTCGGGCCTGCAGCGCATCGTCGAGAACGACGCGAATGTCGAGAACGGCGACAACGGCTCCGAGGGCGGCGACGCGCCGGCCGAAGGCGGCAACGACACGGCGGCCTGACGCGATGGCCGACCCGACCCGCCCCTACAACTTCGCGCCCGGCCCCGCCGCGATTCCCGAGGCGGTGCTGCGCGAAGCGGCCGCCGAGATGCTGGATTGGCATGGCTGCGGCGTCGGCGTGATGGAGATGAGCCATCGCGGCAAGGAGTTCATGCAGATCGCGGCCGAGGCGCAGGCCGATCTCCGCGAGCTGCTGGCCGTGCCGCCCCACTTCCGCATCCTGTTCATGCAGGGCGGCGGACTCGGCGAGAACGCCATCGTGCCGATGAACCTGTCGCGCGGCGGCCAGGTCGACTTCGTGCAGACGGGCGGCTGGTCCACGAAGTCCATCGCGGAGGCGCGCCGCTACGCCGACGTCGCCGTCGCCGCGAGCAACGCCGGCACGCCCGACAGCGCGATCCCCGACCCGTCCACCTGGACGCTGCGTCCCGCCGCCTCGTACGTGCACATCTGCAGCAACGAGACGGTGGACGGCATCGAGTTCCAGGCCCTGCCCGACCTGAAGGCGCTGGGCTGCGACGCACCGCTGGTGGTCGACTGCTCGTCGCACATCCTCTCGCGTCCCATCGCCTGGTCGCGCGTGGGCCTCGCGTTCGCCGGCGCGCAGAAGAACGTCGGCCCCGCGGGACTGACGATGGTCATCGTGCGCGAGGACCTGCTCGGCCACGCGCTGCCGATCACGCCATCGGTGTTCGACTACCGTGTCGTCGCCGACAACGATTCGATGTTCAACACGCCGCCCACCTGGGCGATCTACATCGCGGGCCTGACCTTCAAGTGGATCAAGGCCCAGGGCGGCGTGGCGGCGATGGAAGCGCGCGCGATCGAGAAGTCGACGATGCTGTACGCGGCGCTCGACGCCAGCGAGCTCTACGTCAACCGCGTCGCGCCGGGCTCGCGCTCGCGCATGAACGTGCCGTTCTGGCTGCGCGACGAGTCGCTGAACGACGCGTTCCTGGCCGGCGCGAAGGAGCGCGGCCTGCTCGCGCTCAAGGGCCACAAGAGCGTGGGCGGGATGCGCGCCTCGATCTACAACGCGATGCCCGTCGACGGCGTGAAGGCGCTCGTCGCCTACCTCGACGAATTCGCCGCGCGCCATGGCTGAGAACGACGCCCCCAATCCGGAACTGCTCGCGCTGCGCGTGCAGATCGACGCCCTCGACCGCGAGCTGCTGGAGGCGCTCAACCGCCGCGCCAGACTCGCCCAGACCGTGGGCGAAGTCAAGAAGCGCGAAGGCTCGGTGGCGTTCCGCCCCGAGCGCGAGGCACAGGTCATCGACGGCCTCAAGGCGGTCAACCCGGGCCCGCTCAAGACCGAGAGCGTGGCGCCGATCTGGCGCGAGATCATGTCCGCGTGCCGTGCGCTGGAGACGCCCACGCGCGTGGCCTACCTCGGCCCCGCGGGCACGTTCAGCGAGGAGGCCGCGCTCGGCTACTTCGGCTCGTCCATCGTGCGCGTGCCATGCGCGAGCGTCGACGAGGTGTTCCGCGTCACCACCGCCGGCGCGGCCGACTTCGGTGTCGTGCCGGTCGAGAACTCCACCGAGGGCATGGTCGCGCGCTCGCTCGACCAGTTCCTCGTCACGCCGCTGTTCATCATCGGCGAGACCAGCCTGTTCGTGCGCCACAACCTGCTGCGCAAGACGAACTCGCTCGAGGGCATCTCGGCCGTCTGCGCGCACCCGCAGGCGCTCGCGCAATGCCACATGTGGCTGGGCGACCACCTGCCGCACGCCGAGCGCCGCCCCGTCGCGAGCAACGCCGAGGGCGCGCGCCTGGCGTCGCTCGACCCCACGCTGGCCGCCATCGCGAGCACGCGCGCCGGCAGCGAGTACGGCCTGCACGTCGTCTCGCCCGCGATCCAGGACGACGCGAACAACCGCACGCGCTTCGCCGTCATCACGCACACCGATCGCCACCCCGCGCCGAAGGCCTCCGGCCACGATTGCACGAGCCTGGTCGTGACGGTGTCGAACCGCCCCGGCGCGCTGCACGACATGCTCGTGCCGCTGAAGGCCAACGGCGTTTCGATGACCAAGTTCGAGTCGCGCCCGGCCCGCTCGGGCCAGTGGGAGTACTACTTCTACGTCGACATCGCGGGCCATCCTGACCAGGACCACGTGCGCCAGGCGCTGGAGGACCTGCGCAAGGTGTGCGGGTTCTTCAAGATCCTGGGGACCTACCCCGTCGACGTGCACTGACTCGCCGCGACTGTCGGCTTTCCCCTGTGCGGGCCTGTCATGCCCGGCGGAATCGCGACGCGGTCCCGGGCGCTTGCGTGCCGCGTGCCGTCATGAAGGAGTCGCCCCGGCGGCGCAGGGCGAGATCGCCGTTTCGGTCACGCCAAGCAGCCCGCGGCGTTCGTCGATGCAGGCGGGCGCGCCGACCTGCAGCCGCTTCCAGACATCGTGTGGCACGCGGTAGTCGTCTCCATCCTCCAACGTCGTTGCGGACGTGGCGCGGGCAAGGAACGTGATCTGGCCCTTGTGCTCGCGTTGCTGGCGCAAGTCGGTCACCGTGACCACCGCGCGACGCTCCTCGAGCGGCGGCAGCGCATGGTTCAGCCAGAAGGCGAGTGCGCCGCCGTAGAGCACCAGGCACACCGCGACCATTGCCGCATCCGACGTGCGCTGGCGCAGCGCGGGGTCGGTCCTCAGTGCCCGGGCCGTTGCCAACGCACCGATCGCCAGGGCCGGCAGCACCAGCACCGGCAGGTTCGCGACATTCAATATCCTGAACGGCACCACGCTGGGGACGGCGACGCCCGCGATCAGCGCGACCGACAGCGAAACGCGCAGGTCGGTGTTGCGCCGCCCCCAGAGCGTCAACAGCGTCGACCATCGGTCCGCGAGCGCGAGCGCAGCGGGAGGCAGCCACAGGCACACCGCCACGCAGAGCTCGAGAAGCGACCAGCCGAAGGCCGTCCACGCCATGAGGGCGAACATGCCGACGCCCGACCAGATCGCGAAGGCGCGCGCTCGCGAGATCGCACGCAGGCGCTCGTGGACTTCGCTGTGCATGGAAGGCTCCTCCGGTTCGATGATCCGGCCCGGCGTGATCGATCCGCCTGGGCGAGTCTTCTTCTTGAAGACGTCGAGGCAAGTATCGGGCACGAACGACACGCGCGCCGACGACGATGATGCGGGCCAGGGTGGTCCGGCCGCAGCCGCTGGCCCGGTTATCCGCGACAGGCGCATCGCGCCGCCGTCACGATCGTCGGGTCCGGGCGGCCGCCGTGGGAGCCGACTTGCGCGCGGAGGATCGCCTTGCGCCATCTCCTGGCGACGCGGCGCGCGCCTTCGCGCCGGCTCGCGCGCACGCAGTCGCGCGCGACGCCAATTCCGTCACGCCCGAGCGCGGCCGCGGCGTTCGCGGCGCGCGGCCCGCTGCTATCGTCGGCGCCCCGCGTTGTCCGTGCGTCACCTGCGTTCCTCATGCGCGTCTCCGTCATCATCCCCACGCGCAACCGCGCCGAACTGCTCGCGCGCGCCATCGCGGGCGTCACCGCGCAGAGCCATGCGGACATCGAACTGATCGTCGTGGACGACGGTTCCAGCCCCGACGAGGCCGCGCGCAACGCGCAGCTGGTGCAATCGGTGCCCGGTGCGCGCCACGTCGCGCTGCATCCCGCCGACCCGCGAGGCAGCGGGCCGGCGCAGGCGCGCAACGCCGGCGTCGCTGCAGCCAGCGGCGCGCTGCTGGCGTTCTGCGACGACGACGACCAGTGGACCGCGCCCGACTTCCTCGCCATTGCCGCCGCCGCCTTTGCCGCCGACGAACACCTGGACCTGCTGTTCGCCAACCAGCATGCGATGGCCGGCGACGCCGCCCGCCGCGTCGCCTGGCAGCCGACGCTCGATGCGCTGCTCGACGCGCGCGGCGTGGCGGACGGCGCGACGACACCGGTCACGCGCGCCGAATGCCTTGTCGACGCGGGCGACTTCCCGCACATGAACATCTGCGTCTTCCGCCGCTCGCTGCTGGAGGCGGCCGGCGGCTTCGATGCCGACCTGCGCTACTGCGAGGACCTCGAGCTGTACGTGCGCGCCATCGACCGGGCACGCGCCGTCGCCTGCCTGCGCCGCACGGTGGCCCTCCACCACGTGCCCGACGGCACCCGGCGCGACAACGCGTCGACGCGGCTGGACGCGCGCGAGCGCCATGCCACGCTGGACCGCATCGCGCGGCGGCTGGTCGAGCGCTGCCGCACGGCCGAGGCGCTGGACTACAGCCGCCGGCTCGGCGCCGACGCCTGCCGAACGCTGGCGCGCGAGGCCGCCGCCCGGGCGCGCGGCGACGAGGCGCTTTCCTGGGCGCGGCGCGCCGGCGCCTGGCGGCCGACGCTGCGCTGGACGATCTACACGCAGCTGCTGCGCTGGCGCCGCCTCGTGGCGCCGCGCTCCTCCGCGACCTGACCGGCAAGCGCCTCGAGGCGAGCCAACGAAAAAGGGGAGCCACGGCTCCCCTTCCGGTTTCAGTCCCCGCGATTCAGACCGCGAAGTCTTCCAGCTTCTTGCCGGAGGCCAGCGCCGCCGTCAGCCAGCGCGGCTTGAGGCCTCGGCCCGTCCACTGGTTGCCCTGGTCGTCCCTGTACTTGGCGGCGACCGCCTTGCGTTCGCTGCCATCGAGCTTGGTGCCGGTCTTGCGCCCGCGCGCCGGCGCCGAGATGTCGTCCGAGGTCAGGTCGTGTTCGACCATGATCCGGCGAATTTCCTCGATCGCGTCCTGGCGGCCTTTCGAATTCAGTTGGGCGATTTGTCTCTCGAGATCGGCCTTTTGCCGAATCAGCTGCTGAAGGTCTGCCATACCCATCCTTGAGATGTCGGCCGGGTCGAATATGCCCAGTTGCGACCGAGTTTAGCCGGGACGGCTGTCCCTGGGGTGTCGTTCATCCCCCTCGAATGACCGTTGGCCCGTCGCCGAAATCTCCGCAACGCCTGCCGCCGCCGCCGGAGGAGTCGCCCGGATGTGCAAAAATTGGGCGATCGGCCGTGTTTGAACGGCCATTTCGTCCGCGTCCGTCACCCGCGCCGGCCGATTGGCTGTTACTTTTGTAACGCCATCGACGCCGTCCGGCACGGACGCCATGTCGACCGGGTCGTCGGGATTGAATTCCCGGGCCGCGACATATTCGCGCGTCCGGGTTTGCAGCGGTTCGACATGTTTTGGTCTTCCACGGAAAAAGAATCCAGATGTTCAGGCAGCTAGGGCTGATCGGTTGTGGTTTGATGGGCGGCTCGTTCGCCCTCGCGATGAAGCGCGCGGGCCTGGTGAAGCACGTCGTCGGCTACAGCAAGTCGCCGTCCACCGTCATCACGGCACAGAAGATGGGGGTCATCGACCAGATGGCCGAATCGGCGCTGATGGCCGTCTCCGGCGCCGACATCGTGCTGATCGCCGTGCCCGTGGCCGCCACCGAGGCGACGCTGCGCGCCATCCGTCACCTGGTGCACCCCAACACGCTGTTCATGGACGTGGGCAGCACCAAGGCCAATGTCGTCGAAGCGGCGCGCCGCGTGCTGCGCGAGCGCCTGCCCAGCTTCGTGCCCGCGCACCCGATCGCCGGCAAGGAAGTCTCCGGCATCACCCACGCCGACGCCACGCTGTACCAGGACGCCCAGGTCGTGCTCACCCCGGTGCTCGAGACCGACATGAACCTGATCGAGCGCGCCCGCGCCGCATGGACGGGCATCGGCGCGCAGGTGCGCGTGATGACGCCCGACGCGCACGACGCCGCGTTCGCGGCCGTCAGCCACCTGCCCCACCTGCTGGCCTTCGCCGCCTACCTCGGCGTCGCGCACCAGGCCGACGGCGCGCAATTCCTCGACCTGGCCGGCCCCGGCTTCCGCGACTTCACCCGCATCGCCGCGAGCGACCCGGCCGTCTGGCGCGACGTGCTGCTCGCCAACAAGACGCAGGTGCTCGCGCAGGCCGAACTGTTCAAGACGATGCTCTACAAGTTCGAGTCCGCGATGCGCGAAGGCCAGGCCGACGTGATCGAGAGCCTCATCAAGGAAGCGGCCGCCGGCCGTTCGAACTGGAAGAAATGAGGCCGGGCAGGTAACCTTGCCCGAGCCCGCGCGGCGCCTCCCCGGCGCCCGATTGACGAAGACGTTGCGCCCCGCTCCCCGAGCCGGGCGTCTCCACCCCTGCCCCGCCGCCATGTACGCGATCCCCTTCCTCGACATCCCGCCCCTGCGATCGGCCGCCGGCCGCGTGCGCCTGCCCGGCTCCAAGAGCATCTCCAACCGCGTGCTGCTTCTGGCCGGACTGGCCGCCGGCACCACGGCGGTGCACGACCTGCTCGACTCCGACGACACGCGCGTGATGCTGGCCGCGCTCGAGACGCTCGGCTGCGAGCTGCGACGCGACGGCGCCGTGCTGCACGTCACCGGCATCGGCGGCCAGCTGAGCACGAAATCGGCCCGGCTGTTCCTGGGCAACGCCGGCACCGCCATGCGCCCGCTCAGCGCCGCGCTGGCCGTGCTCGCGACGCTGCAAGGCGCCGAGTTCGACCTCACGGGCGTCCCGCGCATGCACGAGCGCCCGATCGGCGACCTGGTCGACGCGCTGCGCCAGCTCGGCTGCCCGGTGCAGTACCTGGGCCACGCGGGCTATCCGCCGCTGCGCGTGGGCAACAACCGTCCCGGCTCGCTGTGCACGCACGAGCCCGTGCGCGTGCGCGGCGACGTCTCCAGCCAGTTCCTCACCGCCCTGCTGCTGGCGCTGCCGCTGGCCACCGGCGAGCAGGCGGTCACCATCGCCGTCGAGGGCGAGCTGATCTCCAAGCCCTACATCGACATCACGCTGAACCTGCTCGCGCGCTTCGGCATCGAGGTGCAGCGCGACCCGGCGAACCCGTACGCCGCGTTCACGCTGCCGCAGGGCTCGCGCTACCAGTCGCCCGGCGCGATCCATGTCGAGGCGGACGCGTCGTCCGCGTCGTACTTCGTGGCACTCGGCGCACTCGCCGGCGTCGAGGCGCCCGTGCGCATCGAGGGCGTGGGCCTCGATTCCATCCAGGGCGACATCCGCTTCGTCGACGCGGCGCGGGCGATGGGCGCGCAGGTCGAGGGCGGCGCCGGCTGGCTGGAGGTGCGCCGCGGCGCGTGGCCGCTCAAGGCCATCACGCTCGACTGCAACCACATCCCCGACGCCGCGATGACGCTGGCCGTCATGGCGCTGTACGCCGACGGCACCACGCGCCTGACCAACATCGCCAGCTGGCGCGTCAAGGAGACGGACCGCATCGCCGCGATGGCGGCCGAGCTGCGCAAGATGGGCGGCAGCGTCGTCGAGGGCCCCGACTTCATCGAGGTCACGCCTCCTGCCTCGGCCTCGCACTGGCTGGCCGGCGCGATCCGCACCTACGACGACCACCGGATGGCGATGTGCCTGTCGCTGGCCGCGTTCAACGCCCTGGCCGGCGCCCGCCCGCCGCGCCCGGTGCGCATCCTCGATCCGCAGTGCGTCGCCAAGACCTTCCCCGACTACTTCGAGACGCTGTTCGGCCTGGCCCGCGCCGACGTCGCGGACATCCCGGTGATCACGATCGACGGCCCCACCGCCTCCGGCAAGGGCACGCTGGCCTCCGAGGTGGCGCGCCGGCTCGGCTACGCGCTGCTCGACTCGGGCGCGCTGTACCGCGCCACGGCGCTGGCGGTCCAGCAGGCCGGCGTCGACCCGGCCGACGCCGCCGCGGTCACCGCGCTCGCGGCGCGGCTGGACCTGCGCTTCGAGGCCGACCGCGCCTTCCTCGACGGCCGCGACGTCACCGACGCCCTGCGCCTGGAGGCGACCGGCGTGATGGCCTCGCAGATCTCCGTGCACCCGGCCGTGCGCCAGGCGCTGCACGGCCTGCAGCTGGCGTTCCGGCGCCTGCCGGGCCTGGTGGCCGATGGCCGCGACATGGGCACCGTCGTGTTCCCGGGCGCCCCGTTGAAGGTCTTCCTGACCGCCAGCGTCGAGCAACGCGCCGCCCGCCGGCATAACCAATTGATTTCCCGGGGTATTCCTGCTAATATCGACAGTCTTCTCGCCGACCTCCGGGCGCGGGACGAGCGCGACACGAATCGCGCCGTCGCGCCCCTGAAGCCGGCGCCGGATGCGGTGTTGCTCGACAACTCCGGCATGTCCATCGACGAAGGGGTCGATGCCGTGCTCGAGGCGTGGAGCAGGCGCCACGACTAGAAGGCGGTCGTCGAAAGACGGCCAAGCAGGCCCGCCGCCTGCGTCCCACGCGTCCTCGCAGGCGCCGCCGGATGCGTCGAACACGGACTCCCCGTCCGGTTCGGGGCGGTGGTCGTTCCACCCTAACCCTGCACCCTCCCGGGTTGCAATCTGCCGGCAGCGCTCCCTTTTTTCGGTCGCACCCCGCCGGTCCTCAGGAAATTCCATGCCCAAGACCCAACCCATCACCGACTTCGCCGCTGGTTCCTTCGCCGCGATGTTCGAGGAATCGCTCAAGAGCAGCGAAATGCGCTCCGGCGAAGTCATCACTGCCGAAGTGGTGCGCATCGATCACAGCTTCGTCGTCGTCAACGCCGGCCTCAAGTCCGAAGCCTACGTGCCCATCGACGAGTTCAAGAACGATCAAGGCGAAGTCGAAGTCCAAGTGGGCGACTTCGTTTCCGTCGCGATCGACGCCGTCGAGAACGGCTACGGCGACACCATCCTGTCGCGCGACAAGGCCAAGCGCCTGGCCTCGTGGCTGTCGCTCGAGACCGCGCTCGAGTCCGGCGACTTCGTCACCGGCACGGTCAGCGGCAAGGTCAAGGGCGGCCTGACCGTCCTGGTCAACGGCATCCGCGCCTTCCTGCCGGGCTCCCTGCTGGACACGCGGCCGGTCAAGGACATGAGCCCGTTCGAGGGCAAGACCATGGAATTCAAGGTCATCAAGCTCGACCGCAAGCGCAACAACGTCGTGCTGTCGCGCCGTGCCGTGGTCGAGGCCTCGATGGGCGAAGAGCGCGCCAAGCTGCTCGAGACCCTGTCCGAAGGCGCCATCGTCAACGGCGTGGTCAAGAACATCACCGAATACGGCGCGTTCGTCGACCTCGGCGGCATCGACGGCCTGCTGCACATCACCGACATGGCCTGGCGCCGTGTCCGCCACCCGAGCGAAGTGGTGACGGTCGGCCAGGAACTGACGGCCAAGGTCCTGAAGTTCGACGCCGAGAAGAACCGCGTCTCGCTGGGCCTGAAGCAGCTGGGCGACGATCCGTGGATGGGCGTGGCCCGCCGCTACCCGACGGGCACGCGCCTGTTCGGCAAGGTCACCAACATCGCCGACTACGGCGCGTTCGTCGAGATCGAGCCGGGCATCGAAGGCCTGGTGCACGTCTCGGAAATGGACTGGACGAACAAGAACGTCGCCCCGTCCAAGACCGTGACGCTGGGCGAGGAAGTCGAAGTCATGGTCCTCGAGATCGACGAAGACAAGCGCCGCATCTCGCTGGGCATGAAGCAGTGCCGCGCCAACCCGTGGGAAGAGTTCGCCGCCAACGTGCATCGTGGCGACAAGGTCCACGGCCCGATCAAGTCGATCACCGACTTCGGCGTGTTCGTGGGCCTGGCCCAGGGCATCGACGGCCTGGTGCACCTGTCCGACCTGTCCTGGCACGAGCCGGGCGAGCAGGCCGTGCGCAACTACAAGAAGGGCCAGGAAGTCGAAGCCGTGGTCCTGGGCATCGACGTCGAGCGCGAGCGCATCTCGCTGGGCATCAAGCAGCTGGACGGCGACCCGTTCGCCAACTACACCTCGGTCAACGACCGTGGCGCGCTGGTGACCGGCAAGGTCAAGACGGTCGACCCGCGTGGCGCCGAGATCCAGCTGACGGAAGACGTCACCGGCTATCTCCGCGCCTCGGAACTGACGCGCGACCGCGTGGAAGACGCCCGCACGATCCTGAAGGAAGGCGACGAAGTCAACGCCATGATCATCAACGTCGACCGCAAGACGCGTTCGATCCAGCTGTCGATCAAGGCCAAGGACAACGCCGACCAGCAGGAAGCCATGCAGCGCATCTCGCAGTCGAACGAGCGTGAGAACGCCGGCACGACCAGCCTGGGCGCCCTGCTGCGCGCCAAGCTCGATGGCGGTTCCAAGGAATAAGGCGCGATGACGCGGTCCGACCTCGTCGCTCAGCTCGCTGAGCGGTTCACGCAGATCACCGTGCGTGACACCGAGTTCGCGGTCAAGACCGTGCTCGATGCGATGTCCGACGCGCTCGCGCGCGGGCACCGCATCGAGATCCGCGGCTTCGGCAGCTTCTCCATCAGCCGGCGCCCGCCGCGCGTGGGCCGCAACCCGCGCTCCGGCGAGCAGGTCACCATCCCTGAAAAGCTGGTGCCCCACTTCAAGCCGGGCAAGGCCCTGCGCGAAGCGGTCGACAAGGAACTGCCGGCCGGCAACAAGTCGTGATCCACCCAAGGCGCCTGCGGGCGCCTTGTTCATTCCAGGGGCGCCTTCGGGTGCCTTTTTCATTCCACGGGCGCCTTCGGGCGCCCTTGTCGTTCCTGCGACGGCGCTTCGCTCGTGCAGCGATGACGGCCTGGCCCTCCGCATGGCGCCAGCTTGCAGTTCCATGCGAGGCACCGTCGCCGCGTCGCGCCCAACTTCGTCATCCTGCGCGCAGTCGCTGGATCCACGCCGGCCGCGATGCCGCCTCGCCAAGGTGGATCCTGCGACTCCGCTTCGCTGCGCGCAGGATGACGGCTTGGCGCTCCGCGTGACGCCGCCTTGCCGCTCCAACCGACGCCGTGTCGGCGTTCCAACCAACGCCGTGTTGGCGTTCCACCCGACGCCGGGTTGCCGTTCCATCTGACGCCGGGTTGCCGTTCCATCTGGCGCCGTGTTGCCGTTCCACCGGACGCACTGTCGCCGAGCCCCCGCGTCATCCTGCGCGCAGTCGCAGGATCCACGCCGGCCGCGATGCCGCCTTGCCAAGGTGGCTTCTGCGACTCCGCTTCGCTGCGCGCAGGATGACGGCTTGGCGCTCCGCGTGACGCCGCCTTGCCGCTCCAACCGACGCCGTGTTGGCGTTCCAACCAACGCCGTGTTGCCGTTCCACCGGACGCACCGTCGCCGTGCCCACCGCGTCATCCTGCGCGTCGAACGCCTGCCGCGATGTCTCGCCGCTGCACGCGCGTCGGGCCCGCCGCGCACGGAGGGCGCGCCTGCGGCCCCGTGCGTCACGCGTGCGCGAGCGAGCGCACGTCGCGCGCGACCTGGCCCATGAAGCCCTCGAATTGGTGTCCACAGCCGGGCAGGCGGTGGATCGTCGCGCCCGGGAACAGTGCCGCATAGCGGTCGGCATGCGACGGCGGCACCGTCGTGTCGTCCAGGCCGAAGTACAGCTGCAGCGGCAGCCCGCGCAAGCGCGTGGGGTCGGCCGGGCGGTCGAGGTGGAAGCCGTCCAGCTGCCAGCCGCCGCGTCCGATGTACGGCGGCGCCAGCAGGACGACGCCGCGCAATGCGGCCAGCTCGTCGGGCGGACCCTGGGCCAGCAGGTCCGCCACCAGCGCGGCGCCGGCCGAGTGGGCGACGAGAAAACTTGCGTGCGACTGTCGCAGCGTTGTCGAAATGCGGCGCTTCCAGACGTCGTTGTCAGGAGCGTCCTCGTGAGGCATGTGCGGGAAGTGGACCCGGAAGCCCGGGCCCAGCGCCCGGCTCAATGCATCGGACAGGACGCGATCCGCCTCGTGGGCGCCGGCACTGGCGCCCTGGATGAACAGCAGTTCGACAGGAGCTGGAGACATGGCGACGTTTTCGGGAAACACGGTTCGTGCAACGTCGGCAAGACCGGCGCCTGCTGACAGAACGTTGTCAGCAGCCCTCGCGTCCAATGCTTCCAACGACAACAAACCTCCAGGAGAGAATCCCATGTGGACGCACAGCACGAGCATCGCCACCACCGCCACGCCCGAGGCCCTGTGGCGCCTGTTCGAGGACGTCGCCGGCTGGACGAACTGGAACGCCGGCATCGAGCACGTCGCGCTGGACGGCCCGTTCGCCAGCGGTTCGACCTTCGAGATGAAGGCGCCCGGCATGGACGCGTTCCGCAGCACGCTGCGCGACGTGCGTCCCAATGCCGGCTTCGTCGACGAGACGGTGCTCGAGGCGACGCGCTTCCTGGTCTCGCACGAGTTGCAGAAGCTGCCGTCGGGCGGCACGCGCGTCACGTACGCGATCACGGTCGAGGGACCGGAGGCCGCCACCCTGGGGCCGCTGGTGACCGCCGACTTCCCGGAAGTGCTGGCCGCGCTGAAGGCGCTGGCCGAGCGCGCGCCGGTGGGAGCCCCCCAATGACACGCGTCTTCGCTCCACCGGGCCCGGCGCCCCTCGTTCGCCGCGCCGCCACCCCGCGCCGGGCGCACGGCGTCCGGTCGCTCGCCCGCGCGGCCAGCGGCCTGGCCTGCGGCGCGCTGGCGGACGTCGGCGAGATGCTGGTCGTGAGCCTGCTGACCGCCGGGGCCGCGGCGGCGGCGGCCTGCGCGCTGGCGAGCCTCGTCGTGTGGGTCGCCAAGGCGCTGGCGGCGGTCGCGCTGCGGGGCCCGGTTCAGGTCCTGGCGCGCCGCATGGCCGTCGACCACGCGACGAGCATCGCGAGCGAGCCCATCGCCGGCAGGCTCCAGGCCAGCGACGGCATTTCGCGCCGCAGGGCCTCGTCGAACAACGCGCCGGCGAACAGGCTGCCGCTCATCATGCCCAGGTTCTGCCAGAACAGCTGGCGGGCCATGGTCTTGCCGAGGTCGAGCCCGCGGGCGCGCGCGTCGCCCGCGACCAGGACGTCCAGCGACGGGCTGTAGAACACCTGCGACAACGCGAGCAGCACCGATGCGCCCAGGACAGCCGCCGCATGGCCGCCGGCCAGCGCCAGCAGCGCGAACGCCGCCGCGAGGGTGGCGATGCCCATGCGCAGGAACGCGAGATGGCCGGCCGGGCCGCGCGCCAGGCGCGTCACGCGCATCTGCAGCAACAGCACGGTGACGGTGCTGAGCCCGTAGGTGCTCGACACCGCCAGCCCGGGCACATACCGGGGCACGTACAGGCTCATCGTGACGCTGGGCTGGATCGTGAGGAACCAGAACACCGCGTTGGCCAGCAGCACGAGGGTGAGGCTGACGGGCAGCGGCGCGTCGGCGGACGGCGCGGGCGGGGCGGCCTGGGTCGGCGCCGGGGGCGGCGCGGCGTGCGCGGAGTCGATGTCGCGCATCGCCAAGTCCATGAAGCCCGCGTAGCCGACGAACAGGACGAGCAGCACGCTGAAGACGGCCGTCAGGTGGCTGCCGCCCACCAGCGCGCCGGCCAGGTAGCCCAGCGCCATGCCCACGCGCAGCGCCAGCGACAGCCCCGCGAACACGCGCGCGCTGTCGACGCCGGGCAGGCGCATCAGGCAGCTCTTCATGCCGGGAAACGACAGCCCGCTGCCCAGGCCTGCCAGCGTCGCCACCGCCACCAGGCCCCACGGCACCTCGATGAAGGCCATGCTGAACAGCGCCACGCCCTCGAGCAGGATGTTGCCGACGATCGCGCCGCGCCGCTGCGTGAACACGCCGTGCCGGCTGGCGAAGTGCGAGCCGGCCAGGCGCCCGAGGTTGGTGCCGAACAGGATGCCCGCCGCCCACGCGCCCGAGTGCGCGAGGCCGACGGTCGACAGCATCAGCGGCAGGTAGAAGGCAAGGCCGCCCGAGGCGAGCGCGACGCCGGTGAAGACGAGGCGGACGTTGAAGGCGGAGCTGCGGCGGGTCATGGGGGAATCGGGTCAGCCCGCAGTGTCGCCGCAATCCGACACGCGGCATGATCGGTGACCCGCACCCCGGAGACGACCTTGAGCGCGCCGTACCACGTCGACCCCGACATCACCGTCGCCAGCACCCTGCCCGGCGCGTTCTACCGCGACGCCGCCGCCTACGACCGCGCGCTCGAGCGCGTGTTCGCGCGCAGCTGGCAGTGGATCGGCGATACCGCCGACGTCGCCGCGCCCGGCACGCTGTCCCCGCGCGAGATGCTGCCCGGCAGCCTGGCCGAGCCGCTGCTGCTGGCGCGCGACGGCGCGGGCACGCTGCGCTGCCTGTCCAACGTCTGCACGCATCGTGGCAACCTGCTGGTGAAGGCGCCGTGCGTGGCCGAGCAGATCCGCTGCGGCTACCACTCGCGACGCTTCGACCTCGCGGGCCGCATGACCTTCATGCCGGAGTTCGGCGCCGCGAAGAATTTCCCCTCGCCCTCCGACCACCTGCCCCACGTGCCCTTCGGCACGCTCGGCAACCAGGCCTTCGCGGCGGTGCGGCCGGCCGTGCCCCTGGACGACTTCCTCGGCGACATCCGCACGCGCCTCGCATGGCTGCCGCTGCACGAGTTCAGGCACGACCCCGTGCGCGACCGCGACTTCGACGTCGCCGCGCACTGGGCGCTGTACGTCGAGAACTACCTCGAGGGCCTGCACATCCCGTTCATCCACCCGGCGCTCAACAAGGTGCTCAGCTTCGAGGGCTATGACTACCAGTTGCAGCGCCATTCGAACCTGCAGTTCGCCCGCGCGCGCGACGGCGAGCAGGCCTTCGAGCTGCCGCCCGCGTCACCCGACTTCGGCGAGCGCGTGGCGGCGTACTACTACTGGATCTTCCCCAACCTGATGCTCAACTTCTACCCGTGGGGACTGTCGGTGAACGTCGTGCAGCCGCGCGGCCTCGACCGCACGCGAGTCATCTTCCGGTCGTACGTGTGGGATGCGGACAAGCTGGGCGACGGCGCGGGCAACGACCTCGACCAGGTGGAGATGGAGGACGAGGAGGTCGTGCAGCAGGTGCAGCGCGGCGTGCAGTCGCGCTTCTACGACCGCGGCCGCTACTCGCCCGCCAAGGAACAGGGCGTGCACCAGTTCCACCGGCTGCTGTGCGAGTTCCTCGGGGATTGACGGCGCACGAGGCGTGCGCGCGGCAGTCGCGCGCGATCAGGCTCGCACCGCCGTGCGCGCCGCCTCCAGCCAGACGGCGTCCGGCGACTCGGCCTGCTGCATCGCCGCGGCGTGCACCAGCTTGATGACATGGTCGTCGTCGCTCGCACAGGCGCGGCGGCGCACCACGTCCCAGCCGGACGCCGCTTCCGATGTGCCGCGCTGCAACGGCGCCGCCCGCGCGGCCAGGTTCGCCGCGGCCACGGCGTGCAGCAGCGGTGCGAGCGCGCCCGGGCTCGTCGGCAGCCAGCGCGCGAGCACGCGCAGCGCGCGGCTGGCCGTGGCCATGTGCAGCACCGTGAAGTTGGCCGTGGCCGCGTAGCGCGCGGCGCAGGCCTTGGCGAGATCGAGCAGCAGGGCCGCGGGCGGCACGGCGTCGATGGCCAGCGCGCCGGCCAGCTCGATGTAGGGCGGCGTGAGCGCGGCCTGCTGCATGCGGGCGCTGATCAGCGGGGCGGACGCGCGCCAGGCCGGATCGGCCGCGACGCGCCGCGCATCGATGGCGTCCAGCCAGGCGGTGGCGCCGGCGATGCGGACCGTCGCTGCGCCCGGCGGCGGCAGCGGCTCCCAGCGCGCGGCCCAGTACGCGAGCGCCGCGGCGAGTTCGCCGTCGTGGTCCGACTCGACCGCGTGCGCGACGCGGATCGGCCCATGGAACGCGCCGCCCGAGACGCCGTCCACGAGCGCGGGCACCGCGTTGCGCAGGACGGCGTCCGCGCCCTCGCGGGCGATCGCTTGCGCGAAGCTCGCGCGCAGCGTCTCGTAGTCCTCGATGCGGCCGCGCAGCCGCTTCCAGTCGTCGACCGGCCGCGCGCCGCCCTTGGGCGTCGCGACGCGCTCCAGCCGGCGCGCATAGTGCGCGAAGAACGAGCGCATCTGGGCCTCGTGCGCCCCCAGGCCGTCGAGCGCGGCGAGCGCCATCGGCAGGTGGCTGGCCATGCCCTGCCCGTGTTCGGGACCGTAGGCCAGCGCCTCGTCCAGCAGGCGATGCAGGATGGCGCGGCGTTCGGCGACGGGGATGGCGGGCGAATCGAGGACGGCGGTGTTCATGTCGATCGGTACGGGAAGTGAGGGTGGCTACACTCTGCAAGTTGAAGTGAACTTCAAGTCAAGCGCTTTCGAATGCCCATGGCCGACACCGACCCGCCCGCGCCCGACCAGTCCGACTGGCTGGCCATCGGCGCCTTCGCCCGCCGCGCGGGCGTCAGCGCCAGCACGCTGCGCTTCTACGAGGCCCAGGGCCTGATGCACGGCCGCCGCAGCGAATCCGGACGGCGGCGCTATCCGCGCTCGGCGCTGCGGCGCGTCGCGTTCATCCGCGTCGCCCAGCAGGTGGGCCTGACGCTGGAGCAGATCGCCGCCGCGCTGGCTACCCTGCCCGACGGCCGCACGCCGACGCCGGCCGACTGGGCACGCCTGTCGGCCACGTGGCGGCCGCAGCTGGACGCCCGCATCGCCGCGCTGACCCGGCTGCGCGACCAGCTCGACTCGTGCATCGGGTGCGGCTGCCTGTCGCTGCAGCGCTGCGCCCTGTACAACGCCGGCGACCGGGCCGCCGCGTCGGGGGGCGGCGCCCGTTTCCTGCTGCTCGACGGCGAGCGGCCGGAGCCTCCCGTGCACCCGTAGAATCCGCGAACCGGCGGATCCTCACGATGCGACTTCTCACCTGGCTCATCCGAGCCTTCCTCTTCCTGGCCCTGTTCGGCTTCGCGATCAACAACCAGCAACTGGCGACGGTGAACTGGCTGTTCTCGTACGCCTGGACGGCGCGCATGGTCATCGTCGTGCTGGCCGCGTTCACCTGCGGCACCGTGTTCGGCGTGCTGGCGATGACGCCGAGCTGGTGGAAGCACCGCCGCCGCGCACGCCGGCTCGAGACACCCGTCGTCGCGCCGCCGCCCGCCCTGCCCGCCGCGCCCGTGGCCCCCGACGTCACCGTGGTGCGCGATGGACTTTGAGTACCAATGGCTCCTGCTGGGCCTGCCGCTGTTCTTCATCCTCGGCTGGCTCGGATCGCGCTTCGACCTGCGCCAGATGCGGCGCGAGTCGCGCGAGTCGCCCAAGGCCTACTACAAGGGCCTGTCGCTGCTGCTCAACGAGCAGCAGGACAAGGCGATCGACGCCTTCATCGAGACGGTGCAGAACGACCCGGACACCACCGAGCTGCACTTCGCGCTCGGCAACCTGTTCCGCCGCCGCGGCGAGTTCGAGCGCTCGGTGCGCGTGCACCAGCACCTGCTCGTGCGCGCCGACCTGCCGCAGGCCGAGCGCGAGCGCGCCCAGCACGCGCTGGCGCAGGACTTCGTCAAGGCCGGCCTGTTCGACCGCGCCGAGGCCGCCTACAAGGCGCTCGAGGGCACCGCGTACCACACCGAGGCCCGGCTCGCGCTGCTGAACCTGTACGAGCGCTCGCGCGACTGGCGCGCCGCCATCGAGACGGCGCAGCAGCTCGAGACCGCCGGCACCGGCTCGTTCGCGCGCCGCATCGCGCACTATTGGTGCGAGCTGGCGCAGGCGGCGGAAGACCAGCACCATCCCGACGAAGCCGAACGCGCGCTGCAGCAGGCGCTCAAGGCAGACCCGTCGTCGGCGCGCCCCCTGGTCATGCAAGGCCAGCGCCTCGCACGCGCGGGCCAGGCCGCCGAGGCCTTCGACGCCTGGAACGAGCTGCGCCGGCGCGATCCCGCCGCCTTCACGCTGGTGGCCGGCGACTACGCCGCCGCCGCGATGGCCGCAGGCCGCGGCGCCGACGCCAAGGCCACGCTGGAGAAATTGCTGGCCGACGCGCCGCACCTCGATTTCCTCGCCGCCTGGGCCAAGCTGGAAGCCGACCCCGAGGTCGTCGCCAACCGCTACCGCGAGATGCTGCACGCGCATCCGACGCTGTCGGCCGCGCGCGAGGTGCTGCAGCAGCCCGCGATCGCCGCTTCGGCCGCCGCCGTCGGCCCGCTGGCCGAGCGCTCCCTCGCCGACGTGCGCACCGCCGTCACGCGCGCCGCGCGGCCCCTGCAGCGCTATCGCTGCGCCGCCTGCGGCTTCGAGGCCCAGCGCCATTTCTGGCAATGCCCCGGCTGCCTCAGCTGGGACAGCTACCCCGCCCTGCGGATCGAAGAACAATGAACAACGCCGCAGCCCCCGGGGGCGATCGTCACGTCCTGTGCATGAAATGGGGCGACAAGTACGGCCCCGAGTACGTCAATCGCCTCTACGCGATGGTGCGCCGCCACCTGCGCGGCGACTTCAAGTTCGTCTGCCTGACCGACTCCAGCGCCGGCATCCGCGAGGAAGTGACGTGCCTGCCGATCCCCGACCTGGCGCTGCCCGACGGCCTGCCCGAGCGCGGCTGGAAGAAGCTCACCACCTTCGAGGCCGACCTGCATGGCCTGCGCGGCGTGGCGCTGTTCCTGGACATCGACATCGTCATCGTCGACGACATCACGCCGTTCTTCGAACTGCCCGGCGACTTCCTGATCATCCACGACTGGAAGCGTCCGTGGCGCGTCACCGGCAATTCCTCGGTCTACCGCTTCCAGCTGGGCGCGCACGCCGAGGTGCTGGCGAAGTTCCGCGCCGAATCGGCGGCGATGCGCGCGCTCTATCGCAACGAGCAGGCCTATCTGTCCGGCGTGTTGCACGAGCAGGGCAAGCTGCAGTACTGGCCCAAGGCGTGGTGCGCCAGTTTCAAGTACCACGCCATCGCGACTTTCCCGCTCAACTATTTCGTCGCCCCGTCGATTCCGAAGGGCGCGCGCATCATCGTCTTCCATGGCGTGATGAACCCGCCCGACGCCCTGGCGGGCCGCAGCAACGGCAACTGGCGCCATGCGAAGGCCTCGCCCTGGATCTCCGATCACTGGAAGGAATAGTGCCGTCCGGCGGCGCCACGTCGCCGTCCGTCGTTCTCGCCTCGCCCTCGCGCGCCTGACGCGCCCGGGCGCCCGCTATCCTGCGCGTCGCCGCCGACCGCCTCCTGCCTGCCCATGACCACCGTCCATTTCGTCTACCCGCGTGACGCCACCCGCAACTCGTCGCCGTTCTGCATCGGCAACGAGGTGGGCGACCGGCTGGCGCGCGACTACGACGTGCGCTTCTACGGCTGGCGCGACCAGGTCACCATCGATCCGAAGCCGGGCGACATCCTGCTGGGCCACCCGCACTGGCGGCGCGACTCGGTGTTCGACCGCTCGGTGCGCCGCCCCGGCTGGACGCGACGCATCCTGATGGCGCCCTACGTCGACGACCTGCGCCAGGTGGCCTACTACGACCGCCACATGGAGCAGTGCGACCTGTTCCTGGCGATCACCGGCAACTACTGGTTCGACCGCATCGAGGACGCGGCGATCCGGCGCTGGAAGCCCAAGATGCGCCACATGGACCTGGCCGTCAACCGCGCGTTCTTCCCGTTCGTGAAGACGCGCTTCAACCCGCCCGGCCAGCGCAAGTTCCTCTACATCGGCCACACCGCGCACAACAAGAACGTCGGCTACCTGTCGCAGTTGCAGCTGAAGTGCGAGAGCGTGGACATCAGCTGGGCCGGCAAGGGCCGCAAGAAGATCCCGGGCGTCCACGTGCTGGGCTTCATGGACTTCTCCAAGCCGGAAGCGCGTGCCAAGGTCACCGAGTTCGACTTCATGATCACCGTCGGCGCGATGGACGCGAATCCGACCACCATCCTCGAAGCCATGGCCTGGGGCCTGATCCCGACGGTGACGATGCAGAGCGGCTACGAGAACCGCGCCGGCATCGTCAACGTGCCGCTGAACGACACGGCGGCCGCGGAGCTCGTCTTCAAGGAACTGCAGGCGCGCACCGACGCCGAGCTGCGCGAGACGCAGCGCCTGGGCCAGGAGGCGATCGACACCCACTACCGCTGGGACCGCTTCTACGCCGACGTGCGCGCCGCCATCGAAGGCACCGAATCGCCGGCCATCCGGGCCGCGACCTGGAAGGAACGCATCCTCATGAAGGCTTTCGACCTGGTCCATTGATGTCGTCCAACGCCACTCCCATCACCTTCTTCGGCTACTGGTCGGGCCAGTTGCCCGCCGTCACGGAGCTGCATTTCCGCAGCTTCCTGCGCCATCATCCGGGCTCGCGCTACGAGCTGTGGCTGGACGAGGACGACGCCAGCGCCATCGTCGCGCCCGAGCTGCAGTGGATCAAGACGCATCCACGCATCACGGTGCGCTCGTTCTCGCTGAACCGCCTCATCGAGCAGCACGTCAGCGCCAAGCCCGTGGCGCGCTACGACCGCTGGCAGCGCGTGCGCAAGCTCGCCAGCGCGGTGCACCGCAAGCTCGCGCCGCAATGGGCGCGCCGCAACGCGTGGGAACACCCGCTGTTCGGCCTCACGTACAAGCATTCGTCGGCGCTGTTCGGCGGGTTCACGCGCAACAAGGCCTACCGCGGCGACCTGGCGCGCTGCCTGATCGCGCTGACGCACTACCCGGATGCCTGCCTGTACGTCGACCTCGACGTCTGCTTCACCAGCGACCTCACGATCCACTGCGCCGACAAGGCCTGGGCCTATCGCTGGGAGACCTTCCAGTTCGCCAACTCGGCCATCCTGTACCTGCCGAACCGCACCTGGAGCACGGCCCTGGTGCGCAAGGGCAACGAGCTGGAGAACTTCCTGCCCTGGATCCTGTTCGCCGACCACGTTTGCAACGAGCTGGGCATCTTCGTGCATCCGACCCGGCTGTTCGACCCGCTGTGGGACCCGTCCTCGATGCTGTACGGCGACACGGTGAAGTTCTTCGGCTCGCGCGACAACCTGGCGCTCGACATGCATGCGCTGTCCACCGAGCGTCACTGGGCGATCCACTGGCACAACAACTGGAAGACGGTTCCCGCGCCCACGTCGATCTACAGCGGCCTGCTCAAGGCCTGCGCGGACACCGGCGAATGAGCGAAGGCGCGCCCACCACCATCCTCGCGCCGATGCGCTACGCCACGCTGGTGGTCAACCGCCTGCGCGCCAACGAACCGTTCCGCCCCGGCGCCGGGCCCAACGGCGGCGACTTCTTCCTGCCGTGGCGCCAGCTGCGCGAACGCTTCGCCGTCGACGGCGTCGAGCTCAACACGCGCGACGTCAACGCGGGCCGCGAGGTGGAGTTCGAGCTGCACCTGAACGCGCAGCGCAGCGTCTCGCACCCGTTCAGCTACAGCTACCTGTACGAGGATCCGATCGTCCGGCCGATCAACGGCAACATCGTGGAGCTGGCGCGCTACCGCAAGATCTTCACCAGCAACGAGGATCTCATCGACGGCCAGCACGTGCTGCAGCTCGACTACCCGAACGACCTCACGCTGCGCGACGTGCCCACCTTCAAGGAGCGCGACCTGTTCTGCGTGCTGATCGCGTCGAACAAGGCGCTGCTGCATCCGCACCCGCGCAACCTGCACCGCCGGCGCGTCGAGGCGATCCGCTTCTTCGAGGAGCACGCCGCCGACCGCTTCACGCTGTTCGGCCCCGGCTGGGACATCCCCGCGGTGCGGCCCGGCCACCTGGGCCGCATCGCCAAGCGCCTCAACGAATGGAAGCGTCGCATCGACCCGCACGCCCCGCCCGCGTTCCCGAGCTGGCGCGGCACCATCAACCGCAAGCACGAGGTGCTCGATCGCGCGCGCTTCTCGATCTGCTACGAGAACTCGCGCGGCAGCCCCGGCTACATCAGCGAGAAGATCTTCGACTGCCTGACCAGCGGCTGCGTGCCCGTCTACATCGGCACCTCGCACTCGAAGCCGCCGATTCCCGAGGACTGCTTCATCGACGGCGACCAGTTCAAGTCGGGCCACGAACTGCTGGCCTACATCGAGCGCATCGACGCGGGCCACTTCGCGATGTACCAGGCCGGCATCCGCGAATTCCTCGCCAGCCCTCAAGCCAGGCGCTTCACCAACGCGCACTGGTGCGAGACCCTGGTCACGGCCATCCTGGCGGATCTGCAACAGGCCTGAGCCGACCGTCCCGGTGCACGGCAGTTTCGTGAAGAAACGTCAACCGCCCGGCACGGCACGCGTTGAGACTGCATGCGGCGCCGCTTTCCCGGGCGTCGCACCGGGTCGTCGCGCCCCCACCCGCGCGCACAACGCTGTCAACCCAAGGACGCAGCCATGATCAAACGCATTCTCGCCGCTCTCCTCGCCTTCTTCGCCTTCTCGGTGTTCGCCGCCGACGCGAACACCGCCACGCAGGCCGAACTCGACGGAGTCAAGGGCATCGGCCCCGCCACGGCCGCCAAGATCGTCGAGGAGCGCAAGAACGGCGCCTTCAAGGACTGGCCGGACCTCATCACGCGCGTGAAGGGCATCGGCGACAAGAACGCCGCCAAGATGTCCGAAGGCGGCCTGACCGTCAATGGCGCCGCGATGTCCGGCGCGCCTGCCGCCGCCCCGGCGGCCCCGGCCAAGCCCGCCGCACCGGCCGCCAAGCCCGCCGTGCCGGCCCCTGCCCCGGCACCGGCTCCCGCCGCCAAGCCCGCGACGCCCGCCCCGGCGCCCGCGCCCGCTCCGGCCGCCACCAAGGCCGCTGCGCCGGCCGCCCCTGCCGCCCCGGCCAGCACCGCCAAGGAACTGAAGAAGGCCGCCGCCGCCCAGGCCAAGGCCGACAAGGCCTCCGCCGCTGCGCAGGCCAAGGCCGACAAGGCCGCCAAGGCAGCGCAGAAGAAGGCCGACAAGGCCGCCGCCGCGGCGTCGGCCGCTTCGGCCGCCAAGAAGAAGTGAGCGCGCGCGGGCCCGCGCCCGCGCCTCCCGGCTTGGACGACGCCCCGCTTCGCGGGGCGTTTTTCATGGCGACATGGCGCAGGTCGCCTGGCGCGCGAGTACGCTCCGCGCAAGCCGGGCTGTCATCCTGCGCGCAGTCGCAGGATCCACGCACCGCACGAATCGACTCGGTCGAGGTGGATCCCGCGACTGCGCGCCGGATGACGCTCGAAATGGGCCGCGGGCGATCCTTGGCGCAAATCAGTCGGCCGAAGCGAATGCCGATCGGTACTTCACGAACCCGCGCTTGCGGTCGCCGGCGTAGCCGCCGCGTTCGAAGAACCGATGCGCCTCGGCACGCTCGCTGGCGCTCAGCAGCATGATCTTGGAGCAGTCGCGCGCCAGGCTCAGGCGCTCGACCTCGGCCAGCAGTGCGGCGCCGACGCCGCGGCCGCGGGCGGCGGCATCGACGACGATGTTCTCGACGACGGCGAACGGCCGGCGGCCGAACATCGCATCGGGGCACCAGGCGACGAAGACGGTGCCCACGAGCGCGCCGTCGACGCTGGCGACCAGCAGGGCCGCGTCGGCGTGACCGGCCAGTTCGTCCAGGCGCTCGGGCAGGACGCGCAGCGCCGGGTTGGCGACCAGTTGCGTGTAGAGCGCGGCCACCGCGCCGGCGTCGGCCATGCGGGCACGCCGGACGGCGACGGGCACCGGCTCCCCGCGCTGCCCGATCATGCGGCGGCCCCCTTGCCGCCCGTGCCCGCCGTCATGCCGCGGCCGTGGCCGCCGCGGCGGGCGCCGTCGCGTCAACGGGCAGGTCGAAGAACTGCAGGACCTCGTCGCGCCGGGCATCGGTGTCCTTCTCGCCGAGGGCCATCAGCTCGCGCGTGAACGCGTCCTCGAACAGCAGGTAGCTGGCCAGCGCGGCGCCGTTGCTGCCGGGGCCCGCGTTGGACACGCCGATGCCGCGCAACAGCGAGCGGATCGAGCCGGGCAGCGCGTCGAGATGGCGCGCGGCGATGTCGTCCAGGCGTTCGGACGGCGAGATCAGCAGCAGCCGCACCGGCTTGAGCGTGGCGCGCGCGCGGACCGCCTCGGGGATCAGCGCCAGCGTCGCGTTGATGCGCTGCAGGCGCTCGGCATCGACGGCCAGGGCGTCCAGGAAGATGCTGGACAACGCGTGGCCGCCGATCTGCGCGATCGACGGATAGGGAGAAGGCACCAGCGTGCGCGGCCCGGGCGGCTCGCGCATCCGGCCCGCGCCGATCACGAGGATGCGGTCGGCCCCCAGGTGGATGGCCGGCGAGATCGGCGCCGTCTGCCGCATCGAGCCGTCGCCGAACCATTCGTAGGCGCCCTGCAGCGGCAGCGTGACCGCCGGGAACATGAACGGGATCGCGGCCGACGCGAGCAGATGGGCCATCGTCAACGGCCCCTGCACGGCGAGGCGGTTGGAGCGGATCCACGGCACGTGCTGCTCCCCGGCCTGGTAGAAGGTGACGTGGCTGCCCGACGTGTAGCTCGATGCGCTCACGGCCACCGCCTTCAGGTGGCCGTCGGCGATCAGGCGCTCGATGCGGTCGAGGTCGATCATTTCCGCCAGCAGGCCGTGCAGCGGCCGGTTGTCCAGCAGCGAGCGCGGACGCAGCTTGCGCATGCGCGCGATGGCCCAGCCCATCGACATCATCGTGAGCCACTTCGCGCCGGTGCGGATCACGCCGAACGAGTCGGTGCGATAGACCTGCTCTACATGCATGTTCTCCCACACGCGCACGAGCTTGGCGATGCCGGCGTCGGCGTCGTCGGCATCGGTGGCCAGCGCCGCCGCGTTGAGCGCCCCGGCCGAGGTGCCGACCAGTACCGGATACGGGTTCCCGGGCGGCGCACCGGCGTCGCGCCGGATGCGATGCACGGCGCGCAGCACGCCCACCTGGTAGGCGGCGCGCGCGCCGCCGCCCGTGAGGATCAAGCCGGTCGTGGGTGCAGCGTGCATGGATGCAGTATCGGCGAGGTCGGGCATGCCGGGTACCCGGGGCGACGCGGACGGTGACCGCGATGCGACGTCGCGGCGATTGCTCGACGCCTGCCGCATGCAGGAAGTCTTGCGCGCGGCTCAGCCTGCGCGGGCGCCCGCGAGCGGCCGCTCGTCCGGTCCGCCCGTCAAGTGCGTGCGATCACGGGTGTGTTCCGGGCGGAGCGGCATCCGAGAGGGCCTGCAGGCGGGCATCGAGCGCGTCGAAGGCCGGCGTGCGCATCGTCTGCAGCACGTCGTGCAGGGTGCAGAAGCTGAAGTCGGGGTCCTCGGGATGGGCGGCGTCCAGCGTCCGCGTGAGCTCGAGGTAGTGCAGGTAGTCGGCGATCTCGGCCTCGGTATAGCCGCGCAGGCGGGAGAACCCGACGATATCGCCGGCGTCGTAGGCCCGGCGCTCGGCCACGGTCCACGTGGTCCAGGACGACACCTTCTCCGCGCGCACGGTGCGATCCAGCGCATGCACCCAGGCGCGGAAGAGCGTGTCGTCGCGATGAAGGATGGCGAGCGCCGAAGGCAGCGCCGCCACATCCAGCGGCGTCAACACCTCGCCATACGTGGCCGGCAGGGGCGCGCCCGGGCATGGCGTCGACGGGGGCGCGGGAGAAGGCGTGGCGTCCATGAACGGCAGTCTACGAGCTCCGGACGGCACGGCGCTCCGGCGAGGACCGTCGATCGACGGCCCGGACCGCCATCGCTTTCGTGGAGGCGGACTGCCGGGCGCCGGTGAGGCTTGCGGGACGTGCCGGCTCAGCGTTCGCGCACGCCGCCCGTGCGGCCGTGCTCGAAGCCGCCATGCCGCTCGGGCGGACCGCGGCGTTCGTCGCGTTGACCGCGATCGTCCCCGCGCCGCTCGTCCGCGTTCTGTCCGCCGCCTTGCCAGCCGCGACCGTCGCCGCGCGGTTGCGATGCCGAGGGCGGTTGCTGGCCGGCATTGCCGCCGTAGCCGCCATGGCCACCGTGGCCACCTGCGTAGCCGCCGTTGCCGGCATTGCCCGCAGTGCCGCCGTTGGCAGGCGGCGACCACTGGCCGTTGCCCTGCCACTGCCCGCCACCGGAGGGCGGCTGCGGTTGCGGACGCGAGCCCGGGTTGGCTTGCGGCGGCAGGTAGCCTTGCGCCGAGCCCCAGCGGATCTGGTTCTGGCCATCGGGCGGGCCGCGACGGTCACGGTCGTGTCCCCAGCGGCCCTGCTGCTGGCCGTACCACTCGCGCTGCGCGTTCCAGCGCTGCTGCTGCTCCCAGCGCTGCTGCTCGAAGCGCTGGCGCTCGTAGCGGTCGCGCGCGATGCGATCCTGCTCGAGCCACTGCTGCTGCGACCACGAGCGCTGCTCCGGCGACCAGTTGCGGCGCATCACGTTGGCGCGGTACCAGCCGTCGTCGACGAAGTAGACCGGCACGCCGATGGCGCCGTACTCGCGGCAGTACTGTGCCCAGTGCAGGCGCTGGTATTCGGGCACCCACAGGTATACCGGCGGCTGGTCGGTGGCATAGGCCGGATCGACCACTTCCTCCACGACCTGGCCGTAGCCGTTGTCGACCGCCATGACCGGTTGCGGCGTGTAGACCATCGGCGGCTCGGCATAGCCGCCGATCGCGACCCGGCCGTAGACGCCGGGCTCGACGAACACCGACCACGACGCCGCATTCGCCAACCCGGAGGCGGCGAACAGGGCGAAGCCGGCGGCGGCGACGAGGGTGCGTTTCATGAGGGGCTCCATGTTAAATGGGGTGCACCGTTTCAACGCGGTCAGCTTGGCGACAGTTGTCAGCAGGCCGAGTAAAGCCCAGCAACATTGCGCACACATGCCGCAACGACAGCCCGTGCAGCCAGGAACTGTCGAGCGTGACACGAGGACGCACGGCGGGACATGGCGTGCCTCGATCGATCGCGCCACGCCGACAGGGGTCATCCTGCGCGCAGTCGCAGGATCCACGCATGCCGATCCATCGCCACGGCAGTGGATCCTGCGACCCCGCTCCGCTTCGCGCAGGATGACGATCGAAGTGTCGTCCGCGGCGACGCGGCGACCGTGCACTCGTCAGTCGGCCAGGACCACCTCAGTCGTAGACCACCTGCGGCGGCTGCGCCGGCATGAGCTGCTTCCAGCGCGCCAACGCGTCGTCGCTGGGCCAGAAGCGGCCCTGGTCGCCGAGGTCGAGCTCCGCGGCAGCGCCCTGCGTGCGTACCTTGATGCGGATGCCCAGGCCCTGCACGGATTCGCCGTGCTCGGTGAGCGATCGCTTGGCCGGCCACTGCCTGACCACCTCGGTGAGCGGCCCGATGTTGCCGTCCGCCTGCACGGCGAGGTAGCGGCCGAAGCGGGCGCGCGACGCGGCCAGGTCCCAGATCTGCGTGACGTTCAGCCGCAGGCCGCCGGTGAAGCGGTCGGGCTGCACCTTGCCCTGCACCACCAGCAGTTCGTCGTCGCGCAGCGAATCGCGGTTGGCGTCGAGCAGTTCCTCGTTGGCCACGGCCTCGATGGACTCGGAGCGGTCGTCCACCTTGAAGATGGCGACACGGCCGCGCTGGCCGTTGATGATGCGCAGGTCGCTGACGATACCGCACAGCACCTGCGGCTCGCGCGAGTCGATCAGGTCGGCGATGCGGCGCTTGCAGAACTTGCGCACCTCGGGCTCGTACTGGTCGAACATGTGGCCCGACAGGTAGAAGCCGATGGCGGTCTTCTCGAGCGTGAGCTTCTCGCGGATGCTCCACGGCTCGGTGGGCACGAGCGCGGGCTCCTGCGTGGAGGCGCCGTGCTCGTCGCCGCCGCCGAAGTCGAACAGGCCGCCCTGCTGCGCGTGCGCCGCCTGCGCGTCGGCCCATTCGAAGGCCAGGCCCACGCTGGCCAGCGTGCTGGCCCGGTCGGGGTGCAGCGCATCGAAGGCGCCTGCCTTGACGAGCGCGTCGACCACGCGCTTGTTGACGCGCGAGCGGTCCACCCGCTTGGCGAAGTCGAAGATGCTGGTGAACGGACGCGCCACGTCGCTCTGCTCCGTGCGGCCCTCGCGCGCGGCCACGATGGCCTCCACCGCGCCCTGGCCGGTGCCCTTGACGGCGCCCAGGCCGTAGTGGATCAGCTTGTCGCCCGCCCTGCCCGGCGCGGGTTCGAAGCGATGCACGCAGAGGTTGACGTCGGGCGGCGTGAACGTGATGCCGAACTGCTTGGCGTCGACCAGCAACACCTTGAGCTTGTCGGTGTCGCCCATTTCGATGGTCATGTTGGCCGCGTAGAACTCCGCGGTGCAATGGACCTTCAGCCAACCCGTGTGGTACGCGAGCAGCGAGTACGCGGCGGCATGCGACTTGTTGAAGCCGTAGCCCGCGAACTTCTCCATCAGGTCGAAGATCTCGTCGGCCTGGGCGGTGCCGATGTTGTTCTTGGCAGCACCCTCGCGGAAGATCTCGCGGTGCTTGGCCATCTCCTCGGCCTTCTTCTTGCCCATCGCGCGGCGCAGCATGTCCGCGCCGCCGAGCGAGTAGCCGCCCAGCACCTGGGCGGTCTGCATCACCTGCTCCTGGTAGACCATGATGCCGTAGGTCTCGGAGAGCACCGGCTCGACCAGCGTGTGCGGATACTCCACCGGCTCCTTGCCGTGCTTGCGCGCGACGAAGGTGGGGATCAGGTCCATCGGGCCCGGGCGATACAGCGCATTCAGCGCGATGAGGTCTTCCAGGCGGCTGGGCTTGGCGTCGCGCAGCATGCCCTGCATGCCGCGCGATTCGAACTGGAACACGGCTTCCGTCAGGCCGTCGGAGAACAGGCGGTAGACCTTCGGGTCGTCCAGCGGCAGTGTCTCGTACGAGAAGTTCTCGCGGCCCGGCCGGCGCGCCACGATGAAGTCCTTCGCGAGCTCCAGGATCGTCAGCGTGGCCAGGCCCAGGAAGTCGAACTTCACCAGGCCGATGGCCTCGACGTCGTCCTTGTCGAACTGGCTCACCGCCGATTCGCTGCCGGGCTGCTGGTACAGCGGGCAGAAGTCGGTGATCTTGCCGGGCGCGATCAGCACGCCGCCGGCGTGCATGCCGATGTTGCGGACGATGCCTTCCACGCGCGCCGCCAGCGCCAGCAGCTCGGCCACTTCCTCTTCCGCCTTCTCGCGCTGGTCGAGCTCGGGCGCCTCGAGGCGGGCATAGATCAGGCCGGGATCGGGCTTCTCGGGCACCTTGGCCAGCGTCACCGTCTTGCCGGGCGGCGCGGGGATGAGCTTGGCGATGGAGTCGACATGGCCGTAGCCCATGCCCAGCACGCGGCCGATGTCGCGCAGCGCCGCCTTCGCGGCCATCGTGCCGAAGGTCGCGATCTGGCTGACGGCCGCGCGGCCGTACTTGTCCTTCACGTATTCGATGACGCGATCGCGGTTGCCCTGGCAGAAGTCGACGTCGAAGTCGGGCATGGACACCCGCTCCGGGTTCAGGAAGCGCTCGAACAGCAGCTTGTACTGCAGCGGGTCGAGGTCGGTGATCTTGAGCACGTAGGCGACCAGCGAACCGGCGCCCGAGCCCCGGCCCGGCCCGACCGGGCAGCCGTTGGCCTTGGCCCACTTGATGAAGTCCGACACGATCAGGAAGTAGCCCGGGAAGCCCATGTTCAGGATCGTCCTGATCTCGAACTCGAGCCGCTCGATGTACTCCGGACGCTTCGCGTCGCGCGTCGAGACGTCGGCATAGAGCAGTGCGAGGCGATCCTCGAGGCCCTCGAAGCTGAGCTGGCGGAAGTAGTCGTCCATCGGCATGGCCGAGCCGTCGGCCAGGATGGGCGTGGGGAAGTCGGGCAGGTAGTTCTTGCCCATCGCCAGCGTGAGGTTGCAGCGGCGGGCGATCTCCACCGTGTTGGCGATGGCCGACGGGATGTCGGCGAACAGCGCCTCCATCTCGGACTGGCCCTTGAAGTACTGCTCGCGCGAGAAGCGCTTGATGCGGCGCGGGTTGGCCAGCGTCTCGCCCTCGGCGATGCACACGCGGGCCTCGTGGGCGTCGAAGTCGTCCGGGTCGAGGAACTGCACGGGGTGCGTGGCGACGACGGGCAGCTGAAGCCTGGCTGCGAGCGGCACCGTGGCGCGCACGTGGGGCTCGTGATTGGGCAGTCCGGCGCGCTGCAGCTCGAGATAGAAGCGGTCCGGGAAGAGGCGTGCGAGCTCCAGCGCCGCGGCCTCGGCGCGCGGCGTGTCGCCCGCGAGCAGCGCCTGGCCGACGGCGCCGTGATCGGCGCCGGACAGCGCGATCATGCCCTCGCCCAGTTCCTCCAGCCACTCCCAGCGCACCCAGGCCTGCGCGCGCTGCACGTTCTTCGTCCAGCTGCGGCCCAGCAGCTCGCACAGGTTGAGGTAGCCCTGGCGGCTCTGCACCAGCAGCGCGAGGCGGGTGGGCACGCGGTCGGCGGCGTCGGGCAGCGGGTCCATCCACACGTCGACGCCCACGATGGGCTTGACGCCCTTGCCACGGCAGGCCTTGTAGAACTTCACCGCGCCGAACAGGTTGGACAGGTCGGTGATGCCGAGCGCCACCTGTCCGTCGCCCTTGGCCGCCGCCGCCACGTCGTCGATGCGTAGCGTGCCGTCGACGACGGAGAACTCGGTATGGGTGCGCAGGTGAACGAAAGCCATGCCCGGATTGTAGGGAGCCGGGCGGCGGCCGCCCGGCGCGGAATGCGCACTTTTCGGCCTGGAATCCGTGCTAGGAAACCCGCGATCCGCACGCATCACGGGGCCGGGTGAAAATACGCCGCCCGCGCCGCGCGGCCCCGACCCGACATGCCGTTCCTGAACATCTCCACCTACCGCTTCGTCGCGCTGGACGACCTGCCCGCGCTGCGCGACCGCCTCGAGGCGAGCGCCGCCGCGGCCGGCCTGAAGGGCACGCTGCTGCTCGCGCACGAGGGCATCAACCTGTTCATGGCCGGCGAGGAGCGCGCGCTGCGCGGCTGGGTCGCGGACGCGCTGCATGCCGAGCCGCCGTTCGCGGGCCTGGCCGCCAAGGACAGCTTCAGCGACACGATGCCGTTCAAGCGCCTGAAGGTGAAGATCAGGAACGAGCTGATCCGCATGAACCATCCCACCATCAAGCCGCAGGACGGCCGCGCCGCGTCGGTGGCGCCGGCCACGCTCGCGCGCTGGCTCGCGCAGGGCCACGACGACGAGGGCCGCGCGGTGGCGATGCTCGACACCCGCAACGCGTTCGAGGTCGACGCGGGCACCTTCGAAGGCGCGCACGACTGGCGCATCGGGAAGTTCAGCGACTTCCCGTCCGCGTTCGACGCGCACCGCGCCGAGCTCGCAGGCAAGACGGTGGTCAGCTTCTGCACCGGCGGCATCCGCTGCGAGAAGGCCGCGCTGTACATGCGCGAGCGCGGCCTGCCCGACGTGCTGCAGCTCGAGGGCGGCATCCTCGGCTACTTCGCGGCCACCGGCGGCGCGGCGCCCGGGTGGCGGGGCGAGTGCTTCGTGTTCGACGAGCGCCGCACCGTCGACCCCGGGCTCGCCCCCGGCGATCCGCCGCCGTGCGAGCGGCCCGACGCCGTCGCGGAGCCGCACTGACATGCAGGCACTCGTCCGCGCCTTCGGCGTGCTGCTGATGCTGACGGCACTGGCCGTCACGCTCGCGCACGCGCCCGATCGCAGCGTCGACAGCCTGGTCACGCGCTGGGCGCCGCCGCCGTCGGACTTCATGTACGTGAAGGGCCAGTTCGTGCACTTCCGCGACGAGGGCCCGAGGAACGATCCGCTGCCGCTGGTGCTGCTCCACGGCACGGCGTCCAGCCTGCACACCTGGCAGGGCTGGGCGGGCGAACTCCGCGCCCGCAAGCGCGTCATCACGCTCGACCTGCCCGGCTTCGGCCTCACGGGGCCGTTCACGGGCCAGTACCCGGCCGGCGACTACCGCGCCGACAACCTGGCCCGTTTCACGCTCGACTTCCTCGACGCCCTGCACGTGCAGCGCTTCGCCATCGGCGGCAACTCGCTCGGCGGCGAGGTGGCATGGCGCGTCGCGGCGCTGGCGCCGGCGCGCGTCGACCGGCTGATCCTCGTCGACGCCACCGGCTACGCCTTCGTGCCCGAGCACATCCCCGTCGGATTCCAGCTGGCACGCGTGAAGGGCCTGAACCGGCTCGGCGAGTTCCTGACGCCCCGCTCGGTGGTCGAGGACAGCGTGCGCGACGTCTACGGCGACCCGTCGCGCGTCACCGGCGCGCTGGTCGACCGCTACTTCGAGATGATGATGCGCGAGGGCAACCGCCACGCGCTGAACCTGCGCATGGAGGTGATCGCGAGCGATCTCGCGCCCGAGCGCATCCGCACGCTGAAGCTGCCCACGCTGATCCTGTGGGGCGGCAAGGACCGCCTCGTGCCGCCCGTCAATGCGCGGCACTTCCAGGCCGACATCGCGGGCAGCCAGCTGGTCGTGTTTCCCACGCTGGGTCACGTGCCGCAGGAAGAGGACGCGGCGCAGAGCGTCGCGCCGGTGCGCGCCTTCCTGGGCCTCGACGCAGCAGCCGGCGCCGCGCCGGCGGCGTCCCCCACGCCGACAACGCCCGCGGCGCCGCCCGCTGCGGCCACCGCCTCGGAGCCCGCATGAGTCCGCACGCCCCGGCCCGCTCCAGCGCTCGCGGCGCGCGGCGCGCCTGCCGTCGTACGTCTGGCCGGCCGGCCGGGCCCGCCGAGCTTTCCCCACGCAACGCAGTCCCCAGGACGAAGGCCCGCCCATGAGCATCGACCGCCGCTTCGCCCTCACGCCCGACGCGCTCACCATGATGGACACCATCGCCCGCACCGGCAGCTTCGCCGCGGCCGCGCGCGAGCTCGGCAAGGTGCCGTCGGCCCTCACCTACAGCGTGCGCCAGCTGGAAGACGCGCTCGACGTGCTGCTGTTCGATCGCAGCTCGCGCCAGGCGCGGCTCACGGCCGCCGGCACCGAGCTGCTGAACGAGGGCCGCCGCCTGCTGGCCGAGATGGACGCCGTCGCCAATCGCGTGCACCGCGTGTCCACCGGCTGGGAGACGCAGCTGACCATCGCCGCCGACGCCGTGGTCTCGCGCCAGACGCTGTTCGAGCTGTGCGAGGCGTTCTACGCGCTGCGCCCGCCCGAGCTGCACGACGGCGCCGGGCCGGGCACGCGGCTGCGGCTGCGCACCGAAGTGCTGGCAGGCACGACCGAGGCGCTGATGCTCGGTTCGGCCGACCTCGCCATCGGCCTGCCCGCCGACACGCTGGCGCCCGCGGGCATCGAGATCCGGCCGCTCGGCGACGCGCCCTTCGTGTACGTGGTCGCGCCGCACCATCCGCTCGCCAGGGCCCAGGAGCCCCTCAGCGACGCGTTGCTGCGCCAGCATCGCGGCGTCGCGGTGGCGGACTCGGCGCAGCGCATGTCGCCGATCACCGTCAACATCCAGCCCGGGCAGGACGTGCTGACCGTCAGCAGCATGCAGGCCAAGCTCGAGGCGCAGATGATGGGCCTGGGCGTCGGCTTCCTGCCGGAGGTGCTGGTGCGCGAACACGTGGCCGCCGGGCGGCTGGTCATCAAGCAGGTAGCGCGGCAGCGCATGACGGCCAGCCTGTCGTACGGCTGGCGCAGCGCCGCGGCGCCGCAGCCGCAGAAGGCGCCGCAAGGCCTGGCGCTGCAGTGGTGGCTGCAACAGCTCGAGAGCCCGACCACCCGCTCCGCGCTGCTGCTGCGCGGCGGCCCGTGCCCGCCGGCGGCGTCGTGAGCGGCGTCCGCGCCGCGGCTGCCACCGACCCGCCCCGTTTCCGGCCACCGCAATGACCTACATCGGCCGCTTCGCGCCCTCGCCCACCGGCCTGCTGCACGCCGGCTCGCTGGTGGCCGCGCTCGCCAGCTGGCTCGACGCGCGCGCGCACGGCGGCACGTGGCTGGTGCGCATCGAGAACGTCGACACGCCGCGCTGCGTGCCCGACGCCGACACCGGCATCCTCGCGCAGCTGGCCGCGCTCGGCATGGCGCCCGATGCCGCCCCCGTCTGGCAGTCGCGCCGGGGCGAGCGCTACGAGGCCGCCCTCACGCAGCTCAAGCGCACGGGATGGGCCTACCCGTGCACGTGCTCGCGCTCCGACATCGCCGCCGCGCTCGCGCGCGCCGGCGTCCCGCACGTCGCGCACGTGGAGCGCGTGTACCCGGGCACGTGCCGACCGCCGACGCTGGCGTCCACCGACGTCGAGCCCGACGTCCCGCGGCGGCGCATGCCCGCCTGGCGCATGCGCGCGAGCACGCCCGAGGGCGGCCACGTCGTCATCGACTGGCACGACCGCCTGCTCGGCGACCAGCGCCAGGACGTCACGCAGGCCGTCGGCGACTTCGTGCTCAAGCGGGCCGACGGCTTGTGGGCCTACCAGCTCGCGGTGGTGGTCGACGACGCCGCGCAAGGCATCACCGACGTCGTGCGCGGCGAGGATCTGGCCGACAACACGGCACGCCAGATCCACCTGCAGCGCGCGCTCGGCCTGCCGACGCCACGCTACCTGCACACGCCGCTGGTGTACGCCGACGATGGCCAGAAGCTGTCCAAGCAGACCGGCGCGCGGCCGCTGGCGCTGCGCAGCGACGTCGACGCGGTGCATGCGCTGCGGCGCGCGGCCCGGGTGCTCGGATTGCCCGCCGCGCTGCACGACGGCAGCGACCATCGCGAGACGCCGTCGGGCTGGCTCGCGCAGGCGGTGCCCGCCTGGGCCGACAGGCTGCGCGCGGTCGGTGGCATGATCGCTGCCTCCGCGACGCCCCCGGCGTCGTCCGACCCCCTCAACCAGAGCGAAACCCCCATGACCACCACCCCCTCCGGCCTGCAATACGAAGACACCAAGCTCGGCGACGGCCCCGTCGCCAAGGCCGGCCAGTCCGTGACCGTGCACTACACCGGCTGGCTGTCCGATCCGTCCGCGCCGAACGGCCGCGGCCAGAAGTTCGACTCCAGCAAGGATCGCGGCCAGCCCTTCGCGTTCGGCCTCGGCCAGGGCATGGTCATCAAGGGCTGGGACGAAGGCGTGGCCGGCATGGCCGCCGGCGGCACCCGCGTGCTGACGATCCCGCCGGAACTCGGCTACGGTGCGCGCGGCGCCGGCGGCGTCATCCCGCCGAACGCCACGCTGGTGTTCGAGGTCGACCTGATCTCGTCCAAGTAAATCCGCGGCCGCGCGACGTCGACCGTCGCCCGGCAATGCCGCGGCGCGTTGGCGACGATGCCCCCTGGCAAGGGTGGATCCTGCGACTGCGCGCAGGATGACTGCCCTGGAGGCGGCCGACGCCGCCGCGCTCAGGTCGGCTCGGCCACCGTCGACGGCGGCGGCAGCGACGACACGCCGGAGCCGGTGGCCAGTTCCACCCGGTCGCGGGCCTGGCTCTTGGCCGCGTACATCGCCTCGTCGGCGCGGCGGATGCCCTCGACGAGATCCTCGCCGGCACTGGCCTGGGCCACGCCGAAGCTGCCCGTCACCTGCAGGCCCTTCGGCCATTCGCGCTGGTGCAGTGCGCGGCGCAGGCGCTCCGCGATGGCGCGCGCGTCGCTCACCCGGGTGCCGGGGAAGATCAGCAGGAACTCCTCGCCGCCCCAGCGCGCGCACAGGTCGTCGCGCTGCACCGCGCCGCAGATCACGTCGGCGATCTGCGTGATCACCTGGTCGCCCACGGCGTGGCCGTGGGTGTCGTTGATGCGCTTGAAATGGTCGATGTCCACGAAGACGATGGCCACCGGGAAGAAGCGCTCGTCGCCGCGCTCGGCCGCGCGCGCCAGCTCGTCGCGCAGGCCGTGGCGGTTGAGCACGCCGGTGAGCGCGTCGCGCTTGGCCACGCTCGTCAGGTGCCGCGCGTCCTCGCGCAGCTGCTTGTTCAGGCTCTCGAGCGCGGCCTTGCCGTGGCGCGTCAGGGCCAGGTCGCGCCGCAGCCTCAGCGCGTGCATCAGCGACCAGGCCAGGGCCAGTACGCCCCAGAACGCGATCACGCCCAGGCGGAAGGTGGCGGGCTGGACGACCTTGCCGACGAATTCGATGCGGCGCAGGCGCAGGACGTGGTGTCCCGGCTGGACGTTGCCGCCCGTGGACACCTGCACGGCGACGACGTTGTCCACCTCGGGGCCGGCGTGCTCGGCGTCCACCGGATGCTCGTTGGCCCACCACGACGAAACCGCGAACTGCGCGAGGCGCGCCGTCAGCACCGGGCGCGCCTGCGGGTCGTAGACGAATTCCTGCACCTTGTCCGATCCGTCCTGGCCCACCTTCGAATACGACGGGTTGAAGTTCAGCAGGAACAGGCGCAGCTGCTTGGCCTTCTCGGGGCCGTCGTACGACGCCTCGACGGTCATCGCGCCGTAGGCCGACAGGTCGACGCCCTTGGGTGGCCGGGCCAGCTCGAAGACGAGGGTGCAGTACGGCCAGGCGTAGCCGGGGCGGATGTCGCAGTCCATCACGAGCTCGTCCCCGACACGGCGCACCGACGAGCTGGACTTGCCGCCCGACGAGCCGTCGTCGACGCTCTGCAGGCTGCGCCAGCGGGTGTCCAGGGCCAGGTGCCGCTCCATGCCGAGCTCGTTCCAGAGCAGGGCCGCGGCGGTCAGGGCCAGAAGGACGAGGAACCAGGAGATGCGCTTCATTCGGAGGGGTCGGCCGCGAGGAGCGACGCCTCTGTATCGGCCATGCGGTCATCCGCTGAAGACTTGCGGCAGCCTGCCATCGCGGCGGCATGACATCCGGCACGCGAAAGGGCCTTCGCGCGGCCGCCGCGCGAGGAGAGTGCGCGACGCCCGTCCTCGGACGATCGTCCAGTCGCGCGGCGATCGCAGCCACGTCCGGCCGACGTGCCGCCCCGCGCCGCCGCACCGTCATCGCAAGTCGCGCTGGCGTTTGCGTGCCGGCTCGCGCTACACTGGCGCCCGGTCGGCAGTTCACCCAGGCGTTGCCGCGCTGGCATCCAGCGTCGCTAAACCTGCCGCACGGCGGTCCTTCGGATCTCTCGCCGCGCCACCCAGTTCGGGCCTGACTCACCACGCGTGAGCTCGATTCCGGCAAGGGCAACCCCCGGCGCCGCATTCCCCTGCGGCTTCATCGAGCGCACGCACGACGTGAGGCTTTGCCATGACTCGAACCGCCCTGCCGTACGCGGCCCCGGACCTTTCCGCCCTCGCCCGCCTGCTCGAGCGGGCCCTGCTCGACCACCAGGTCACGCACGGCCGCCTGCCCGGCCACGTGGAGATGATGAACCTGCTCGCACGCGGCGCGGGCCATCGCAACCTGCAGGCCCTGCAGGCCGCCGTCGCGCCGGCGCCCGCCGTCGCCTCCGCGCCGCCGGCCACCGATGCGTGGTTCGACGCGCCCGCCATCGACGAGCCGGCGGCACAGCCGACGCCCGCCGCGCCCGCGCTGGGCGCGCATGCGAAGAAGGCGCTCGAGCAGTTCGACGCCGCCGGCCGGCTCGAGCACTGGCCGCCCAAGTTCTCGGTCCAGCGCCTCGTGATGTGGGTGCTGTGGACGCGCTTCGACGCGCGACGCGTCTACACCGAGGCCGAGGTCAACCGGATCCTCAAGGGCTGGCACACGTACGGCGACCACGTGACGCTGCGCCGCGAGCTCATCAACCATCGGCTGATGACGCGCAAGAGCGACTGCAGCGAGTACCGCAAGCTCGCGCTGGAGCCCGACGACGAGGTGCGCGCGCTGCTGCAGGCGCTGCGCTCGTCCGCGCGCACGCGCACGCGCCGGCGCACGACGCGTCCGCCGCGCGAGATGCCGCGGGCCGTGCAATCCGCCTGAAGAGGGAGGCCGTCCTTTCGGCCGCCTTCGACATGGCGTCGCGGCGTTGCCCGGCGCCATGCCCAACCATGCCAACAAGAAAGATCCAGATGCGTGACCTGACCCAAGGCTCCGTCCGGGGCCACCTGATCGCGATGGCGATCCCCATCACCGTGAGCATGCTGGTGCAGACGCTGTACCTCATGGTCGACCTCTACTTCGTCTCGGGCATCGGCAAGGAGGCCGTCGCCGGCGTCGCCGCCGCGGGCAACATCACCATGCTCGTCATGGCGCTCACGCAGATGCTGGGCGTGGGCACCGTGTCGCTGGTGGCCCAGGCGCTCGGCGCGAAGGACCGGCCGCGTGCCAGCAACGTCTTCCGCCAGTCCGTGCTGCTGGGCGCGGCCTGCGTGGGCGCGACGCTCGTGTTGGGCCTCGTGCTCGCACCCGCGTACATGCGCACCGTCGCCGCCGACGCCGCGATCACCCGGGCCGGCGTCACGTTCATCCTGTGCTCGCTGCCGGGTCTCGCCCTGCAGTTCGTGCTGGCGGTGGCGGGCTCCGTGCTGCGCGGCGCCGGCGTCACCAGGCCGGGCATGATGGTGCAGCTGGCCACCGTGGGCCTGAACATCGTGCTGGCACCCGTGTTCATCGCCGGCTGGGGCACCGGCCACCCGCTGGGCGTGGCCGGCGCGGGCCTGGCCACGAGCGCGTCGGTGGCCGTGGGCGTGCTGATGCTCGCGCGCTACCTGCGACAGCTCGGCGACATCGTCGTGCTCGGTGGCGGCCTGCCGCGGCCCGACGGCGCGATCCTGCGCCGCATGCTGGCCATCGGCCTGCCCGCCGGCGGCGAATTCATGATCATGGTGCTGCTCAGCTCGGCCACGTACTGGCTGATCCGCGGCTTCGGTGCCGATGCGCAGGCCGGCTTCGGCATCGCCGGTCGGGTGATGCAGGCGCTGGTGATGCCGGCCATGGCCGTCTCGTTCGCCATCCCGGCCATCGCGGGGCAGAACTTCGGCGGACGCCATCCCGAACGCGTGGCGGAGACGCTCCGCCAGGGCCTGACGATGGAGCTGGTGGTGATGGCGCTGGTCGTTGCGGTCTGCCAGCTGTGGGCGCCAGTGCCGGTGGCCTGGTTCACCGACGATCCGTACGCGGCCGCCGTGGCGGTCGCCATCCTGCACGTCGTGTCGTGGAACTATTTCGGCATGGGCATCGTGTTCGCGTGCTCGGGCATGTTCCAGGCGATGGGCAACACGCTGCCCGCGCTGGCGAGCTCGATGACGCGCCTGCTCACCTTCGTGCTGCCGGCGCTGTGGGCGAGCCGGCGCCCCGGCTTCCAGCTGGTCGACGTCTGGCACCTGTCGGTGGCCAGCGTGTTCGTGCAGGCGATCGTCAGCCTGGCGCTGGTGCGGCGGCAGATGGGCGTGCGCCTGGCGCCGCTTCGAATGCCCGCGCCCGCGGCGAGCGAGGGCTGAGGCGATGCCGCCCCGCCCGCCCGTCTCCCTGCCGTCGACCGCCGTCGCCGGCCTCGCCACGCGCGAGCTCGGCGTGGCCGACGCGCCGCTGCTGCAGCGTTTCTTCGACGAGAACGCCGCCTACTTCATGGCCGTGCAGGGCGAGCCGGCCGGCCCCTCGGAAGCGCGCGACGAGATCGCGAGCCTGCCGCCCGCCGGCTGGCCGTTCACGCGGAAGTGGCTGGTCGGCTACGTCGAGGCGGGCGGCCGTCTCGCCGCGGTCGCGCACGTCGTCACCGACCTGTTCGTGCCGGGTGTCTGGCACATCGGGCTGTTCATCGTCGCGTCGTCGCGGCACGGCAGCGGCGACGCGCAGGCGTTGATCGGCGAACTCGAGGCCTGGGCGCGCGACAGCGGCGCCGAATGGATGCGCCTGGGCGTCGTCGAGGGCAACCTGCGCGCCGAACGCTTCTGGGCTGCGCGCGCCTACCTGCCGCTGCGCACGCGCGGCGGCGTCGTCATGGGAGCACGGACGAACGTGATCCGCACGATGGTCAAGCCGCTGGCGGGCGGCGAGCCGGCGAGCTATCTCGGGCTCGTCGAACGCGACCGCCCCGACGCCGCGTGACCGCAGGCGTCGCCTCGGCCGGGCGACTCGCGACGGCCCGGCGAGCCGGTCGCCGCGGCTCGCTGCTCCAGGCGGCCACAACCCATCGTCCCACCGGCGCTTCAGGCCAGAGCACGCCTGCTCCAGGGCGGATCAAGCGTGCGGCCGCTTGACCCGCGTCAACGAAACCGAAACGGACGCCCCTAGGCTGGGGACATCTCCATCACGTCGAAAGCCCCCATGCACGCGCTCATCCGCCCCCTGGGCCTCGCCCTGCTCGCCGCCCTTGCCGCGCCTTCGTTCGCCGAGCAGCGCGACGACGCCATGCTCAAGCTCGCGACCACGAGCGGCTGCTTCGCCTGCCATCATGTCGACCCGGGCGCGACGGGGCCCGGCGGCATGGCGCCGATCGGGCCGGCCTGGCGCGACGTCGCGCGCAAGTACCAGGGCGTGCCCGACGCGGCGCAGTCGCTGACCCGCACCGTGATGGGCGGATCGAACCCGTATGCGAGCCACTGGAAGGACCAGGTCAGCGGGCTGGCCATGCCGCCCAACGCCGTGGCGATCCGCGAGGCCGACGCGGCCGCGCTCGTGCAGTGGATCCTGCAGCTGGCGCCCGCCAAGTAGGCGCGCGCCCGCGCCGGGCGCCCCTGCTCAGACGTTGAGCAAGGTGGCCCGGTAGTGCACCAGCTCGTCGATCGACTCCTGGATGTCGGCCAGCGCCGTGTGCTTGCCGGCCTTCTTCAGGCCTTCGAGCGCCGACGGCTTCCAGCGCTTGGCGAGCTCCTTGAGCGTGCTGACGTCGAGGTTGCGGTAGTGGAAGAAGGCCTCCAGCGCGGGCATCGTGCGCGCCATGAAGCGGCGGTCCTGGCAGATGGAGTTGCCGCACATCGGGCTCTTGCCCTTGGGCACGTACTGGCTCATCCATTCGATCAGCGCGGCCTCGGCGTGGGCCTCGGTGACCGTGGAGGCCTTCACGCGCTCGATCAGTCCGCTGCGGCCGTGGGTGTTCTTGTTCCAGTCGTCCATCGCGTCGAGCACGGCGTCGGTCTGGTGGATGGCGAACACCGGGCCCTCGACGCGGATCGACAGCAGCGGGTCGGTGATGACGACGGCGACCTCGATGATGCGGTCGGTGTCGGGGAACAGGCCCGTCATCTCCATGTCGACCCAGATCAGGTTGTTCTCGGATTTCTGCAGCGTCGTGGTCGGGGTGTCGGTCATCGGGGCTCCGGGGCGGTCGGGTTCTGGGGCGGCGCGCCGGCGCCGGCACGCGTTGCCGCCATTCTCGCCGACGCGCCTGCAGTCCGTCGCGCGCCGGGACGTTTCATCCCGGCCGCCGGCGCGCCTGTCGCGCAGCGCTGGAGCCCGGGGACGAGGCTGCCTATCGTGAGGCCATCGCTCATCGACAGAGCACCCCGACAGGAGCCCCCGCCATGACCCCCGCCGCCAGTCCCCGCCACCCGTGGAAAGCCTTCGCCGTCGTGCTGCTGGTCTTCGCGGCCGTGCATGGCGCCCGCGCCCATGTCCCCTTCGGCGACCACGAGTCCCCGCACATCCGCATCGTCCACGCCGACCACGACTGCGCCGGCGTGCACATCGATGTCGACGAGGACGACGATGCCGACGAGGATGCCCTCGTCGACGCGTTCGACGACGTCGACTGGTCCTGAATCCGGTCCGTCGCGCGCAGCGTCGTTTCGTCGCACCGATCGGGGGAACCGTCGTGCGCCCGTTGGTCGGGCCGCCCGCGCCGGATACGGTGTCACCTACCCCTTCATTCCAGCACCGAGGAGATCCCATGAACGCGTTCGCCCTTACCCTCCCGATCGCCCTGGCCGTCGCCGGCCTGCTGCTGGCCGCGCACGGCGCGCAGGCCGCGCCCGCCGACGCGGAGGTCGCCCAGGTGCACGTCGTCGGCCAGATGCCGCTGCGCGCCGCCTGCCCGACCGTCGACCTGCGCGACCTCGCGGACGACCTCGCGCCGACCTGGGACGATGCCGTCAAGCCGTCCGCCGTCGAGGTGAACTTCAAGGTGCAGCGCCACCACGTGTACGAGGTGCGGCCGGCCACCGACCTGCCGCGCGTCCGGCACCAGATCCGCCATGCGGTGCACGGCCTGGCGTGCGACGGCGGCGACGACCAGACCCACTCGGTGCGCTTCGTGGTGCGCTTCGTCGGCAACGACAGCCGCCTGGCGATGATCGAAGTCGCCAGCGCCGAGTCGAGCCGCTGACCGCCCACGCCGCCGCCCGCGCGTCACGCGCGCGCGGCGGCACGAAGCCGCCGTCGCGATCCGCCGCGCCCGCGAGCGCGAGCGCGACGAAGCGATTACCAGCCCACGCCGTAGTAGTCGTAGACGGTGCGGCCGTACTCGTCGTCGTACTGCGGACGACGGTTCTCCTCGTAGCGCGGCGCGTTTTCCAGCGTGTCCTTGGTGATCGGCACGACGTAGCCGCCGCGGCTGGTGTTGTACTCGAGCAGGCCCCACGGCACCGGATAGCGGTTCGTGCCCATGCCCAGGAAGCCGCCGAACTCGAGGGCGGCGTAACGCACCTGCCCGGAGCGCTTGTCGATCACGAGGTAGTCGATCGAGCCCAGCTTGTCGCCGTTCTCGTTGTAGACCGAGGTGCCTTCGACGCGGTCGGAGGTGATGACGTCGTGGCTGAGGGTTTCGTTGAGCGTGTCCATCGCGGACTCCTTTGCACAGGGAAGACGAGGAATGGGGCCGCGTGGCGACCCCGCCGTCCTTCTTCGTGGCAAATCGCGCGCCGTGCGCGATGGCGCTCGCTTGCGCGCTCAACCGGCGCCGCACGTGTACGGATAGGCCTTCTGGTACGCCCGGCACTCGTCCGAGTTGAGGTTGCCCGCGCTGCTGCAGCAGCTGTGCTTCATGCAGGCGGTCAGCGTCGCGCGGCGGTTCGACGTGCGGCCCGACAGGTCCTGCATGCAGCCCACGGTGATGCGGCCCGCCGGCACGACCGGCCGCAGGTCTTCCGCGTCGGCCACCGACAGGGTCGGCCGTATCGACTCCACGTGCCGCGTCGGGCCGCCGGCGCCGGGCGGCGACAGGTTGATCCGCTCCACCGCCGCCAGGCCCGGCGCGCGCGGGTTCGTCAGCTCGTGCTGCGAGGCGCCCGCCGTCTGCGTCTGCGTCTGTGGCTGGGTCGGGGTCGGCGTGCGCGGCTTCGACGGCGTGCGCGACGTGCCCCGGGCCGGGGGCGCGGGCGCAACGGGTTGGGGCTGCGCCTGGGCCTGCAGCGGCTCCGTGCGCTCGCCGTGCATCGGCGAGATCCAGCGATGCTCGATCTGCGGCTCGGGCAGGCTGGCGCCGGCGTAGACCGCGCGGATCAGCATGTCGGTGCGGTCGCGCTGCGTGTGGTCGGCTTGCGGATCGGCCACCAGCACGTGGCCGCCGGCCGGGTCGACCTGCACGATGGAGGTGATGCCCTCGCCATCGAGCGCCTTGCGCAACCGCGCGTCGAGGCCGCCCTCGGCCTGGAGTTGCGACTGCGCGCGCAGCGGGTCCTGCGCCTGCACCTGCACCGGCGGCGGGACGCTGGCCGCGGCGGCCACCGCCGTGGGCTGGGCGCCGCCCGCGCTGGGCGCCGCGGCGATCTGCGCCTCGGGCGTGAGCGGCGGCAGCGGCAGCGCGCCGTGCGGCGCAGGGTTCGCCGCGGCGGACGGCGTTGCCGCCACCGCGATCGCGGCCGAGGCGGCGGGGGTTTCGGCGCGGGTGTCCAGCGCCAGGCCCGGTGTCGATGCGGCGGGCGTCGCACCCGGGGCATGCTCGGTCACGGCGGCCTTCAGCGACGACACGTCGAGGCCGCTGGGCATCGTGCCGGTGAGCCAGGCCAGGCCCGCGACGGCCACGGCCAGGCCGCTCAGCATCGCCAGCGCACGCCAGGGGCCGCGCCTGACCGGCGGCTTGAGGGGACGCTCGCCGATCGGGTGATCCTCGCGCGGCCTGGCGGGCGGCGGCGCCGACATGGTGGGCTCCACGCCGCGTGCCGGCCGCGATCTCGCCGCTGCGCGAGGGCTGCCCGCGGCACCCGGCACGCTCCCCATGACGTCGACGCCCGCGGGGCGGTCACGCAGGTCCGCCGGCGCGACAGGCGGCCAGGCGCCCGTTGCGGCCGCGGGCACGGGTTCACGCTCGGCCGGCGTCGCCGCGGTCGGCGCCGGATCGGGCACGCTGACCGCTGCCGCGATCGTGGCCTCGGCGCGCAGGCGGTCGCGATCGGCCGTCACGCGTTCCAGTTCCTCGGCCATCCTGGCACGCAGCGCATGGGATTCCGCCGCCAGGGCCTCGGTGTGGCGCAGGCGGTCGCGGATGAGCTGGCGCGCCTCACGCTCCTTGGCGAGCTGGCGTTCCAGGGAATCCGGCGCGCCGGACTGGGGATTGGCGGCGTCCGTCGCCGCATCGGGCGGGACTCGGCCCTCGATATCGTGGTTGCTCACAGCGCTTCTCCATCGCGTGTCGGCCCCCACCCTCCTTTCGGAAATGGTAGACCGCCACGGCATTGCGGCGGCGCCGAGCGCGGGCGCAGCCGTAACAAGCTGTCAATCGTGCGGCCCTTGCACTCGACCGTTCGGGCCTCATGTGCAATCGGCTTGCCCGCAGCCGATCAGGGTCTTTCAGCGCGTCCGGCGCCGGGCGCGCGGCGGCCAAGCGCCTACACTTCCGAACCATGAATCCCGTCGTCCTGTCCCTGGCGTTCTCGGCCGCGATCCTGGTCTCGCTGCTCATCAAGTTCTGGCTGGCCACGCGCCAGATGCGCCACGTCGCCGCCCATCGTGGTGCGGTCCCCGCTGCGTTCGCCGCCACGGTGCCGCTCGAAGCGCACCAGAAGGCGGCGGACTACACGCTCGCCAAGTTGCGTTTCGGCATCGTCAGCGAGGCTTTCGGTAGTGCGGTGCTCATCGGGTGGACGCTGCTGGGCGGGCTCGCCTGGCTCAACGGCGTCGTCCAGGATCTCGTGCTGGCCCGCTGGGGCGGCATGGCCTACCAGTTGCTGCTCGTCGGCGCCTTCGTGCTGGTCGGCGCCCTGCTGGACCTCCCGTTCGACCTGTATCGCACCTTCCGCCTCGAACAGCGCTTCGGCTTCAACAAGACGACGCCGGCGCTGTACGCCACCGACCTCGTCAAGTCGACGCTGCTGGGGATCGCCATCGGCGGCCCGCTGCTGGCCGCCGTGCTGTGGATCATGCAGGCCACCGGCGCGCACTGGTGGGTGTGGGCCTGGGTGGCGCTGTCGGCATTCCAGCTGCTGGCGATGGTGATCTATCCGACGGTGATCGCGCCGCTGTTCAACAAGTTCGAGCCGCTCGCCGACGAGGCGCTGGTCGGACGCGTGCAGTCCCTGATGCAGCGCTGCGGCTTCCGCGCCAAGGGCTTCTTCGTGATGGACGGCAGCCGCCGCTCGGCCCACGCCAACGCGTACTTCACGGGCTTCGGCGCGGCCAAGCGCGTCGTCTTCTTCGACACGCTGCTCAAGCGCCTGAACGGCGACGAGGTCGAGGCCGTGCTGGCCCACGAGCTGGGCCACTTCGCCCATCGCCACATCGCCAAGCGCGTGGCGCTGATGCTCGCCTCCAGCCTCGCGGGATTCGCGCTGCTGGGCTGGCTCGCCACGCAATGGGGCTTCTACACGGGGCTGGGCGTCCCGCCCAACCTGGCGGCCAGCAACGACGCGCTGGCGCTGCTGCTGTTCATGATGGGCCTGCCGCCGTTCATGTTCTTCGTGTCGCCGGTGTTCGCCAGCCTGTCGCGCCGCGACGAGTACCAGGCCGACGCGTATGCGCGCAGCCACGCCAACGCCGCCGACCTGGTGCGCGCGCTGCTCAAGCTGTACGAGGACAACGCGTCGACACTGACGCCCGACCCGCTGTACGTGCGCTTCTACTACTCTCATCCGCCGGCGTCGTCGCGCATCGCCGCGCTGGGCCTGGCCGACGTGCCGCTCGCCGGGGTGCCGGCTTGAGCGCACGCTCGCCGCGCGGCGCGCCGCCGCCTTCCGAGCTCGCGCTGGCTCGCGTCGTCGGCGTGCACGGCCGCCATTCCGTCATCGAGACGGGCGATGGCCGTCGCCTGCTCGCGCACGGCCGCGGCAAGAAGAGCGAGACGGTGGTGGGCGACCATGTGCGCTGGCAGGTATCGGGCGACGAAGGCGTGATCGAGTCGGTCGAGCCGCGCACCAGCCTCCTGAAGCGCCAGGACGAATGGCGCAGCAAGAACTTTGCCGCCAACATCGACCTGCTGCTGGTGATGGTGGCCACCGATCCGCCCTACAGCGAGTCGCAGCTGGCCCGCGCGCTCATCGCGGCGGAGGACGGTCACATCGACGTGAAGATCGTGCTGAACAAGATCGACCTGCCCGAGGCCGCCGCGGCGCGCGAGCGCCTCGCACCGTATCGCCGGATGGGCTACGACGTCCTGGAGGTGGCGGTCAAGGCCGACCCGGCCGGCACCGCGGCCCTGCTGCAACCGCTGCTGGCCGGCAAGACCACGCTCGTGCTGGGCCCCAGCGGCATGGGCAAGAGCACGCTGGTGAACCTGCTCGTGCCGCACGCCGATGCGCAGGTCGGCGAGATCTCCAAGGCGCTGAAGTCGGGCAAGCACACCACCACCACCACCACCTGGTACTGGCTGGACGATGCCCGCCACAGCGCGCTGATCGACTCGCCCGGTTTCCAGGAGTTCGGCATCCACCACATCGAGGCGCCCCGGCTCGCCTCGCTGATGCGCGACTACGCGACGTATTTCGGCGACTGCAAGTTCGCCAACTGCACGCATCGCCACGAACCGTCGTGCGGCGTGCGCGCCGCCATCGCCCGCGGCGACATCGCGCCCACGCGCGAACGCATCTACGAGGAGCTGATGGGCGAGCTCGAACGCGCCGCATCGCGGCATTGAGGGCGTGATGCAGGCCCGCGCGCGGCCGGGCTCAGCCCCGGACCGGCCCTCGCGCCGCCATCGTCGTCGGCGCACCGGCGAGCCGGCCGCCGTGACCACGCCGGTTCAAGCGGTGCTCAAGCAACCTCGAGCCGTCGCCGCGGCAGGATCGCGCCGGCGCGCCGGCAGTAGCCGCGGTACTGATCGCCGAAGCGGTCGATCATCATGGCCTCTTCGCGCGGCAGGCGCACGGCCATCAGCAGCGCCACGGCCACCAGGCCGGACAGGCCCGCGATCCAGTTCGCGACCAGCAGCGCCTGGCCCAGGCCCAGCACGAGGAACGAGGCGTACATCGGATGGCGCACGTGGCGGTAGACGCCCTCGGTGACCAGGCGATGGTCGGCGTTGAGTTCCAGCGTCGCCGACCAGCTGTCGCCGAGGTCCGCGTGCGAGCGCCAGAACAGCCGCAGGCCGGCGCGCATCGCGACGGCGCCGAACGACGTGCAAAGCGCCGGCTGCGGGCGCGACGCGAAGGCCAGCATCGGCTGCGTCACGACGATGCATGGCAGCGCGACCTGCCCGACGCCCACCAGCAGGATCAGCAGCCGGTCGCGCAGGTCGGCGCGGGTGACCGCCTTCGCGCGGCGCGTGCGGCGCGCGAACACGCCGCGGATCGCGAGGTAGCCGGCCGTGAAGACCAGGAACAGCGTCGCGGCGAAGCTCGGATGCGGGATATGCACGGCTTCGCGCTCGCGCAGGCTAGGACAGCAGGTTGGCGAGCTTGAGCAGCGCCACCAGCAGCATCCACAGCACGACCGAGCGCCACACCAAGCCGACGACGATGCCCAGGTGACCCAGCTGCGGGGGCATGCCCTGCGTGGTGCTGCCGGCCGATTCCGAAGCCAGCGACGCCTCGCCGCTGGTGAAGGTCTTCGAGCGGTCCGGCGTCACGCCCGGCGGCGTGGCTCCGCCCAGCTGCACGCCGACGGCGCCCGCCGCGGCGGCCAGGATGATGCCCTCGTTGGCGTGCTTCCAAAGCCCGGCGTCGCGCTTCCAGCCGTCGATGGCGTCCTGGAAGTTGCCGACGACGGCGAAGCCGAACGCCGTCAGGCGCGCGGGAATGTGGTCGATCAGGCTGAACAGGCGCTGCGACAGCGCCATCAGGTTCTCGTTGATCGGCGTGTCCAGCGACTTGCTGCGGAACGCCCAGTAGCGCGACGCGAATTCGGCCATGCGGTACAGCACCGCGCCCGCCGGACCCAGGCCCAGCGCCGAGAACACGATGAAGCAGAAGAACACGCCGAACACGTGGCGGTGCGCGGCCAGCAGCGAGTGCTCGATCATGTGGCGCAGCAGCTCGGTGCGCGGCAGCTCCGAGGCGTCGAGGTGGCGCCATTCGGCCAGCAGCCGGCGCGCCTCGGGCTCGTCGCCACTCTCGAGCGCGGTGCGGATGTCGGTGAAGTAGTGGCTGAACTGGCGAAAGCCCAGCGTGAGGTACAGGATCGCGATGTCGAACAGCAGCGCCGCGATCGTGTTGTAGTGCGCGATGCCGACGTAGACGAGCGCGGCGGCCAGCGCCGGCGCGATCACGGTGACGATCCACACGACCTTCGCGTGCTGCGGCTTGCCGGCGTCGAAGTTGCGGCCCGTCCAGCCCACCCACGAGGCGAGCGAATAGTGCACGACGTTGTTGCGCGGCAGCGGCTTGATCTGCTCGAGCAGCAAGGCGAAGAGGACGGCGATGAAACTCATTGGCTCGGATCATAGCCGCAGGCCGGCGACGGTCGAGCTGCACGCCGCGCGCGCCGACGCCGTTTCAATGCGCCAGGAAGCGGTAGAGATTGCGCAGCATCGCCGCGGTCGCGCCCCAGACGAAGTACGGCTCGCCGCGCAGGTCCTGGCCCCACGGCATCGAGATGAACTGGCGCGCGAGGCCGTCCACCTCGACGGCGTGGCGGCGATGGTGGGCGGGGTCCATCAGGAACGCCAGCGGCACCTCGAACACCTCGGCGACCTCGAACGGGTCGAGCCGCAGCGCGCGCGGCGGATCGAGCAGGCCTACCACCGGCGTGACCTCGTAGGCCGTCACCGTGGTGTAGGTGGGCAGCCGGCCGATCACCTCGACCTCGTCGGCCGACAGCCCCACCTCCTCGTGCGCCTCGCGCAGCGCCGTGGCGACGGCGTCGGCGTCCTCGGGATCGGTGCGGCCACCGGGAAAGCTCACCTGGCCGGCGTGGTCGTTGAGGTGGTCGGTGCGGCGCGTCAGCAGCACGGTGAGGCCGGCCGCGCGCCGCACCAGTGGCACCAGCACGGCCGCGGCCCGCAGGCTGCGCCCGGCCAGGCGCTGGCCGTCGCCGGTGAACTCGGGCGTCCAGGGCGCCGCCTCCTCGGCGCCGTCCGCGGGAGTGCGCGCGATGGCACCCAGCGTCGGCGCAAAGCGCGCGCGCACGGCCTCGGGCGTGAGGCGCTCGGGCGCGATCGCGGGCAGGTGCGCGTCGTGGCCGATGATCGGCACGAGGCGCGGCTCGCGGATCAGCGGTCGCGGCGGCGAGGGCGGCTTCGGTGGTTCGGGCGGAGACATGGGGGCACGACGGCAGGAGGACTCCGTCGATTGTCCGGCCTGCATGCCCGCCATGCACGTCGAATCGCGTTTCACCCCCGCGGCGATGCAGATTCGCCCGCGCCCGCCTCCGGCAGCACGAGATGGCCGCGGTACCCCACCACCTGTCCGAGGCCGGGCACGGCCGCCTCGATGCGGAAATGCAGGCGCTCGCCGCCAGCGACACGGTCGCCGGCCTCTTCCGCGACGATGCGCGGACGTAGCCACGGCGGGCACGGAATGCCGAGGAAGTGCAGGCCCGCCAGGTGCATGCGCAGCCGCCCGCCGCTCGCGTCGAGCGCGAAGGCCAGGCGCGCGGGGCTCATGCGCTCGACGACGCGTCCCGGCGCGAAGCGCATGCACGAACGCAGCGTACAACCGGGGAAATGGCGCGTCCAGGTCTCGGCGTCGGGCGCGGCATCCAGCACGAAGCGGATCGGGCCGTGCATGGCGCGCGTGGGCAGTCCCAGGCAGCGCGCCAGCAGCCGGCCGGCGAGCGAGGCCGGTGCATCGGCCTCCACGAGGCCCGGCAGCTCGTGCCGTCCGGCCAGCCGGTGGAAGCGCCGCAGCGCCGGCGGCAGCGTCGTGAAGCGTTCGCCCAGCACGCGCTCGAACAGCGACGGCCCATTCATGCGATGCGCCAGGCGACTTGGCGCCCGCTCGGTTCACCACGCGGACTCAGGTCTTGCATGCGACTGCGGCCCCGGAAATGAAAAAGCCCCGCGAAGCGGGGCCTTGTCGGCACAGACCAGGCGTCCCGTGGAGGACGCCTCGTCATCAGGCCAGCTTTTCCTTGATGCGCGCCGACTTGCCCGAGCGATCGCGCAGGTAGTACAGCTTGGCACGGCGGACGTCGCCGCGGCGCTTGACTTCGATCGACGCGATCAGCGGGCTGTACAGCTGGAACGTGCGTTCCACGCCTTCGCCGCTGGAGATCTTGCGAACGATGAAAGCCGAATTCAGGCCGCGGTTGCGACGTGCGATCACGACGCCTTCGTACGCCTGGACGCGCTTGCGCGTGCCTTCGACGACGTTGACGTTGACGATGACCGTGTCACCGGGGGCGAAAGCGGGAATGGTCTTGCCGAGGCGGGCAATCTCTTCCTGCTCGAGGGTAGCGATCAGATCCATCTTGAACCTTCGAAACACCCGTTCTTGCCGGCGCACGATTGCTTGGAGTGCAGCACTGGAGTCCTTCCAGGCGATGGCGACTTGCGGTAATCCATCGGCTGCTTCTGCCCGGCAGAGGAACAGAGCCCAGGATTATAGCGTATCGGCGGGAAGGTTGGCCAGGAACTTCTCGTCGGCCTTCGTCAGCCGGCCGGCCGCCCGGGCGGCGGCGATCAGGTCGGGACGGCGCCGGGCCGTCAGCATGAGCGACTGCTCGCGGCGCCAGCGCGCGATGTCCTTGTGGTGCCCCGACAGCAGCACCGGGGGCACCGGCAGTTCGCCGTCCGGCGTGGCCAGGATCTCGGGACGGCTGTAGTGCGGGCAGTCGAGCAAGCCCTGTTCGAAGCTGTCCTGCAGGTGCGACTGCTCGTCGCCGAGCACCCCCGGCATCAGGCGCGCGATGGCGTCCAGCAGCGTCAGCGCGGGGATCTCGCCGCCGGACAGCACGAAGTCGCCCAGGCTCAGCTCGACGTCGACGTGGCGGTCCACGACACGTTGGTCGATGCCTTCATAGCGGCCGCAGATCAGCGTGGCGCCCGGGCCGGCGGCCCACTCGCGCACCAGCGACTGGTCGATGCGGCGGCCCGTGGGCGTGAACAGCACGACAGGCCCCGCGGGCGCGCCCGCCTCCGTGCGCGCGAGCGCGACGGCGGCCAGCGCGCGCTCCAGCGGCTCGGCCAGCATCACCATGCCGGGGCCGCCGCCGAACGGGCGGTCGTCGACGCGGCGGTAGGTGCCCTCGGCGTGCTCGCGCAGGTTCCACAGCTTCACGTCGACCTGGCCCGACTCGTAGGCGCGGCGCGTGATGCCCTGCGCCAGGAAGGGCGCGAACAGGTCGGGGAACAGCGTGACGACGTCGAAGCGCATGCGGTCGCCTTGGACCTCAGGGCCATTCAGAAGTCGAGGCCCCAGTCCACCAGGATGCGGCGGCCGGGCATGTCGACGGCGTCGACGTAGGCTTCGACGAAGGGGATCAGGCGCTCTTCGGCGGCCGGATCGGCCGGCTGGACGCGCAGCACGCAGTGCGGGCCGGTGTCGATCAGCCCGACGACCTCGCCGAGCGCGGCCTGCTCGCGGTTGACGACGGCCAGGCCGATCAGGTCGACCCAGTAGAACTCGCCGTCGTCGGTCTTGGGAAAGCTCGATCGCGAGACGAAGATGCGCACGCCCTTCATCGCCTCGGCAGCGTCGCGATCGGGGATCTCCGGCGCGGTGCAGACGATCACGTCGCCCTGGTCGCGCACGCCCGTGACGTTCAGCGCGAACGGCAGCGGCGCGGCGAGGGCGGCCTTCTGGGCAGCGGTCTTGGCGGTGGGCGGCTTCAGCGCATTGGCCGGGGCGGCGGCCGCGGCGGGCGGCTTCGCGCTCTCGGCCGGTTTCAGGAACCAGCGCTTGGCGGAAAACAGGGCCTGGGGGTCGGCGGCGAAGGGCATCACCTTGATGCCGCCCTTGATGCCCCAGGCGCCGAGGATGCGACCGACCTCGATCGCGTCCTCGGGCCAGGTGAGGTCTTCTTGCGGTGCGGCCGTGGTCATCGCGGGACGACGCGGGCGGCCGCGCAGCGAAGAAGACGACCCGTCATCAGGCAGCGGCGGGAGTGCCGACGGCCTTCTTGGCGGCCTGGTCGAGCAGGCGGGCGACGGTCGGCGAGACCTGGGCGCCCACGCCCTTCCAGTAGGTGACGCGATCGAACACGACGCGCAGCGGCTCTTCCTGGCCCGACGCCATCGGGTTGTAGAAGCCCACGCGCTCGAGGTAGCGACCGTCGCGGCGCTCGCGCGAGTCGGCGACGACGATGTTGTAGAACGGGCGCTTCTTGGCGCCGCCGCGGGCAAGTCGAATGACGACCATGATGAATTCCTGTGATGTTTGGTGTGTTTTGCCGCGCCAGGGAGACACGCAAGGGCAGGCCAAACGAGGTTGCCGTCCTCGGCCGGAGCCGGTTCGGGCGCTACGATCCGGCGCCGTTAGATACGCCGGTGCCGAGCTTTCCCGCCGGGGCGGGAACGGAGCCGGGGCGCCAGCCCCAACGGAGGATCAGTCCGCAAGCTCCCGGCAAGGCACCAGCCAACGCCGAAAACCGCGCATTATAAACTGAACGCCATGAGTACCGCCACTGCCTCGCACGACGCCTCCCTCCTCCTGCTGCGCGACAGCACGTCCGCCGACGTCGCGGCCTGCGCCGCGATCTACCGCGAGGCGGTGCGCAACGGCACCGGCACCTTCGAGCTGGACGAGCCCGACGACGCCGAGATGGGCCGGCGCCGCGACGCGATCCTCGCGCAGGGCCTGCCCTGGCTGGTGGCCGAACGCGGCGGCCGAGTGCTGGGCTACGCCTACGCCAACCAGTTCCGACCGCGCCGCGCCTACCGCTTCTGCGTCGAGGACTCGATCTACCTGGATCCGGCGGCGCGTGGCCAGGGCGTGGGCAAGCTCCTGCTGGCCGAGCTGATCGCCCGCTGCGAGCGCCTGGGCATCCGCCAGATGCTGGCCGTCATCGGCGACGCGGACAACGCGGGCTCGATCTCGGTGCACCGTTCCTGCGGGTTCGAGCCCAGCGGCGTCTTCAAGGCCGCCGGCTGGAAGTTCGAGCGCTGGCTGGACGTCGTGATGATGCAGCGCCGCCTCGGCACCGGCGCCGACGCGACGCCGGTCGAACGCGAGGACCTGCGATGAGCGGCGTGTCGGCGGGCGCCGCCGCCCCGCCCTTGCGCGACCCCGCCGACGTGCGCTCGAAGACCGCCGCCACCTGGATCGCCCTGCTCGGCGGCAGCCTGGGCCTGCACCACTTCTACCTGCACGGCTGGCGCAGCGCCCGGGGCTGGCTGTATCCGATCCCCACGCTCGTCGGCCTGGCGGGCGTCGTGCGCATGCACAACCTCGGCGTGGACGACCGCCTGTCCTGGGCGCTGATCCCGTGGCTGGGGCTGACCCTCACGGTCGCCATGCTGTGCGCCATCGTCTATGGCCTGACCACCGACGCGAAGTGGGCCCGCCTGTACGCCGGCGATCCGGCCCGGCCCGTCGTGCAGGCCACGCGCGAGCAGGACGAGGACGCGCCGCCGCCCGGCCTGGTGCACACCGGCTGGGGCCCGGTGCTGGGCGTGATCCTGGCGCTGATGATCGGCGGCGGCGTGCTGATGGGCACGATCGCGTTCACGGTCGAACGGCTGTTCTATCTGCGCTGACGGGAATATCCGCGCCCCTTGCCCGATCTGGCATGCATGGGCCGCGACGGCCGCATGTCAACGAAGGAACGAGCCATGGACGACCGCACGCCCCGCCCCCTCACGCGCCGCCACGCGCTGCGCCGCACCACCGCCCTCGGCCTGGGCGCGGCCGTCACGTGGATGACGGCTGCGCCGGCCGCAGCGCAGACCAAGCTCGCCAAGGCCGCCGTCAAGTACGTCGACAAGGGCGACGTGCCGGGCAAGGACTGCGACGACTGCATGCACTACATCGCGCCGGCGCAGGCGGGCGCGCCGGCAAGCTGCCGCCTCGTCGAGGGCGCGATCAGCCCGCACGGACACTGCCTGGCATTCACGCCCCGTGCCTGAGCGCGCGCGCCAGCGCCGGATGCCCGGGGGCCTGGAGGGCTCTCCCTAAGTTTCATGTAGCACTGCAGCAAACAAGGAATACAATTGCTGCACTGCACCATCAACCGGAGACCCACCATGACCACCGCTTTCGCCTTCCCGTCCTTCCCCGCTTTCCAAGGTAGCGAGAAGTTCTCGCCCGAAGCGATCCAGGCCAACCTGCGCCCGGTCATGGAACAGGTGCAAGCCTGGGCCGACCTCGGCAAGAAGCACTTCGACGAGACCCGCGCCGCCACCGAAGCCGCGCTGAAGTCGTTCACCGGCGTGAAGGATCCGCAGGCCGCCATCGACGTCCTGAAGGCCAATGCGCAACAAGGCCTCGTGCTGGCCGGCGAACAGCTGCGCGCCTCCGCCGAGCTGGGCGTCGCGCAGTTCCACGCCAGCGTGGACGCCGCCACCGCCAAGCTGCCGCAGGCCGAGGCCTTCGCGCCCGTCACCAAGGGCCTGAAGGCCGGCGTCGACGCTGCCCACAACACGCTGTCGACGGCCCTCGACCAGGTCGCCCCGGTCGCGAAGAAGACCTCGCGCCGCGCCTGATCCTCGCGCTCCGCGAAACGCCCTCCCCGGTTCGCCGGCGAGGGCGTTTTTCGTTTCGCAGGCCGGTGTCGACCGAGGACACCCGTCAGATGCACGCGCGATCGGGGGGCGCCCGGCCGCCGGCGGGAATGTCATCCCGGCGCGCCAGGCGCGCGGATCCGCCGCGCACGCGCATGCCCGGGCGTGACGCGCGGGCGCCCGCGACGCGGGCTCAGAACAGGAAGCCGCTCAGCGCCGAGAAGATGCCGGCCACGATCGCGGCCGCCGGGATCGTGAAGATCCAGGCCCAGACGATGTTGCCGGCCACGCCCCAGCGCACCGCCGAGGCGCCGCGCACGCTGCCGACGCCGACGATGGCGCCGGTGATCGTGTGCGTCGTCGACACCGGCACGCCCAGCGTCGACGCCAGGAACAGCGTCAGCGCGCCGCCGAACTCCGCGCAGAAGCCGCCCACGGGCTTGAGCTTGGTGATGCGCTGGCCCATGGTCTTGACGATGCGCCAGCCGCCGAACATCGTGCCCAGGCCGATGGCCACGTAGCAGGCCCAGATCACCCAGCCCGGCGGCATCGAGGCGCCGGCCGGCGCGTAGTTCGTGGCCACCAGCAGCAGCCAGATGATGCCGATCGTCTTCTGCGCGTCGTTGCCGCCGTGGCCCAGGGAATAGAGGCCCGCCGAGATCAGCTGCAGCCGGCGGAACCAGCCGTCGATGCGCAGCGGCGGCTGGCGCCGGCAGATCCACGCGACGACGAGCAGCGTGGCCGCGCCCAGCACGAAGCCCAGCAGCGGCGAGACCACGATGAAGGTGATCGTCGGCCAGATGCCCGAGAGCATCAGGTGCGAGGCGCCGCCGCGGCCGATCACGGCGCCGACGATGCCGCCGATCAGCGCGTGCGAACTGCTGGACGGAATGCCGTACCACCACGTGAACAGGTTCCACGCGATGGCCCCGACCAGCGCGCCGAAGATGATGTGATGGTCGACGAACGACGGGTCGACGATGCCCTTGCCGACCGTGGCCGCGACCTTCAGGTGGAAGATCCAGATGGCCACGATGTTGAAGAACGCGGCGAACAGCACCGCGGTCTGCGGCTTGAGCACCCCGGTGGACACGACGGTGGCGATGGAGTTCGCCGCATCGTGGAAGCCGTTCATGAAGTCGAACAGGACCGCCAGCACCACGAGCATGGCGACCAGGCCGAAGCCGATCTGGAGCGAGTGCATAGGTCTTAAGCGAGAGCGACTGCAGCGGACGAGTGCCGCGCGCGAGGACTGCTGCGCTCCCCCTTGGGGGAGTGGAGGCAGCAAAGGATTTGCGAAGCAAAGCCCTGCCGGAACGGCGTCCGGCATGCAGGCCGGACGCTTCCCGACGGGAGGAGCGAAGGGGCCCTCATGTCACGAGTTCTCGAGGATGATGCCCTCGACGATGTTGGACACGTCCTCGCAGCGGTCGGAGATCGTCTCCAGGTGCTCGTAGATCGCCTTGAGCTTGATCAGCTCGCGGGTGTCGATCTCGTCGCGGAACAGGCGCGACATCGCCGCGCGCATCACGCGGTCGGCGTCGGACTCGAGGTGGCCGATCTCCACGCAGGTCTTGAGCGCCGCCTCCGCGACCTCGGCCTCGCGCAGGCGGGGCAGCAGGCTCACGACGTGCTGGACGCGGTCGCAGCAGCGCACCGAGATCTCGCACAGGCGCAGCACGTCCTCGCTGACGCGGGTCACGTTGTACAGCGACAGCACCTCGCTGGTGTCCTGCAGCAGGTCGGCGATGTCGTCCATCGAGTTGATCAGGCTGCGGATCTGCTCGCCATCGAGCGGCGTGATGAAGGTGCGATGCAGCAGGCGGTGCACCTCGGCCGTCACCTTGTCGGCGGCGCGCTCGGCCACGTCCACTTCCGACGCGTACTTCTCGCGCAGCGCCAGGTCGTTGTAGTTCTGGATCATCGCCATGAAGGCGCGCGCGCCTTCGGTCGTGTGCGCCGCGTGCTGGTCGAACAGCTCGAAAAAATTGCCTTCGCGCGGCAGCAGCTTGCTGAACCACATGGTCTGGATCCTCTTGGGTGCGTGACGGGGCCCAGGGTCGGGCCCACTTTTCAGGAGTCGGGGAGGACGTCGACCCGGTGCCTACCGCCCAGGCGGCGGCGTGCGGACGCCGGCAGGGTCGAAACGTCGGTGCGGCGCATTGTACGAGGACGCTGTCACATTTCTGACACTTCTTCGCGCCTCGGACGCCCAGGAGTCCCCGCTTCGTGGCCGGCACGAAACGGGCGCGGGTTCAGGGCGCGAGCATTTCCACACGCTGCGCGGGATCGCGCGACACCGCCGCCAGCAGGCCGGCCACGCGACCCGCCCCGGGGATCACGCCCCGCGGCCACAGCTCGGCCAGCGGCGCGAGCACGAAGGCGCGCCGCGCGGCGCGCGGGTGCGGCACGACCAGGCGGTCGTCGGCCAGCACGAGGCCGCCGTCATCGCCCCGCACGCCGTACAGGAGCACGTCGAGATCGAGCGTGCGCGGCGCGTTGCGGTAGGGGCGCTCGCGGCCGAAGCGCTGCTCGATCGCCTGCAGCGCGTCCAGCAGCGCGTGCGGTGCGAGCGCGGTGCGCAGGCGGGCGACGGCGTTGACGTAGTCGGGACCGTGCGAATCGACCGGCGCGCTGCCCCACATCGACGAGGCGGCGAAGCCGCCCGGCAGCGACAGCGCGCGCAGCGCGTCCAGCGCGTCGCGCAAGACGGCGCGCGCGTCGCCGAGGTTGGCGCCCAGGCCGACGTAGGCCGTGGCGCCGGGCGGATCACTCGGCGGCGTCGCCGTCGTCATCCTCGTCGTCCTGGAACGCGGGGCCGGTGGCCTTCCTGCGGCCACCGCCGCCGCGCCGGCGGCGCACGGTGTTGGCCTTCTTCTCGACCTTGTCCATCAGCACGCGCGCGGAGGCCACGTCCGATTCGGCGGCGCCGTCCGCGATGGCCACAAGCAACTGGTCGGCGAAGTCGCGCAGGAGCTGCTGGGTGGCGGTCAGGGGCGGTGCGTCGGGACCGACGGTGCCGAACGGCATCTCGGCGTTGTCCAGCAGGCTGCGCAGCGCGGCGCGATCGGTCTCGGTGGCGCCGTCGGACAGCGCGGCGCGCGCGGCTGCCACGAGCTTGTGCATCTGCTGCTTGGCCACGCTCACGCGCGGCGCGGGCGCGGGGGCGCGCTCCGCGTCAGGCGCGGGTGCGCTCGCGGCGTCGCTCGCGGGCGCGGGCGCGGCGGCCTTGAGCGGACGCGGGTCGCGCGGCGCGGCGCGGGGTTCGCGCGGCTTGGAGTGCTGCTGCTTGCGCGCGGCCTCGACCAGCTCGCGGCGCTGGTGGTCGTCGCCCGACGAGTAGTCCTCCCACCATTGCGCCAGGGCCTCGTCCACCTCGCCGGCCTCGGCGCGCAGGCGCATGAAGTCGAACGCGGCGCGGAAGCGCGGCTGCGCCAGCATCGCGGCGGGCGAGCTGCCGGTGCGCTTGTCGAAACGCGGCTGCATCAGCCAGATCTCGCGCATGTCGGCCGCGAGCTTGCCGCGGCCGGAGATGTCGCCGATGCGCGCGTCGAACGTCGCGTCGACGGCCTGCTGCAGTGCCGGCATCAGCGCCTCGCCCTGCTCGCGCAGGGCCTGCCAGCGCTGCGCGACCTCGTGCCAGAAGATGCAGGCCATCAGGAAGCTGGGCGCCACCGGCTTGCCTTCGTTGACGCGACGGTCGGTGTCGGCCAGCGCGCGGTTGACGAAGGCCTCGCGCCCGGGATCGCTCGCGATGCCCAGGAAGTGCGCGTCGAGGATGGGGAAGGTGTCGCGATCGAGCCCGTACTTCTTCAGCACCTCGAGACTGGCCAGCGAGTGGCCCGTCTGCAGCAGCTTGATCATCTCGTCGAACAGCCGCGAGGCCGGCACGTTGGCCAGCAGCGCCTTCATCTTGCGGATCGGCGCTTCCGTCTTCGGCTCGATCTTGTAGCCCATCTTCGCGGCGAAGCGCAGCACGCGGATGATGCGCACCGGATCCTCGCGGTAGCGCGTCTCGGGGTCGCCGATCATGCGCAGCAGCCTGGCCTTGGAATCGGCGATGCCGCCGTGGTAGTCGACCACCGTCTGGTTCGACGGGTCGTAGTACATCGCGTTGACGGTGAAGTCGCGCCGCGCGGCGTCCTCGATCTGCGGGCCCCAGACGTTGTCGCGCAGCACGCGGCCGCTGGCGTCCACGGCGTGGCTCTTGCCATCGAGCTCGTTGCGCGAGGTCTTCTCGTTGCCCTGGACGGCCGCGGAGTCGACGGCGTTGTCCAGGTAGGCGCGGAAGGTGGAGACCTCGATCTGCTCGTGCTCGCGGCCGCGGCCGTAGATCACGTGCACCAGGCGGAAGCGCCGGCCGACGATGAAGGCGCGCCGGAACAGGCCCTTGACCTGCTCGGGCGTCGCGTTGGTGGCGACGTCGAAGTCCTTCGGGCGCAGGCCCACCAGCAGGTCGCGCACGGCGCCGCCGACGATGTAGGCCTCGTAGCCGGCGTCCTGCAGCGTCTTGACGACGCGCACGGCCGGATCGGCGACGAGCTTGGGATCGATCTTGTGCTGGTCGACGCCATATTCGGCGCGCTCGCCGAGGGCGACGCCGGCGGGCAGGACGTCGGCGGCCGGCGTCTTGCCCAGCAGTCGGTCGATGAATTTGCGGATCATTCGAAAAGCCTCAGGAATCGCCAGCCGCGCTCCGCGGCCACGGCCTCCAGCGCGGCCGACGGATTGGTCGCGACGGGGTCGGTGGCCCGCTCCATGAGGGGCAGGTCGTTGATGGAATCACTGTAAACGGTGACGCGTCCGAAGTCGTCCCAGCCGGCGCCCTGCGCCTCGAGCCACTGGCCCACGCGCGTGACCTTGCCGTGCTGGTACGTCGGCACGCCGCGGATCGCGCCGGTGACGGCCCCCGCGGCGTCGCGCTCGAGCTCGATGGCCAGGAGATCGGGCATGCCGAACGCCTGCGCGATCGGGCGCGTGACGAACTCGTTGGTCGCCGTGACGATGGCCACCCGGTCGCCCGCGTCCTGGTGCCGCTTGACGAGCGCCAGCGCCTGCGGGTGGATCATCGGCCGGATGACCTCGCGCATGAAGCGGGCGTGGATGTCGGCCTGCTCCTGCGCGCTGCGTGCGCGCCAGACGGAGGTGGCGAACTCCACGTAGGCATGCACGTCGAGCGCGCCGGCCACGTAGGTCGCGTAGAACTCGTCGTTGCGGCGCCGCCAGGCGTCGCCGTCGGCCCAGCCGACCGCGACCATGAACTCGCCGAACGAGTGGTCGGAGTCGCCGGGGATGAGCGTGCCGTCGAGGTCGAACAGCGTGAGGTTGCGATCAGTCATTCGGGAGACGATGGTTCGGCCTGCTCTTCGTCGAGCATGCGCTTGAGCAGCGGCACGGTGACGGCTCGCTTCTCGGCCAGCGCGAAGCTGTCGAGGCGGTGCAGCAGCTGCATCAGGCTCTTCAGGTCGCGCGAGAAGCGGGCCAGGATGTAGTCCAGCACCTCGTCGCCCAGCACGAGGCCGCGGCGGCGCGCCTCCTGGTGCAGCGCGTCGCGCGTGCCGGCCTCGGCCAGCGGGTGGATCTGGTGGACGGGGCCCCAGCCGAGCCGCGTGCGCAGGTCTTCGCGCACCAGCAGGTCGACGGGCGGAAAGCGGCCGGCCGAGGCGAACTGCACGCCCAGGCGGGCACCGGCGGCGGACGACCCGGCCAGCGCGAGCGCCGCGCCGGCGACGCCTTCGGCGAGCGCGTCCAGCACGCCCCCCATGCGGCTCGCGGCCTCGACGAACAGCAGGAAGGCCGCGTGCTGCTGCTCTGCGGTCCACTGGTCGACGCCATCGAGCAGCACCAGCGCGGCGTCTTCCGCCAGCGTCCAAGGCGTCGACGACGCGGCATCGAACCACTGCGCCACCAGGCCGGCCTCGATCGCGCGTGCCTGCAGCTCGCGCAGCAGCTGCGTCTTGCCGGCGCCGGCCGGGCCCCACAGGTACACCGGCGCGCCGGGCCACGACTGCTCGCGCAGCTCGGCGACCACCGCGGCGTTGTCGCCGGGCAGGAAGCCGGCGAATGCGGGCACCGGGTCCCACGCGAGGTCGAGGATCAGCTGTCGCATCCGACCCTCCCGCGTGCTGCTCGCCGCGTCATTCGCGCTTCGGAACGGCCGTGCGTGCTCATGTGCGGTAGAACCCGCTGGCGCGATACGTCACCATCGCATGGCGCAGCGCCACCACCATCAGCGCCGTCACCGGCAGGCACACCAGCACGCCGACGAAGCCGAACACCTCGCCGAACACCAGCAGCGCGAGGATGACGGCCAGCGGGCTCAGGCCGATGCGCTCGCCCACCAGGCGCGGCGTGAGCACGAAGCTCTCCAGCACCTGGCCGATGGCGTAGACCGCGGCCACCGCCGCCACGCCGTGCCACCCGGTGAACTGGATCGCGGCCGACATCAGCGCCAGCACCAGCCCCGTGGTGTAGCCGAGGTACGGGATGAACACGGCCAGCCCGGTGAACACGCCGATCGGCCATGCCAGGTTCAGGCCCGTCAGCATCAGGCCGGCGGGGTAGATCAGCGCCATCGCCACCATCACGGCCAGCTGGCCCTTCAGGTACTGGCGCAGCATCGTGTCGCACTCGCCCAGGAAGCCGGCCAGGCGCTCGCGCGAGCGCAGCGGCACCAGGTTCCAGGCGCCCGTCGTCACGGACTCGGCGTCGACCAGCAGGTAGAACACCAGCACCGGCACCAGCACCAGGAAGCCCACGACGGTGGCCAGCCAGCTGCCGCCGATGCGCGCCGACGACAGCAGCTTCTGGCCCCACTCCTCCATGTTGCCGTCGAAGGACTTCAGGATCGACGCCTTGACGGTGTCGGTGTCCACAGCGATGCCCAGCTCCTGCAGGCGGGGCGCGACGACGTGGTTGAACTTGTCCAGCAGCTGCGGCCACTGCGTGCGCAGCTGCGGCAGCGCCGTCGTGACGATGGGCACCAGCAGCAGCGCGAGCGCCGTGACGGCGGCCATCGCGAACAGCACGGTGACCGTGGTCGCGAGCGCGCGCGGCAGGCGGGCGCGCCGCTCGAGCATGCGCACCATCGGCCACAGCAGGTAGGCGAACACCAGTGCCAGGATCAGCGGACTCAGCGCCGGGCCCATTACCCACAGCAACAGGAACGCCGCCACGGCCAGGGCGAGCCAGGTCAGAGCGCGTTGCTGGACGGGGGACAGGGTCATGTGGGATCAGGGGCGGCTTGGAATCCGGCCGCCCCGAAGCGGGCGCCGGTCGCGGCCCGGAAAAGGCCGCTGCGGCAGGCGCACGGCCTCGAGCGGACTGCAACCGCGCATTGTATGGCGCCCCGGCGCCCTGCCCCGCGCCGCCGTCAGTGGCGTTGCGAGCGCGCCGCCAGGATGCGGCGCCGCAGCATGTCGGCATCGGCGGCGTCGGGGGTGTGTTCCAGGTACAGGCCCCAGTCGACCACGGCCTCCTCGGTCCGGCCCAGGCCGTCCAGCAGGTCGCCGCGCAGGCGGTAGGTGTCCCAGTCCTGCGGCTCGAGCACGACCTGGCGGTCGAGCACGGCCAGCAGCCGCGGGATGTCGCCGCGGCTCTGGTGGATCTGGCGCAGGTTGCGCAGCATGCGGCCGATGATGTCGCGCGGGCCGGCGGCCTGCAGGAACAGGCCCAGCGGCACGTCGAACGCGTCGCGCATGGCGCTGGCCTGGCGCACGAGGTCGAGCCGCTCCTCCAGGTCGCTGCGCGACAGCGACTGCCCGGTGAACGGGTCGATCACCACCTCGCCCTGGGGCAGCCGCAGCTTCACCAGGAAGTGGCCCGGAAACGACACCCCTTCCGCGCGCAGCCCGATGTGGCTGGCGATCTCCATGTACAGCAGCGCCAGCGTGATCGGGATGCCGCGCCGGCGCGCCAGCACGTCGGGCAGGTAGCTGTTGGCCGGGTCGTGGTAGTCGTTGACGTTGCCCGCGAAGCCCAGCTCCTCGAAGAAGTAGCGGTTGAGCGTGCGCAGCTTGTGCGCGACGGGCGCATCGGCGGCCAGCCGGTTCTTCAGGCGCAGCGCCAGCGCGTCGACGTCGGCCAGCACCGATTCGACGTCCAGCCCGGGACGTTCGTCCTGGGCGATGGCGACCGCCGCCTCCAGCAGCGGGAACTGCTCGTCGTCGGCGACCAGCGCGTCGAAATACTCCAGCGCGCTCGGCGCGTTGAAGGTCGGCGTGGGACGCGGAACCGTGGCCATGGGGCGAGTGTAGACCCGCGGCGTTGCGGGTTTCTTGCCCAAAACCCGCGGGCGTCAGGCCTTGCGCATGAACTGCCTGAGCTTGAGCCCCGTCGCGGACAGCACCGCCACGTACAGCAGTGCCACGCCGCCCAGCACGCCGGCCATCTTGGCCGCGCGCAACACCGGATGCGAACGGTCCAGCCAGTCGATGGCGTGGTCGGCCCAGACCAGGCACGCGCCCAGCACCGCGGTGGCCACGAGCGCGCGCGCGAGGAAGCCGAACCAGCCCGGGTGCGGCTTGTAGACGCCCAGGCGCACCAGGCCGATCAGCAGCCACGTGGCGTTGATGGTGGCGCCCAGGCCGATCGACAGCGCGAGTCCGCCGACGCCGATGTGGAGTCCGTAGACGAACAGCAGGTTCATCAGCTGCGTGAACACCAGCACCGCGATGGCGATGCGCACGGGCGTGCGCGTGTCCAGCTGCGCGAAGTAGCCGGGCGCCAGGATCTTCACGCTGACGATGCCCAGCAGGCCCAGGCCATAGCCCTGCAGCGCCGGCACCGTGCCCAGCACGTCGGCGCCCTCGAAGTGCCCGTAATGGAACAGCACCGCCAGCAGCGGGCGCGCGAAGACGAGCAGCGCGATCGCGCACGGCAGCGTCTGCAGCACGACCAGGCGCAGGCCCCAGTCGATCATGCCGGAGTAGCCCTCCTTGTCGCCGCGCGCGCGCGCGGCCGACAGCTGCGGGATCAGCACCACGCCCAGCGCGACGCCCAGCAGCGACGTGGGGAACTCCATCAGCCGGTCGGCATACGTGAGCCAGGACACCGACTTGGTGGCCAGGTGCGAGGCGATCTGCGTGTTGATCAGCAGCGACACCTGCGCCACCGACACCCCCAGCAGCGCCGGCGACATCTGCTTGAGCACGCGCCCGACGCCCGGGTGGTGCCACGCCTGGACGAAGCCGCGCCACGACACGCGGATCTGCGGCATCAGGCCGAGCGCCTTCAGCGCGGGGACCTGGATGCCGGCCTGCAGCAGGCCGCCCAGCATCACGCCCACCGCCAGCGTGTAGACGCCCGGCAGCCCGTGCGCCTCGAACGTGGGCGTGAGGCCGCGCGCGGCGACGATGACGGCGACGTTGAGCAGGATCGGCGTGGCCGCGGGGATCGAGAAGCGGCCCCAGGTGTTGAGGATGCCGGCCGACAGCGCCACCATCGACATGAAGCCGATGTACGGGAACATGACGCGCGTCATGAGCACGCCGGCATCGAAGCGCTCCAGGCCCGAGGCCATCGCCCACACCAGCACGGGCGCCGCGGCGACACCGATCACGCAGGTGGCCAGCAGCACCCAGGCCAGCACGGTGGCGACGGCATCGATCAGCTTGTGCGTGGCGGCATCGCCGTCGGAGATGCGCGTATTGGCCAGCAGCGGCACGAAGGCCTGCGAGAACGCCCCCTCCGCGAACAGGCGGCGCAGCAGGTTGGGGATGCGGAAAGCGACGTTGTACGCGTCGGTGAAGCCGCTGGCGCCGAAGCTCGCGGCGATCAGCTGTTCACGCACCAGCCCGGTCACGCGCGAGGCGAGCGTCAGCAGCGATACCGTCGAAGCGGCCTTGAGAAGGTTCATCGGGGGCCGCGGACGCTTTGGCGTGGGCGGTTGAGCAGGTCAGGCCGGCGATTATAGGAAGCACCCTCTCCGGACAAACGTGGAATCCGCGGGTTATCCCCCTTTTCGCCCGACCACCCCGGTGGGTACCGATACAATGCGTCCATCCGCTCCCTGATCCAGTCCCGAGAGCGGCCGTCGATCCTCGACGTCTTCTCCAGCAGTCGGCCTTCACGACTGGTGCCCGCTGAAAGTGCGCGGCGCAGCAGGCCGACCCGCGATGCCCGGCACGGACCGGGCCCAAAACCATTCCATGAACTTTGACGAACTCGGCCTGGCCGAGCCGCTGCTGCGTGCGGTGCACGAAGCCGGCTACACGACTCCCACCCCGATCCAGCTGCAAGCCATCCCCGTCGTCCTGCAAGGCGGCGACCTCCTCGCCGGCGCGCAGACCGGCACCGGCAAGACGGCCGGCTTCACCCTCCCGATGCTGCACCGCCTGCTCGAGAGCGGCCCCAAGAAGGACAGCCGCGGCAAGTCCCCGGTGCGCGCCCTGATCCTGACCCCGACGCGCGAACTCGCCGCCCAGGTCGAGGAAAGCGTGCGCACGTACGGCAAGCACGTGTCGCTGACCAGCATGGTCATCTTCGGCGGCGTCGGCATGCAGCCGCAGATCAACCGCCTGCACAAGGGCGTCGACATCCTCGTGGCCACCCCCGGCCGCCTGCTCGACCTGCACCAGCAGCGCGCGGTGGACCTGTCGCACATCGAGATCTTCGTGCTCGACGAGGCCGATCGCATGCTCGACATGGGCTTCATCCACGACATCAAGAAGGTGCTCGCGGTGCTGCCGCCGAAGAAGCAGAGCCTGCTGTTCTCGGCCACCTTCAGCGACGAGATCAAGGCGCTCGCCGACCGCCTGCTGAACAAGCCGGGGCTGATCGAGGTCGCGCGCCGCAACCAGACCAACGAGATGATCGAGCAGGCCGTGCACCCGGTCTCGCGCGATCGCAAGAAGCAGCTGCTGTCGCACCTGATCAAGTCGGGCGACTGGCACCAGGTGCTCGTGTTCACGCGCATGAAGCACGGCGCCAACCGCCTGGCCGAATTCCTGAACGACGACGGCATCACGGCGATGGCCATCCACGGCAACAAGAGCCAGACGGCGCGCACGCGCGCGCTGTCCGAGTTCAAGGCGGGCACGCTGCAGGTGCTCGTCGCCACCGACATCGCCGCGCGCGGCATCGACATCGACCAGCTGCCGCACGTCGTCAACTACGAGCTGCCCAACGTGCCGGAAGACTACGTGCACCGCATCGGCCGCACCGGCCGCGCCGGCGCGCAGGGCCGCGCGGTGTCGCTGGTGTGCGTCGACGAGGACATCTTCCTGCGCGAGATCGAGAAGCTGATCAAGCGTCCGATCCCCAAGGAAGTGGTGCCCGGCTTCGAGCCCGACCCGGGCGAGCGCGCCGAGCCCATCGTGCTGGGGCGCACCACCATCGGCGTGCGCGGTCCGGCCTCGGGCGGACGCGGCACCGGCGGCGGGCACCACGCACGTGGCGGCCACGGCGACCGCGGCGGCAATGCCCACGGCAACGGCGGCGGCGACCGCAATCGCGGCCAGGGGCGTCCCGGCGGCGCGCCGGGCGGACGTCCGGCGCAGCCGCGTCCGCAGGGCCCGTCGGGCTCGCACGCGGGCGCCAAGCCGGCGCACGGCACGCCGCACGCCGGCCACGGCGGGGCGCGACCGGCCGGCCAGGGCCCCGCCGGCCACGGCGGCGGTCGTCCCGCAGGCGGCGGCGGCCGCCCGGCGAGCGGCGGCGGCCGTCCGCAAGGCGGCGGCCAGCGCGCGGCGCTGACGTCGCCGTCCGGCGGCAAGGGTCCCGTCAAGCGCTGATCGGCGCGTCGAGCTCGATCGCCCAGGCCCGCGTGCGCAAGCCGCGGGCCTTTTGCATGGCGCCGCCGAACTCGGCCGCTTCGTGGATTGCTGCACGCACGCCGGAAGCGCGCGGAACCTGCTCGACAGAAAATCGAGGGCTTGCCGCCCGACGGCTTCCGAACCCGCATCCGAGGCCGCGCGCTTGGACCTGCACACCCTCTTTCTCGCCCAGACCTGCCTGCTCGCCGCGATGGCCGCGATGCTGTGGGTGTCGCGCAGCGACGCCGACCGCGGCAACGGCATGCGGGCGTGGCGCCTGGCCATCACGAGCCAGTCCGTCGCCTACCTGGTGCTGGCGCTCCCGGCCGCGGGGCCGGCCGCCACGTTCACGGGCCTCGTGGCCAACCTGGCCGGGGCGAGCGGCGTGGCGCTGTATTTCACCGGCGTGCGCCGCTTCGCGGGCCTCGGCGTCGACGCGCGTCCGCTGGTGGCGATGGTCGTGGCCGTGACCGTGGCCGGCGCGCTCACCGGAGAGCACGTCGCCTGGGCCGCGATCTTCAACGGCTTCGCCTACGCCGGCTACCAGGCCTTGGCCGCCCGCCTGCTGTGGCGGATGCCGCGGTCCGGCATGGCGCACGTGCAGCGGGTGGTCGCGGCGGCCTATGCCGCCATGGCCGTCGTGCTGCCCGTGCGCGCGGTCGCCCTGCTGCTGACGGGCGAATCGCGGCTGGACCTCCGCCACGACGCGTGGCAGGCGCCGATCTATGTGTTCGGCTTCGTCTACCTCGTCATCACCAACCTCGGCTTCATCCTGATGTGCAAGATGCGCGCCGAGGCCGAGATCCGCCTGCAGGCCCGCACCGACGAACTCACCGGCCTGCCCAACCGGCGCGCGCTCGGCGAGGAGATCGCCCACGCGCTGGCCGCCGCGCGCCGCAGCGGGCGGCCGTTCGGCATCGTGATGGTGGACGTCGACCGCTTCAAGTTCATCAACGACACCCACGGCCACGCCGTCGGCGACGCCGCGCTCACCGCCTTCGCGCAGCGCCTGTCGGGTGCCCTGCGCGAGCCCGACCGCGCCTACCGCTACGGCGGCGAGGAGTTCTGCGTGCTGCTGGACGACACCGACCTTGCCGGCGCCCGCGCGCTCGCCGAACGCGTGCGTGAGCGCATCGCGCAACCCTTCGAGGGCACGATGCGCGCCCTGACCGCCAGTTTCGGCGTCACCGCCTGGCAGCCGGAAGACACGGGCGACACCTTGTTCCGCCGCGCCGACCGGGCCCTCTACGCGGCCAAGGCCAACGGGCGCGACCGGGTCGAGGCGGCCTGAGCCACTGCGCGCGGGCGCGCGTCGCCGCATCCCCCAGGTTGGGGGAAGCCCCGCGCGAGCGTGGCCTGCACCCGCATAATGAACGCGTTGCGCCCCGCAACGAGCGTGGTCGCGGCCTTCTTCATGGGAGCCTGGACATGTCTGGAACCATTCCGATCGCGGTGACCGAGGAAACCTTCGACACCGCCCCGGTCGCCGGGGACGACGACAGCACGAAGGGGGTGTTCGGTGCGGGCGCCGACGTCGCAGGACGCGTCGCCGACGTGCCGGTCGACAGGCTGCGCGAGAGCCTGCGCTCGGTGTCCACGTCGTTCCTCGAGTCGCTGTCGGACGTGTCGGCGGTCGGGCGGTTCCGGCTCAAGGAAGTCACCGTCAAGGTCGAAGTCAGCGCGGAGGGCGGGATCCGGCTGATCGGCTCGGCCAGCGCGTCCGCGAAGGGGGCCATCGAGCTCAAGTTCGTCGAACCATGAGCGCGCCCGCCCCGCGGCGCCGCGCGCTCCTGCTGGGCGTCCCACGGCAGGACTCCAAGTACATCACCTCGCTCAAGGTGGTGGAGAACGACCTCGAATGCGTCGCCGCGGCCCTGCGCACCAGCCGCTACGAAGTCGAGCTGATCAACCTCGCGGACAAGAGCGAGTTCGCCGCCAACAGCCTGCGCCGGCGCATCCGCAAGTTCTGCGAGGATCCCGATTCGAAGGGTGCCACGCTCCTGCTCTATTTCTCGGGGCATGGCATCCATTGGGAGGGCAAGAACTGGCTGGTGGCGGGCGACGCCCATCCGGACAACCTGCACGAGTTGCGCGCAGGACTGCTCGAGGCGGACCAGGCCGCCACGTTCGACGACTGCGAGGCACGGACGATCCTGTTCATGGTCGACGCCTGCCGCGAGGGCGTCGACTATCCGACGAAAGGCCTGGTGCTCAAGGCGTGGTCGCGCGACCACGTGCGCTCCACGGCCAGCCAGCGCCGTGCCACGATCTATTCCTGCGGACTGGGCCAGCTGAGCCGGTTCCACATGCCCGAGGACGGCAAGTCGGGCTACAGCCTGTTCTCGAAGGCGCTTTCCGAGGTGATGGACGCCGGTCATCCGGCGCGCTCGATGCGGGACGTGGTCAACGCGCTCGAGGAAGGCGTGCTGCAACTGTGCCGCCAGCACCGCTACGAGCGCCAGGACGTGCGTGTCGCGACCGAAGGAGCCGACGACGATCCGATCTGGTCGGAGTGCATCAGCGATGGCCCCGCCGCCGAGACCGTCGCATCCCCGCCGGATCCCTGGGTGCGGGCGGCGGAAGAATCGGGGCTGTGGAAGGGCCTGGACGAGACGCAGGCCAGGCTGTTTCGGACGGCGGCGGTCCGGACGGTGGGCGCATGCGCGCTCCAGCGCGACGCCGTCGTTCGCGCCTCTCCCGACGGCTGGGAGGACGCCCAGTGGCCGTTGCGCGTGCTCAAGCTCGTCGAGTTCCTGGCCAAGAAGACCGAACCGGCGCTGGTGCTGTCGCCTGCCGAGACCTGGTTGCTGGTCGCCGCGCCCTTCGTCGCGCAGGCGGTGCGCGACGCCGCCGTCGTCGCGCTCGGCGTGTGCAGCCATCCGCCCCGGCACGAGGTCGAGCGCATCCACAACGCCATGCCGCAGCTGGCGCGCAAGGCCACGCGCCTGCGCGAGACCGGCTTCGCGGAGCAGGCGGCGTCCGTCGAAGGCTGGCTGCTGCGCCGCGCCGCCCGCGCGAGTTCGCGTTCGTGGACGTTCAGCGAGGACGCCTCGTCGCCCGGCCACGCGTGCGCGCCGGGCGGCGAGCAGGGCCTGCTGCCGGCGTCGCTGTGGACGGGCGTAGCCCCCGACGAGCCCTTGCTGGAGATGCGCCCCGAGCACTGGCGCACGCGCCTGTTCGCGCTGGCGCGCCTGGTCGATGCCGACTCCGGCTGGCGCGATCGGGAAGACCTGCCCGCCTTCCTGAACAAGGACGAGGCGCTGGCGCCCGGTTCCGCAGACGAACAGCCCTTGCGCGGCGCGTTGCTGGGCTGGCTGCTGGCGCTGTCGTCGCGCATGGCCTTCGACGTGATGACGCTGGGCGAGGTGGTCGTCGATCACATCGGGCTGTCGGACCCGGTGACGCCCGCACAGGCGGTCGAACACTGCCAGCGGCTGCGCTGGCTGCCGCACGGCGACGGCCGCAACGCGGAGCTGGAGTGCGAGCATCCCGCGCTCGACAAGGCGTTGCGCGACGCGATCGCGCAGGCAGACGCCCTGCTGGCACGCCTGCACCTGCGCCGCACGCAGGGGCTGGACGGCTTGACCAGCGCCGCGCCCTGGCCGCGCGCGCTGCACGACCAGGGCGTGCAGCCGGCCCGGCGCGCCGGCCGCGTGATGTACCAGACGCCGCACGTGACCTTCCAGCTCGCCCACCAGGAAGTGCGCGAGCTGCTGATGGGCCAGCAGCTGTACGGCGATCCGACGCTGGCCATCCGCGAGCTGTACCAGAACGCGCTCGACGCGTGCCGCTATCGGCGCGCGCGGCTGCAGTACCTCGCGCGCAGCGGTCACCCGGCGCTCGATCCGTGGCGCGGCGGCATCTCGTTCAAGCAGTACCGCGACGAGCGCGGACGCCTCGTGCTGGAGTGCCTGGACAACGGCATCGGCATGGGTCGTCGCGAGCTCGAGAAGGCCTTCGCGTCGGTGGGCAAGCGCTTCGCCGACATGCCCGAGTTCATCGACGAGAAAGCCGCCTGGCAGCGGCTCGACCCGCCGATTCAGCTGTATCCGAACAGCCGCTTCGGCATCGGGGTGCTGAGCTACTTCATGCTGGCCGACGAGCTCGAGCTGGTGACGCGGCGCGTCGCGATGGACGGCGGGATGCAGGGCCCCGCCCTGCACATCACCGTGTCGGGCTCGGGCAGCCTGTTCCGCATCCGCGACGCCGAGCATCCGCAGGACGAGGCGCGCGTGCGCGCCGGGGGCACGCTGGTCCGGCTGTACATGAACCGCAGCGCCTGGACGGACAGCGAGCGTGCGTGGGCCGGCGAGCAGCCGATCTCATGCACACGCACCTTGCTGGAGCTGCTCTATCGATCGGAGTTCGACGTCACCGCGACGCACCACGGCGGGCCCAACGAGGACACAGCATCGCACGAGTGGAAGGCCGGCAAGCTCTCGGAGCGCAACTTCAGGAGCTCGTCATATTTCGGCGCGCCCGCGTCCAACGAGGCCTGGATCCCGGGTGCCGCGGACGCGCCCGTCTGGTGGCATCCAGGCCGGATGTACACCGATCAGGGCATCGTCCTGTGCGACGGCATCGCCACCGAGACCAGGCTGTTCGGATGCACCATCGACCTGCGCGATGCCAATCGCCCGCGCCTGACGGTCGACCGGCGCAAGGTCATCGAGCTCGACACGGCGCTCGTCGACCGGTTGTGCCTGGAGGCGATCCCCGCCCTCGTGCCGCCGCCGGCCTGGCTCGACATGCGCTGGCTGTGGGACCTCGCGGGCAGCGTCCCCGCCGCGGCCCGCGTGCTGGGCATCGCCTTGGACGACGGCAAGCATGCGCTCCCGCTGTACGTCGAACCCTCCGGCCTGGCGGCCGGTGCCAGGATCGAGATCGCCCAGGTCGGTCTGGTCGCCGCCGACGGGCTCATCTTCGCGGCCATGAACGCGCTGTCCGCCAACCCGGACACCGCACTCAGTGAAATCAACAGCATGAGTGGGGCCTTGCCTGCGTGGCTGCTGCCCAGGCGCATCGCCATGTGGCGCGACCTCGGCATGCATTGCCCCGAGGACGCCCGCTTGCCGAATCTGCCCGCCGAGAACGTGCCGCCGTTCCGCCTGGACGCCACCGACCTCGAGATGCTTCGACGCAACGCGGCCTATTCCTTCGAGGGCGGCTGGCGAGCGCACATCGATCTGTGTCGCATCGTCGCGTGGGCGTCGCGCCTGGACGAGACGCTGGAAAGCACCCACGCCCGGTTCGCACGCTGGGAGGGGATGGGTCTGCAGGTGGCGCCGCTGGCGCCGTCGCTGCGTGAATCGACGCCCGACAAGGAGGTCGGCAGGCTGCTCACCGCACTCGAGACGATCGTGGATCGCGAAGCCGATCCGTCCGCCCCGGCACTCGAGATGGACCTGATGCGTCTCGCCGAGATCGCCACGGGCCTCGACATCACGCTGGGCCGCGCGCATGCGGCGCTCGCGCCGTACGCCAGCGCGATCGACATCGACCTGGAAGACGTGCCCCCCGCCGCAGCCGGCTTGAGATTGGACGTCGTCGACCGCAAGCTGCTGTCGGTCGACATCGACGGGCGCGCGCCCTGGATGTCGGGGATGTACCTGCCGGATCGCGTCCTCAAGATCGCCAGCACGCTGAGCATGCCCACGCATGAAGTCGTGCACCGCCTCGAGGCCCTGGTGCCGCTCGGGATCCAGGTGCCGATGCTGTCGCGCCCCGCGCTCGACGCGCCGCCGTGGACGCCGATCGTCAAGTACATGCCGAAGGAGTCGGATCGCTTCGGCTGGACCGAGCTGCTGCACGCCGCGGCGGGCCTCTCGCTGCCGTTGAGCGCCGCGCTTTCGGCCGCCGCGCTGTGGGGCTGGCAGCCGGACGCTGAGGCGCGCGAGGCCGCGGAGCGGCGACCGGACTACGTGCCCGACGCCCTGCTCCAGGCCCTGTTCGCGCTGGAAGAGGCGTTGTCCTCCCCGGCATCGACGCGCGCCGAACTCTCCGCCGCCTGGCTGACGCCCGGGTCGCTGCGCCTTGCGGCGGCAACCCGCCGGGCCGGCGCCCCGGCAGCCGTGCAGCAGGCCCGCATCGAGGCGATCGCAGCGCTGCTCGGAGCGGCCGCGCCGACGCCGCCTTGGGACGCCCTGGCCGACACCGAGAAGTTGCCCGACGACGCGCTCGAGGCGCTGGCGTTCTGCATCGAGGGCGACCCGGCCGACGGCATCGCCGAGGTCGCCGCCTGGCGCATCGCCCTCGTCGCCGGCGGCTTGCAGCGCAGCCTGGCCCAGGCCGATGCCGACCTCAGGTCGGTGCTGGACCTCTGGGGAACCCGCATCGCGCCCTTGCCTGAGCTGTCGGCCGAGTTCCTGGCCGAGCCCCGGACGTTCGTGCCCCCCGAGCTCTGGGTCATCGGCCCCGATGGCAACGGCAAGGCGACCTACGACCCGAGGCTGACCGTCGAGCGCTTGATGAAGATCGTCGTCCCCGAAAATTCCGGGGACATCCATCTACCGACAGAAGCCGCCAAGTGGAAAGCCTTTGGCGTCACGGTGGTGGAGGGCGATCCGCAGGACGAGCCGGCCGACTGACCGCGCACGGATCGGTGCTCAGACGAACTCGCGTTCCCGCAGCCACTTCGTGGCGACCCACTTCTCGCCCTCGATCACCGGGGCGCCGCCGTGCAGGCTCTTGGTGTTGACGTGGGCGCGGTCGTAGCTGAAGAAGACGGCGTTGCCCTTGATCGGCGCCACTTCGAAGCCGACATCCGGAAACGTGGTGCCGCCGCCCTTCCTGGGCGTGTTCAGGTACATCAGCACCGTGCCCACGCGCTGGCCGCCGCGCTTGAGGATGGGGGCGCTGCCCGGGTGCACCGGGTCGAAGTAGTCGTAGTGCGGCTTGTACTCGGCGCCGGGCTGGTAGTGCAGCACCTGCAGGCCTTCGCCGTTCTGCACCGGCCAGTCCAGCAGCGCGGCGATGCGCTTCTCGACGCGATCGATCACGCCCGTCTCGCCGCGCTCGAAGAACATGCCGCGGCTGGTGCGCGCGACGTTGACCTCGCTGCCGCCGGTGATGTTGTCCACCGTCTCGGAGCGTGCCATGCGCGGCTTGGCCAGCGCGACGATCTGGTCGCACTCGGCGTCGGAGAGGAAGCCGCCGAGGACGATCACGCGCGGGAGCTTCATGACCGACAGCACCGTGACGTCGCGATCGAGGACGCGCAGCTTGCTGGGCTGGTCGCGCACCCTGGCGTCGGGCACCGGCACGGGCTGGGGCTCGTGGCCCTGCGGGGCGGCGGCCTGCTGTTGCTGCGCCGCGGCCTGCTGCTGGCTCAGGTGGCTGCGTAGCGTCTCCTCGAGCGCCTGGATGGCGACGTCCTCGTCCCAGCCGCTGGACTTCATCGCTTCCAGCACCGTTTCCGGCGCGACGCCGGCCTGCGCCTGCTGGACGATCCATTGACGAAGCTCCACCGAGATGTACTGCTGGCGCTTGCCACCGGTGTTCTGCGTGCTCGATTGCGTTTGCATGAGGTCGACTCCGACGTGCGGTCGATGAGATTGGCCCGGGGCGCCGCGCCTTGGCGCTGCCGCGACGTCCCCGGATACGTATTCTGCGCATTTTGACAGCGCCCCACGGTCGAGTCGGCACGGGAATCCCCCGGTTTGGCGACGCGGGGTGCAACATCCGGTGAATCCCGCCGGCAAACGTTGCGGGCGCCCCGTCCGGCGCGCGTTTCGTCAGGCCGGACGGCGCCGGAAGACGAGGCGATCGGGTTCCGACGCCCGCTCGGCGAAGCGGTAGCCGTCGCTGCGGAAATCCAGCAGCGCGTGGGCCGACTCGGCCCGCTTCTCGATGGCGTGGCGCGCCATCATGCCGCGGGCACGCTTCGCGAAGAAGCTGATGATCTTGTACTCGCCGTCCTTCCAGTCCTCGAACACGCACTCGACGACGCGCGCCTTCAGCACCTTCGCGCGCCCCACCTTCGCCTGGGTGACCTTGAAGTATTCCTGCGACGCGAGGTTGATCACCAGCGGATCGCGCTCCCGGGCCTGCAGCTTGTTGATGTGCGCGGCGACGGTGTCGCCCCACCAGGCGTACAGCGAACGGCCACGCTCGGTGGCCAGGCCGGTGCCCATCTCGAGGCGGTACGGCTGCAGCCGATCCAGTGGACGCAGCACGCCATACAGGCCGCTGAGCATCAGCACGTGCTTCTGGGCCCAGGCGATCTCGTCGTCATTGAGCGTGGAAGCGCGCAGCCCATCGTAGACGTCGCCGTTGAACGCCCACATCGCGGGGCGGCTGTTGCGCTCCGTGGCGCGTGTCGACCAGGCCTTGTAGCGCCTGACGTTGAGCTTGGCGAGATCCTCGGACAGATCCATCAGCTCGGCGATGTCGGCCACCGTCTTCGTGCGCAGCACCGAGATCAATTCGGCGGCCTGCGCGGCGTACTGCGGCGCGGTGGCGGCAGGCTTGAGGCCGGCGCGGGCGGCGAGCACTGGTTCGGGGAGCGGGGATTCGTAGTCGAGGGACTTGGCGGGAGACAGCAGCAGGAGCATGGCCGGCAGTGTAGCGACGGTTGCGCTGGCGGGTGCGGGCGTGCGTGCGGGCGTGCGGGCGTGCGGGCGTGCGGGCATGCCGCTGTGCGCTGTGCGCTGTGCGCTTTGCGCTTTGCGCTGTGCGCTGTGCGCCGTGTGCCGTGTGCCGTGTGCCGTGTGCCGTGTGCCGTGTGCCGTGTGCCGTGTGCCGTGTGCCGTGAGGCGTGCGGACGGGCGTGCGGACGGGCGTGCGGGCGCGCGGACGTGCGGACGTGCGGACGTGCGGACGTGCGTGCGGGCGTGGGGGCGCGCGGGCGCGCGGGCGCGCGGGCGCGCGGGCGTGCGGGCGTGCGGGCGTGCGGGCGTGCGGGCGTGCGGCACGAGCATGACGCCTCAAGTTCATCAACCCGTCATCCTGCGCGGAGCGAAGCGCAGTCGCAGGATCCACCTCGGCGACGGGGCCTCGTGGCCGGCGTGGATCCTGCGACTTCGCGCAGGATGACGCCCGTTGGGTGGACGCCGCCCGCCATTGGCAGGGCGCCCCGCACGAAGGGTCTGGCAGGGCGGCCCTGGCGGGGCGGGCGCGGCAGGCGACGCCGCTCGACCCGCGTCTTTCGCGTCGGCGCCCGGTCGACGCGACTCGCGACTCGCGACTCGCGACTCGCGACTCGTGCCTCGCGGCTCGCAGATCGCGGCTCACCGATCGCGACTCGCGGCTCGCGGCTCACGACTCATGATTCGCAGATCGCAGATCACCGATCGTGGCTCGCCGATCCCGGCTCGCTGATGGCGCATCGCGGACTGCGCGTGACGCCGACTCACCCGGCCTGCCGGCGGCAACCGTGGGCGGACCGCGAAACCCGGCGCAGCTTCAACCGAAGCGCACCGCATAGACCGGCGGCAGGCGGGCGGGCAGCGCCGTCCAGTGCTCGCCCGCATCGTCGCTGGCCCAGACGCCGCCCGTCGTGCTGCCCATCATCAGGCCGAGGCCGTCGCCGGCCACGGCCAGGCCGTGGCGATAGACGAGGTCGTAGCAGTCCTGCTGCGGCAGCCCGGCCCGCAAGGTCTCGAAGCTGGCGCCGCCGTCGCGCGTGCGGTTGACGACCAGCGCGCGGTCGACCGGGATGCGGCACTGGTCCTTGACCGCCGGCACGAACCACGCCGTCTGCGGATCGGACGGATGTGCCGCCACCGCGAAGCCGAACGAGGACAGCGGCGCGTGCAGTTCGTCCCAGCGCGCGCCGCCATTGGTGGATCGGAAGATGCCATTGTGATGCTGGCACCAGAGCACGTCCGGTTGCGCGGCGCAACGCGCGATGGCATGGGGATCCTGCACGTCGGGGTCGTAGGCCTGCTCCGGGGGCATGTACTCGGCGCGCATGCCGTGGGCGGTCTGGCCCCAGGTGGCACCGGCGTCGCGCGTGATCCAGGCGCCGGCGCTGCTCACGCCCACCAGCACGGTGTCGTCGCCGAGGGGGCTGATCGAGTGGATGCCGGGCGTGTCGTAGCCGCCACCGCCCCATGTCGGCCGTCCGGGCTGGTTCCACAGCACGTCGTCGAGCTGCCAGCTCCGCGCCGCGTCGGTCGACTTGAACAGCGCGCCCGGCAAGGTGCCCGCGTACAGCGTGTCGCCCTGGCGCTCCATGGCCCACACCATGACGACCTTCCATGCCGGCCCCGGGGCGCCCTCGGGCTGCGGACCGAACGCCGGCGCAGTGACCTCGCGCCAGCTCAGTCCGGCGTCGTCGGACGCATGGAGCTTGACTCCGAAGTGGCCCAGGTTCAGGGCCGCGAACATCCGGCCCGACGCATCCGGCGGCAGCACCATGCTCACCGGGTCGCCGACGAAGCTCGTGCGTTGCACCGCCCACGCGCCGGCACGCCGGCGCAGCTCGATCAGGCCCTTGCGGGAGGCCACCCATGCGCGATCGATCATGTCCCCTGCTCCTTCGTGGTTTGCCGCCTCAGCCGCCCGTGAGCGCCTGCAGCACGTAGACCCTGTCGTCCGACGCCAGCGAGTCGGTGAGTGCCTCGCGATCGGCCACGCGGCGGCCGCTGATGTAGACGACCACGTGTTGCCGCAGATGCCCCTGCTCGTCGAGCACGTAGTGCCGCAGGCGCGGATTGACTTCGAACGCCGCCTCCAGGGCGTCGCGCAGCGTGGCCGCCGCCGTGTGCACCTCCGGCGTCTCGGTGAAGCGCTGCAGCTGCGACGTGAACGCGATGTGAGGCATGCCGGCGATGGTGTGCGAGCTCGCGGTGGCGCGGCAATCGGGCGTATCCCGTGACCGCGGCGGCGCGCGCCGGAAGTCAGGCGATGCGAATGCGCGCGTGTCCCGCCTGTGCCGCGCCGCGCGTCGCGGAGGCAGCGTCCGTCGCTCGGGGACGACGTCAGCGCTGCGTGGCCGACGGGGGCGAGACGCTGTGGCCCTCCATGCCGTTGCCGGCCGTGCCGGCGTTGCCCGTGGGCGGGCCCAGCGAGGTCACGCTCGGCGGCCCGGCGATCGCGTCGAGCACCGCCAGCACGTTGGGGGCGCTCCGGAAAGCGGCGAGCAATTGCGCGCTGCGGGCACGCTCGGGGGCCGAGAGACGCGCCGGATCGAGCGTGGGCAGTTCCTCGGGGCTGGGCGGCGAGGCTTCGCGCGCCAGGCTCTGCAGCGCGACGCCAGCGGCCGGATCGGGCCGCGGCACGCCACCGAGGCCGTTGGCGACCATGTAGCCCAGGTTGTGCCGGGCGGGTGCCAGGCCCTGCGCGGCCGCTGCGCGGAAGCCGCCGAGCGCGGCCGCGTCGTCACGCGTGACACCCTTGCCGCGCGCGTACAGCAACGCGAGGTGGTTGCGCGCGGGCGCGTTGCCGCGTGCCTCGGCGAGGCGGTACCAGCGCTGCGCCTCGACGGGATCGGCGGGCTGGCCCCGCCCTTCCTCTGCCATCCAGCCGAGGTTGTCCATCGCGAATGCATTGCCCTTGCGCGCCGCGAGGCGGAACTGACGCGTGGCGGCGGCATCGTCGTGCGCGACGCCCAGGCCGTTGGCGAGCATCCAGCCGAGGTTGTTCTGCCCCGACGCGTTGCCCTGTGCGGCGGCCTTCTGGTACCACTCGACGGCCTGCTTCTCGTCGGCCACCACCGCGTCGCCCGCCGCGTACATCAGCCCGAGACTGACCTGCGCCGGTGCATAGCCGGCCTCGGCGGACTTGCGGATCCAGCGCTCCGCGCCGGCCGGGTCGCGCGGCAGGCCGCGGCCGTTCAGGAGCGCCATGCCGAGGTTGTGTTCCGCGGTGGGGTCGCCCTGCGCGGCCGATTGCTGCAGCCAGTGAATCGAGGTGGCGAGGTCGCGCGCAACGCCGCGGCCTTCGCTGTAGACCCAGCCGAGCGCGCTCTGGGCGCGCGCATCGCCCTGGTCGGCGGCGGCCTGGTACCAGTGCAGAGCCTGTGCGTCGTCGCGTTCCACGCCCTGGCCGTTCGTGTAGAAGACGCCCAGCCGGTACTGCGCGACGGCCAGGCCTTGCCTGGCCGCGAGCGTGGCCCAGTGCGCGGCCTGCATGTCGTCCTGCGGCACGCCCCGGCCGATCAGCGCCATGTACGACAGGTTGCTCTGCGCGGTGGGCTCGCCCTGGTCGGCCGCCTTGCGGTACCACTTGGCGGCCTCCTCGAAATCGCGGGCGACGCCCTTGCCCTGCTCGTAGAGGAAGCCGAGGTTGGTCTGCGCGCGCGGGTCGCCCTGCTCGGCGGCCTTGCGGAACCAGCGCGCGGCGATGGCCGGGTCGGCCGCGACGCCGTACCCACGCAGGTACATGTCGGCCAGCGCCAGCTGCGCGTCGCGATCGCCCTTCTCGGCGGCCGGCTGGAACTCGCGCAGGGCGGTCGCGTAGTCGCCGCGGCGTCCGGCGTCGTAGCCCTCGGCCGTGCCGGCGTTGGCGCTGGCACTGACGATCGCCAGCGCGAGCGACAGGACGGCCGATGCGATCGGCGCGGCGGGGACTGGAGAGGCCACTTGCCACGAGGACATGGAAGCCCTGCCGGGCGCCGATCCATTCGAGGGGCGCGGCACGCGCACCGACAGCGGGAAGGCGAGGCAGGCGGGCAATGGATTCATTTCGAGCGGGAGTCCTCGGGGGATGTTAGCGCGAAGGATCCGGGGGCGATGGCCGAAGCGGACGGCGGGCCGGACGCGACTGTCGAGTCGTCGGACCCGAGAGGCCTGCCGCATGAAGGGCCATCGCCCGATTATGGGTGCCGGGCTCCGACGCGAACCCGGCGAGCGGCGCGGCGCGTCGCGGAGCCGCGACACCGAACAGGGGAGGTCCGCGCGCGGCATTCCGTGGCGTGCGGCAACGAATGTCTGGAACGGACGGGACATGCTGGGGTGAGGTGACGTCGCCCGGTCTCAATGGAAATCACGGCTGCGCGTGACCAGCCCCTGCAGCATCGGCGTGTGATCGACCAGCGTCTTGGCGACGAGGTGGCGCACGTCGCCTTCGCGCTGCCAGACGCCGTAGACCGTCAGCAGCGACGCCGCCAGCAGCGGCTTGCGCTGCGCCGCAGCCACGGCGGGCCAGACGATCACGTTGACGGTGCCCGTCTCGTCCTCCAGCGTGACGAACACGACGCCCTTGGCGGTGCCCGGTTGCTGGCGGTGCGTGACCAGGCCGCTGGCGCGAGCCAGTTGGCCTGGCCGCCAGTCGGCGTTGAGCAGTGCGGCCTGCTGCACCTTGAACGGCGCCAGCGCCGGCCGCAGCAGCGCCAGCGGATGGCCCTTCAACGACAGGCCCATGGCGCGGTAGTCGGCCAGCACCGCGTCGCCGAGTTCCAATGCCTCGAATTCCGGCACGGCGTCCTCGGTGGTGCGCGTGGCCTTGAGCAAGGCCGTGGCGCGCGTATCGACGCCGGCCACGGCCCAGACGGCATCGCGTCGGTTGCCCGCCAGCCCGGACAAGGCATCGGCCGCCGCGAGGCCCTGCATCGCGTGCGCGTCGAGCTCGGCGCGCCGCGACAAGTCCTCCACGTTGACGAAGGGCGCCTGTGCCCGCGCAGCCATGATGCGCAGCCCTTCGTCCTCGGACAATCCCGTGACCCGGTTCAGCCCCAGGCGCACTGCGCACTGGCCCGCGGGGATGGCGCGCTCGGCGCAGGCCGGCACCGCCTCGTGCGCGGCCTGCGGCTCCAGCGTCGACTCCCAGTCGCTGATGGTGATGTCCACCGGACGCACCGCGACGCCATGCGCGCGCGCGTCCCGCACGAGCTGGGGCGCAGCGTAGAAGCCCATCGGCAGGCTGTTGAGCAGCGCGGCCAGGAAGGCGTCTGGATGGTGGCGCTTGATCCAGGCGCTGACGTAGACCAGCTTCGCGAAGCTGGCGGCGTGGCTCTCGGGGAAGCCGTACTCGCCGAAGCCTTCGATCTGCTTGAAGATGGCCTCGGCGTAATCGGCCGTGTAATTGCGCGCCACCATGCGGCTGATCAGCTTTTCCTTGAACGGCCCCAGCCCGCCCTTGCGTTTCCAGGCCGCCATCGCGCGCCGCAACTGGTCGGCCTCGCCGGGCGTGAAGTCGGCAGCGAGGATGGCCAGTTGCATCACCTGCTCCTGGAAGATGGGCACGCCCAGCGTGCGCGACAACGCCGCCTTCGCCTCCTCGCTGGGATAGGTGACGGGCTCCTTCTGCTCGCGCCGCTTCAGGTACGGATGCACCATGCCGCCCTGGATCGGCCCGGGCCGCACGATGGCCACCTCCACCACCAGGTCGTAGAACGTCTTCGGCCGCAGCCGCGGCAGCATGCTCATCTGCGCGCGGCTCTCCACCTGGAACACGCCGACGGAGTCCCCGGTGGACAGCATGTCGTAGACCGCGTCGTCCGCATCGGGGATGTCGGCCAGGCTGGCATCGCTGGCCAGGCCCTCGCGGTCGGCGACGATGCCCATCGCGGCCGCTGCGCCGGCGCTCGAGAACGCCTTGGCGCTCAGTGCGATGCGCGTGGCGCTGTTGCCCGCATGGCCCACGGGCGCGACTTCGGTGCGACGCAGGTTCTCGCGTTGCTCCTCGCGCCTGGCCTCCAGATGCCAGTCGGGTGGCGGCGGGCCCGGCAACAGCTGGCGCAGCTTGGCGTCGACGAACAGCAGGCCGCGCCGCAGCGCGCTGAGCATGCCGAGCGCGAGGATGTCGACCTTGAGCAGCTTGAGGACGTCGAGATCGTCCTTGTCCCACTGGATCACGGTGCGCTTGTCCATCGCCGCGTTTTCCACCGGCACCAGCAGGGCGACGTCGTCCTTGGCGATGACGAAGCCGCCCGGATGCTGGCTGAGATGGCGCGGCTGGTTGCGCAGTTGCAGGCTCAGCGAGATCCACTGCAGGCCCAGCCGCGACTCGGGATCGAAGCCGTGCTCCTTCAGCGACAAGGCGAGCCGCTGCGCCGCGCCGGCGGGCGCCGCCGACCCGCCCACGTGATGCAGCGAGCGCGTGACCGCGTCGATGCGGTCGAGGTCGACGCCGAGCGCACGCCCGACGTCGCGCACCGCCGACTTGGTGCGATAGCGGATGATGACGCCGGTGAGCGCCGCGCGATGCCGGCCGTATTTCTTGTAGAGGTACTGGATCACCTCCTCGCGTCGCTGGTGCTCGAAGTCGAGGTCGATGTCGGGCGGCTCGCCGCGCTCTTCACTGATGAATCGCTCGAACAGCACCTCGCCCTGGTGCGGGTCGACCTCGGTGACGCCCAGGCAGTAGCAGACCGCGGAATTGGCCGCGCTGCCGCGGCCCTGGCACAGGATGCCGCGTGCCCGCGCCCAGCCGACGATGTCGGCCACCGTGAGGAAGTAGGCCTCGTATTTCAGCCGCTCGATCAGACGCAGTTCATGCTCGATGAGGCCGCGTACCTTGGCGGGAATGCCGGCGGGAAAACGCTTCGCGGCGCCGGCCTCGGTGAGCGTGCGCAGCCAGCTGGTGGGCGTCTGCCCGGCGGGCACGATCTCCTGCGGGTATTCGTACTTCAGCTCGCCGAGCGAGAACTTGCAGCGGCCCGCGATGGCCACCGTCTCTGCCAGCCACTCGGGTTCGTACAGCGCCTGCAGGCGGGCGCGCGATCGCAGGTGGGCCTCTGCGTTGGGCGACAGCGCGTGGCCGCATTCGGACACGGTGCGCTGCAGCCGGGTGGCGGTGAGCATGTCCTGCAGCGGCTTGGCCGCGCGCGTGGCCATCAGCACGTCGCCCACTGCGGTGATGCGCAAGCCGGTGGCGGCCGACACGGCCTTCACGCGTTCGCGCACCTCGTCATCGTCGCCTTGCATCAACAAGGGCAGTGCGAGCCAGGCGCGGTCGGTGCCGAACCAGGTCTTGAGCCATTGCGCCTGCGCGAACAGCGACTCGAACGACAAGGCCATGGACGGCCGCGGCGGCGCCACCGACCTGGCGGACCGCCGCGGTGCCACGGCAGCCGCCAGCTTGGCGGGCGCCGGAGGCTCGAGGGGGCCGTCGCCGTCGGGGCCGTCGCGGCTCTCGCGCACCTCGCGTCCGCGCGGCCGGCCGGCGCCCGGCGTGGTGGACGCCAGCGCGGCGGCGGCACTTGCCTGCGCGGCGGCGATGACGCCCAGGCCCGACACGCGCGCATCCGCCGGCGCGGCCGCCTCGCCCCTGCCCGCGCCGCCCCGCGCGTCTGCGTCGGCGCCCGTGGGGCCCGGCGCCGCAGCGCCGGCCGGCACGGGACCCGGCGTGGGCAGCAGCAGCGCCAGGCAATCGGGCAGGCCCGCCAACTGCGGCAGCATGGGCGTGCGGCCTTCCACGTCGCTGGTGCGGGCGTCGTAGCGGCCCTTCTCGGCGCGCCGGCGGGCAACGGTGATCCACTGCGACAGGTTGCCGTAGCCCCGCCGGGTGGTGGCGAGCAGCACCAGCCGCATCGGCACGCCGCCGACGCTGGCCTCGAGCCGCATCTCGGCGCCGATGATCAGCGGCAGGCCTTGCTCGCTGGCCTGCTCGTAGGCATGCACCACGCCCGACAGCGAGCACTCGTCGGTGACCGCCAGCGCGGCGTAGCGCAGCGCGGCGGCGCGCTCCACCAGTTCCTCGGGCGCCGAGGCGCCGGTGAGGAAGCTGAAGTTGCTGCGGCAGTGCAGTTCGGCGTAGGCGGGTAGCGTGGCCATGACGGAGAGACGATGAGGGCCCGGCGGGACGGAACCTGGACGGGGAAGGCAGTCGGAGAGGATGGGTTGGCCGTGCGAATCGCCGCCGGATCGACGGACGAATCGCCTGGCGGCGGCGATCGACGAGGCCCGTGCACGGCACGAGCGGCTGGTTCGCGCGACAGGCGCGCTGACGCTCGGCAAGCCGGGCGTGGTGTCGACTGGCGACAGACGAAAGGGCCTGCCGCGGGTACTGTGTTTCGATACAGTCTATGCCCGCGAATCCGCCGATGCAAGCGGTGTTGCGAGCGGGCGGGCTGGACGCTCGTCTACCCGCGCCGAACGCACGAAAATGCGCCTTTTCGCGCTTCCCGTCCCCATGCACGCCGCCATCGAGCTAACGTCCTACCAGCCGCCGTTCCGCGAACGCTTGGTCGCGCTGTGGCGCGCCAGCTTCGCTCACGGCGTCGGCGCGCCGGTGCCGCATCCGCTGGAGGATCACCTGCGCTTCTTCGACGAACACCTGCTCACGGAGACCACGGTGCACCTGGCGCTGCGCGATGGCGAACTGGTCGGCTTCGGCGCCTTCACGCCCGAGGCCGTGATGCAGCTGTACGTCGGCGTCGAGCACCTGGGCCAGGGCATCGGCACCCGCCTCCTCGAGCGCGCGAAGTCCGACTCGCACGGCAAGCTCTGGCTCTACACCTTCGTCACCAACACGAACGCGCAGCGCTTCTACGAACGCCATGGGTTCGACGTCGTCGAGCGCGGCTTCGAGCCGGTGATGCAACTGGACGACCTGCGCTACGAATGGAAGCGTCCCGGACGATGACCGGCCCCACGAACGCCCCGATCCCGCACGAGACGCGGCACCGGCTCGCCGCCTTCGCAGCGATGGCCGCCACCGTCGCGCTGGGCCTGGCTTCGCGCCACTGGCCTTCGGCGCTGCCCGCCTTTCTCGGAAAGTACCCCGGCGACGCGCTGTGGGCGCTGATGGTCTTCTTCGGCTGGCGCGCGCTGCGCCCCCGCGCCCGCGCGCGGGACGTCGCCTGGCCGGCCATGGCCACCTGCGCGATCGTGGAATGCGCCAAGCTGTGGCACGTCCCGTGGCTGGTCGAATTCCGCGGCACGACGCTCGGCCACCTGCTGCTGGGCCACGTGTTCTCGTGGCAGAACCTCGCGGCCTACGCCCTGGGCGTGCTGGCCGGGACCGCTCTCGACCGCGTCCTGAACGGTGCGACGCCATGAGCGACGACGTCGTCGCCTTCGCGCACCACGGCCTGCTGCCCGCGATCTGGTCGGCCTGGGCGCTGTACTGGTGGATCTCCTCGCGCGACGTGAAGGCCACCGCGCGTCGCGAATCCGCGGCGTCGCGGCTGATGCACCTGGGGCCGATGGCCATCGCGGCGGCGATCCTGTGGATGCCGGCGCTCGGCGTGCCCTTCCTCGATGCCCGCTTCCTCGCCCGCACGCCGTGGGCGTTCTGGAGCGGCACCGCACTCACTGTCGCCGGACTCACGTTCTCCGCGTGGGCGCGCCGCGTCCTCGGGCGCAACTGGAGCGCGATCGTCACGCTCAAGCAAGGCCACGAGCTCGTCACCCGCGGACCGTACGCCCTCGTGCGCCACCCGATCTACACGGGGCTCCTGCTCGGCTTCCTGGGGTCGGCCATCGCGCGCGGCCACCGCAGCGGCCTGGTCGCGGCGGCGTTGTTCTTCCTGGCGGCGCTGCGCAAGTACCGGCTGGAGGAACGCTGGATGCGCGAACGTTTCGGCGACGCCTACGACGCGTACCGGTCGCGCGTGAAGGCGATCGTGCCCTTCGTGTTCTGAGCGCTCGCTCGACGGCGGCCGGCCGAACACTGATACGCTCTCGACGATGAACACCACCTCCGTCGCATCCCTCGCCGCCAGCATGCTGGCGTTCTCGCTCGCCGGCTGCGCGTCCGGGCCGGACACCGCCAAGGGGGCAGCCAAGGAAGGCGTGCAGTTGCAGAAGGCCGTCGAAGCGCCGCTGGCCGATCTCAACCTGGTGCAGGAGAAGATCCCCGCCGTGCTGCTCGCCGCCGTCAGGGCGCCCTACGCCCTGCCCTCGCAGCGCGACTGCCCCGCGCTGGCCAACGAGGTGCGCGCCCTCGACGGCGCGCTGGGTGCCGACCTCGACACCCCCGCGACGGCCAGCGATCCCGGCCTGCTGGAGCGCGGCGGCAACATGATCGGCGACGCCGCCAACGACGCGTTGCGCGGGGCCGCCGAGAGCGTCATTCCGTTCCGCGGCTGGATCCGCAAGCTCGACGGCGCCGAGCGCCACTCGAAGCAAGTCGCCGCCGCGATCGCCGCAGGCTCGGTGCGGCGCGCGTTCCTCAAGGGCGTCGGCCAGACGCTGGGCTGCGCAGCGCCCGCCGCGCCGCTGCAGGCGCTCGCGGCGTCCGCGGCCAAGGGCTGAGAGCCCCGGCAGGCCGCCGCTTGCCGCGCCTGCCGAGTGAATCCGCCATGCTGAGCCACGGCCGCCCCGTCTGCTTCGTCGCCACGGCCGACGCCGGCGCCGCCCGTGCGTTCTACGAAGGCCGCCTGGGGCTCGAGCTGATCGAGGACAACGGCGACGCGCTGGTGTTCGACACCAACGGCACGGCGCTGCGCGTGCAGCGCGTGGAAGCCGTCGCGCCGCACGCGTACACCGCGCTCGGCTGGGAGGTGGACGACCTCGCGGCCAGCGTCCACGCCCTCGTTGCGCGCGGCGTGTCCATGCTGCGCTTTCCGGGTCTGGCGCAAGACCCCGACGGCATCTGGACCACACCGGACGGCGCCCGCGTGGCCTGGTTCCACGACCCGGACGGCAACACCTTGTCGGTCACGCAGCAGGCCGCGGCCTGAGCGCATGCAGCGGGCCATCGTCGGCTACCACCTCGACGACAAGGGCCACTGGGTGGCCGAGCTCGCGTGCGGCCACTTCCAGCACGTGCGCCACGACCCGCCGTGGCAGAACCGCCCGTGGACGCAGACGCCGGAGGGACGCGCCGCGATGCGCGGCCGCCTGCTCGCCTGCCGCAAGTGCGACCAGGGCGCACCGCCCGATTCGATCTGACGCGAGACGTCGCCTGCGCACCACGGAAAGTCGGCCGAGCCTGGCGATCGCCGCATTTATCGGGGGTGAATTGCCCCCGCGCCGCCCGCATTGACCCCGACACGCTTGTCAGCGTCGCGCATTCGGGTATGGTGGACACCATCATCGAAAGGATTTCATGGCGAAACCGAACTACGCGTATGAGAAGCGCCAGCGCGAACTCGAGAAGAAGCAGAAGAAGGAAGACAAGGCGCTGAAGAAGGCAACCGGCGGGCCGGCCGGAGCCCAGGACGCCCGCTCCCCGGCCGAACCGGCAGCTCCGGCCGCCGCCGTCGCGGACAAGTCGGCGCACTGAGCTGCACGTGCGTCGCGCGTGACGCCCGCGCCGGCGTTCGCGAGCGCGCCCGAGGCACCGACGGGGGCCTTTGCTCCTCCGCTCGCGCGCGCACGCCTGCCCGCGCTCGACGCGCTCAGGCCACTGCAGCGGGCGCCACGTTGCCGGCTCGCAGGTCGTCGATCGCGGCCGGACTCAGCCACAGCAAGGTGTCGATGTAGGTCTCGATGCGCGAGACCAGCGCCTCGCGCGGCCCCTCGCGCCAGCGGGCCGAGCCGTAGAACTCGTCCTCCTGCGCGGTCAGCTCCGCAAGGCTCGAGAACGAGCGCACCAGGAAATAGCCGTTCGGATCATTGGGCACCGGCCCGTGCGCGACCACGTCCATGCCATAGGCTCGCACCATGGGCAACGCCCGCTCGCTGGCGGCCACGTGGAAGTCGGCCCGCGTGCCGGGCTTGAGGCGATATGCGCGGATCTCGACGAGGCGGCGTGCAGTCGTGGACAGGTCGGGCATGCGTGTTCCTTCGGGTGGTCGGGTGGTCAAGCGGTCAGGCGGACTGCGGCCAGAGGATCATCTGCGTGCACCGGAACAGCGCGATCGTCCTGCCCGTCTCGCGATGCGTCACCACCGCGTCCCACACCTGTGTCGTGCGGCCGCGGTGCTGGGCGGTGGCCGCGCAGTCGAGCGTTCCCTCGCGCGCCGTGCCCAGGAAGTTGGACTTCAGCTCGATCGTGGTGAAGCCCGTCGCGCCCTCGGGCAGGTTGGCGATGCAGGCGTAGCCGCAGGAGGTGTCGGCCAACGTCACCACGCTGCCGGCGTGCAGGTAGCCGTTGGGCGCCATCAGCTTCATCGATACCGCCACTTCGGCGCGCAGCTCGCGGGCGTCGACGTGCGTGATGACGACGCCCAGATGGCCGGGCAGGCAGTCGGCGCCCATGCGATTCAGTTCGGCGGCGGTGGGGATGCTCATGGCGGCGCGCAGGAAGTGGCGATGAAAGGCGACATTCTGCGCGCCCTTGCGGCGCCATGCAGCGGACGGCCCCGCCATCGCGGCGCGCCCCGGCAGCGCAGCGGCCGAGGGCCTCCCCGCTCGATCGGGGCCGGATACGGCGAACCGGCATGGGCATCTCGAAGCCGGCGGTGGGACAGCGTTCGACGCGCGGTCCGCGCGTCCGGCGATGCTGCAGTCCATCGGCCGTTCCCGACGATTCGTCGCGGCGGGATTGACCTGGGCCGCGTGCGGCCGCATCGTCACGCCATCCGAGGCCTTCGGCCTCGTCTGCCGAGAAACCCGCCATGCTCACGTTCCTGCTCTGGTGCCTCCTGTTCGTCTTCTGCTGGCCGCTGGCCCTGCTGGCGCTGGTGCTGTACCCGATCGTCTGGCTGCTGTCGCTGCCGTTCCGGCTCGTCGGCATCAGTGTGGGCGCGGTGTTCGCGCTGCTGAGCGCCCTGCTGTTCCTGCCGGCCCGCGCGCTGGGGCATCGGCGCTGACCCCGCTGACCAGCCCACGCGCTCGACGGCCGCCGCCGAGCGCCGAATAGGCCGAAATCGGGCCGTTGGCGCAGGGCGTATCCCGCCGCGCCGATCAGAATCGGTCGTCATGTCCTTCCGGTGACTCCGTCCCCGACACATGCCGACGCGCTCCCCCCTCCCTCATCGATGCCCCGCCCTGCTGGCCGCCGCCGTGGCGCTCGCATGGGTGTCGTCCGCGCACGCCGACTGCATCGACGACGCGGCCGCGCGCCACCAGGTCAACGCCGCCGTGTTGCGAGCCATTGGCTGGCAGGAAAGCCGGCTGCAGCCCCAGGCCCTGGGCAGAAACGCCAACGGAAGCGTCGACATCGGCGCCTTCCAGATCAACAGCGTCCACCTGCCGGAACTGCGCCGCCATGGCATCGGCCGGACGGCCCTGGCCGACGGCTGCACCAGCGCCGACGTCGCGGCCTGGCACTACAGGCGCCAGATCGACCGCTTCGGCAACGGCTGGCAGGCGATCGGGGCCTGGCACTCGGCCACGCCGGGACGCGCGGCCTGGTATGCCAACCGGATCGCCGCGATCCTGATGCGCTGGGACGTCCTGCCGCCCGGCGCATTGCCCTTCCCGGTCGCCGGCACGCTCGCTCCCGATCGTCCGGCGCCCGGCCCGCGTCCGCGTGGCGGCGCCATCTCCACGGCGGCCGCGGGCTCAACCGACACGTCCGCCGGCCCGACCGCCAGCGAGTACCTCGAAGTGGCCTACGTGCCCTCGTCACGCTGAACGCCCAACCCTCCCCGCCCGCCATGACAGACATCCCCACGCTCCAGCAACCGCTGCAACTGCCGTCCGACAAGCAGCACGGCATCGGCGCCGCGGTCAAGCACGCGCTGATGTTCGCACCCTCGATGACGGACATCATGATCCACGAGGGCCAGGTGATCCGTGCGAAGTCCGCGCGCGGCACCCTGCCGCTGCACCAGCTGTTCACCGCCATCCCGCCTTTCGTCGTCACACGCGAGCACATCGTCACGTACCTCGCGGGCTACGTCGACGGCGCCGCACGCCAGCACCGGGACGACCGCGGCCAACACCAGTCGGTGCAGCAGTACTGGGACACCCGCATCAAGCCCGTGCTCGCGCGCCAGCGTTCGGTCAACATCCGGCTCGACGGCCGCGGCGGCCACTCGCTGCGCTACAGCCTGTTCATGCACGGCACCGGGGAGCTGGCACTGGTGATGCGCATCACGCCACCGGACATCACTCCGCTCACCAGCCTGAGCCTGCCCCACAACCTCGTCTCCACGCTGACCGAGGCCACCAGCGGCTTCATCGTCATCACGGGCCCGACCGGATCGGGCAAGAGCGAGACGGCCATGTCGATCCTCGACTGGCACAACGCGCAGCACTCGGGGCACATCCTGACCATCGAGGATCCGGTCGAGAAGAAGATCGCGCCGCGCAAGTCCATCGTCACGCAGCGCGAGGTCGGCTACGACGTGCTGAGCTTCGCGGACGGCATGCGCGAGGCACTGCGCATGAGTCCCGACGTGCTGCTCACGTCCGAGATTCGCGATGCCGAGACGGCCGAGCAGGCGATCCAGGGCGGCGAATCCGGCTCGCTGATGATCGCCACGACACATGGCAAGTCCGTCACCGGCACGATGCGCAAGATCCTGTCCTACACCGGCACGAGCGCCGACGTGATGCGCTCGGTGCTGGCCGGCAACCTGATCGCCGTCATCCGCCAGGCGCTCGTGCCCTCCAAGGATGGCAAGCGCTACCTGATGGCCGCCGACGTCCTGTTCAACACCGGCAAGGTCACGCAATACATCGAGCGCGGCGACTGGATCGGTCTCGAGAGCGCCATCCGCGAGGACAGCCGCCTCGGTGCCAGCGAGTGGGTGCCGATGAACAATCGTCTCGTCGAGCTGGTGCGACGCGGCGAGATCGAAGCGAGCGAAGCCATGCGTGAGACGTCCGACATCCCGACGCTGAAGCGCAAGCTCGCGGCGGCGGGCACGGCGGTCCTCGGGCGCTGACGACTTGCCTGGCACGGCGCACACGCGCGATCGGCCCGATCAATCGGTCCGATCAGCCTGCCGCCGGAATGCGTGACGTTGTGCTCGAGGACGCGCTGCTTTGCCGTCCCGGGGACGCCATCGGCCGACGTTCGATGCGGCCCTGCGGATTTGTCTTCGCCGCTGCCTCGAACGAAGCGCCGCCAACCTTCAGGACGTCCGGACAGCGGGGCCTGAACCATGCTACGACCAGGCGCCTGAAGCGATTCACGCGTCCGTCCGAGGCATATCCAACCAAACCGGTTCTGCGTCGATGCGCAGGTCGACCGACTCTGCGAGCGACGGCGGCAGGACACCCGGGGGACTTCGGCGCCACGCTCGCAGGTCGCAAGTGGCAGAGGCGCAGGAGGACGGTCACCGCACGCCTCATCGCTCCGCCTCGTTCATGGCAGGAACTCTTGGACCGAGCGGCTCGCGTCCCGCAACGCGCACGCGCTGCTCAACGACCCGGCGCTCGCGTATGGCGAAACGATCCTCAAAGCGGGACTGGCCGCGAGGCCACGGCCCGACTCGCGAAGCCGATGCGGATGCGGATGCGAAGCCCGCGTTCATCAGGTCGGGGATCCAGCGCGTGCGGCGCTGCTGAACTCCGCCGGCACGCCGCTCAGGGATAGAGACAGTACACCTCCGCCACGACATCGCTGGCGGTGGGCGCACCGCTGCCATCAGTGAGCGAGATCGTCCAGCCTTGGCCCGTCCACGTGGCATTGCGATTCAAGACCGGATTGCCAGCGGTTTCGGAGTCGCTTTGCGGCAACAGGAAGATGGTGGCCTGCGGCCCGACCGGGCTGGCCGTCGCGGGACAACCATTTGGCAAGGCGACGGCGGCAGCGATGTAGTCGCCGTGGCGGACGGCGAAGCCGGCCATGTACACCCGCGACGAGGTCAATGCCGACTGGCTCGCGTAATACCCGCCGCGGCAGACCAGTGCGTCGGCGGACATCGCATCGACGGCCAGCAGGCCAGCGGCGGCGCACGCGGCGCCCAGTCTCGCGTAGCGCGACGTCGCGCGAAAGCTCGCGCCCTGGCAGGTGGCCAGGCCGCCACTGGCCATCATCGCGACCTGGCCGGGCGTGCAGGCATCGCCCTCGTCGACCGTTCCCGACAAGGTCAGGCGCTGCGCTTGCACCGTCCCGCCGGCGACCAGGTCGCGGCCCGCGGTGACGTCGCCGTTGGTGGCGACGCGCAGCAGCGCGGTGCCGGCCGGATTGCGCACGAACAGGTCTCCTGCCTTGACGACCAGCGACTGCGGATCGTCGGGACCGAACACCGTCATTGCGGGGGTCGTCAGGCCATCCTGGGCGGTCACGCCGCCGTTGGTCACCAACCCCGTGCCGGCGAGCGTCGACACACGGCCCGACGCGTCCTTGAACACGCCCGTGCTCGCCGACAGCGCCCCGTTGCACAGGATGTCGACCGTGCCGTCAGGACGCAGGGACACGCAGGCCGCACCGCCGCCGTCGCGCAATTCCACCGGCTGGGCATCGACCTGCAGCTTGGAGCGAAACTCGCTGCGCGTCGTGCCATCGCCGAACAGCGTGTTGCCGGCCACGGTGAGGTTGCCTTGCAGGTTCGGATCCCGGGTGTCACCGATGCGGATGAACTGGCCGAAGCTCGAGGACGCGGTGCCGACGCGAACGGCGACAACGCCCGCCGGTTGGCCGGGCACAGGATTGTCCGCGCGCCAGGTGTTGCCGAAGCCCTGGATGTGGCCGGCATCCGTCGGCAGCGAGACGCCGGAATCGGCGCCAATGCGCGTCAGGATGGGGCCGATCACGGCGCCGTCGCTGCCGCTCGCGCCGGCGAGGATCGGTCCCTGCAACACGACCAGGCCCTCGACGTTGCAAGCAGAAGGCGCGCAGCCGGCGGGCACGCGCGTGAAGGAGATCGCGTACGGGGCAGCGTTCAGGCTGGACGCCGTCGCCGTCCATCCGGCCGGCAGGTAGCCCATCGCTGCCAGCTCGCCGACGGTCGGCTTCCAGGCCAGCTCGCCGCCGGTGTCGGCGGGCGTGATCGTCACGCCGTTGCGGTTGAACGCGACGCCGTTGCGGATGGCGGCCAGGCTGTCGAAGATGGCTTCGTTGGTGGCGTCGCGCAGCTTCTCGAGGATGGTCGCCTCGCCGTTGCCAGCCGCCTGCCGTGCCTTCAGCCGGTCGGCCTGGATCACGCCGGCGGCGCCGAGCGCCGAGACGAGCAGGCCGAGCAGCGCGAACACCAGGGCGTTGCCGCGCTGGCGGGAGCGGCCGGCACGGCGAGCGGGTGAGTGGCGCGGCGACATGGTCTCAGGTGCGGCCGAATACGAAGTCGATCGCGACGTTGCCAGCCGAGGTGCATTGCGCGTTGACGCGCGCGACGTCGATGGCACCATCCAGCGGCTTGACGTCCGTCGTGCCGATCGTCACGCGGCGCGCCAGGCTCTGCGCACCGTTGACGAGCTGCGTGCATTGCGCGGCGGGCACGTTGGCGTACGTCAGCTTGGCGGTACTGGGCGTGGTTGCCGAGTTGTCGACCAGCGTGATGGCGCCCGAGTAGCTGTTGGTGGCCGTGGCGCCGCCCGCGTCGGCCCGCGTGTCGGGAATGACGCGCGAACCGACGGCCACGGCCGTGGTGAGGCCGGCGTAACCGTATTGCCCGTAGTTCTGCTGGGCGCCTCCGATGATGGCGCTGATCTCGCTGATCGTGCCTTGCACCTGGGCGTTGGTCTGTGCGTTCTGGTAGTAGCTGATGCCCAGCGCGAGAACGATGCCGCCGATGACGAGGCCCAGCATGCTGAACACGAGGGCGTTGCCATGCTGGCGGCGGCGCGAACGAAGCGCGGACACGAAGCGGCGTTGGGACTGGGACATCTTCGGTTCTCCTCTTGGGGGGTAGCGTGGACGGAACGTCGTCCGGACGTCGCACGCGGGGCGGTTCGCCGGCGTGCGCAGGAAGGTCGGGCAGCCGTGGATGGCGCGCCGCTCAGGGTGTCGAATGCCTGGCCTCGTACATCGCGCGCAGCGTCATCAGGTTGGACGGCTCCATCAGCGAGGCGAAGGTGCCGGGCACCGTCATCGACGCGATACCCATGAAGGTTGCCACGGAGGCGAAAAGTCCGACCAGCGCGAAATTGGCGATTACGGCCGCTCTTTTCACGCGCGCCAGCACGCGCTCGCCTTCGGTCGTGCCGAGCTGGATCAGCACCTCGGAGAAGGAGGTGCTCGAGCGGTTCAACGTGGCCGCGCGCGAGAGCAGGTGCGGCGACAACAGGCCGCGCCGGAACGCGTCGATCGTGCCGGTCGGGTTCTCCTCGAGCGCGTCCACCACGCGACCCAGGTGCCAGCGCATCCACGGCGAGGCGCGCTGCGTGACGTCGTCGATGCTGCCCTGCAGTGTCTCGCCGGTCTTGAGCATCATCGCCATCGAGCTGAAAAGGAGTCCGGCCTGGAAGTCTCGGTACAGGCCGTAGATGGGCCAACCTTCGACGCGCAGGCGCGCCGCGCCGCGCCAGCGCGGCAACGACCAGAGCACGGCACCCAGCGAGACGGCGAGCGCGAGCACCGTCTGCAGGCCCCAAGCCTGGGCGAACAGCGCGACGGTGCGGGCCCAGCCGTTCATGCCCTCCCACAACGCCTCCTGGGCGTAGACCGGCGTCGCATCGTCGATGACCAGGATGACCTTGCCCAGCAAGGCGATCAGCGCGAAGCAGATCGGAAGCGTGACGGCCGGCAGCGCCGAGTAGGCGACCATGAGGCGCAGCATCCGTTGCTGCTTGTCGATCGCATCGGCCAATGCGCGCAAGGCCTGCGGCTTGTCGACAGCGCGGTCGACCGCGGCCAGCAGCAGGCCGTCCGAGCGCGGCACGACGCCTTCGAGCAGGTGGGAGACCCGGCTCGCGTGATCGCCGTCCTGGTGCCGATTCAGCACGAGGCGCAGTGCGCGTGCCCGGCTGCGCTGGCGCGTGAGACCGGCGTTCGCGATCTCGCCCTCCAGGAAGCTCACCATCGCCTCGTTGCGCTGGTACATCTCGGCGAAGTCGCGGTAGAACTCCGCACGCGCCAGCCGGAAGTCGGCCAGCGCCACCCAGGACACGACGTCGCGGGCCAGGCTCATGAGCGCTCCCGTGGCAGGATCTCGAAGCGTTCAAAGCCGTCGAATTCCTCGCAATTGCGCACGTCGATCTCGCCCTGCAAGGCCTTGTACAACGCGTGCTCGAAGACCGTCTTGCCGGTCATGTCGGGGCTGTCGAACTGGCGGTTGCTCGCTGAGCGGAAGTGCTGCAGCGCGGCGTCGTCGTCGTTGTTGCGCACATGGCGCAGCCAAATGCGGTCGGGTTGAAGCATCTCCGCGACGATCGTCTTGCCGAATGTGCCGCGGCCCTGGCAGGCGGCGCAGCCTGCCGGGCGCGTCCATTTCAGGCCGGCCGTCGCCAGGCCGAAGCGGCGGCGCAGCACTTCCTCGATCTCGCGCACATCGGGGTCGGCGCGCAAGGCCGCCGACGTCGGCAGCGCACAACAGCGGCACAGCCTGGGAACCAGCGCCTGGTAGACCAGCAGGTTCAGGATGTTGGGCCCGGTGAGCGCCTGGCGGCTCACGCCGATCTGGTCGTTGGTCAGGCGCGGGATGATGTTGGAGATCAGGTGGGCGTGCACCGTGCCCATCGCGAGATGGCCCGTCTCGGCGACCTGCAGCGCGAACAAGGCTGTGAGCTTGTCGCGGATCTCGCCCAGCATCACGCCGTCGGGGTCGGAACGCATCAGAGCGCGCATCACCTCGGCGTAGCGCCGTCGCGTCTCGTCGTCGTTCGCGATGTCGCGCAGCACCTCGATCTGATGCGCGCCGGCGATCTCGTACTCGATCGGATCCTCGACCGTGTAGATCGCCTTGTGCTCCAGGCCGGGCAAGGTCTCGATGAAGTTCTTCAGGCTGGTGGACTTGCCCGAGCTCGTGACGCCCGACAGCAGCACGATGCCCTTGCCGGCGCGACCGGCCAGCCGCAGCAGGCGCTGGTGGCTGGGCGCATAGCCGGCGGTGTCGAAGCGGATGCGGTTGTCGTCGCCGGTTCGCAGGATGCGCACCACCGTCTTCGGACCGAGACGTCCCTTGACGTTCTGGTAGCGCAGCTGGCCCGCCGTTCCCGGCAGATCCAGGTCGATCATGCAGTCGACGAACTGGTCGGCGGCGTACTGTGAGACGTTATTGCCCTTGCGCGTGCTGTTGTAGCCGGCGGCGATGGCGTCGACGATCTCCTTGCGGCTGTAGCGCCCGCCTTGCCCGTCGGGCAGCGGCTCGACGCGGCCATCCACGCGGATGCGCACCACGCCCAGGTTGCCGCGCACCTCGATGTGCAGGTCGGTCGCGCCGGTGGGCACCGCGAGCGCGACCCAGCGCTCGAACAGTTGCATCGGCCCGCCCTTGGCGCCGCCCTTGCCGGACGTGCCGGCGTTGCGCAGGATCTCGCGCAGCAGGTGCGGCTCGGCCACCCACTCGCCCGTGACGCCGTAGCCGCGGGCCCGCAAGGCGCCCTTGACCGCCTTGACCGTCCCGTCGAGCGCCAGCTTGTCGGCCGCGGTCATCCTCGCCCGCACGAGGCAGGCCCGGCGGCCGCCGCAGTCGAGGGCCACCAGCTTCTCGTGCAGCACGCCGGGCAACTGGTAGACGGCCTCCGGGCCGACGGTCAGCAACGCCTGGTAGGACGGCAGCTGGTGGAAGTGAGCGAGGACGTCGACACGCACTTCGGTGTCTCGGATCGGCCCCGCGGGGGCCCCGGGCGCGGGCACCAGCGCGCGCGCCTGCGTGAGCCCGCCCGCGGCCGCGTGCACGTCGGCTGCGCTGGCACGCGAGGCCTGGGCCTCGGCCAGGCGACGTTCGAGCCGCGCCTGCGGCGAGCGCGCCGACGAGGATCCGGCCACGCTCGCCAGCTGAGGCGTCGACGCGGGCCCGGTCGGCGCGGCATCGCTCGAAACTGCGGCGTCGACTGGGCCCGCCCCGCGCGTCACGGCTGCGCCCACCGATTCGGTCTGCTCTCGTCGCCGCCACATCTCGAGGATTCCCATGGCCGGCTCAGCGGAGCGCAGGCAGGGCGAAGAACCGCCACCGGGCGCCCGCGTCGTCAGTTCCGGCGCTGCCTTGGCGGGCCAGCACAACCCGGTCGACGGCGACCACGCGCACCTCCCAAGCGGTGCCAGGTACCCGCTCTCCCGCCTCCAGCAGGTAGGGCGTGCTGTTGACGACGACCTCCGCGATCGTGCCCGCGCTCGACGCGAAGACGCCACTGACCTCGATGCTCGGCATCGGTGGCAGGGCCGTGAGCGCGGAGAGCGCGGCCGGCGGCGCGGGCATCGAGGCGGCCGCCGCCGGCACGGGTGTACCGAGAGCGGCCGATCGGGCGGCCGACTGCGTCATCGCGTTCTCGAGCATGGCCCGCTGGGCACGGCTGTAGTCGGCGATGGTCTGGGCGGGCGCCAGCGGTGTGACGATCGCCAGCGCGGCTGCGGCAGAGCGCAGGCCGCGAGACAGGGGACGGCTAGCGGGCCGCGACATAGAAGACTCCTGTGGCCGAGAATTTGAGCAGGCTGCGTGCGTCCGAACCTTCGCCCAGATCCACCCGCACCGACTCCCAACTGACGAAGTCGGGCGCCGAACCGAGCGCCTCGACGATGAATGGACCCGGCACGTTGTGCAGGTCGACGTCGCCCGCGAGCACGGCCGCGGGATGCTGGAAGGTCGCCGGCACCTCCGGAACATGGGGCCACAACGCGGGCCGCTTCAGGTCGAGCACGACGTCCGCGGTGCGCCAGCGCTGGAGCAACGGGCCGGCGTCCGACAGCGCCGCCTGGAGCGCGCGCAACGGATGCGCCGGATCGAGCAGCGACCGGCGCGGGACCTTGAACGGATGCCGAGTCCGCGCGATGTCGAGCGCCGGGACGCTGCTGCCTTGGGGCACCAGCATCTCGAGCGCATCCTCGGGCAAGGCGCGCCGCAAGTCCTCGAACGTGCCGCCGCGCCGCACCCAGTCACGCGCGCACGCCTGGCTGCGGACGCTGCATTCGGCAGAGGCCAGGCGCCAACCCGGAACCCATGTGCTGTAGCCGAAGATCTCGCGCGCCGCGGCAACGACGGCCGAGCGATCACTGGCCATGGCACCCTGCTGGCCGGCGAGTGCGGCCAGGTAGCGTGGTGTCGGATCGGCCGCGCGCGCCGCGGCCGCCGCCTTGCGCTCGGCGTCGACGCGATGCAGATGTTGCGCGAGCATCCAGCCGCCCAGCGAGGCTGCGGTGACCACGCCGGCGCCCACCAGCGGCCAGGGGTTGACCGGCATCGGCTGCAGGCGTGCGAGCCGGTCGCATCCGGTGGCCAGCCAGGCCAGGTCGGCGGGCTCGCAGTTCGGATAGGCCACCGGGTTGTCGCTCCAGATCGGCCGATCCTCGCCGCCGAGCGCATTGCGCGCGTCGATCTCGTTGCTGAGAACGTCGATCACCGGCACCCCATCCTCGAGACACACGACGAAGTACTTCTCCTCCTTGCGCTGCGCCGAGGCCGGCACGGTGAGCACGAGCGCGGCATTGGGCGCGCGTTGTCCGACCAGTCGCGAGAAGCAGGCCGCCGCCGCCAACGTCGCCTTGGGAAGGCGCACGCCTTCCTCGGATGCACGCGGCTGGAACAGGCCATAGCGAACGTGCGGCCCCACCTGCGCCTGGGCCCAGTTCGTCGCATCGCTGGTGAGCGCGCGAGCCTCGAGCAGTGCGCGGCGGCGGCCCTGGCCGACGGTCGGCGCGCGCCACAGCAGGCCCACGAGCAGGTCACCCTGCGCGGTGCTCGCGATCAATCGCTCGATGCCGGCCATCGTCGCTCGCCGATCAGAGGATCGTGGGCCGCACGAAGATCACGAAGTCTTCGCGCAGGCGCGACTGCGTCTTGCTGCCGCCCAGGCCGATCGGTGCATCGTCGGTCAGCGCGCGCCGATCGTCGCTGGACACCGTGCGGCTCAAGCCGGTGATGACGAGGATCTGTCCTGCCTTCAGCGCCACGGTGGACTGGTCGTTGATGGCGGTGGTCTCGGGCGTCTGTACCGTCTGTTGCGACGTGCCGGTACCCGATGTGAAATTGACCAGGTTGACGAGTGACGACAGCCCGATGCCGAACTTCAGCACGACCGTGTTGTTGTCGAGGATGAACGGCTGTGCCAGGTAGCGATCGCCCGTGGTGACCGTGGAGGTGACCAGCCCCGGCGCGCCAACGCCCGTGGTGCTGGCCGCACCCGGGATGGTCGCGCTCACGTAGGCACGTCCACCGAGGCTGGACTTGCGGTCCCAGGTGCGGTTCAGCGCGAGCAGGCTGACCTCGCGATGCTGCGTGGACACGCCGTACTCGCTGAGCAGCTTCAGCAGCGCGCTGCTGCCACCCAGGTGCGAGGTGACGCGGTTGGTGACGCCCGATTGCGTGGGCGTGAGGATCGAGAAGCCGATGCCCGCGGCCGTGGCGCTGGCCAGCGTCGCAGGCGATCCGAAGCTGCCCGTGTATGCGCCGCCGAGCGCCGACAGGACGGCGCTCCATTCGATGCCGCGCTCGTCGGACTCGTTTCGCGTGACGCTGTAGACGTCGAACTGCACCTGCGCCTGGCGCAGCAGGCTCTCGTTTTCCGCACGCACGAAGTCGCGCACCTTGGACAGCGTCTCCTGGGTGGTCGTGACGGCGATGCGGCCGGAGCCGTCCGAGCGCACCGCCGACGAGCCCGGCACATCCTTGACGATCTGCCCGATGGCCGCGAGGATGGAGCCGATCACGTTGGACTTGCCGTGCTCGCTGACCTCGTTGCTGGAGCTGGCGGTGCTGGTGGTGCCGCCGCCACCGTTGCCGGAACTGGTGGCGTTCGCCTGGTCGGCGCCGCTCAGGCCCAGGTGGTAGTCCGTCTCGCTGTCCATCGCCGCGATCTCGAAGAACTCGGTGCGCAGGCGCTCGATGACGACGACCCCGTCGCGGTACTCCCAGGACAGGCTCAGCTGGTCCGTGACCTGGTCGAGATAGCCCTGCAGCGACCCCGACCAGCGCATCGCGACGGCGCTCGCCGACATCTCGCGCGACGCCGCCGGCGGCAGCGCGACGGGCGCAGCGGGATCGACGGCGCCGCGGCCCGGCAATTGCGACAGCGTCGGCAGCGGCATGGCCATGTGCGCCGGCGGCGGTGCCGGCCGTGACAGCGGGTCGGCGCCGCCGAACACGTCCGGCTTCAGGCGTACCGGCACCCCCGTGACCGCCGTGATGCGATCGGCCATCGTGCGCAAGCTCACCTTCCCGCCGGTGGCGGCGTCGTCGAAATTCAGGCGAACGGACTCGGTGAAGATGCTGGGCAGCCGTTCGCCGCTGCCCATGGGAACGCTCACCGATCCGACCCAGGCGTTGCGCGCCCGGCGCAGGACCGGCGGCGCGGCCTGTTCGGCGGCGCGCCGGTCCGCATCCGCCTGCGAACCAGGGACAACGGCGACCTGCTGCGCCAACGTGCGGTCACCACGCAGCGACGCGGTGGCGGCATCGCCCGCAGCATGGTCGGCCTGCACGTGCTCGGAGACGCCCGGCGCTGCACAACCGGCCAGCACGCCAGTCAGCAGCGCCCAACAGGCGAGCCCGCGCCCTGCCCTGGACCGTGCGATCGCCCGCATCACATCGCCTCGCAGTCGCGCGCTTGCTCGCCGCGGCGCGTGATGCGCACCAGCGGCGGGTCGTTGGCGTAGATGCAGGCCTCCAGCGGATAGTCGCTCTGGCGGATGCCCGCAGAATCCAGCACCGTCTTCAGGGCAGTCTCGAACGTGCCCTCGATCGAGTCCGGCGCACCGATCAGGAAGTTGCGTTGCGCGTCCCATTTCAGGCGAACACCCGCCAGTGCGCCCCAGCGCTGCAGCGTGCGCTCCAGCGTGATGTCCTGCACCAGCACGTTCCAGTGCCGGGGCGGCGCGTCGGCGGCGTGGGGGCCGGCATACGGCGCGACCGGGAGCGCGGGCTCCGCGGCCGACGCCGCATGGGCGAGCCCGGTCACGGCGGCTGCGAGCAACGGAATCAACGGATTCATGGACAGACCTTTCCTGCGATCGATGAGGCGGCCGATCACTCGGCTGCGACGAAGCGGACAACACGGTCGGCATCGATGCGCGCCTGCACCGGATAGCCCTGCGCGCGCAGACCGGCCACGACCTGGTGCACCGCGTCGATGAACGACGGCGCCTCGACGCGCAGCGCGCCGTTGACCGGCGCGACCCAATCGACGTCCCAGGCGATCTCGTAGCCGCTGGCGTGCGCCCAGCGGCGCAGCGAGACCGCGATGTCGCGATCCGCCGCCGTGATGTCGAACGGCGGCACGGGCGGTGCGGACGGCGAGGCCGCATCGCGCGTCTGCTCGGTGCTCGTCCAGCGCAGCGAGGACGCGTGCGGATGCGGCCGCGCACCGTCGTCATCATCGGCGGCGATGTGGATGTCGCGCGCCGCGACGCCGCGCGCGAGCAAGGCGTTGCGCAAGGCCTCGGCACGCGACACGGCGAGTGCGTCATGCCCGCCGGCGTCGTTGCGACCGACCGCGGTGATGACGGTATCGGGTCCGATGCGCAGCACGAGCACCGACAGCGCCTCCAGCACTTCGGGTCGCAAGATGGCGCTGTGCGCTGCGAAGACGACGGGCTGTTCGTGCCGGAGACGGCGCAACGCCGGATCGGACGGCGGGTCGTACTCGACGCCGCTGGTCAGGCCGCTGTCGGCCGACGCCAGCCGCGCGACGTTGTCCTGCGGAGTGATCGTCTCGTCGCCGAGCACGGCGTCGCCGCGGCGGGCGGTGGCGCGCGCGGCGCCCAGGACGAGCGTGAACTCGGTGGACGTCGTGCGGGCCGAGAAATACTGGCCCTCGGGCTGCAGCACCAGCAGCTTCAGGTCGGGGCCCGCGAACACGGCGGGCATGGCCTGGTTCGGGCGGGCCTCGAAATAGATCTTGCCGTCGCCGTCGTCGAACACCTGCGCCGGGCGTGCGAGCCGGTCGCCGCGGACGGCATACCCGAAGTCATAACGGCCCACGAAGCGCTTGCCGGTCAGGCTCGACGCGTTGCCGCCCACGGCCAGCAGCAAGGCGGCGCAGAAGGCACGCGAGAACAGCGCACGTGGGCGCAGCGGTGGTGACGAATCGGCTCTCATGGTCGAGACGATTCTGCTGAGACGCCGGAAAACTGCCCGGCGCCAAACCACCCTGAAATCGCGCGTTCGGCGCGCCGCGCAAATCAGCGCTTGCTGCTCAAATCAAGGCACACGCTTCAATGCTTCTCATGCGCCAACGCCTTTTCGATCCGCCGATCCGGCACCAGCCAGATCAAGGCCGCCAGCAGGTAGATCGCCTGCGCGAGACCGACCACGCAGAACGACGCCAGGATGCCCACCAGGTACAGCCAGGGCGAGAGCTTGCCCTTCCAGTCGGAGCCCAGCGCCCGCTTGAGAACGCCGTCCTCGCCTTGCGCGCGCACGATCAACGTCTGGAGGATCCACCACGAGATCGCGGCCATCAGCAAGGCCACGCCATACACCGCCGAGGGCGTCGCCGCGAAGTGGTTCTCGCCCATCCAGCCGGTCGTGAACGGGAACAGCGACAGCCAGAACAACAGGTTGAGATTGGCCCAGAGCATGCCGCCGGTCACGCTGGTGGTGGCGTGCAGCAGGTGGTGGTGATTGTTCCAGTAGATGCCCACGTAGATGAAGCTGATCACATAGCTCAGGAACACCGGCCATTGCTCGGCGAGCGCGCCCAGCGTGTCGCCATGGGGCACCTTCAGCTCCAGCACCATGATCGTGATGATGATGGCCAGCACGCCATCGCTGAATGCCTCGAACCGACCCTTGCCCATCGTCGCCTCCCGGCGCCCCTTGCGCCGCGGTTCATTGTCGCAAACGGCCGGCACGCACAGCCGCCGTCCCATCGCGCGCCATCGGATCCGCGCACGCGCCGGGCCGGCGCGCCGCATGCACCGGCGCGCGAAACCAGCCCAGGCGCTGCGAGTTCGGGGGATGCCGGCCCCGGATTCGGGATGGCCCGTGCACCACCGCAGGTGCACCATTCCTCCGAGGCCACTGCTCGACATGGCAGGACGCCTGGCGCGTGCCGCGTCGACCACCGTCGGGCAAGCCGATTGCCATCATCCAACCCGAAGGATCGTGAAATCGATCCGCGAATGAAGACTTGCCAGGGCTCGAGGGTGCGCTGGTCCGTGCCCGCGGGTTCACACTGGCCTGGAGACAAAGGCGGATGCCGGGTTGCGTCGTCGACGATGACGCCGCCCGATCCGTGTGCCCATGAACCGATTCGACCCGCTCCGAAAAGTGTTGCACGCCGACGAGGCTGTCGCCCGTCATGCGTCGCAACCCGCCACGGTGTTCACCAATGGCGTCTTCGACCTGCTGCATCGCGGCCACATCGCCTGGCTGGCCGAGGCTCGGCAACTCGGCGACCGGCTGGTCGTCGGGATCAGCGGCGATGCCGCCGCGCGCCTCGCCGACAGCTCTCACGACCGTCCGCTGAACCCCGAAGGGGACCGCGCCTTCGCGGTCGCGGCGCTCGAGAGCGTCGACGCCGTCGTGATCTACAACGAGCCGACGCCCATCGCGCTGCTGACACGGCTGCGCCCATCGGTGTATGCCAAGGGTGGCGACGACGACATGAGCAAGCTCGCGGAGAGCGCGCTGGTGCGCGGCTGGGGCGGACATGTGCTGGCGCTGCCCTTCGTCGACGTCCTCTCCACGGCCTCCCTGATGGACCGGCTGCGCGCGTCATCGCGCGTCGCGCCGGCGGAATCTTGAGCGGCTCGTCATCGGCGGCGTGCGGCGGGGAGGCGTCGTGATCCCCACCGTGCGTCGTGCCGTCTTCCTGGGTCGCGACGGCGTCCTGAACCGCGATCATGGCTATGTCAGCCGCCCCGAGGAGTTCGAGTGGCTGCCCGGCGTCATGCACGCGCTGCGGGCACTGCAACGGGCGGGCTGGGGACTGGTGGTCGTCACCAACCAGGGCGGCATCGCGCGCGGCATTTACGGACCGGCCGAATACGCCAACCTGACGGCCTGGATGCACAGCGAACTCGCGCAGCACGGCATCGCGCTCGACGAGGTCTACCACTGCCCGCACCTGACCGACGCGCCGCTGGCCGCATGGCGCCGCCAATGCGATTGCCGCAAGCCCGCACCGGGCTTGCTGCGGCGGGCCGCGCGCGACCTGTCGCTCGACCTGGCGTCCTGCGTGATCGTGGGCGCCAAGCCCTGCGACATCCAGGCCGGGCGCACTGCGGGCGTGGCGGCCTGCATCCGCATCGCCGACCAGATCGATCCGGCCGCCATCGCGGCCGCCAACCCGCCGGCCGACTACACCTGCGCGAGCCTGGCCGAGGCGGCACGCTGGCTGCTGGAGCACGAGCAGACACGATCGGCGTGAGGCGCCTGGACGAGTTGTCGAGGATGCTTCCTGCCCATTGCCGAGCGGCCCGACGCGCTGTGCCCGGCGCGCCACGAGCGAATCGATCTCTTCTTGCCAGTCCGAAAATCTTTACGCTAGAATGGCAGGCTTCGCGGTATCCCACTTGTGGGGCATTGCTGAAACGCCGGTGTAGCTCAGTTGGTAGAGCAGCTCATTCGTAATGAGAAGGTCGAGGGTTCGACTCCTTTCTCCGGCACCAGAATCAGCGTTGCAGATCAACGACTTGCAGCGATCGAAAGCCGACCTCCGGGTCGGCTTTCTCGTTCCTGGCTCGCGTCGACGCCCCTCCCCGCGGGACATCGGGCCGAAGGAAGTGCCGGCGCGCGAGATGTCCAGCAGCCTGGGCCATCCGGGGCCGTCCGAGCTCGACGCGGACCGAACGAACTTTCCGCAGCGCGCGCAGCCAGGGAGAGAATTCCTGCATTGTTTTCACCCTCCGCGGCGGGCGATGGCGTCTCCGCTGCTGCGCCGTCTCGCTCCGGCTCGCCAGCGTCGCCTCGCATGCCTCGATTTCCGCCCGCGGCGGAGTTGCGCTGGCTCCGGTGCTGCATCGCAGTGGCCGCATGACCTGGCCCGGTCGTCCCGGGCAGGCCAGCGTGACGCCGGGCCGCTCTATCCTGCCTGACGCTCCCGGGCTTGCAGCGTGCCGCCGCCCCGAGGTCGTGCCACCGCGATCGCGGCCAGCACGCAGCCGGCACCCAGCAGCTGTCCGGCACCGACGGGCTCGCGCAGAACGATCGCCGCCAGCACCAGCGCCGACACCGGCAGCACCGCGGTGTAGAGCGAGGCCACGCCCGCGCTGACGCGCGCCGCGCCGGCGTACCACAGCAGGTATCCGCCGACGGTCGGCACCACGGCGTAGTACAGGACGCCCAGCAGCGCGGCGTGGTCGGCGGGGCGCGTCCAGGCGTGCTCGAACAACGCGGGCACCGCCGTCATCGCGAGGCCGAGCCCGCACATGAGCGTCGATTGCGCCAGCGGCGCGACGGGCACGCGCAGGCGCTTGTTCAGCAGCAGGAACAAGGCCTCGCAAGCGACCGCGGCGAGCACCAGCGCGTCGCCGGCGAGGTCGTGCCGTCCGCGGTCACCGCCCGGCGCCACGACGACCGCTCCCACCCCGACGCAGGCGAGCGCGATCGCGGCGACCAGGCGCGCGCCGGGGCGCTCGCGCAGCAGCACCAGGCCCACCAGCGCTCCGACGGCGGGCAGGCAGCCGGTGATGACGCCGGCATCGCCAGCCGACGTCGAGCGCAGGCCGGCGACCAGCAGGACGGCGTAGCCCACGCTGCCGCACAGGGCCTGCAAGGCGAGCAGCCCGGCGTCGTGCAGGCCGGGCCGCGGCAGGCGGTGTCCACGCCAGCGCATCAGCGCCAGGAAGACCGGCAGCGCGATCGCGAAGCGCAGCGCGGCGGCGGTGAACGGCGGCAGTCCTGCCGCGATGATGCGACTCGCGACGACGGTGCTGCCCACCGTGACCATGGCGAGCGCGAGGAAGACGCCGCCCGGCACGCGCGGTGCGGGCGGAACGATGGAAGCGGCGGCGGTGTTCATGAGGGCATGCTCGCCGGCCGCGGCCGCGCGGTCTTGAACGAAATTGCAGCGCAGGACGTTTCCTGCGACGAGGCGTCATGGCGCAGGTGGATCCTGCGACTGCGCGCAGGATGACCGCTTCAACGTGTGGTGCGTCCACCGGTATCGCAACGTCGACGGCGGACGGCGCGATCAGACCGAGCCATCCCGCCGCGTTTCGCCAGCACGCCGATGCCGGCGCATCGCCTCAACGCCTCAACGCCTGAACCCCTCGCCGCCTCACTGCCCCAACGCCTCGCCGCCTCACTGCCTCACTGCCTCACTGCCTCACTGCCTCACTGCCTCAGCGACTCACTGCCTCACCGCGTCGCATCCTGACCGCCTCAGCGCCTCGCGCCGGCATACGCCGCGGGCGTGTAACCCAGGCTGCGCCGGAATGCCCGGGTCAGGTGCGCCTGGTCCGCGAACCCGGCCGCGGCGGCGGCATCGGCGATGGGTCGGCCGGCGTCGAGCAGGCTGCGCGCGAGCGCGAGGCGGCGCTGCACGAGGTACGCGTGCGGCGTCATCCCGAGTTCGCGCGTGAAGGCGCGCAGCAGCTGGAACCGGCTCAGGCCCGCGTCGCCGGCGAGCGCGGCCAGGCCCGGGTCGGAGGCGGGATCGTCGTCCAGGCGCTGCCGGGCGCGCGCGATCGACGGCGACGCGAGCCGCGCGGGCGCGACCTGTGCCTGGCGCAGCAGCAGCGCCGCGAGCAGCGCCGCCTGGGCCTCGTCGCAGGCGAGTGTCCCCGCGTGCGCGGCCAGGCGCGCGTGCCAGTGCTCGAACGCGCGCGCGACGACGGCGTCGCGCGCGACGGGCCGCCACATCGGCAGCGCGCTGCCGGCGGGCAGCACCTCGGCGGCGGCCGCCTCCACGATCGCCGGCGCGAGGTAGAGCATGTGCCACCGCCGTCCCGCGGCGTCCAGCGGCACGCCGTCGTGCACTTCGCCGGGGTTGACCATCACCAGATCGCCGGCCTCGGCCTCGACCCAGCCGGCGGCGCTCCACGAGCGCTGCGCACCGCGCCGGATGCGGCCGATGCCGTAGGTGTCGTGCGCGTGGCGCGGAAACACCTGGGCGCTGTCGAGGCGCGTGGCGAGCACGCCCGGAGCGAGCTGGTGGACGGCCGGATCCGGCTTGGCAGGCATGTCCCAGTATCGTCGCGATCGTCGCTCCATGCAGAAGCGAACGGGCAATGGGCCCGCGCTAGCATCGCATCGGGAGACTACCAAGCATGCACGTCATCGATCGCCTGGGCGTCGGCGCCCTGCTCGCCTTCGGCTGCCTCGCCGCCCACGCGGAACACGCCGATCGCACGAAGGACATCCAGGTCCAGGCCAGCGACGCGCGCGCCGACCAGCGCCAGCAGACGGCCGAATTCAGCGGCGATGTCGTCGTCAGCCAGGGCACGCTCGAGATCCGCGCCGACCGCGTGCTGATGCGTGCCGGCCGCGACGGCGAGCGCCGGAGCGTCGCGCTCGGCAAGGCTGGAGCGCCGGTGCGCTTCCGTCAGCGGGGCGACCGGCCCGACGAATGGAACGAGGGCCAGGCCGATCGCGTCGAGTACGACAGCGTGGCCAACGAGGTTCGCCTGATCGGCACGGCGTCGCTGCGCAACCTCGAGGGCGCGCGCGTGACGCAGGCGATCGCCGGCGACACGATCACCTACGACACCGCCCGCGACACCCTCTCGTCGACCGGCGTCGACCGGAGCACCCGGCCGCACGGGGGGACGGCCCCGGCCCGGCGCGTGACGATCGTGTTCGCGCCGCGCGTGAGCGTCGACCCCACGCCGCCGGAAACGGCGCCCGAAGCCTCGCCGACCCCGCGCTGAAGGACGACCGCCCGGGCAAGCGGCGTGCGCGGCAGCCCCCTCGTCCACGGGATGCGTGACTGTCGGGCTGGCCGCTAGCATCGCGCACCAGCGCGCATCCCCGCGCGCCTCAACGAGAGGGTTCGCGATGAATTCGAAGATCCAGACCTGCCTGGCTACGCTGCTGGCCGCCGCCGCACGCC